>TARA_R110001599_G_scaffold67997_7_pt1 | contig 32060 bp, 33 predicted proteins | sample TARA_R110001599 | Tara Oceans TARA_R110001599 (sample SAMEA4398360) | marine metagenome | biome: Polar Biome; feature: [MES] marine water layer (ENVO:01000295) within the mesopelagic zone...; material: water (ENVO:00002006), including particulate matter (ENVO:01000060) such as......
GGCTTGAGTATCCGCAGCGCGTACATAATGTGCGAACTATAGCGACTATTCGGTCATTGGCAGTGGCCTAAATGCCGTGAGCGAATGCGTTTGGCGTCAACGCGGCGTTGTGGCAAAGTCATCGCCTTCTTTTGTTTGCGAGATTTATCTCATGTCATTCGCTCATCAACTTAATATTTTAAGCTCAGTTCTGGCCTCAACAGCTGCTGGTTGGCGCGGTGGCGCTGGGCGTGCCTTCTTTAAGCAGCCCGAGCAACGCCCCGTATTGTTTGATATCGAGAACTGCCCATATTGCCGAATGGTGCGTGAAGCGGCGACCGCCTTGCACTTAGATTTAGATATTCGCCCATGCCCGAAAAACGGCACGCGCTTTCGCGCACAGGCCATTGAAGTTGGTGGCAAGCTGCAGTTTCCATTGCTGCAAGACCCCAACACCGGCACCGTACTTTATGAGTCGGGTGCGATCATTGATTATTTATTCCGCGCCTACGCAAATCGCCCAGCGCCAGCTACCTATAAAAAAACGCCGCTACATACTGCGAGTAGCCTATTGGCTAGCGCTACGCGGGCGACTGCGGGCATGCGCGTAAAGCCTTCGCGAGCACCAGAGAAGCCACTGGCATTGTGGAGCTTTGAGATCAGCCCATATTCTCGCCCAGTGCGCGAACTGCTCTGTGAGCTGGAAATTCCCTATAGCCTGCATAACCTGGGCAAAGAGCATTGGACCGAAATTGGGCCAGCTGTGCAGCGCCTGAAGCCTGGTCCTTATGTGCCAAAAGCTGGCGGCAAGCGTGAGCAATTTATGCAAAAGCATGGCCGTGTGCAGCTGCCATTCCTGCAAGATCCTAATACCGGCGCTGAGCTTTTCGAGTCCGAAACGATTTTGTCTTATTTGAAAGCAAACTACGCAATCTAAACTTAAGGCTCGCTCATCATGACCAAGAAAAAAACTCCCGCGCACCCAGTAGTTGCTGCTCTATATGAGGCGCATGTCTCGCATTCGATGGCCTTACTCACTGGTGATGGCCTGCTAGAGCATCTGTCTGCCGAGCTTGATGCTGACTTAGTCAATGCCAAGAAGCTCAAGCTCACACAGATGGTTAGCAAAGAGCAAATTCTGGCCACTGCACGTGCCTATGCCGTTGAGATGCCGATGTCGGGCGGCATTCCTGAGTTGGTCGGTGATATCGCTCGCGTCTTGCATGCGCATCCAATTCACGATGACACCAAGCTCAGCGACATTGTCTCCGACAAGCAAGCGCGCGAAATCATCAACAAAGCCGTTGAGCTGCATGAGTTGCGCGACAAACTTATCCACGCCGTCTTGGGCAACCCTTTATTGGTGGAGATGTCGTCAGATCTTATTTCGCGCGGCATCAAAGGCTATTTGGCGCAAGGCAATGCTGCTGCTAAAGGCATCCCAGGAGCCTCGGCACTGATGGGCTTGGGTAAGTCGGTGCTGAGTAAAGCCTCGCCGGGTTTGGAAAAATCATTAGATGAAGGCTTGCAGGCCTATGTGCGTAAAAGCACGCAAGCCACTTTGCGCACAAGTGAAGAATCGCTTAAGGCCAAGCTTAGCGACGAGACTGTGCGCCGTATTGCGCTTGATGTTTGGGCTGATATTAAGCACTGGCCGGCCAGTCGTTTCCGCGAATATGTGAGCGCGGCAAGCCTGGAAGAAATCTTTGTTATCGGCTATGAGTTCTGGCGCGGCGAACTGCGTCATACGCCGTATTACGGGGTATTACTGGAAGTGGCCATCGATAGCTTTTTCGATAAATATCATGATGCCACGCTGCAATTTTTGCTCGACGAGGTGGGCGTAACACGCGAGATGATTTTCGCTGAGCTTTCACGCTTTGCCCCACCGGCTATTGCTGCATTGCATAAGGCGAAATTACTCGATGGCATCGTGCGTCGCCAATTGCTGCCGTTTTATCAATCTGGTCGCATTGAGGCGATATTGGCTGAGCAGGGAACTTAAACATGGCCTCCTTGAAAGACCAATTAATGCAGGCTGGGCTGGCCAATGCCAAGCGTGCACGTCAGGCCGATCACGCCAAGCGTCAAGCCGCCAAAGGCCGACATGAGGAAGTGCCAGCGGCTGAGCTGGTCAAGCAAGCGCGAGCTGAGCAATTAGTGCGTGATCAGGCTGCCAATAAAGCGCAGCAAGATACTCAGGCTGAAAAAGCCATCGTTGCGCAAATTCGTCAGCTTATTGAAATGCATCAGATCGATCGTAGCGGCGGTGATCAGCCCTATCAGTTTGCAGACGGCAGCAAAATCCGCAAGCTTTGGCTGCGCCCTGCGCAGATCGACCAAGTGGCTCGTGGTCAGATTGCTATTGTGCGTATTGGCGCTGCGGCGTCGATTGAATTTGCCTTAGTGCCGACAGCTATTGCAGAGAAAATTGCACAGCGTGATAGCGCTCGTGTGGTGCTGAAGGTCGAGCGCCAAGCGCAGGCTGTAGCGGATGATGACCCCTATGCGGACTATGTGATTCCTGATGACCTGATGTGGTAGTACGTTGTGGCTTTGACGCCATCCTGCAAGGTAAAATGGCGGCGTCTAGTCGTACCTATTGAGTAAGCAAATATGAAGTGGATAATTCTCGCGATATTCATTGCGTCGGCCATTTTTGTGCAGCGCCGCGGCAAGGTGAAGCACAAGTTTTCGCGGCAGTTTTTCGATCACTCCACTTTGATGGCACCGATCAACGTCATCATGTATTGGTGGTCTAAAGTACCTACCACGCCGTACTTGTCGCAAGACCATTTCCCTGAAGTTGCGGTGCTTGCTGAGCATTGGGAAGAGATTCGCGATGAAGCTAAAGCCTTGGGCGAGAAGGGCTTGATCAAGGCATCTGCTGAATACAACGACGCCGGTTTTAACTCCTTTTTCAAGGTCGGCTGGAAGCGCTTTTATTTGAAATGGTATGAAGACGGCCATCCATCCGCTGCAGAACTGTGCCCCCAAACCACGGCGTTGGTGCGCAGCCTAGATTCGGTGAAAGCCGCAATGTTTACTGAGCTACCACCGGGCAGTCGCCTAGTGCGCCATCGCGACCCGTTTGCTGGCTCCTTGCGTTATCACTTAGGCCTGATTACGCCCAACGATGATCGTTGCTTTATCGATGTCGATGGCGAACGTTATAGCTGGCGCGACGGCGAGGGTGTGATGTTTGATGAAACTTATATCCATTACGCCGAAAACATGACTGACGAAAATCGTATTATTTTGCTCTGCGATATTGAGCGGCCGATGACGCGGCGTTGGGCGCAAGCGCTGAATAATTGGTTTGCACGCACGGTGATGACGGCGGCTAGCTCGCCAAATACCGACAGCGATAAAACTGGCGGCATCAACAAAGCATTTAGCTATTTATACTTAGTGCGCTTGCGTGCCAAGGCGCTGAAAAAGACCAACCGCACGCTGTATTACGTGCTGAAGTGGTTGATTCTCGGTGGCCTGCTGGCGTGGATATTTATCTTTTAAGCGCTACATCTTAGGAGCTAGCTTATAGCCTGCACTCAGCAGGCCTTGCCTAGCTCGGGAGCTGGCCTATGTCGTTCTCCGCCCAATTGCTCTCGTGGGAGCGTAGCGGTGATTATCGCGAGCTTAAGGGCCAGCGCCACTTTGTCCACATCGCCGGCACCGGCCCAGCCTTGCTACTGTTACATGGCTTTCCATCCGCTAGCGTTGACTGGGCGCCGCTATGGCCGCAGCTCACGGCACATTTTCGCTGCTACACCTTCGATTTTCTCGGCTTTGGCCTCAGTGCCAAGCCTAAGAAGCACCACTACAGCATCTTCGATCAAGCTGATCGAGTAGAAGCGCTGCTGCGTGCCGAAGGCGTTGAGCACTACCATATTCTTGCTCATGACATTGGCGACACGGTGGCGCAGGAGTTATTGGCGCGTCAGCTCGATGGCAGCGGCCATGGTGTTATTGATCGCGTTTGCTTGCTCAATGGCGGGCTATTTCCAGAAACCCATCGCGCGCTACTCACGCAAAAGCTTTTGGCCAGTCCATTAGGCCCTTTAGTTGCACGCCTGATGCGCCGAGAAGTGTTTATTGGGCGCTTGCAGGCGGCATGCTGCCATCAGCTGCCTGATGAGGCTGTGAACGATATGTGGGCCTTGCTGAAGCACAATGATGGGCATTTGCGTATGCCGAAGCTCATTGGCTATATGGCCGAGCGCCAGCAGCAGCGAGCGCGCTGGGTCGGTGCCTTGCAACATACGGCGAGCCCATTGCGCGTAGTGGTTGGCGCCGATGACCCCATTTCTGGAGAGCACATGGTGGCGCGTTACCGCGAGCTGATCACTCAGCCCAATACTCAAGCCTTGCCTGGCCTTGGTCATTACCCGCAAGTCGAGCGACCTGAACAAGTATGGGCAGCTATTTCCCCGTTTTTAATCGTCTAAGTGACCTAGTAAATGTGCAATGGTGCCAAAGGCAGCATTGAGCAGATGAGAGGTAGTGCTGTCTAGCCATCTCCGGAGTATGGTTGGTCTATCCGACTAGAGTTGGGTTGAAGTGCCTCGGAGGGATGATTATGTCGCACAACGCCTTTGCTGAGCTGATTCAAGAGTGGGAAGCTCGGCAGTTATTACACCGGCAAAAAGTGCCTATGCAGGTCAGTGTATTCGATACTGATCGCGTTAAAATTCAGGCGCTTGCAGCTGTTTACAATCTCAGCGAGCAAGAGATTATTGCCAGCGTTTTGCATCATGGCTTGTTTGAGCTTGAGACGCGCATGCCTTACCAAAAGGGCACACGAGTAATTCGTGTCGAAGAGGGTGAGGAAATTTTCGAAGACATTGGCATGATGCCGCGCTATATCGCGAAAATTCACGAGCTTACACGCGGCCATTGAGCGCTTAGTTTGCTAGATATGTGACTTGCAAAACCTTAACTAAAAAGCCGCTTAGTAGCGGCTTTTTAGTATCTAACGTTATCGGTTTAAGCTTTCTTAAACTGGAAGTGGCGGAAGTTTGGCTTGCGCATGCGCATCCAATATTTCCAGGTGAAACCAGGCCAGATGGTGAAGTTCTTGCCATCTTCATCGATATACCAGCTTTTACAGCCACCTTCGCTCCAGACCATTTTCTGTAGTTCGGCTTGAATGCGCTCATTATAAGCGTCTTGCACCTCGGGCTTGACTGATATCTCAGCGGCACCACGCTTGTCCATCTCATCTAGACAGCTTATGGCATAGCGAATTTGCTGCTCAATCATGAAGATAATCGAGTTATGGCCGAGCGCAGTATTCGGGCCAAGCAACATGAATAAGTTTGGTAAGTCTTTAAGTGTAGTGCCTAAATAAGCACTTAAGCCGCCTTCTTTGGAGCGCGTTTCAATACCATCGCGGCCATACAAATGCAGCGGACCTAATGGGTCCTTGGTATCAAAGCCGGTGCCGCAAATAATGGCATCGACTTGGTGTTCCTGGCCATTGGAATCGATAACACTGTTGGCGCGCACTTCTTTGACGCCAGCGGCGATGACCTTGACGTTATCGCGAGCCAGAGCTGGGTAGTAGTTATTTGAAAACAGCACGCGCTTGCAACCAATGGTGTAGTTGGGTGTTAGTTTTTCGCGCAATTCAGGGTCTTTGATCTGTCTTTTCAAATGCCAACGCGCTAATTTCTCAATAGCCACCATGAGTTTTGGATGCACAAAACCTAGAGCGAATGCTTCGGCCTGCCAGTAAATTCCAGCACGCACTAAATTTTGTGACGCCGGTAAGAAGTTGAATAGTTTTTTCACGCCGGCATTAATGACGCCATCGGGTTTTGGCACCAACCAAGGTGGTGTGCGCTGAAACAGCACTAACTCATCCACTTTAGGTGCGATTTGCGGCACAAACTGGATGGCGCTGGCGCCAGTGCCAATAACCGCAACGCGCTTGCCTGTGAGGTCGTAGTCGTGATTCCAGCGCGCGGAGTGGAACATTGTGCCTTTGAAATTATCGAGGCCCTTTACGTTGGGCAGTGCAGGGCGGCTTAAACCACCAATGCCGGAGATCACCACGCGCGCGGTATATGCCTTGCCATCCCCTGTTTTGAGTTGCCAGCGCTTATCAGCATCGCTCCAGCGCGCTTCAATCAGCTCGCTATTGCCGCGAAAGTGCGAGTAGAGATCATATTTGCTCGCGCACTTTTTCATATAAGCCAAAATTTCGGCTTGGCCTGAGTAGAAACGTGACCAATCGGGGTTTTGATCGAATGAGTACGAATACATATGTGATGGCACATCGCAGGCGGCGCCCGGATAATCATTGTCGAGCCAAGTGCCGCCAAAGTCGGTCGATTTTTCTAAAATGAGAAAATCGTTACGGCCGGATTTTTTCAGAAAAATGCCCATGCCTAGGCCTGAAAATCCGCTGCCAACGACAATGATATCGTGATGTGGGGTGGTCATAGATAAGACGCCTCAAGGTTAGTAATCCGACAAATGTAAGGTTAGCATGTGGCCATAAAATGTCACGCCATTTGTTCTTCTAGTTTGACAGTAACAATAGGCTTGGCTAGCTTTCCAACACTTTAATATGAAAGAGATAATTATGTCCGCTAAGTCAGCAACAAAATCTAAGCCTGTCGTTGTCACCGCCGATGGTAAATCGCGCTACTACGAGCCTGCGCCTACCGGCATAGATTTAGAGTCATTTCGCCAAGTAGTGATTAGCCGCCGCTCGGTGCGTAAGTTCACCAATAAGCCGATTCCGCAAGCGGTCATGGATGATTGTTTGGATATGGCGTTGCTGGCACCTTGCTCATCAGGCCTGCAGCCGTGGGAGTTTTTCATTGTTCGCTCGAAGGATAAAAAAGCCAAACTAGTGAAAGCTTGCATGAGTCAGCTAGCCGCTAAAACTGCAGCAGAGCTAATTGTTTGTGTTGCTCGTACCGATAGGATTGATGAGTTTTCACGCAAAATGCTGCGTGAGTGGCCTATGCCCGATGTGCCAAAATTAGTGCAGCGTTATTATCAGCTCATTCCGTATAACTACGCGCCAGGCCCGCTTAACAGCTTTGCTATGGTGAAAAAGGCCGCGTTTTCAGTGGGCGGCTTGGTTGCGGCAGTGCCGCGTGGCCCTTATACCAAATCAGAAGTCGATTTGTGGGCAGCAAAAAGCACAGCATTGGCTTGCGAAAACTTAGTGCTGGCGTTTCGTGCTCATGGTTACGACACCTGCATGATGGAAGGTTTTGATGAAGTGCGTGTGCGCAAGCTATTGAGCCTAGGTGATGCCTCATTCCCAATCATGGTTGTGGGTGCGGGCGAACGTGCTGATGATGGCGTGTTTTGGCCGCAGGTACGCTTTGAGCGTGAGCTATTTGTGCACGAGGTTTGAGCAGAAATCAGGCTGGCTATGCTTATTAGGGTGCTGCCTGCCTTGAGGCTAAGCTGATCTAAGTACGCCGTGGGGCAAAACTACGTATAAAAAAGCCCAGCATATAGCTGGGCTTTTTTGTGTATCACTGCGGCTATTATGTCAGCTGAGCGATATCAATTTTACCCGCTGGAGTTGTGTACTCCTCCATCTTGTCAAAGTTCAGGTATTGATAAATCTCGCCTGACATTGATTCGATTTGCTTAGCGTACTCCATGTACTCAGCCACGGTGGGTAGCTTGCCAATAACAGCGGCAACTGACGCTAGCTCGGCTGAGGCCAAGTAGACATCGGCACCTTGGCCTAAACGGTTGGGGAAGTTACGCGTCGATGTCGATACGCAAGTGCTGTTGGGTGCGACGCGAGCTTGGTTGCCCATGCACAGCGAGCAGCCAGGCATCTCAGTACGAGCACCAGCACGGCCATAGATGTTGTAATAGCCTTCTTCCATGAGCTGATGCTGATCCATTTTGGTCGGCGGGGCGATCCACAGTTTCGTGGTCAGCGATCCACCGGGCACTTTGTCGAGCAGCTTACCAGCAGCGCGGAAGTGACCAATGTTGGTCATGCATGAGCCAATGAAGACTTCATCGATCTTAGTGCCAGCAACATCGGATAGCAGCTTGGCGTCATCTGGATCGTTCGGGCAGCAGAGCACAGGCTCTTTTACATCGGCCAGATCGATTTCGATGATTTCGGCGTACTCAGCGTCTTTATCAGCGCGTAGCAGGCTTGGGTTGGCCAGCCATTTTTCCATATTGCCAATGCGGCGCGCGATGGTGCGAGCATCGCCATAGCCATTGGAAATCATCCATTTCAGCATGGTGATGTTGGAGGTCAGGTACTCTTTCACGCTGGCTTCCGACAAGGTGATCGTGCAACCCGCAGCTGAACGCTCAGCAGAAGCATCTGACAATTCAAAGGCTTGCTCGGCAGTTAGGTGCTCAAGGCCTTCAATTTCCAGAATGCGACCGTTGAAGGCGTTGATTTTGCCTTTCTTCTCAACAGTGAGCAGGCCTTTTTGGATGCCGTAGTAAGGAATCGCGTGCACCAAGTCACGTAGCGTGATGCCTGGCTGCATTTTGCCTTTGAAGCGCACTAGCACTGATTCAGGCATGTCTAATGGCATCACGCCAGTAGCGGCTGCGAAGGCCACCAAGCCAGAACCAGCTGGGAAGGAAATGCCCAGTGGGAAGCGAGTGTGCGAGTCGCCGCCGGTGCCGACAGTGTCGGGCAGCAACATGCGGTTGAGCCAAGAGTGGATGATGCCGTCGCCTGGACGCAGCGAAACACCGCCACGGTTCATGATGAAGTCTGGCAGTGTGTGGTGCGTGCCAACGTCAACAGGTTTTGGATAGGCGGCGGTGTGGCAGAACGATTGCATAACCAAGTCAGCCGAGAAACCCAAGCAAGCCAAATCTTTCAGCTCGTCGCGTGTCATTGGGCCAGTGGTATCTTGCGAGCCCACGGTGGTCATTTTCGGTTCGCAGTACGTGCCTGGGCGAACGCCTAAGCCTTCTGGCAGGTTGCAAGCGCGACCGACCATTTTCTGTGCCAGCGTGAAACCTTTTTTGGTATCTGTTGGCAAGTGTGGCTGGCGGAATAGAGTCGATGCACTAAGACCTAAAGCTTCACGAGCTCGGTTGGTCAAGCCACGGCCGATGATCAAGTTGATACGGCCACCGGCACGTACTTCGTCTAGCAATACCTGTGATTTTAGCTCGAAATTGACGATGACTTCATCGGTGCCGTGCTTGCAGATTTTGCCTTCGAATGGGTAGATGTCGATGACATCGCCCATGTGTAGCGAGTTAACGTCGCACTCAAATGGCAGCGCACCAGCATCTTCCATGGTGTTGAAGAAGATAGGAGCGATTTTGTTGCCGATACAAACGCCGCCATCGCGCTTGTTAGGGATGTGCGGCAAGTCATCGCCAGTGAACCAGAGCACCGAGTTGGTAGCTGATTTACGGCTTGAGCCTGTACCAACTACATCACCAACATAGGCAACTGTGTGGCCTTTAGCTTTCAGTGCTTCGATCTGTTTGATCGAACCAATTTCGCCGGGCTTGTCAGGCGTAATACCATCGCGCGCGTTTTTCAGCATGGCGTTGGCGTGTAGCGGGATGTCTGGGCGGCTCCACGCATCTTGCGCAGGCGACAGGTCATCGGTGTTGGTTTCGCCGGTCACTTTGAAGACGGTGACGGTGATTTTTTGCGCAACGTCTGGACGGTTGGTGAACCATTCGCCATCGGCCCATGACTGCATGACGCCTTTAGCGTGGGCATTACCACCCTTAGCTTTCTCTTCAACATCGTGGAAAGCATCAAATACGAGTAATGTCTTTTTCAGCGCAATGGCGGCTTCGGCTGCTAGATTTGCATCATCTAGCAAAGTAACTAGCGGGGCCACGTTGTAACCACCAAGCATTGTGCCAAGCAGATACACAGCGCGTTGCTTGCTGATAAGAGCTGAGTCAGCTTTGCCAGTAGCGATAGCGGCTAAGTAGCCAGCTTTCACATAGGCAGCGGGGTCAACACCAGGCGGAACTCGGTTTTCAAGCAGGTCTACTAAGAAGTCTTCTTCGCCCTTAGGTGGGTTTTTTAAGAGTTCGACTACGGAGGCGACTTGTGCTTCATCTAGTGGTTTTGGGGGTACGCCGAGGGCGGCGCGTTCGGCAACATGCTGACGATAGGCTTCGAGCACAGTGGAGTCCTCTGGAGGGGGCGGTAAAAACTAAACCACCACGATAATCGGCCCACTGAGGCCAATGCACACGATGGTTTAGTGTGAATTCGGTTGAAAATTATAATCTATAGACGCACGAAAAGTAAGGTCGGCACTCGTCCAATCGTCTGAGGCCGACTTGCAGGCGCGCGCCGTATTTTTCAACAAGACTTATTTAAATCCATAACGCTCATCGAGCATGCCCTTATCGAGCGGATCCTTAGTGGCGTAGTCGCGTGGCGGCTCATAATACGAAAAGTCGCCCGACTCAATGCCCGCGTAAGGGTTCGGCTCTTGTGGCTCAGGAGTGGGGCCAGACAGACCAACAAACTGGTTGGCGGGGTTGTCTTCACGAGCGCGCTTAGGGTCATTGCACAGTACTTGTGCCCCCGTGCGTAGGTGCTCATGAATCTCACGATAGCGCTGTGTCATCTCGTTCACTAGCTGTGCCGAGTGCTCGAAGTGGCTGCGCACATCATTTTGATAATTTTCGTGGCGACTTTGCAGATCAGTGAGCAGAGCCTCTAGCTCGTGGCTGCGGTGATCGGAAGTCCGACGTTTCATGTAATAAGCGCCAATTGCAACGCCAATGAAAAAGAATACTGTGCTCCACAACGCCGTCATCTGAACTCTCCCTATCGGCTTAATGCCGAGCTACCACCTAAGCGCGTATTATTCATGCAAATAACAGCGTTGGCGATCGATGTGTGTATCTATACCATTCTCGCCGCTACTTGCGAAAGATCTACGTAGAGGACTTCGGCATGGCCGGTAACGAAAACTCCCCCTTTAAGTACGCTGTCGGTGACCATCGGCTGACACTACCTGGCCCGATGGGCCCGTTACAGGCCATTTTGTCTGTGCCGCCTCATGCCCGAGCAAAATCCTTGGCTGTGCTCTGCCATCCGCACCCGCTATTTGGCGGCACCATGGAAAATAAAGTTATTTTCACCGCTCATAGAGCATGTCGCGATGCCAGCATGGCAAGCCTCAGATTCAACTTTCGTGGTGTAGGCGAAAGTGCTGGTGAGTTCGATCATGGCGCCGGCGAGCAGCATGATGTGCTGGCGGTACTGGCTTGGGCGCAGGCGACGCTGGGTATTGAAGAGCTCACCCTCATTGGCTTCTCTTTTGGTGCTTTTGTGGCTGCTACAGTTTGGGCTAAGGCAACTCAAGCATCTTTGCAGGGGCGCTCGCTGATGCTGATTGCGCCGCCTGTGACGCGGTTTCCGATGGTCGGTTTCCAGTTGCCAAAAGGCACGCGAGTGATTTATGGCAATGAGGATGAGGTTGTCGATCCGCAGGCCATTAGTGACTGGCTGGAAACGCAAAATGCTGAAATAGAGGAGCGTGTGATGACGGGCGCCAGTCATTTTTTCCATGGTCGCTTGACCGATTTACGCGATTGGGTTCGTCATGGCATTGAAGCAGGAGAAGGCCGCAATGGCTGATGTGCAAAACAAAAGTCGGCCTCTTGGGCCATTGCCAAGCTATGAGCTGCTCATCGCACAAGAGGGCTACACCGCTGATCCTGCGCAAAGAGAAGCGGTAGAGGGCTTGCAGCAAGTATTTGATGAGCTTCTTGCGCGCTTTGAGCGTGCTCAGCGCGTGCGAGGCCCTGCGCGGATACGAGAAATTAGGCGTCAAAAGTTGCCAGCCCAAGGTCTGTATTTATGGGGTGGAGTAGGCCGTGGTAAGACTTGGTTGATGGATTTATTTTTTGAGTCAGTGCCATTTCGGCGCAAGTTACGCGTGCATTTTCATCGCTTTATGCAGCGAGTTCATCTTCAGCTGAAAGAGTTGCAGGGGACAAAAGACCCACTCTCGCACGTCGCCGACACCTTGCATAATGAGGCTGTTGTTATTTGCTTCGATGAGTTTTTTGTTACTGACATTGCCGATGCGATGATTTTGGGTGGATTGTTCGAGCGCTTGTTTGTGCGCGGTGTGACCCTTGTGGCCACATCAAATATCGTGCCTGAGCGTTTGTATGAAAACGGCTTGCAGCGCCAGCGCTTCCTTCCTGCCATCGCGCTAGTGCAAGCGCATTGCCGAGTGCTCAATGTGGATGCCGGCATTGATTATCGACTGCGCGTATTAACGCAGGCGGCGCTCTACTACACGCCAGTGGATGATGCAGCTGCACAAGCTTTGCAGGCGCGTTTTAGAGAGCTAACGCTCGGGCAGAGTGTGCAGAACTCGCCACTTAATATTAATGATAGGACGGTCGAGGTTCTTTGTCGCAGCGATGATGTGCTCTGGGTTAGCTTTGCGGAGCTCTGCGAAGAGCCTAGAAGCGCTCATGACTATATTGAGCTGGCACGTGTTTACCACTCAGTAGTGCTGGTTGGTATTCCTGAGCTGGGTATAGATAACGACGATGCAGCAAGGCGCTTTATCAATTTGATCGATGAGCTTTATGATCGCTGCGTTAATTTGGTGGCATCCGCTGAGCGGCCTATTTTGTCGCTATACTCAGGCGGGCGCTTGAGCTTTGAGTTTGAGCGAACCCAAAGTCGATTGCAGGAAATGCAATCCAGCGATTATTTGATGCGCCCACATCGGCCTTAGGCGTATGGCATGCAGAGCAATCAAGCTTGTTTTGTAGGTCCGAGGCTATGTATATAGCGCGCTATTGCTCACACGCTGACCTAATTAGCGCAGCAATGCCTAGGGTAGTGAAAAAATCTTCAAGCAGTCATTGCCAATAGGCTCGTCCTTGGGTAACATTCGCGACCTCATTGCGGTGACAACATTTTTGGGTTGCCGCACAACTCGATTTTTGAAGGCAAGTTGACATGAAGACTATCAGTGCCAAGCCTGAGACCGTAAAGCGTGAATGGTTTGTGGTTGACGCAAACGGTAAAACGCTGGGTCGTCTAGCTTCCGCTATTGCCGTGCGTCTGCGCGGTAAGCACAAGCCAGAATTTACTCCGCACGTCGACACCGGCGATTACATTGTTGTTGTGAACGCTAGCAAAGTAGCTGTCACTGGCAACAAGGTTCAGGACAAAATGTACTGGCACCACACAGGCTTCCCTGGTGGTATCAAAGGCGTGAATTTCGAGAAGCTATTGGCACATCGCCCTGAAGCTCCTTTGGAAATCGCCGTTAAAGGCATGCTGCCAAAAGGCCCATTGGGTCGTGATATGCTGGCTAAGTTGAAAGTGTATGGTGGTGCTGAGCATCCCCATTCCGCCCAACAGCCGCAAGAACTGAATATCTGAGCGCCTAAGCTATGACAATGAATTACGGTACTGGCCGTCGCAAAACTGCGACAGCACGCGTGTTTATCACTCCGGGTAAAGGCGACATCGTCGTTAATGACCGCCCGTTGGATACTTACTTTGGTCGTGAAACTGCTCGTATGGTGGTGCGTCAGCCACTAGAGTTGGTTGAGCTTCTGACTCAATTCGACATCAAAGTCACCGTTGCTGGTGGTGGTATCGGCGGCCAAGCCGGTGCAATTCGTCATGGCATTACACGTGCTTTGGTGGAATACAACGAAGAGCTGAAATCGCCACTGCGTAAAGCAGGCTTCGTAACGCGTGATGCGCGTGAAGTTGAGCGTAAGAAAATCGGTCTGCGTAAAGCGCGTAAGCGTCCACAGTACTCGAAGCGTTAATCTGCTCGGCGCTAGTCGCCGACGCCGATACAAAAAGCCCGCTTGGTTTACCAGCGGGCTTTTTGCATTTGGTCTATTTTCTGTGTAATGAGCGGAAACTCTGTGTGGATATGGCTTTCTTTATCTTGTCAGTTCCACGCTATTTCATTAACATGTGTGGGCTTTTTCAAGCTCCGCCAGGTACCAGCGCGTGCCTCTAAATGGCGGCCTTAAGCTGATTCGGAGAGTGCGTCTAATGAGTACTGACGGCGTAAATGTTGATCGCCGCCGCCTGCTGATTGGTGCCACAGCTGCTGTAGGTGCTGTGGGCGTCGCAGGGGTAGCAGTTCCCTTTGTAAAATCGTGGAACCCGAGCGCCAAGGCGAAAGCCGCTGGTGCACCCGTCACCGCTGACATTAGTCAGATCGAGCCTGGCCAGCGCGCTGTGTTTGAGTGGCGTGGTAAGCCTGTTTGGGTGGTGCGTCGCACGCCTGAAATGCTGAGAACGCTGTCTACGCACGATAGCAAGCTTAATGACCCAAATTCTGAAGTTGAAACTCAGCAGCCTGCATACGCTAAAAACCCCACGCGCTCAATTAAGCCTGAGTTTTTGGTGTTGACCGGTATTTGCACGCACTTGGGCTGTTCTCCATTATTCCGTCCAGAAGTTGCTGCTGCCGATTTAGGTGCAGACTGGGTCGGTGGGTTCTTTTGTCCATGCCACGGCTCGCGCTTTGACTTAGCTGGTCGCGTCTTTAGTGGTGTGCCGGCGCCAACAAACTTAGTGGTGCCACCTTACCGCTACGTAACAGACTCTGTGATTGTGATTGGTGAGGATACCGTCTGATGGCAAATCTAGGTAAAAGCCTTATGGGCTGGGTAGATGCGCGTTTCCCCGCGACTGAAACCTACGAATATCACATGTCGAAGTACTATGCCCCGAAGAACTTCAACTTCTGGTATTTCTTCGGTGTGTTGTCAATGATTGTGTTGGTTAACCAACTGGTTACCGGTATTTGGTTGACGATGTCTTACAACCCGTCAGGCGAAGGTGCATTTGATTCTATCGAATACATCATGCGTGACGTTGAGTACGGCTGGCTATTGCGCTATATGCACTCCACCGGCGCATCCGCGTTCTTCGTTGTGATTTATCTGCATATGTTCCGCGGCTTGCTTTACGGTTCATACAAAAAGCCTCGTGAGCTGGTGTGGCTGTTCGGTATGGCCATCTACTTAGCGCTAATGGCTGAAGGCTTCTTCGGTTACCTGCTGCCATGGGGCAATATGTCCTATTGGGGTGCGCAAGTTATTCTGAACTTGGCTGGTGCTGTGCCAGTTGTCGGCGAGCAGCTAGTGACTTGGGTTCGCGGCGACTACTTGATCTCTGGCATTACCTTGAACCGCTTCTTCGCATTACACGTGGTGGCGATTCCTCTAGTGCTTGTGGCCTTAGTGTTTATGCACTTGGTTGCATTGCACCATGTGGGCTCAAACAACCCTGATGGCGTTGACATCAAGAAAGTGAAAGGCGAAGACGGTATTCCACTAGATGGCATTGCTTTCCACCCTTACTACACGGTGCATGACTTAGTCGGTATTGTGGTGTTCTTGGCGGCTTTCTCGGCAGTGTTGTTCTTCTTCCCTGATGGCGGTGGCTACTTCTTGGAGCGACCAAACTTCGAGCCAGCTAACCCGCTGAAGACGCCTGATCACATTGCTCCAGTATGGTATTACACCCCGTACTACGCGATTCTGCGTGCAGTACCGTCAAAAATTGGTGGTGTGGTTGCCATGGGTGCGGCGATTGCCATTCTCTTTGTCCTGCCTTGGCTGGATAAGAGCCCGGTGAAATCGATGCGCTATAAAGGCACGCAAAGCAAGATTTGGCTTGGTGTGTTTGTCATCAGCTTCTTAGGCTTGGGCTACTTAGGCGCAGTACCTTCCGATCCTGTTAAAACCGTGATGTCGCAGATCTTGACGATTACTTATTTCTTGTTTTTCTTACTCATGCCGTTCTATACGTCCATGGAGAAGGTAAAACCTGTGCCTGATCGCGTTACTGGGGGATCACACTAATGAAAAAGTTGATCATGGCTCTTGTCTTGTCGATAGCACCGGTTTGGGCTTTCGCCTCGGCTGGTGGCGCCTGCGGTGAGCTGCACGAATGCGAAGTAGCACCGATCAATTTGCACGATAAAGCATCGTTGCAGAAAGGCGCTCAGCTTTTTCTAAGCTACTGCTCAGGCTGTCATAGCGCGAAATACTTGCGTTACGAGCGAATGTCACAAGATTTAGACATCGACCCTGCGTTGGTTGAAAAGTACATGATGTTTACTAGCGATAAAATCGGCGATCCGATCAACTCGCACGTGAGCCCGAAAGATCAAGCCAAATGGTTTGGTAATGCGCCACCTGATCTGTCTTTGGAAACACGTTTCCGCTCGCCAGACTGGGTCTATACCTACTTGCTTAACTTCTATCCAGACGATAAACGTCCATGGGGTGTAAACAACCACGTCTTTAAAGATGTTGGTATGCCTCATGTACTACAACCGCTGGAAAAAGAGCTAGGTCCTGAAGGTTATGAAGAAGCTATGGGCGACCTGGTTAACTTCATGACGTATATGGCTGAACCTTCGCGCACCACGCGTGAAGCCATGGGTTTTTGGGTATTACTGTTCTTGGCAGTGCTCTTTATTCCCGTGTACTTCCTGAACAAAGAGTTCTGGAAAGACGTTAAATAATCCCACATCGGCATTTGCCGGCTGTGGTCTTGAGCAAAAGGGCGCGCGCTTTACGGTGCCGCCCTTTTGCTTTTGCGCTTCTGAGTTGAGCGCTTGCTAGGGGGATTTAAGATGGCGACGGTTACACGACGCGCTTCAATGACTTTTTATTCGGAAGCGGCGGATCATTACAGCCACCGCGTACGCTTTGTGTTGGCCGAAAAAGGTGTTTCAGTCGATGTAGTGAGTGTTTCTGCAGGCAATCGCCCAGCTGATTTAGCAGATTTGAACCCGTACAACGAGCTGCCGGTATTGGTTGATCGTGACTTATCGCTTTATGAAACCAAAGTCATGATGGAATACCTCGACGAACGTTTTCCACACCCACCATTGCTACCGATTTATCCGGTTGCACGTGCGCAAGCTAGGTTATTGGCTTACCGCATCGAGAAAGATTGGTGCTCGCAAGTCGATGCCATTTTGTCGGGCAAGCTGAAAGATGCTGCTTTGCAGAAAGCGCAAAAAACACTTCGCGATAGCTTGATTACGGTTGCCCCGATTTTTAACGAGATGCCTTTCTTCATGAGCGAAGAGTTCTCCTTGCTCGATTGCATGTTGGCACCAATCTTATGGCGCTTGCCAGCAATGGGCATTGAGCTGCCTGAGCGCTCATGCAAAGGCATGGTGCGTTATATGGGGCAGATCTTCCATCGCGATGGCTTCTTAGCCAGCTTGACCGATGTTGAACGCGATATGCGTCGAGGCTGAAGCTAGTGATGCAGCTGAAAGGAACGCGCCCTTACTTTATTCGTGCCATCTATGAGTGGTTAGTCGATGCCGACTTTACGCCATACTTATTGGTCGATGCGTATTGGCCGGGCTGCGAGTTGCCCCAACAATTTGTTGAGGATGGTCGCATTGTGCTTAACGTCATGCCATCGGCTGTGCGCGACTTAGTTTTGGGCAATGAAGCGGTGTTGTTTTCAGCGCGTTTTGGCGGCATGCCAATGGCGATACAGGTGCCAGTGGGTGCAGTGCTGGGCATTTATGCAAAGGAAAATGGCGAAGGTCTATTTTTCGAAGCTACGGAATACTCGCCCGAGCCACCGCCTATTGCTGAAGCTGAGCCTGCAATAGAAAAAGCCGCGAAACCGCGGCCTTTTCTCAGTGTGGTGAAATAGCTTATTGAGCGTTCGGCTCACCAACTATTTCCAGCACTTTCACAATCCGTGTCACGCCATCGAGCGCCTGTAGGCGCAAAATGGCGCGATCGGCTTGGCGCTGCGTCAGTGCGCCCATCAAATACACCGTGCCATTTTTGGCGACAATCTTGGTTTGCGAGCTAGGCACATTATCGGCTGTGGCTAAGGTAAAGCCGGCCTTTCTTTCCAGCATGTCATCGCCCGCCCGATCTAGCAGGCCGCGGTTCACTGCCACTTCTAGCTCATTGTGTACTGAGCGTACGTCTTTATAGCTCTTCGCGATTTGCGTAATGCGGCTTTTAATTTCAGCGCTCTGCACTTCGCCAACGATCAATATGACCTGATAAAACGATTCAACTTGGATGCGACCATCGCGTGCGGCTGGAATGTCGCGGAAAATATCGCGAAGAACGGCTTGCGATAGGCTTATATCAGTTAGTGAAAGCGCCGTTGTGCGCGTGCCAGGGTCTGCGATGCCAGGGGCAACGCCCATTTTGGCCAGCGTGGTACAGCCTGAAAGTAACGCAGTGCTAACGATGGCAGCCGTCAATACGATTTTCATGGGTTTAATAAGCAAGGTCTGGATCTCCAAATAAGGCTGTGTCGATTAAGGCGCAGCAGCAATGCAAAGTAAAGAGTTGCGCTTCATGCACTCGGTAGCTGCGATGGTCTGGGATTTGAATCAATACATCACGCTCGCTAAGTAGGCGCGCAATTTCGCCACCGCTGGCGCCGGTGAGTGCAATCACCGGGCAGTTTCGCTCTTGAGCAGCATGCACGGCGGCAATGATATTAGGGGCGGTGGCGCTGGCAGATAGCACCACCAAGACATCGCCAGTTTGCGCGATGGCGAGAAATGGCCGCGAAAATGATTCGGTGAGGCGATTGTCCTGTGCTAAAGCGCTTAGCGTGATGCTATCTGGAGCCAACGCTAATGCTGGTAGGGCGGGGCGCTCAGGGTCAAAGCGATTGAGCAGCTTGCTAACAAAAATCTGTGCGTTGGCGCCTGAGGCGCCGTTGCCGCAACTGATGATCTTGTGCCCATTCACCAAGGCATCGACCATAACCATAGCGGCTTGCTCGATGGCGGGGCTAGCTTCTTCAACGAGCTTGGCTAGTGTGCTCATGGCATCGTGGCCGAGTTGGGCAATGCGTGCTTGCATGATTCATCCGTAAAGTTAAAACGCGCTAAATGCGCCGCGCAACCAAACACGTTGCCAGTGCGGCGGTTTGCCATTAAAAGCAATGACATCAAATCGACTGCTGAAGGTAGCGTAGTGTGGGTTTTGGCGCAAAAAGAAAGCGGCTGTTTTGCTCATTTTGCTTCGCTTTTGCGCGTTTATCGTGGCAATGGCTCCACCAAATTCAACGCTACTGCGCCAGCGTACTTCAGTAAACACCAGCTTGCCGTAATGGTTGACGCTGATGATATCAATCTCGCCAGCACGGCAGAGGTAGTTTTGCGCAATGATGCGATGGCCGGCGCTAATAAGCAGCTCGCAAGCGTCGGCCTCGGCTATGCGACCTTGCACCTGTGTCGGTGAGCCTGCTTTTAATGTCTTGCGCACGGATGGCATGGCTAACTCCTTGGCTTTATCTCTAGTTAAGACCATGGCGCATGCCTGTGCTGGCACGTAAGCTTAGCGATCAATGAAAAGTGGATGCTGCGATGAGTAAGTTGGAAGCGGGCGTGTTGTATGTGGTGGCGACAGCCATTGGCGATAACGATGATTTATCGCCGCGCGCAAAGGCTACGCTGCAAGCGGTGTCGATGATTGCAGCCGAAGACACGCGCGACGCTGGTCGCTTGCTGCGAGAGCTAGGCATCACCACCCCAACCACGGCAGTACATGATCACAATGAGGCCGAACGCGTGCCCATGCTGATTGAGCGCATGCTCGCTGGTGAGTCGCTGGCGCTGATTTCCGATGCCGGCACGCCGTTGATTAGCGACCCTGGCTATCGAGTGGTGGCAGCAGCGCATGAGGCGGGCATACGAGTGTCACCAGTACCGGGCGCTTGTGCAGCAATTGCAGCTTTAAGCGCCGCCGGTTTGGCATCTGACCGATTTCATTTCGAAGGTTTTTTATCGGCGAAGGCCGGCCCTCGCGAGTCGCGATTACAGGCTTTGGCGCAGACACCGCATAGCCTGATTTTTTATGAAGCGCCGCATCGCATCGTCGATACTCTAGCGGCAATGACCAGTGTCTTTGGCGAACAGCGCTTGGCAACCTTGGCGCGTGAGCTGACAAAAACTTTCGAGACAATTAAACGCGCGCCATTGGCTGAACTATTAGCTTGGGTTGAGGCCGACAGTAATCAGCAGCGGGGCGAAATGGTCATTGTTGTGGCCGGCGCGCCAGCACTGGCGGTGAATGATCAGCACAGCATCACGGCCGAGGCTTTGTTGGCGGTATTGGTGCGGGAGTTGCCGGTGAAGCAGGCAGCAGCTATTGCTGCGGAGGTTTTGGGGCTACGTAAAAATGCACTTTACGAGTTGGCGCAGCAGTTGCGCGAGGCGGCGCAGTAGTTGATGTCAGTAAATGCTGAGATATGCGCCTTGAGTTAGTGCTCCTGCCGCCGTATGCTGCGCGCCGGAGTTGGCCAGACGATCGCTGCCCTGCATGCAGGGGGGAGGAAAGTCCGGGCTTCATAGGGCAGAGTGCCAGGTAACGCCTGGGCGGCGCGAGCCGACGGAAAGTGCAACAGAGAGTAGACCGCCGATGGCCTTAGCACTTTCGAGTGTTGAGGATCAGGTAAGGGTGAAACGGTGCGGTAAGAGCGCACCACGAGTCTGGTAACAGACCGGTACGGCAAACCCCACTCGAAGCAAGACCAAATAGGTGTCCAGACGCGCGGCCCGCGCGGGACACGGGTAGGTTGCTTGAGCGCACCGGCGACGGTGCGCCTAGAGGAATGATCGTCCACGACAGAACCCGGCTTACCGGCTGACTCCGACCTATTATGTGAGCTGAGCTTGAGATGTGTAGTAGCCTCTAAATGCTCGGTGGCCTTGAAAGTGAGATAGAGCATGAAAAGTAAGCTAGAGATATATGCGCTTTCAGTCTGTTTCGCCGCAGTATTTTGTATCGTCATCTCGGCAGGTATTGCGGGCTATGCTGTGTTCACAGTAGCAACGCCTGAGTTAACGCTAAACGAAAATACCTACTCCAATCATCAGACGAACGATGCTTATTGGCGTAGTCAGCCATCGTATTCAAGCGATGGTAAGCAAGAGGCGAGGCCCAGTGAGGCAAAGCTAAGTCAGCAGCGGCAGGAGTCGCTTGTGATCGCCATTAACGGCGAGCGGCGTAGTGGCTTTCAGACGCTGCTGCAATGCTTTATGTTTCTGCTGGTAGCAGGGCTGACGTTGCTGATTCACTGGCGCGTGGCTCGAGGCGCTCGATCTACGAGCTAGCGTAGATCTGTTACACCCTTGTCTAAGCTTCGCATAACTAATTTATATATAACTATAAATTCTAACGTTAGCGAAGCTCTCGTATTGGCATGAGGAAACATCGCTAAGTCATTGTTTATCTTCTATTCAATGACAATGTTGATTCTGCGCATTAAAGCTAAGTCATTGTTATTCAATACCTAAACTATACATATAACCGACTGAGACTGTCCTTGACGCTCAGCGGTCGCATCCCTATATTGCCAACAGAGTGGGGAAAAGTGTGACTTTGTGGTTTTTATTGTTTTTATCGCCCACTCGGGAAGGCTAATCGAATGTTTCGCGGCTACGACGAACTCAACATGGACGCCAAAGGGCGCATCGGCTTGCCGACGCGTTACCACGAGCGCGTTATGGCTGAGTGTCAGGGAAAATTTGTCCTGACCGTCGATATTCGTGAAAGATGCTTAGTACTGTACCCATTGCCTGAATGGGAAGTCATTGAAGCGCGGCTTGATGCACTGCCGAGTTCTAGTGCGCCGTTAGCCATGCTCAAGCGTCGCCTAATGGGCTATGCAACAGAAATTAATCTCGATAGCGCGGGGCGATTTTTGGTTAGCCCCGAGCTACGCAAATTTGCACTATTTGAAAAAGCTGTGGTGTTTGCCGGTCAGGGCAAGAAATGTGAAATCTGGCATAAGCCTACCTGGGATGCTCTACAAGCTGAGCTGCTCAATGCCGACTTCTCGGCTGCCGAGCTCGCGCAAGCCATTGATACTCTGGCGCTATAACCATGAATGCCTTAGTTCACCTCACTGTCCTACTCAATGAGACCGTCGCTGCCGTCTTGGGCAAGCCCGATGGCGTCTATGTGGATGCGACATTTGGCCGAGGTGGACATACACGCCATCTACTAGCGCAGCTTGGCCCTAACGCGCGCGTCATTGGTTTCGATAAAGACCCGCAAGCGATCGCCAGCGGTGAAGCATTAATGCGTGAAGACTCGCGCTTTGAAATCATCCATGACTCTTTTGCTAGCTTGCTGCCGGCATTGGAAGCGCGTGGTTTGTTGGGTCAGGTTGATGGCTTGCTGGCGGACTTAGGTGTGTCATCACCACAGATAGATGATGCCGAGCGCGGCTTTAGCTTTATGAATGATGGCCCGCTCGATATGCGCATGGATACCACGCGCGGTTTAAGTGCGGCGCAATGGTTGGTGCAGATTTCCGAAGCTGAACTCACCGACGTCTTTAAAACCTATGGTGAAGAGCGTCATGCCCGCCGTATTGCTCGCGCGGTATTGGCTGAGCAGGCGGTGACGCCGATTACGCGAACTAAAGTGTTGGCTGATGTCATTGCTAAAGCGCATCCATCGTGGGAGCGCCATAAGCATCCAGCGACGCGATGCTTCCAGGCTATTCGCATTGCGGTGAATCGTGAGCTCGGCGATTTAGAAGATTTGCTAGCGCAAAGTCTGCATGCATTGAATGCTGGCGGTCGTTTGGCTGTGATTAGCTTCCATTCGCTGGAAGACCGCTTAGTGAAGCAGTTCATTGTGCGTGAGGCTAAGGGCGATGACTTTCCGCCGGGCCTGCCGGTGACCATTGCGCAAATGAATCCGCAGCTGAAAAAAATTGGCAAAGCCGTGGAGCCCAGTGCCGAGGAAGTCAACGCAAATCCTCGCGCTCGTAGTGCGCATTTACGCGTGGCTGAGCGTTTAGCGAGCGTGCGAAAATGAGCTGGGCAGCGCGTTTAAGCGGCCTGCGCCTAAGCTTGATGCAGCCTATTCTTTGGCAAAATGCCTGCGTCATCGTGGTGCTGGTGTCGACATCGATTGCGGTGGCCTTCAGCGTGCATAAGTCGCGTCTGTATTTAGCAGACTTGCAGTCATTGCAAACTGAGCGTGATCAGCTGGAAGTGGAATGGGGTCAACTTCTGCTAGAGCAGCAAGCATGGGGTGCTTACGGGCGCATTGGCAAAGTCGCGGTTGATGAGCTCGGTATGCGCTCGCCGGCGCCGCATGACGTCATGATGGTGCGGCCATGAATCAGCGCACTAACTCACCAAATCAGCGTGCTAACTCACGCGCTAAGACAAAGCCCGCCGCGAGTGATCATGGCGGGCTTAAGTATGTTGGGCGCCATCGCTTTGTGCTGTTTATTCTCGCGGTTTTATTTGGCGGCATTACTCTGCGTGCCGGCTATTTAACAGTCGTCGATAGTGAATTTCTGCGCGCTCAAGGTGATGCTCGCATGATGCGTACTGAGCCGATTATGGCCATGCGCGGCGTCATTCGTGACCGAAATAATACGCCGCTGGCGGTGAGCACGCCGGTCACGACCCTATGGCTGAATCCTCGCCAAGCCATTGCCGCTAAACTTGATGTGGTGGCACTGGCGAAAGCATTGAAGTTATCACCTTCAGATTTGCAGGCCAAAATTAAGCGCCATCGTGAGAAAGGCTTCATCTATTTAGTGCGTCACATGACACCAAATGATGCAGAAGAAGTGTTGGCCAAAGATTTTGCTGGCGTGTATTCGATGACCGAGTACAAGCGCTTTTACCCTGAAGCCGAAGCCACCGCGCATATGCTCGGTTTTACTGGTACAGATGATCATGGCCGTGAAGGCTTAGAGTTATCTTTCGATAAAAAGCTCGCTGGCATTGAAGGCAGCAAGCGCGTGATGAAAGATTTGAAAGGTCATCGCGTGCAGGATGTGGCGCTGCTCAAGCCTGCGCGCCCTGGCCAAGATGTCATCTTGAGTTTTGATTCGCGTGTGCAGTATTCGGCGTATCGCGAATTGGCCCGAGGCGTGGCTGAGCACAATGCCGTGGCAGGCGTGTTGGTCTCGCTAGATGTCGAGACCGGCGAAGTCCTAGCAATGGCCAGCGTGCCATCGTTCAACCCGAATAATCGCGGAACGCTTGATATCGACGCTGTGCGTAATCGCGCGGTCACCGACATGTTTGAGCCGGGCTCGACGCTAAAACCATTTACTTTGGTGGCGGCATTGGAGAGCGGAAAGTTCACCACTAGCAGTCATTTCGATACCTCGCCAGGTACGTATCGCGTGCTCAATAAAGTCGTGCGTGATCACAGCAATTACGGCGTTATCGATATGCAAACTGTGCTGACCAAGTCCAGCAACGTTGCGACTGCACAAATTGCCATGGCCTTGCCGCGCGATACGCTGCCGCTGCTGCATCAGCACTTAGGTTTTGGCAGCACCACTGGCAGTGGCTTTCCCGGCGAGAGCGCTGGTATTTTGCAGCCATCAAATCGTTGGAATCCTGTTGAAGTCGCCACCATGTCTTATGGCTATGGTGTGACGGTGACTGCACTGCAATTGGCTCAGGCATACGCAACGATCGCTAGTGGCGGCATTCAGCGGCCAGTGAGTTTTATTAAAGTGAATGGCCCGGTTGCAGGCCATCGAGTGATTCCAGAAGTCATCGCTAAAAGTTTGATCCCCATGATGGAAACTGTGGTTACGCAGGAAGGCACTGCGCTTCGTGCAGCAGTGCCGGGCTATCGCGTGGCAGGCAAAACTGGCACAGCTCATAAAGCAAAGGGCGGCGGCTATTCTAGCGACCAATACATGTCCTTGTTTGTCGGTATGGCCCCAGCTAGCAATCCTAAAATTGTTACCGCGGTGATCATCGATACGCCTCGCAAGGGTGGCTATTACGGCGGCTTGGCAGCAGCACCAGTATTTTCGCGCAGCATGGCCGACGCCTTACGCCTGATGAATGTCGAGCCAGATCGCAGCAGCGAGCGCTTGGCTGGTCAGGCGCGCTTACCTTATCGCCCTGCGGCAGGAGGCTGAGATGATGACACTCGGCGACTTACTACCTAGCTGCCCTGATCAATGGCAATCGATTGCCATTGAGTCGTTGGTTGCCGACTCGCGTCAAGTAACCGCGGGCACCTGTTTCATTGCTGTCGCCGGTACGCATTACAACGCGCATGAGCATATTCCTGCTGCCATCGAAGCTGGTGCAGCGGTAGTTTTGACTGAGGCCGATAACCATTTCACTCTGAACACTGTCATCAATCATGTGCCGGTATTAGCCGTGCCAGGCCTAGGCGACATGCTCGGGCTTTTGGCGGCGCGCTGGTATGCACAGCCCTCGCAAGCTATGACTGTGCTTGCCACTACTGGCACCAATGGCAAAACCAGCATCGCCAATTTACTCGCTGGCGCATGCAATAAATTAGGCCTGCGTGCGGCAGTCATGGGCACCTTAGGCAATGGCTTTCCGGGCGAACTAGCTCCGGCAATTTTCACCACGCCAGATCCTCTGCAGTTACAGCGCCTGTTAGCCGATTTCCGAGATCAAGGTGCGCAGGCTGTTGCCCTTGAGGCGAGCTCGCATGGGCTGAGCCAAGGCCGCTTAACTGGCACACGCATTCATACCGCTTTGTTTACCAATTTGACGCGCGATCATCTTGATTATCACGGCGACATGGACTCATATGCGGCGAGCAAGGCCTCGTTATTTCGCTGGCCTGATCTGCGCGCAGCGGTCATAAACGCCGATGATATTTACGGCGCAGAAATGATGGCGCAGCTCGCTGACAACGTGCAATGCCTGCGCTATAGCTTAAATCCAGCTAGCGATGTTGAGCTGGTGGCGGAGTCGGTAGAGGCCACACTCGATGGCCTGCACATTTCGCTGCGCATTGCCGGCAAAACAGTGACGTTAAAAAGCCCATTGATTGGTCGTTTTAATGCCAGCAATTTACTTGCTGTAGTTGGTGGCCTGCTTAGCATTGGTCATGACATCGATGCCATCGTGGCTGCTTTAGTTGAGGTGTCACCGGTGCCTGGCCGCATGCAATGTTTGCGCGAATCTGGCACACCATTAGCGGTGGTTGATTACGCACACACACCAGATGCTTTGGCGCAGGCACTAAAGGCGGCGCGTGAACATACCAAGGCCAAGCTTTGGGTGGTGTTTGGCTGTGGCGGTGGTCGTGACACCGGTAAGCGTCCAGAAATGGGTCGTATTGCTGGCGAGTTAGCCGATCACGTAGTCATCACCACAGACAACCCACGCGAAGAAGATCCACAAGCGATTGTTGATCATGTGCGCTCAGGCTTAGCGGCAGATCGCAGCGTGCGTTGCGTGCTTGATCGTGGCGATGCCATCGCGCAAGTGATAGCAGAAGCGGGCGAAGATGATCTGGTTTTGGTGGCCGGCAAAGGTCATGAAACTTACCAAGAAGTGCACGGCGTGCGTACTCCATTTAGTGATGTAGAGCAGGTGCGTATGGCCTTGCTGTTGAGGAGTAGGGCATGAAGCTCTCGGATATTGCTCGCGCCATTGCGGGCGAACTGGTTGGCTTGGATGCCGATGTCGGCAGCTTCTCGACCGATACCCGCACGCTGCAGGCCGATGATGTGTTTATCGCGCTCAGTGGCGCTCGTACCAATGCCAATGACTTGCTCGCACAAGCCGCGGCTAAAGGTGCGCTAGCCGCGATTACTGAATCATTGGATCCATCGGCAGGCATCGCTCAAATTGTTGTGGCTGATTGCCATGCCGCCCTAGGTCGGTTGGCGACTGCATGGTGCGAACGCTTCCCTAAGCTCACCAAAGTGGCGATGACGGGCTCGGCAGGCAAAACATCTACCAAAGAAATGACTGCGCGAATTTTTGAAGGCTTAGGTAATACCTTGGCTACGAAGGGTAATTTTAATAACGATATTGGTGTGCCACTAACGCTGCTGCGTTTGCGTGATGAGCACCAATACGGCGTGTTTGAACTTGGCGCAAATCATCTTGGCGAAATCGCTTACACCGCCGCAATGGTGAAGCCGCAGGCAGTAGTGATCACCAATGTTGGCACTGCACATTTAGAAGGATTCGGTAGTCGCGAGGGTATTGCGCGCGCTAAGGGCGAGATTTACTCCGCTTTGGCCGATGACGGTGTGGCGGTAATTAATCGTGATGATGAGTTCGCTGATTTCTGGCTTGAAGCGATGGGCTCGCGTCGTGTAGTGACATTCTCGCTACAGGCTGGCGCTGACATTTATGCGAGCAATATTAGCCACGGTGATACGCCGCAATATGCCTTTCAGCTTCATATCGGTGAGCAATCAGCGCCTGTACAGCTGCAAGTATTGGGTCGTCATCAGGTCGCAAATGCTTTGGCAGCAGCCGGTTTGGCGCATGCCTGCGGCGTGTCACTAGAGGCCATTGTGCAAGGTTTATCAAGCACGCGCCCGTTTATGGGTCGCAGTGTGCTGCATCGCCTCGGTGAGTCTTATCTCATCGATGACAGCTACAACGCTAATCCCGACAGCATGAAAGCAGCGATTGATTTGCTGTGCTCGCTGCCGGGCCGACGCGTATTGGTATTGGGCGATATGGGTGAATTGGGCGATGCCACCGCATCGGGCCATCGTGAAGTCGGAGCGTACGCAAAAATGAAAAAAATAGACGCGTTAATGACCACAGGTCAGCACCAGCATTTTTATGCCGATGGCTTTGGCAATCAGGCGCAATTATTTCCTGATCACAATGCCTTAGTGAAAGCCTTAGAGCATGAGCTACAAGGCGTAGTCAGTGCTTTGATTAAAGGCTCACGCAGCGCACGCATGGAGCAGATCGTGCACGCTGTTACTGAGTCGGCGGGAGTGCACTAATGCTCCTAGTCTTAGCCGATTGGGCCAGCCAGCATGTGAAAGGCTTTGCGGTATTTAACTACCTCACCTTTCGCTTCATGCTCAGCATTGTCACTGCCTTTGCGCTATCGCTTTGGTGGGGGCCGTGGATGATTGAGCGCCTGAAAGCGATGAAATTTGGCCAAGCCATTCGCACAGATGGCCCGCAAACGCATTTGGCTAAAGTCGGCACGCCAACTATGGGCGGCGTACTCATTTTGACCACGATTTTGGTCAGCACCTTGGCTTGGGCGCGCTTAGATAATATGTATATCTGGGTGGTGCTGGCGGTGATGGCAGTGTTTGGCATGGTCGGTTGGGTCGATGACTATCGCAAAGTTGTCGAGAAAGACCCTCGCGGTTTGCCGAGTCGTTGGAAGTATTTCTGGCAGTCGGTGGCTGGTCTTGGTGCGGCAGTGTTTCTTTACATGACTGCGAAAACGCCAATTGAAACCAGTCTCATCGTGCCGTTTTTCAAAGACATCATTATCCCGCTTGGTATCGCCTACATCGTGCTCAGCTACTTCGTCATCGTAGGTGCTAGTAATGCGGTCAATCTTACCGACGGCCTTGATGGCTTGGCGATTATGCCTACCGTCATGGTCGCTGGCGCATTGGCTATTTTTGCCTACGTCACCGGCAATATTAAGTTCGCCACCTACCTGCAAATCCCCTTCGTGGCCGGGTCGGGCGAGCTCATCATTATCTGTGGCGCAATCATTGGCGCCGGTCTTGGTTTCCTCTGGTTCAACGCGTATCCCGCGCAAGTTTTCATGGGTGATGTCGGCGCGCTGTCACTGGGTGCTGTGCTCGGCACTATCGCGGTCATCGTGCGTCAGGAAATCGTTTTATTCGTTATGTGCGGGGTCTTCGTCATGGAGACCGTGTCGGTAATGATGCAGGTGGCAAGCTTCAAACTCACCGGCAAACGCATCTTCCGCATGGCTCCTATTCATCACCATTTTGAACTTAAAGGCTGGCCCGAGACTCGCGTGGTTGCGCGTTTTTGGATCATCTCATTCATGTTGGTGCTCATTGGTCTTGCGACCTTGAAATTGCGTTAGGAGCTGAGCATGTTAATAGCGCGCGGTGGTCTACGAGTAGTGATTGGTCTGGGTAAGACTGGGCTCTCGTGCGTGCGTTATTTGCGTAGCAAAGGCTATAGCGTTGCGGTTAATGATACGCGCGAGCATCCGCCCGGTTTAGCTGAGCTCAGTGCTGAGTTTCCCGAAGTTAATGTGTATCTTGGCGGCTTAAATGCCGAGCTGCTGTTGTCGGCCAGTGAAATTATTTCCAGCCCAGGCATGGCAATTTCTACACCAGAAATTGCTGCCGCAAGTCGCGCAGGCGTTTTGGTGGTTGGCGACGTAGAGCTATTTTGCCGCGAAGCCACGGCACCGATTATTGCTATCACCGGATCTAACGCAAAAAGCACAGTCACCACATTGATGGGTTTGATGGCCGAGCGTGACGGCTTAAATGTCGGCGTTTGCGGCAATATCGGCACACCAGTTTTAGACATGCTCGCTGAGGGTGACAAAGACCTCTACGTCATGGAGTTGTCGTCATTCCAGCTTGAAACCACACATTCGCTGAAAGCAGCGGTGGCGGTGGTGTTGAACATCAGCGAAGACCATATGGATCGCTACAGCGGCATGGTCGAATATCATCAGACTAAGCACCGTATTTTCCGCAACTGCCAGCGCTATGTATTTAACCGCGATGACAAATTAACACGGCCATTAATCGCCGATAGTCTGCCGCATGCAAGTTTTGGTTTGAGTGCGCCAGATCTAAACGATTACGGCGTTTTAAGCGTCGATGGCGAGCCTTGGTTGGCACGCGGTCGCGAGCTATTAATGCCTGTCGCCGAGTTGCAAATCTTTGGTCAGCACAATATTGCCAATGCGCTTGCTTGCTTGGCATTGGGCGAGGCCGTGGGCATGACGCGTGATGCCATGCTAGCCACATTGCGCGATTTCAGCGGCTTAAAACATCGCTGCCAACGCGTCGCCCTTGCCGATGACATCGCTTGGTATAACGACTCTAAAGGCACTAATGTTGGCGCAACGCTCGCGGCTATTCATGGCCTAGGTGCGGCAATTGCGCCGGCTGGCGGTCGCGTTGTGCTCATTGCTGGCGGTGTCGGTAAAGGTCAAGATTTCACGCCATTGCAAACGGCTATGGCCAGCTTCGGCCGTGCGCTAGTGTTGATCGGTGAGGATGCGTCGGTGATTGATGCCGCCATCACCGCCGAGTTGCCACGCCAGCGTTGCGCGAGCTTGGATGAGGCCATCGCCAGCGCTCGTCAATTTGCCCAGCCCCACGATGCCATTTTGCTGTCGCCAGCTTGCGCTAGCTTCGACATGTTTAAGCATTACGAAGATCGCGGCGATCAGTTTGCGCTTGGCGTGCAAACATTCGTTGCCGGCTCCAATACGGGGCATTCATCATGATGGCCCGCGTGCTTGCTCCATATCAAAACATGCGCATGAATCTGAGCTTGCTCAGCGATCGTCAGTATGTGCTGCTCTCAGCGGGCTTCTTATTTTGCATCGGCCTAATCATGGTTGGCTCGGCATCGATGGGCGTCGCTGATGCCAACTATGGCAATCCGTTCTACTTCTTCACGCGCCACTTGATCTATCTAGCCATTGGCCTAGTGGTTGCCGCGGTGGTTTCGCAAGTGCCCATGGAGACATGGAATCGTTATAGCTACTGGCTGTTTTTAGTGGCGCTTGTGCTGATTGTATTGGTCTTGATTCCTGGTATTGGCCGTCGCGTAAATGGCAGCATGCGGTGGATTGGCATTGGTGGTTTAACCATCCAGCCATCAGAAATATTGAAGTTTGCTGGCGTGTTGGCGATGGCTGCCTACTTATGGCGCCGCCAAGAAGATGTGCGCTCAGGCTGGATGGGCTTTCTCAAGCCAATGGCATTTGCCGGCATATCTGTTGGCTTGATGTTGGCAGAGCCTGACTTCGGCGCCAGCATGGTGATTGTCATTGCATTGATGGCGATGCTGTTTTTGGCAGGCTCGCCAATGGCGCTGTATTTAATGCTGTCGGGCGGAATTTTATTGGGTGCCATCGGCATCATGATCGCCGAGCCTTATCGGATGAAGCGCTTAATGGCGTTCACCGATCCATGGGCCGATCAATACAATAGTGGCTACCAGCTAGTGCAAAGCTTGATCGCCTTCGGTCGTGGCGATTGGTTTGGTGTTGGCTTAGGCCATAGCGTGCAAAAATTATTTTACTTGCCCGAAGCACATACCGACTTCGTTTTTGCCGTTTATGCCGAAGAGTTTGGCCTAGTCGGCGTCTTGTTATTATTGCTAGCCATGGTCACTTTGGTCATGACTGGCCTGCGCATTGGCCAACGTGCTGAGCGTGCTGGCCAGATATTTTCTGGCTATGTCGCCTATGGCTTGTCGGTGACTATCGGCATCCAAGCAGCGATCAATATCGGCGTTAATATCGGTCTGTTTCCAACCAAAGGCCTGACGCTACCGCTAGTCAGCTACGGTGGCTCCAGTTTGGTCATGATGTTTGTGGTCTTGGCAGTGCTTTTGCGCATCGATGCCGAAGCCAGCGAGCCACAAGAACGCGCTGTGCGTCGTCCGGGAGGCCTCAATGACTATCGTTAAATCGGTGGTAGTGATGGCTGGCGGCACTGGCGGTCACGTCTTCCCGGCATTAGCTGTGGCGCGTGGACTGCAAGCTGAGGGCGTGAAAGTGCATTGGCTGGGTACAGCGCGCGGCATTGAGGCCGACATCGTGCCGAAAGCGGGCATTGCTATTAGCTATTTAAATGTTGGCGGCCTACGCGGCAATGGCCTGCTGCCTTTGCTGCAAGCGCCGTTTAAGTTGCTCGTAGCGGTTTGGCAGGCGATGGCAATTTGCCGCCGCGTCAATGCCGATGCCGTCATTGGCCTCGGTGGCTATGTTACTGGCCCCGGTGGCGTGGCCGCGCGACTACTGGGCCTGCCACTGTATATCCATGAGCAAAACGCCATTGCCGGTTTTACTAATAAAACTCTGGCGCGTTTTGCCACACGCATTTTGCAGGCCTTCCCCAGTGCCTTTGCCGCTTCGAGCAAGGTAAGCACCGTGGGTAATCCAGTGCGTGCTGACATTGCTAGCTTGCCCATGCCCGCTATTCGTTACGGCGAACGTCAAGGCCAGCTGCAGGTACTGGTTTTAGGCGGAAGTTTAGGTGCTGTGGCGTTAAACCAATTGGTGCCAGAAGCGTTCGCTGAGCTAGAGCCAGCAGCGCGCCCAATCATTCGCCATCAAGCCGGCCGCAAGCATGCAGCCAATGCTGAGGCGGTCTA
>TARA_R110001599_G_scaffold11976_13_pt1 | contig 32011 bp, 24 predicted proteins | sample TARA_R110001599 | Tara Oceans TARA_R110001599 (sample SAMEA4398360) | marine metagenome | biome: Polar Biome; feature: [MES] marine water layer (ENVO:01000295) within the mesopelagic zone...; material: water (ENVO:00002006), including particulate matter (ENVO:01000060) such...
TTGTCTATTGCATATTTCGGGTTTAATTAATTACACCATAAACATGAAACAAAACCCCTACCTCATACTAGACTCAAATAAAAGCATTTTACACAATGAGGGATCTAATTTTTTTCCTATAACCTTTAATTTTCAGGCAAGGCAAATGCCACATAAGCATCACCCGCAGGAGTGCCCAACCTATTCGCTCCGCCAGCTGCAATGACTACATATTGCCTCCCCTCCACTTCATAAATTGAAGGAACTGCATAAGCTCCAAATGGAAGTTTGTATTCCCAAAGGATTTCTCCCGTGGAAACATCAAAAGCCCTGAACATTTCATCAGGTGTCCCTCCCATAAAAACCAGTCCACCTGCAGTGGCTACACAACCCCCAAAATTCTGTGTTCCGGTAGGTGCAACTCCCCTCTCTTTTAATTTAGGATATTCACCCAAGGGCACCTTCCATTTAATGGTATTTGTTGTTAAATCAATGGCATTCAAAGTACCCCAAGGTGGCATACTTGCTGGAAAACCTTCCTCATCTGTAAAAAGTCGAAAGCCTTGTAAAACATACCTGTCTGTGGCTCCTGCTTCCTCTTTGATATCATGGATAGGATCCGATACAGGCTCTACTTCAAGCAAGTAATCCAATAACGCATTTAACTTTTCTTTATTGAAACCTTGGAATGCTGGCATCAAACCATTCCCCTGGGTAATTATCTTAGCCAAAGATTCTCGTGAATGCCTGTCTTTTATGTTTTTCAGGGAAGGAAATGCATCCGTTAGGCCTTGTAAGTCTGCACCATGACAGTTGGAGCAGTTGGACAGGTAAGTACTTCTCCCAGGTAGCATTCCATTCAAACCTTTACCATCTTGATTTTCAGAAATATTACGTAACTGTAAAATCATGGGAATTTCATTCGCATTGACATAGAGCATTTGGTTGACAGGGTCATAGGAGGCCCCTCCCCAAATCATTCCTCCTCTTGTGGCTGGATTGGTGATTGTTCCCTCCAGACTCGGGGGAGTGTACATACCTTCGTTTCGGTATTTTCTAAATTCATTTTTCGCATAAGCATTGGCTTCAGCAGAAATATTTGTCAACCTTGTACTGTCCAAGCCTTGTCTCACTACAGTAATTCCCTGGTTAAACTTTTGGCTGGGATGAGCTACTTCTCCAGGCACATAGGAAGGAGGTGCATTTTTCACTTCCATATCCAATAAGGATTCCCCTGTTATCCTGTCCAATATAATCAGTTCTCCCATCTTAGTAGGTTGTACCAGCGCTTTCACTGTACCATTTTCAGTAGGTAGATCCACTAAAGTGGCCGCACAAGGCAAGTCATAATCCCAAATATCATGGGTAACTGCCTGATAATGCCATTTCCTTTCCCCTGTTCTAGCATCCAAGGCTACGATGGAATTCCCAAATAGATTTTCTCCTATCCTGTTTCCTCCATAAAAATCATAGGCAGGTGAACCGGTAGAAACATAAACCCATCCTTGTTCCTCATCCAAACTCAATCCTCCCCAATTATTGGTGCCTCCATAGTTTTCTCCTTCTTGCCAACGCCAAGTATCATATCCAACTTCACCTTCTTTAGGAATAGTATGAAATATCCATTCAAAAGCTCCCGTTTTAGCATTGTATGCCCTGATATGTCCGGGAGAAGCATCATAGCCCTCCCCTGTTGCTGAACCAATTATTATCAAATCTCCAAACACTATCCCAGGTGTACTAAGAGAAATAGAAAGGCTTTCCGGATCAACACCGAGGTTTTTACGCAAATCTAACTTCCCCTCTTCCCCAAATTCAGAGACCAATTCTCCTGATTCACCATCTATAGCAAAAAGATAATAGCCAACTGCCATAAAAATGCGAATGCGCTCCCCTTCCTTATAGTGAAAAAAGCCTCTATTTACTCCTCCTGACTGACCAAAAACCTCAGGATCAAAACGCCAAAGTTCTGTTCCCTTTTCAGCGTCTAAAGCAATCAAATCAAGCTGAGGAGAACTCACGTACATGACCTTCCCTATGATCATTGGATTGCATTCCATGGGTGTTCTCTCCTTACTGTCACCCGTATGAAAAGTCCATGCCGGCTGCAACAAATGAACATTCTCCTTGTTTATTTGATCCAAACCTGAAAATTGAGCCGCTGTTTTTGAAGCACGATAATGCTCCCATGTACGGTAATCTTTTGCTTTAGAATTATTGTTTTCCTGTGAACAAGAAAAGACTACTACTAGACAAATTAAAACCAGAATACTTTTAGTTGTTCTTAACATCCCTTTCAATTTTCTCTTCAAATGGCCACTCAGAATCCTCTGTCCTGGAACTTTGCATTAAGCCTTTTATTTCTTCTACTACTTCAGGGTATTCGCTGGCCAAGTCTTTAGTCTCCCCTGGATCTTGCTCTAGATCATAAAGCTGAATCGTTTCATTTCCTTCAAAAACATTTAACTTTATTCCTTTCCATTTACCTTTTCTTATTGCCTGTTTTCCTCCTTTTTCATGAAACTCCCAGTAAAGGTGGGAATGAGTAGGTTGGTCATCGGCACCTAAAAGGGTGGGAAGGAATGAGATTCCATCCAAAGTCCCTACCGTTTCAATTCCTACAATATCAGAAAATGTAGGCAAAATATCCCAAAAAGCACTAACATGATCAGTTTCACTTCCTTTTTTGACTTTTGTAGGCCAACTTACAATCATTGGCACATGAATTCCCCCTTCATGCAAGTCTCTTTTGTATCCCTGAAAAGGGCCATTGCTATTGAAAAAATCCGGATCTGCTCCTCCTTCAAGATGTGGACCGTTATCTGAAGTGAAAATAACAATAGTGTTTTCCAGAAGATTTAATTCCTCCAATTTGCTTACGATCTGACCAACATGATCATCCAATAAGGTGACCATGGCGGCAAAAGCAGCGTGAGGATAAGCCTGTGATCCGTAACCACCCGCCTTATATCGTGGATGTTCGGGATCATCTAAACCATCATAATAAGTTTCAGGCCCCAGTTTGCTTTCATATTGATAAGGCGGTTCAGGATTTGTTTTGGTGAGAAATTTTTCCATGTATTCTTCTGGAGCAAAAAGTTCTGCATGTGGAACTATAGTAGGGACAAACATAAAGAAAGGATTATCCTTATTCTTCTCAATAAAGGCCAATCTTTTTTCCTGAATAAGGTTAGGTGCATATTGCCCTTGTTCCGTACCCTGATTACCTTCAAGTGTTATAATTTTATCATTGTCCCATAACTCTCTAGGATAATAATTATGGGCAATTGTCTGACTGTTAAAACCGAAAAACACATCAAAACCCTGGTTTAGTGGTTCTCCCTCCGATCCTGGATAACCCAAACCCCATTTCCCGAAAGCCCCGGTTGCATATCCAGCCTCTTTCAATAAAGTAGCCAAGGTTTGTGTTCCTTCTTTTAATGGAAATTGCCCTCCATTTAACCCTCTATTACCTCTAACTTGTGTATGTCCGGTATGTAAACCTGTCATCAGTGCCGAACGGGAAGGGGCGCAAACAGTCGTTCCGGCGTAATGCTGGGTAAAAACCATTCCCTCAGCCGCCAATTTATCAATATTTGGGGTTTTGAATTTAGTCTGACCTAGAAAGCTCAAGTCTCCATAGCCGAGGTCATCAGCAAGAATATAAATGATATTTGGCTTTTCAAGGACTTCTTCTTCCTTGCTACTGGCGCAAGATACTGCAGCAATTAAAAAAATGGCCGAAAGTAGCGTATAAATGGGTAGGCTATTTTGAATAAATTTCATTTTGGCTTTTATGATTAATTGTTCTTTTTCGAATACAGTCCAGTGTCTCCTTTTTCTAATTGAACCAAGAGCTGCTCAACCAATTCAGGCTGCTCAGCAGCTATATTTTTTGTCTCCAAAGGATCATTGACATGGTCGTACAATTCAATTTTTGGCGTTTCCTCTCTGAAATATTTCATCAAGCGATACTTGTCTGTTCGCATTGAAATACCATTATTAAAGTAACTAAAGGCCAATGCTTCTCTGCTCTCATCTTTCCCCTCTTTAATCAATGGCATCAGACTTTGCCCATCCAATGGGAAATTGGTAGGAATGTCTGTTAGTTCCATTAAGGTCGGGTAAAGGTCAATACTGCTGACAGGCATTTCCGAAGAAATTCTGCGGGCTTCCTGACCCGGGACCTTTATTATTAAGGGACTTCTTAACGCAGTTTCAAAAATGGTATGTTTACCCCATACCCTTTGGTCTCCAAGATGCCATCCATGATCGCCCCACACGACAACAATGGTATTATCGGACAAGCCCAACTCATCTAGCTCCTGCATAACTTTACCTACCAAGGCATCACTGTAACTTACTGCTGCATAATATGCATGCCTAAGCTTTCTGGCATACTCATCTGATAAGGGCTGCTCTAGACTGGCTTTTTCTTCTCCCAGAGCATACTGATTGAACTCTCCGTTTCTTTGTAAACTGCTCAAATCGATATTTTCGGGAATATCCGGAGACCCTGATAAGGGAATTTCATCCCTATCGTACAAGTCCCAATACTTTTTGGGAGAAGTAAATGGCAAGTGTGGTTTAAATAAACCCAAGCCCATAAAAAACGGCTCTTCTTTATCCGCCAATTCTCTAAGTTTTTTTATGGCCAATTGAGTAGAAAGTCCATCTGGATAACCTTCATCAGATACATCTCCTGCCTCGTATGGTTTTACCTGTTTCTTTTTACCTTGCCTGTTTGAGCCATCTGCATAGCCGAAAAAAGCATTCCAGCCATTCCCCCACTTTCCTGCATCAAAAAGCATCTCATCCCAACTGTAAGGCATTTCCGCCTTTGCTCCTTCGGGGCTTTCTTCATAACCATAAACAAGACCTTCTATTGAATGACTGATTTTGCCAATGCCAACTGTATAATAACCATTCCTTTTCAGGTGATGAACAAAACTTTCCGGTCGTTCTCCTTCGGGCACATCGGCCATCATTTTTTCAATGGCAGAATTTTTTAGATGTGCTCGACTACTTGGAAGCATTCCTGTAAGTATACTGCAACGGGAAGCACCACAAGTAGGCACCTGAACGTAGTGATTTTCAAAAATTGTCCCTGAATTACCTATGGCATCCAAATTGGGCGTCTTGATGATTTCATTTCCATAAATACCCAGTTCGGGCCTTAGGTCATCAATGGCAATAAATAATATATTGTAGGGTTTCTTCTCCTGTACATCCGTTCCACAGGACTGAAATAAACCGGTAAAAATAAGGCAGTAGAGTAAAATATTTTTTGGAGACATTGGGTGTATTTATATTTGACAAAATTCAGGTTAAAGCAATTTAAATATAAAGGTTAATCATGTAAATAAAAACATACTTTTATTGGGCGGTAAAATCCTTTAATAATAAACGGAAGTGTAGGTCAAATAATAGACCAAGCATATAATAAAGTCATGAAAGAAAAATAGCCGCTTTTTGAACAATCCACTTCCTTTTAGCTTAAAATTATAATTCTTTTTACCTTGTAATAAATAAATTTCAAACTCCTCTGAGATTTTCAAAAATGCCTATACTTCCAAAAAGAAAAGTTAAAATCAGTCCCCCAGCAGAAACAGCCGCCGGGCTAAAATCCATACAGACCGTAGCCTATAGAATCTGGGAGGAGACCCATATAGGAAAAGGAGTGAAAACCCTTTTTAAACTTAACCAACCAAATGGCTTTGATTGTCCGAGCTGTGCCTGGCCAGATCCTGATGCAGATAAAGTCTCCAAAATCGCAGAATATTGTGAAAATGGTGCCAAAGCTGTAGCTTGGGAAGGAAGTTCAAAAAGCATTGACAATTCCTTTTTCGAGCAAAACAGCATTGAGAATTTATTGGAGAAATCAGATCATTGGCTGGAAAAGCAAGGTAGGCTCACTCGACCTATGGTATTAAAAGAGAAGGATACGCATTACACACCTATTACTTGGAAAGCTGCCTTTGAACTGATTGCCGCAGAACTCAATGCCCTTGACACACCTGACCAAGCCATTTTCTATACTTCAGGCCGAACTAGCAATGAAGCCGCTTTTCTCTACCAGTGTTTTGTAAGGCAATTCGGCACTAACAACCTCCCAGATTGTTCTAATATGTGCCATGAAGCATCAGGTAAAGCCCTAACCGATACCGTAGGAATTGGTAAAGCTTCCGTAGTGCTAAATGATATTCCAAAAGCAGATTTATTGATAGTGATGGGGCAAAACCCTGGGACCAATGCACCCAGAATGCTTACGGCAATGGAGGAATTGAAAAACAAGGGAGGAAAGATAATTTCAGTGAATCCTTTGCCGGAAACAGGCTTATTGCAATTTCGCCATCCGCAAAAACCTTGGGAGTGGATTGGAAAACCTACATCTATACATGACCTTCACTTACAGGTAAAAGTCAACGGGGACCTACCTTTGTTGAAAGCCTTGCTTAAAATGCTTTTAGAAGCAGAAAAACAAAATCCTGGAAAAGTATTTGATCATGCATTTATCTCAGAAAAAACCACTGGCTATCAAGCGCTTTGCGCGCATATTGAAAAATGCAAATTGGACCAGTTAATCTTGGAAAGTGGCGTTCCTGAAAATCAAATTAAGGAAGCTGCCAATCTTCTTATAGAAAAGAAAAACATTATCATCGCCTGGGCGATGGGCATTACCCAACATAGAAATGCAGAAAACACCATAAGAGAAATCGTAAATATCCTTTTGTTGAAGGGAGCTATAGGAAAACCAGGGGCTGGCACTCTACCGGTAAGAGGGCACTCCAATGTTCAGGGTGACCGAACCATGGGAATATGGGAAAAAATGCCAGAACGCTTTATGCAGCGGTTGGGAAAAGCCTTTGACTTTCAACCTCCTAAAAAAGAAGGTGTTCATGCTGTGGGCGCTATTCAGGCCATGGCTAATGGTAAAGGCAAAGTTTTTATGGGGATGGGTGGTAATTTCGCATTGGCAGCTCCTGATACGGAGAAAGTCTTTGATGGCTTAAAACAATGTTCGCTTACCCTGCATGTTTCTACCAAACTAAATAGAAGCCACCTTATTCATGGAAAAACAGCCCTAATCTTACCCTGCCTAGGCAGAACAGAAGAAGACATTAGCAGCCATGGCCCTCAGTTTGTCAGTACTGAGGACACTGCAGGACGAGTTAGAATGTCACATGGGGACCTGCCACCAACTTCACCAGAGCTCAAAAGCGAGGTAGCCATTGTTTGTGACATGGCCCGAGCGGTATTAGGTAAAAACAATACCACTGACTGGGAAGGAATGAAAGAAAATTACGAACTAATAAGGGATAAAATTGAGGAGGTCATTCCAGGGTTTGATGCCTACAACGAAAGAGTAAAAAAAGCAGGAGGCTTTTACCTTCCCAATGGTGCCAGAGAAAGAGATTTTAATACAGCGGACAAGAAAGCCCGGCTGACAATAAATCCACTTAATAAAGCCAGAAATCCTGAAACTCCCTTTATACTCATGACCGTAAGAAGTCACGACCAATTTAACACCACCATTTATGGCTATGATGACCGTTATAGAGGGATAAGCAATAGCCGGGAAGTGGTCATGATGAATGAAGATGACATGCTTCAATATGGGTGTAAAGCCGGTGATCTGGTGCGGTTGACAAGTGTTTTTGAGGGTGAAAAACGGGTACTTGAAGGTTTTCAGGTAGTCCCTTATAACATTTCCCAAGGATGCCTATCCGTTTATTTCCCAGAAGGAAATGTACTGGTAGCATTGGATAATAATTCAGAAGAAAGCCATTGCCCTGCCTCAAAATATATAGAAGTATTTTTGGAAAAATTGGATAATGAAAGCAACAGATAGCCTAGTAAGTTTCAGCAGTATTCACAGGTACAATAAACCAGACTTCACTGAACTACAGGACCTGCTAGCAGTAGAAGAGCCCTTACAAATTCGACTTGAGTTTGAGCAAAATGGAGAATGGCATAAGAAAGATTTGTTGGTAACCATGCGCAGTCCAGGAAATGATTTTGACCTAGTTACTGGCTTTTTATTTGCAGAAGGAATCATCAGAAACCACAGCGATATTCTGTTGATAAGGTATTGCCAAAAAGTAAAACCAGAAGAAAAAGGAAATGTACTGATTGTTCAATTCGTAAAAGGACATCCTATAGACCTCAAGAAACTAGGTAGAAACTTTTATACCAACTCCAGTTGTGGGGTGTGTGGAAAAACGGCAATAGAAGCCGTAAAATGTGAAAATGGAGCTTTACCACTTAATAAACAATGGCAAATAGATCCGGAAACGGTCTTATCCATTCCTGAAAACCTACAATCCTCTCAAACAGCTTTCAAATATACCGGGGGACTGCATGCCGCTGCATTGTATGATCAGAATGGTAAACTCTTATTGTTAAGGGAAGATATTGGACGACACAATGCTTTGGACAAACTTATCGGGGCAAGTATGCAAGCCAATATTGAACTGAGTAAAGAAAAGATAGTCTTGTTAAGTGGACGTGTAAGCTACGAGATGGCACAAAAGGCCATTAATGCAGGCATTTCCATTTTACTTGCTTTTGGTCCTCCTACACATCTTGCTGTGGCACTTGCCAAGGAAAAACAAATGACTTTGGTCGGATTTTTAAAAAATGAAAGTTTTAATATCTACAGTGCGGAGGAAAGAATTAAAATAGTGGGTAAAAAAATAGTTTAACGATTACCCACCATTTACAATGGAAAAATTCCATTTTGAAAAGTTTATTTATCACCTGATTCAAAGGTACGAAGGTTGGTAAGATTAAAAATACCGTGATCAGGGTATTTTTTCTGCATTTTTCAGCTTTTGATGAACTAATTAATTGTTCATTCTGAATTAAACCGGTGGGTAGGTTTTATACTATTACTGCATTTCATTGTCCCAAAATACCTGGATTCAATGAGAAACATAAATACACATATTTTTTATATAATTTTAATAACCTTGTTTTGATTACTATGTGCTTCTTCTGATTTTAATACTTACACCTTCTGCTTTTAATCTGTAATGCGGAAATTAGTTTTCTTCATTGCTTATTTCCTTACCTACTTTTTCCTATTCCCAAATAATAAAAATAAATTACGATAATATTTATTCTTATTATTTTACATATTACTATTATTATAAAATAATAATCGTTAAATTATTTTTTTATAATATAAAAAAATAAATTTTACTAAATATTTAGTATTTAATTTTATTTGATATTATAATTGAAACAATCTCCTAAAGTTAAATATTGGCCTTTAATCTGGTTATACTTTCAAAAAAAGATTAACCCCAACCCCCTCATAACCCTTAAAAAGGGTGGAATTATTTGCATCAAAAACCAAGTGAATTGCAACTTACAAACCTGAGATCAAAACTGTCTTTAGAAGCCTTTAGGTAATATGTATACAGATGGACATTTTATAAGTGAAATAATTCAATTCTAAAACAAATAACCATGAAAACCACACTCACAATTTTCCTCATGTTTCTTGTTACCATGCTTTATGCTCAAAAACAAGAAGAGGCTTCTATAAAAAATGTTCTGACTGCTGAAACTACTGCCTATATGAATCGAGATTATGATGCCTGGGCGGCACAATGGGATTCTAAAAACGAGGTATCCTTTTTAGTAACAAATGCAGGTTTTAGATCCGACAGCTGGGAAGAGATTAGCAAGTCTATGAAAGAGGATATGGAAAACAATTCCAATCCAATAAAAGCTACATTAGAAACTTCTGATTTCGATTTTTCGGTTAATGGAAATCAGGCTTTTGTAATCTATGTTCAAAACATGAAACTCGATGGACAGGATTACAAAAGCTATGAAGTACGAAATCTACACAAGGTAAAAGGCAAATGGAAATTGGCCGCAATGGTCTCAAGTAAAATTGAGGAATAATTCCTTTCCAATCAACCATTTTTCCTCATTCTAAGGAGATAAAAATCATTACTCGAAAAAAATGAAATGGCCTGACTAAAATTTATGCATCTGGACAAAAAAATAGAGGGAAAGTAGGCCTGTAATGACAAACTGCTTTCCCTCCATTTGGATGGATTTAACCCAAAATTTCTTTAGTCATTGTATTTCCTGATGGAATCGCATCAAATTTATCCAATTGGCCCTACTTTTTATCATTATAGTGGAGTTATAAAGTGCTCACAGAATTCAGATTAATAGAACAAAGCCTTACCTAATCTACTAAAAAGCATTTCCTCTTAGTTTTTCGGTATAAAGTCCATTTCTAAGCATCCACTTCTTCAAGCGGGCCTTTTCTTCCACAGTAAGGATTTGATTGGCTTTATTGAGCTCATCTTTTAACAAACCTAAATCAAAGCTCACCTTTTTAATTATCCTTTTGTAATAATCTAAATAAGAAGTTTCCATAACAATCGAATCAAATTTTAAACTACACCACCTATATAACCCAAATAACCATTGCCTATCATTTAATATGTATAATCTAATAATAGTGAATTTAATTACGTTTTAAGATTAAAAATGTTAGCAATTCCAACCTTTATTTTCATTTCGTAAAAACCGTAAGGAACAAAACCTGTGCCATAAATCTACTGTTGTTTTAACCAGGATTATGTATAATAGGATTTCTCCGTCCTGACAATAGTCAGGGGTGAAGCCTGTCCAGTGTTTACTGGAAGTGTTGCAATCGCAAGACAATCAGACTGTTTGAAGATTTTAGCATAGCACCGCTATGGTGAAATCTTCAAACAGCAACGAAGTGGCTTATTTTAAATCGATTAATAGAATGTCTATTGCATATTTCGGGCTTAAATAATTGAATGACAATCTGACTGCTAAAAAGTATTAATTTGACAAAAAATTGACTTTTTGACTTGAAGGGCTCCAGATCTTGAATTAATGATCACGACTGTAAGGAGGTTTTAATTTAGTAGATCCAAAAGAAATGTGGTAAAGTTGATTTTTAATTAATGTATCAAACTATTTAACGAACTCCGCACTATAAAAAAGTCAACTTTGATCAAAAACAAAATACGGACAATCGAACAAATCATAACTTAAAACAAAACAAAAAGAATCATTTATAACACATTTATACTGAATAAATGAATTTATTATCGTTTCTTATATGGGAATTAACATTTTATCTAGAAGCTAGAATAGGGATAAATATGAATTTATTAAAAGTAAGTTGTTTGGCATTAAGCCTTTTTGCTTTGACAGAAGGCTTTGGTCAAAAAAATAATCTGGAACCATGGGAAAAGCTCAAATCGGACAAACAGCTAGACAAGCTACCTGTTAAAGGCCCATATTTTGTCATAGATGACAGAATAATTGAGGATCGCTGGATGATTGAGCGTTTTGTTGTTCCGCTTAAAAAATACGCCGGAAATCCAATTGTTGTTAAGGAACATCCCTGGGAGGGAACAGGGCCTTTATTGGGTGGGAAAGTTTTATTTGATCCCCAGGATCAATTATACAAAATGTGGTACAGTGTATGGGACTCTGCTTCTTATTATAGCAAACTTCCTTTTTCTTACAATATTGCTTACGCAGAATCAAAGGATGGCATCAAATGGAAGAAACCAATATTGAACCTATTTGATCGAAAAGACGCTTCCTATCAAAAAACCAATTTGGTCAAATTGGGGAAGGAGAAAACCCAGGATATTGATGTTGAGTTTAACCCAGCATCAAATGCGGCGGAGAATAGATTTGTTGCTATACATAATGAAGCTGGAGGGGTATTTGTATCCTATTCTGCAGATGGAAAGACTTTCAGTAGTTCATTTAAAAATCCTGCAGTCTGTTACCACAGTGACACAAGAAATAACTTTGTCTTCGATGAAGTTCGCAAGCGCTGGTTTGTCTATGTACGTCCGAAAGCCTATGCTGGTGAAGGTATCAAACATGTTAATAGAAGGCGCATTGCAGTCGTAGATAGTGATGATTTAGTGAATTGGACGCATGAACGCACGGTAATGGTCCCTGAAGAAGGAGATGTGAGCGATTTTTATGGTATAACTGTTATTAGAAGAGGTGATTTATTTTTTGGATTTCTTCAACTTTATGCCCCCGGAAAAACAGAAAAAGTCACTGCAGAATTGGTCTGGAGTAATGATGCCTATCACTGGAATCGATTACCAGCCAATGCCCAAAAGAGTCCTTTAAATTTGGGTAAGGAAAATGAGTGGGACGCAGGACAAATACGCATTTCAGAACCCGTCATCAAAGGTAATGAAATGATGTTTTACTATTCTGGCAACAAGTCAAATCATGACAGCCCTGGTAGCCCTGCCATTGGAGTTGCTACGACCAAACTAGATCGATTATTCGGTGCTCGCTCACAGGCAGATACGCTGGGCAGAATTCTTACCCGTCCTTTTGAAGTCAACGGAGATTTATTTATCAATGCCGATGCAGCGGGAGAGATTCGAGTTGAGGTTCGTTCGGCGATTCGTGATGAACCATTAGAGGGCTGGACTTCAGAAGATTGTACTCCATTTACCGGTTCAGGGCTTAACAATCAGATTAGCTGGGGCAATAAAAAATTAAGTGACTTAAAAGGGAAAATGGTGCGACTTCGCTTTACGCTAAAGGATGGGACGCTATATTCCTTTGATATATTATAAATCAGTGAGTCATTTGAAAATCAAATGGATTGGCCTCTACCCCATTCAGGCGTCGTTAGTAACTATTCCTTTCTATCCCATAGAATAGGTATTTCCCTTCCTGATTTACAAACATTATCTATTAAATTGTTTTAACTAAAATAATACTACATATTTGTCCAAAATTATTTAACATCACTCAAAATTTAGAATGTGTAAGCTTTATTTTTGGTTATGACATCTTTTTTAAAATTATCTTAAACTATTTAATTGTACTGGAATGAAAAGAATTTTTATGTTTATTTTTATGCTTTGCTTATCATTTGTGGCACCGGCGCAAACCCATTTTTATGAAAATCCGGATTTTGATCAACTAACAGCAGGACATGAAATCATTGCGATAGTTCCCTTTAGTGCTTCTGTAAACTTAAGGCCTAAACAAATGAAAGATATTAGTACCGAACAGTTGGCGAAAATGGAAGAATCCGAAGGTTTAAGTATTCAATCAGCCATGTATTCTTGGTTCCTTAAGCGTGAAAAACAGAATAAATTAAAGGTAAAGGTTCAAGACACCAACACCACCAATGCCTTATTAAGAAGAAATGGAATATTTACAGAAAATCTGGTAGATTATACACCCGAAGAGTTGGCTCAAATCATTGGTGTTGATGCGGTTATTATGGGAACCTTTGAAACCACTAAACCCATGTCAGAAGGTGCTTCATTAGCTTTAGGAGTGTTAGTGGGATTTTATGGTTCTACCAATAAGGCCATAGTAAATATGTCAATTTTCAATGCACAACAGGGGGAGCTTTTGATAAATTACAATAAGGCCGTTTCTGGATCTATGGGAAGCTCAACAGATGATTTAATCAATGTACTTATGAGGAAAGCTTCAAGAAGAATCTCTTATGTTAAATAACATATAGAAGAGAATAGAATGAAACTAGCAATTAAAATATAGAGGTGAGTTTTTAACTACACCTCTATATTTTTTAACCCGGATTATGTAATAGAATTCATGATGAATTTTGCAATCACAAGACAATCAGACTGTTTGAAGATTTTAGCATAGCACCGCTATGGTGAAATTGAAAACAGCAACGATTGGGTATTTTAAATCGATTTCAGCACTTAATAGAATGTCTATTGCATATTTCGGGTTTAATTTGAAATAACATATCAATTTCCTCCTACCCATTCAGGTATAGTTTATTCCTGCCTCTTCGTTCCTTATGGATTTTGGAATACCTATAACCATGCCCGACTAATTATCGTTTCTGAACCCTAAGTCCAGTAGTATGGGGGTATTCCTCATCCTACTGAATTAATGGTACTTACAACAAAATGCATCTTTATGTAAAGGTATAATACCATTGGTTAATTAGTTTTTTTAGACGTACTTTTACCAATATTTATATTGCTTAAACTATGAATAAAACTATTAAGCTCATTTTTTTAGGACTAATTGCATTTTTTTATTCTTTTGATTCATTTTCTTATGTATCAAGACCTTTTCAGGCCAAGGATCAGCATGCAAATCTTGCTGTTTCACTTTATGAATATGCAGAAATCACAAATGTAGGGGACAATTATTTCACCTTTGACGAGTTTTTGGATCAGGAGAACACCCTCAAATTTAAACCAATCGAAGGGCCATCTACCAATCTTGGCTTTACAGAAAGCAACTATTGGTTAAGGCTTTCCATTAAAAACATATCTGAGAACCTACTTCATTATTTTTTGGAAACAGGAAGACCAATCACAGACCATGTGGACCTATATTTAGTAACAGAGGGAGAACCCCTTAAAGTACTGAACAACGGGGACCTGATCCCTTTTAAAGAAAGAAGCTTCGCACACCGGAAAATTATTTTTCCGCTCGATTTAAAACCCGGCAAAGTTTATCAAGTGTATGTACATTACCAAAGTGATGGAGAGGTAATCAACCTGCCACTGGAATTACATACCCCAACAAGTCTGGTACAAAGTTCCTATCAAAAACAGTTGTTTCACGGTTTATTTTATGGGATTTTACTATTGGCCGGAGCAGTTTACCTTTTTTTTTATTTTGGAATTGGAGAAAAAAGTTTTCTTTTATACAGTGTCTATGTGCTTTCTGTGGCTTTGCTTCACATGTCATTAGATGGTTATTTCATTCAATACATCAATCCAACATCGGGCTGGCTCAACAAAAACGCCATACTTATTACTGCCACCCTCTCAGCAATGGCTTTTGGCAGGTATGCACAGATTTATACCAATGTAAAGAAATGGAGCAAAGGGTCAAACAAAGTTTTAAACCTTCTGCTGAGCGCCCTGGTGATACTTTTAATCTGTGTAGTATTTATCCCCAATGGAAAGGCTATTTATTATCCTGCTGTAAATTTGCTTAGTTTCCTATTGTTGTTGGTGTTGATTACTACTGTTTTACTCAGTTTTGTAAAAGGCCAAAAACTGGATTTCTTTTTCACCTTAGCCATCATTAGTTTTACCGTAGGTTTTTTCATCCTAATTTTCAACAATTTCAGTTTGATCCCTAATTCCTTTTTTACAGAGAACGGTTCTAAAATAGGTACAGGTGTTGAAATAATTTTTCTCTCATTGGCCATGTCTAATCGAATCAGGCTTTTAAAATCAGAAAAAGGAAAACTTCAGGAAATTGCCTTACAGAAATCAAAGGAATCCAATGAAATTAAATCTTATTTCCTTTCAAATATTAGTCATGAATTAAGAACACCCTTAAACGCCATTATAGGTTTAACACAGTCAATTAGGGAAATAAATAAGGAAGAATCAATAATTTCAAACCTCGATGTAATCCAATATTCATCCATGGGTTTACTTGGAGCCATTGATGATGTTTTGGATTATTCTAAAATTGAAAAAGGGGAATTAAGGTTGGAGGAAGTACCATTTGATTTGAAAAAAATGGTACATCAACTTGCTGCCACCTTTGAAAGACAAGCAAAGGACAATGGGCTCGAATTTATATTTGAAGAGGTGGGTAACCTTCCGGAGCTTTTGATTGGGGACAAAAGAAGAATGGAGCAAATAATTCAAAACCTGCTCAAAAATGCTTTAAAATTCACGCTAAAAGGTAAAATCGGCTTCAAAGTAGAAGCCATTGAGATACCTAATGACCAAGTATTGTTAAATATACAGGTAACAGACACCGGTGTTGGAATTAAAGAGAAAAAACTGGAAAGACTTTTCGCGTCCTTTACGCAAGGGCAGAATGACGATAAACGAAAATTTGGAGGTTTAGGGCTGGGACTTTGTATTGTAAAAGCCTTGGTAGATTTGAATCAGGGCAAAATTGAGGTTCAAAGTGAAGAAGGGGTTGGAACTACGGTGAGCCTACAGATAAACAAAACCCTTCCAAAAAACAGAGATGGAGCCAATTCGTTTGATTACGCAAAATCAGGTGTATTTGATCTGGAAAACAAAAGGATACTGATTGTAGAAGACAATGCACTCAATCAAATGGTATTGAAAGTTTTAATAGGCAATTGGAAAAACTCAAGTTTTGAGATCGCAAACAATGGGCAAGAGGCAATCGACTTGCTAAAGGTCAAACCTTTTGATGTGGTTTTGATGGATTTACAAATGCCTGTAATGGATGGGTACGAGGCCACAACGGCCATTCGTGTCGGAGCAGCTGGGACATCCATGAGCAAAGTGCCGATTATTGCAGTTACCGCTGATGTGACACAAAAAGCCAGGTTCAGGGTTTTGGAAGTTGGCATGGATGATTACATGACCAAACCGATTAATAAAGAAGAACTTTACAATAAAATCAAAAAAGCGATTTATTTAGGAGACTCTGAAATACCCCATAAATAGGCGAAGGTCTTGAACAAACAAAGCAAACTTTAAAACATTCATTTTAGTCAGTCATGGATTTCAATTAAAAAAAATAAGTGCCATGCAGGTTCCAAAAAAAGAAATTCAGCTTTTAAATTGCCAATAAATGCTCCAATCCTATTAAAAATCTTCCTGAGTTAGCTCGTGATTGATAACAGCACCTACCATGTTTCCACTGTATACGGCCATGGCCACGGACCGGATCATAGAACTGTTATCCCCACAGGCTACCACCCCATCCACGGAAGTCTTTCCCATTGGATCCACTTCTATGTGCCCGTGTTCTGTAAGTTTGCAACCCAAATCAACAGGTATAGTATTTTGTTTAAATGGAATGGCAGCATAAGCGGCATCAAATGTCTCCTTACTTCCATCCTTAAACTGAATGTTTTTCATATATCCAGCTTCATGCTCAATTGCTGAAATCTCTTTTTCTAGTATTTTAATGCCATGCTTACTTAATTTATGCGTCTGTTGATCATCAAATGTTTTATCACCTGAAGTAAGTATCGTTATGTCTTTGCTTAGGTTGTTGACCAATGAAGCGAGATGAATAACAATGTCCCCATTGGCCATTATGGCAGTTTTTTTATTTCTTATTTCATAGCCGTGACAATATGGGCAATGCACAACTGATATGCCCCAGCATTGGGCAAAACCTTCTATTCCAGGCATTATGTCTTTTATTCCTGTTGCAATCACTAACTTTTTTGCATAAAAGACATCCCCATTGCCTGTAATGACTTCAAACCCTTCAGAAAGTCTGATCGCTGTAATTACCAAGCCCTCATAAAAAGTTACGGTATTGTATTTAGCAACCTGACTCTTAGATATTGCTAATATTTCTTGAGGCGTACTCCCGTCTTGGGTTAAAAAGTTATGGGAATGCGGCGTTTGACGATTACATGGTTTTCCCGCATCTATTATTAAAGTTTTTCTAAGAGATCGTCCTAGTGCCATCGCTGCAGAAAGTCCTGCATACCCCCCGCCTATAATTATTACTTCAAAATCTTTTGTTTGTTGTGCCATTCGATTGATTTTTTGAAAATAGGAAAGCGAAAAATAAAAGCCTGGGAATAATTAGCCAATTGAACGGATTTTAATATTTCCACCTTCACAGTTTTTTCTTTACACTTTTGGCAAAAGTAAATAAAAAAATTATAATTGCAACATTGTTGCAATTATAATTTTGGTAATTTGATTGAGTTTACAAGCGTAATAAAGTAAAAATTAAAGAAGTTTTATGCATTAAGCGTCTGATCGCCAATATCAAAAAATAGGAAAATTTGGGCATTAAGAAAGCACTCATTTGTTCAAGTCTTGAGAGGAGAGCCAAGTATTATGGGCCTCTAGTAAAAAAACATCCTATTCGTTTCGGATACCTTGTTTACATCATAAAAATAAAAATCCCAAATGATTGGAGGTCTTGTAACTGCAGCGAGAACCGGTTGTAGAGGAATTAAAACCTCAACCCTTTTAACGGTATTTTTGTCAAAATCTTAAAGTAAAAAAGTTAGCTTCCTAAGGTTTCTTTTAGATAACTTCAAACCTGACTTTACCCATAACAATGACTTTGCCACCTATTCTATGCCCTCGCATAACTACCTTAGCTTAAGTAGGTATCATTGTCATTATACAGTAATTAATTCTTCAGTATTGGAGAACCAAAAAGAATTCATTAAATTAATGCTACAAATCAAAAGATTAAATATGGGCACTTTTGATTTTTACAAATTAAATGGTTGCTTCATTTATGATCCGTAATAAACCCCTAAGAAATCATGCAAATAATCCTGAAAACTGACCACAGGTCTACTTTGAAAACAGCTGGCTGGTTGTTGCCTATAGCCATTGTATTCCCAATCCTTGTGCACCTGGCCCCTTCTATTAATGGTGTTCCGGTTGGCGCCTATTTGTTACCCATGTTCTATATTCCATTTATTGCTTTAGTGGCTTACAGACTTCCCGTAGCACTTATTGTAGCCCTTTTGGCACCACCTTTAAACTTCCTTTTAACCGGCAATCCCCAATGGGGCTTAATGGGTATTCTCACAATAGAACTGGTTCTTTTCACCCTTCTGGCTTATGTTCTTATGCTCCAGGGAAAGGTAAAGTGGATTGCTGCTCCCTTAGCCTATTTGGGTGCCAAAACAATCTCATCTGCTTTATTAATTTTAATTCCACTGATTGAGGTTGCACCATTTCAATTTTTCATCTCTTCTCTAAGCAATGCCACCTCAGGCATTTTGATTTTATTGGTGATCAACATTTTAAGCTTAAAATACCTCCCGAGTCAAGAGAATACTGATTAAAATACATTCATTAAACCCAAAGGCTTGAAATAAACCCTATGGCTAAAATCAAACAAACATGGATACAAAAGTACCCGTTTCTTTTGTTAAGATAAGTAAAGCACTGGCCAAGTTCACCTTCCCTTCAGCGGATATCGTTATTGGTATTGGCAGAGGTGGAATTGTGCCGGCAAACCTCGTGGCCCATCAACTTGGCCTCCCCCTTTTTATTGCCTCAGTCAACTATAGAGATGACAATAATCAACCAAACAAGGAATCACCAGAATTTTTAAATGTGTTTCCCACTTCCTTCCCAAAAGGTAGCCGAATACTCCTGGTGGACGATGTAGCGGTTACCGGAAAGACCCTAGCACTCTTAAAAAGAACTTTTATAGATTATCCGGTCAATACTTTTGTTTTGAAAGGAAAAGCCGATTTTGTCCTCTTTCCGGACATGAAGACTTGTGTTCACTGGCCATGGAACCCTGCCCCTAAAACCCTCACTTATGAAAATTAGTCGCATTATAGGTTTCCTGTTATTTTGTTGCACTGCACCATTGATGGCTCAGGAAAAGGACAGCCTGATAATCGCCTTGGATGAGGCAGTAGTCACCGGCACAAAAATAGCCCGACAAAAAAGCAAAGTAACAGCATCCATATCAACCATTTCCAGAGAAACCATAGACCGCTCAGGTGAACTGAACGTGTTGCCCCTGCTGGCATATCAGGTGCCAGGCTTCCTACTCAATGACCGAAGTATTACCGGCTTTGGTGTAGGTCCGGGATCAGGAGGAAATATCAGCATTCGCGGGATTAGTGGAACACCCAATAACAGGGTACTGGTATTGATCGATGGACAGCCTCAGTACATGGGCATTTTTGCTCACCCCATAGCAGATGCCTACAGCGCCTCCGATATAGAGCGGGTGGAAATCCAAAGAGGGGCCGCATCGGTACTTTATGGTTCCAACGCCATGGGTGGTGCCATCAATTTGATTACCCGAAAAGCAACAAAAGAGGGCTGGCAGGGTTCCGCCAATCTGGGCTATGGCTCCTTTGGCACCTTTATGGGATCTGCCAATGCCGCTTATAAGCAGGACAAATTCCATTCCTTGGTAGCCATCAACCGCAATAGCACCTCTGGCTTTCGAGCCGATGCGGCAGACAACTTTGAAAACACCACGGGCTACCTTAAAATGGGCTATACCTTCTCTCCTGCCCTTTCACTTTCCGGAGACGTTCAATTGGCGGATGCTACCTATTACCAGCCAGGACCTATTGCTGCACCGCTGGAAGAAGACAAACGAGAATACTTGCGGGGAAGAGCTGCCATTTCTCTGCGAAATGATTGGGGGAATGTTTCCGGAGCATTACTGCTCTTCCATAATTTTGGCGAACATGAATTTCAAACCGGCTTTTCCTCCAAAGATCAAAATCAGGGCATCAACTTTTATCAAAATCTTAGCCTTCTCCCCAAACAAGTCCTAACCCTTGGCATAGATTACAAGCGCTTTGGTGGAAAGGCTTTCAATGAAACACTTCCTCCTCCGGCACGCACCGGCTTGGGTGTGCAACATACAATCCATGAAACGGATCTGTACCTACAAGCACAACAAGACCTGGGAGAAAAAACAAGCATCAATGCAGGCCTACGTCAAGTCAGTAATTCACAGTATGGAAAAAAGTTGCTTCCCGGTTTTGGCATTGCTTACCAGGCAAGGAAGAATTTCACACTTAAAGCCTCCTCATCCAAGGCCTTTCGAAGCCCTTCTGTTGTTGACCTCTTCCTCTTTCCTTCTTCCAATGAATTGTTGGAACCGGAGGAATTATGGAACCACGAAGCAGGTTTTCAAACCCATATTCTGGATAGCAAACTAAGCCTCGAACTAATGGCTTTTATGGCCAAAGGCAGCAATCTAATTCAGATTAACCCAATGGATACGCCTCCCATTGGCAGCAATTCGGGTAGCTTTCTAAACAAAGGTCTGGAAAGTCAAATTCGCTACCAATCTTCGGCAACAAGGAAGGTTATGCTCAATTACGCCTATGTGGATGCCAGCAAGAATATCTTGTTTGCTCCCAAGCACAACCTGAGCTTTCAGGCTGACCTACAAGTGAAAAAATTCACCATCATACCCTCCATGAGGGTTATCGGAGGACTTCGAAACAGCCTATTGGAAACGGATGATAATGAAAATTACACCTTATTGGACCTTAGGGTAATGTATGCCATAAGCCCCAAAGTAAAAGCTTATGTCACAGGCAAAAACCTCCTTAACACAGCTTATCAACTTGAAAAAGGTTTCCCAATGCCGGGAATAAATGTAATGACTGGCATCCATCTTAAATTTTAACCCAAACGATCATGGAAAATAACAAGCAAAATAAACAAAGAAGGGCATTCTTAAAATCATTGGCCGGATTGACGGCCGGAATGATGCTGCCCCTTACAAGTATCAATGCAGAAGGAAAAGCAGTGCCTACTCCCTATATGCGGGACAGGCTGGGTGACTTACTTCCCAAGCGGAAATTTGGTAAATCTGGTTTGTCGGTCACCATGCTTGGATTGGGAGGTGCCCATATTGCCCGCATGAAGGAAAGTGAAGCGGAAAGAACCATAGAACGCGCCCTCGAAGGAGGCATAAGGTTCTTCGACAATGCCGAGTCCTATGGTGGCGGAACTGGGGAAAGAAGATATGGGCAATTCCTAACACCCAAATATAGAGACATCGCTTTTATTCAAAGTAAGTCAACCGCCAGAGATGGCAAAACTGCCCAAGAACATTTGGAAGGTACCCTTAGTCGAATGAAAACGGATTATATAGACCTTTGGCTGATTCATGCAGTAACAAGTCCGTCAGATGTGGACAGCAGGTTAAAAAATGGGGTCTTAGACTATGTCTTGAAGGCAAAAGAAAGCGGAAAAGTAAAGCATATTGGATTCTCAGGACATTCGGATTACAATGCTCATTTGAGAATGTTGGAAAGCACCGATGAACTGGAAGCCTGCCAAATGCCTATTAATGCCTTTGACCCGAATTACAAAAGTTTTATTACCAATGTGATGCCAAAACTAATGGAAAAAGGAATGGCTCCCTGTGCCATGAAAACCCTGGCCAATGGTGGCTTTTTTGGGGGTACTACCCATTTCAACAGTGGTGACAAGCCACGCATTGTACCGAATGTATTGACAGTAGAAGAAGCCATATATTTCTCCTGGTCCCTTCCAATAAGTGTATTGGTAACCGGAGCAGACCATGCCGATATGCTTACCGAAAAAATAAATTTTGCCAAAAAGTTTAAAGCATTTGACGAGAAAAAACGACAGGAATTGATAAGCCGTGTATCCGGTTTTGACGGGAAATTGGTGGAGTATTATAAGGTTTAAGGGGATTTAGGTGATTATATAGTTCGTACTTGGGAATAATTAACGAATTTCAAAAAAAATAATAATGTAAATATGACTAAATAAATAACTGCAGACTTATGGTTGTCAATGATCACTTAGATATTTATGAATACTCCCCAAAAATAGAATCAATTTACTATAGTTTTTCAAATGTTGTAAAAGAAAAAAAACAGGTTAAAATGAATGAGGTAATCTCACGCAAAAACACCCATGAATTTTACAATTAATCCAATAATGACATTATTGATTCATCTTACTGTGGAGCCTGCCAAGAATCACTCTGCATGTGTAGTGCCCCAGAAAATATAAGCACTGTATATAATTTTTAAATGAATGTGCAATCCGTCAATCGAGAAAGTAAATTGCTTTTGAAATTCATTTTTTTTATTAATAAATAGGTAATGTGGATTTGTAGACTTAAACCGGAGTTGATATAAAAGTGAATTCTTAAAACTGGCATTTCATTGAAAACCAAAACTTCACCACATAATACTAAAGTCCGGCATGTAAACCCCTAGTATCTATTCCTAGAAAGAAATGTTTCCCCATGAATCATTGCTAAAAAACAGATATTTACTGCCAAATTATTTGGTATTTTAGGGATAATATGCTAACTCAAGGCATGAAAAATTAGTTTAGTGCACTGCAAAGCTATTTAAAAAATCTATCGTTAAAATATACAATCAAACACAAATAGAAATCCAACTAAAAACTGTAAGTTGGTCGTTAAGGGAATTTTAGCAATGGGTATAATTAAAAAGGAAGCAAGTGATTTATTAATTCTTTTGGTGCTATTCCTTATCGTCTCATTTTTCATTTTTAATCATTTGGGAGTAAAAAACGTAACTGATTCCGCAAGGTACTTAGATTATGCTCGTAATTTAGAAGATGGATTTTATATTGAAAAACACAATTTTTGGTATATAGGATATGTGATTTTAATATTTATCGTACATGCACTTACCGGTTCATACAATGAACTAAATTTAATCTTATTTCAATACTTATATTCCCTATTTGGGTTAGTGTTTCTATATAAAACAATTAAAATTTTTCATGGAACCACTCCTGCTCCATTAATTGGAGGCGTTCTTTTTTTAGTATTTATTGAAATCAGTATTTGGAACTCATATATTTTATGCGAATCTTTTTATTTCAACAATATCGTATTTACTTTTTATTTTTTGGCTAAAACATTTATTCAAAAAAAATTCACCGTTACGAACATAGCGCTTAGTGTGTTTTTTACAATTTTAACCACATTTTCTAAACCCACAGGCATAGTAATTATACTATCTATAGCTAGCACAGCCTATTTGTATTTTTGGTTACACTCAAAATGGCATCTGAGGATCAAAATAATCACTTTTTTCCTGGTTTATTTCATGATAGGGTATCTAATCAACATGATGATTGAAACTTTTCAAATCATTGAAAACTATCAGTTTGGGGAAATAATCTATAATATTTTAAGCCTACCTCAAAAGGCAGAATACAATAGTCTAACCCATACTGTTCCAGAATTAAATCTGTTGCCCCCTCAATTCCCTCCACTAATAAGATTAATTCATTTTATATTCTTCAATTTCGAATTTTGGTGCATTTTATTTTTAAAAAAAATATACTTTTTTTTAATGCATATACGGCCCTATTGGTCTTTAAAACACAATCTGTATAATATAATTATACTTTTGCCAATTAATATTTTAGCTCTTTGGCAGATAGTCATCACAAATAACTTTGTAAAATTTTTCATTTTAATTTACTTAGTACTTCATATCCTAATAGTAGGAATAACAACCGTCGATTGGGATGGAAGATTTTTTCTGCCATTGATCCCTATCATAATAATATTCGCCGCACAAAGAATTTATATATTAAATGCTTCACTTAAGCACTATATCTCTCTAAAGCTCTAATTTTAATTGAATTTAGAAAAGGATTCTTTTAGTGGCCATTTGTAATAGTTGTCATCGTCTTCCCTTGCTTAGGCTCCGCTCAGCAACCTATGTGTGGGGTTATTAATATTTCGGTTCCGCTGTCTTCGACAAGCTCATACTCCAGTGGAAAAGTATCCCCTAACCACTTAATACATAGCCTTTTCCTATAATCCACTTCTATCCTAAAAAAAGCCTTATTTTGGCTTAGGCTGTTTTCTAAATTTAATGTGGTAACTTTGATATTCACAACAAGGAATGCAGGGGAAAAGCGCATCGCAGCTCGTTTTTATGGGATACAGCGATAATCTGGACTTGTCCAAAGTGTAGTGAGCTGCTTGACTTGGAATTGCTCTTGCTTTCTCTAAGCAAAAGCTTGTCATAATGGGCGAAATCTGCTTCTTTTGTACTGATTTTCTTGAAAAATCACCCATTCAGGGAAACCTCAAGTCAAAATTTACGTCATATAACTTCATTGTTTTTATAAATATTCTTACCATGAAAAAAATATTAATTCCTATAGCCATCATCGCAGTGATCGGGTTCATTGTATACTCCAAAGCGGTAGGCGTGTACAACACTTTCGTGCAAACTGAAGAAACCATCAACGGTCAGTGGGCGGAAGTGGAGACCCAATACCAAAGAAGAGCTGACCTGATTCCAAATTTGGTCAATACTGTGAAAGGTTATGCAGACTTTGAACAAGAAACCTTGACAGGCGTGATCGAAGCACGTGCAAAAGCAACTTCAATTAATTTGCAGGCAGATGACCTTACTCCTGAAAACATCGCGAAATTCCAAGGTGCACAGGATCAATTGAGCGGGTCACTTAGTAGACTACTAGTAGCCGTAGAAAGGTACCCTGACCTGAAAGCCAACCAAAACTTTCTTGAATTGCAGGCCCAATTGGAAGGTACCGAAAACAGAATTGCGGTAGCAAGAAGAAATTTCAATCAATCTGTGCAAAGCTACAACTCCAACCTAAGAACTTTCCCGAACAACATGTTTGCTGGATGGTACGGATTTGAAACCAAAGGCTATTTCGAAGCTTCAGCAGGTTCAGAAAATGCCCCAACGGTAGAATTTTAAATAGGACAATTATGGCCGAAAAATTATTTAGTAAGGCAGACCGAGAAAGTATCATTGGCGCAATCAAGAATGCCGAAAAAGAAACCTCAGGGGAAATTCAAGTGCATATCGAAAACAACTGCAAAGGTGATGTGCTTGACAGGGCTGCTGAAGTGTTTGAAAAACTCAAAATGCATAAAACAGCACAGCGCAATGCGGTGCTGTTTTATCTTGCTGTGGTGGACCATAAGTTTGCCATTCTCGGAGATGCAGGAATTAACCAGGTAGTTCCCAAAGACTTTTGGGAAAATATCAAAGAAAAAATGCTTGTTCATTTTAAGACAAAAGCCTATACTGAAGGGCTTAGAATAGGCATAGAAATGTCAGGCAAGCAACTGCAGCAGCATTTCCCCTACGACCATGAAGGAGACATCAATGAGCTCCCTGACGAAATATCCTTTGAATAAGACATCATGATTAAAAAACAGCTTTTCCTTTCCTTTTTATTATTGGTACTTTCATTGGCCAGCTGGGCTCAAGGGGATTTTCCTGAAAAGCCTAACCCTCCTCGCTTGGTTAATGATTTTTCAAAGACACTATCAGCCAATGAAGCCCGACAGCTGGAGACCAAGCTAGTGGCATATAATGACAGTACCTCTTCTGAGGTAAGTATCGTTTTGATCAATTCTGTCGGGCCTTATGACATCAGTGATTATGCTTTTCAGTTGGGCGATCAATGGGGAATCGGTAGAGCAGACAAGGACAATGGTGTACTTATTCTGGCCGCAATGAAGGACCGAAAGGTATTTATCGCCACAGGTTATGGAATGGAGGGAGCAATTCCGGATGCTTTGGCAAAAAGAATTGTAGATCAAATGATTATCCCAAACTTCCGAACAGAAAACTATTTTACCGGTTTGGATCAGGCGACTGATATGATCTTCAAACTAGCTTCCGGAGAATATAAGGCAGAGGACCTTGGCTCCTCAGAAAAACCGGGAGGAGGACTCCCCCTCTTCTTGATATTGATCGTAGGCTTTGTGATCCTTACCCTGATCAGAAACCGAAATGACAACAACAACCATATGGGAGGAAAACGAGGCGGAGTGGATTTCTTCACCACCTTATTGCTAGCCAATATGCTTGGAGGGAGTCGAGGTAAATTTGGGGATTTTTCTTCCGGAGGAGGCAGCTTTGGTGGCGGAGGCGGTGGCTTCGGCGGTTTTGGTGGTGGTAGTTTCGGTGGTGGCGGCGCCGGTGGGAGCTGGTAAAGATTTTGGCGGTATTGCTGCAATTAATGCATCAATACCGCCAAGGTCGTTTGATTATCAATTCATTACTTCACAGTCTGACACCTGTTACTTCAATAGTTTAACCCATTCAGGTTTCCTATTCTGATCACACCTTCCGAATTACTTTTTCAATAGAGGCACCTAGGCCAGCGGAATAAAAGGTCACTTTAGGCTATAAACAATAAGCACCGGGTTTTCAGAGTCTTTTGCCGCCAAGGCTGTTTTTGCGAAGTTTTTACCTTTACTATTAGCCCAATTCTCAAAATCCTCCTTCCCCATTTGCTTTTTCTTTTCCACCAATGCATGATAAAGGTCTTTACCAGCTATTCTTGTCCCCACTTTCCCCGGTTCAAAACCATAGCCTATTGACTTTGGATCATGCCCTTCATCGATATCGTTGATTAGATTGCCTTCAATCACATGGGATTGTGATTTTTCCCTGTCATAAAATAGGTTGTAAACTTTCTTTTCGTAACTAAAAAAGGTGTAAAACTGTTTTTCTGAAACTCGGTATTGACCTCTAAAGTATAATTTTACACGGCTATTAATGATTTTAAGTCTATCCCTTAATTCCAGTCTCTTTAATTCTTCCAGGTTTTGCCCATAATTTCCATAGTCAAAAGTAAACATGGGAATCATTTGTTGATTATGGAATTGATAAATGGTATCGAGAAAAGTCATCCCAAAATAAAGATGTTGTTTGCTTTTTTGAAAATAGTTCCGGCCCGACATCTCACTTTCAAGTCTTTCGGAGTAGTATGGCAAGAAATTAATAGTATCCTGCAAATTTTCATTCAAGGTTTGGATAAAAAATTCTCCTGTTTTTCTCGCGGAATTGTAGGAATAATAGCGGTTGTCAAATTCAGAAAACACACCCGGACCAAAGGGGGCTTTTAAGGTCAATTCACGTAGAAACTCCCCTTCCAGGCTGAACCACATTATCTTTCTAGGGTAAACCCCTAACAAAACCAGTTCCTCATTTACAAATGTCAAAGCATCAAAGTCCAGGTATTCACCGGGCCCCTCTCCATAAGCATCTATCTTTCCTATATACTTTCCTGCCTTATTGAAAATTGAAATGCACTTGCAATTGTAAATATCAAGGTTATAAATTTTATCTCCATAAAAGCGGATTTGATGTAAGCCGACATTAAGTTGTGCCTCATCCAACTCATCTTCCAACCAAATATAGTCGATTTCAGGCTCAAAAAATTCAGATAATTTCCCAGTTCGGGATTCAGAAATATCTACAATAACCAGTTCTATTCCCCCCTCTTGTTTTTCAGTTTGCGTTTTCTTATTACAACCGCTTATAATAAATAAAAACAAGCACCCAAATAGCCAAAAACAGGGGTTGAAATGATTAAGATTTACTTTATGATGGCAAATATAAGTAAGAGAGCTTGAGGTAATGGGCATATTCTTTGTAGTTTTTCTATAGAATTAATAAATCCATAATAGGATGTCAATTGTTAACATACTAGTGAATACCTATGCCCTGATTGAATTTAGCATTGGATAAAAACTCGCAAAATTTATTTCCTTTCTTTATACCCAAAGCAAATAAACTCTTTTGCATCTTTTTGGTCAATTCGTGTCAAATTGCAAAGTATTTCCTCTTGGGGATTGTCATTATGGACACAGGTAATGCACAAAGATGGTTTTTGTATTAAATCAGTACTAATCTCATATCCATCATCATCAAAGAATCCATTTATTTCGGAAGGAGGGATTTCGTCTATGTGCCTTCGACCAGCGGATTTATTCTTTTTTATTGCGGATTCAATTTCATAATCATTGTTTGGATGGCTTTCCCCTGTAATACAGGTAAAGCAACTATTTCCGACAGTGGCGGCACCTATAACCCAAATGTCGTTCCCACAGGAACATTTGACTCCTTTTTTATAATCAGCTAATGCCATTTCAAGCCGTTTCCTTAAATCTTTTCCATTTTCACTTGGGTTGTTTTTCAAGTGCTTTTTTACATATTCTTCAATTGAAATTGGGGAAAATTTCATTTTGGTTTTAATTTTATTATAGTGTGAATTAAATCATTTTGGGATTGATATTTCTATCAAAAAGGAGAAGTTTCCCAATATACAACTCCCCTATTTCTCATTAAAGGCAAAGGCAGTATCACCAGTGAAATCGGTACTTACCATTGTAGGGGCCCAGTATTTTTCTACATGGTCTATTACCAAACGAGTTCCCTCAAAATGGTCTACATAAGGAGGCATTTCCGGATTGTACATGGTATCTGTCATGTCCCGCATCAGCACCACATTTTTATCAAGATTGGCCAACTGACGGATGGCAAAAGGTCTTCCCAGGACACACATATTCAAATGCACCCCCATTACCACTATATGATCTATATTGTTTTCAACCATAATATTATAAACTTCCTGTCCTTGGTCAGTGATAAAATCTTTGTCTTCAATGCTAATATCAGCTGTTTGTCTGGACCAAGCAGTCATCTCTTCGCATGGCTCCCCATCGGCACAAGGCCTATCACAGCCCCCATCACTGTCGTCTATGGGTAGAGCAGCTTCTTTATTTTTGTCAAGGTAACACCAATCATCGATTGGAAACCCTTCTGGAGCCTTATGACTTGGAATTTGCATTGCTGCCTTCCTTTGCGGTGCGTCAATATAAAAATCCATTGTTCCACTTGGGGCATGGATAATGGTCACTCCCATTTCTCTGGCATTATTCAAAGTTTTATTCATGACCGGAGCCAATTCGGCCACTCTTTGGGTAGCACTTTCACACCAATGCCTATCCCACATATCGGTCACAATGATTGCCGTCCTTTTAGGATCCCAGGATTCAGTATATTCAACCGTTTCCCAGCTATTAGCTTCGCTCTCTGACTTTACTTTTTTTCTTAGGTTAATTGATACCGTCTTAACCTCACTTACAGCATTGGATTTTTGCTCCTCTTTCTGAGCAGATTGGCAACTTAAAATTAAAGTTGGCAAACATAGGAATATTAAGTAGAACAATGGCCTCATATCAATTTTTACTTCCAATTTACATTATTACTTTAATCTTTTAAAATATAATGCTATGGAATTTAGGTCTTTTTATTCTTAAGAACCGATTGATAATCAACAAACTACTAAAAGTAACGGAGCTACTAAATTTATCATAAAAAAAACGCACATAGTAAATTATGTGCGTTTTTTCCTTTTAGATAAAAAGGAAACTAGACTTGCTTTTCGCAATCTGTATTGGCTAACCTAGACCTTTTTATTTTAAGGTTTTGAAATACAAGATAACAGATTCGATGTCCTGATCGGAAAGTAATCCTAGGAAAGAAGGCATCTCCCCTTCTCTACCTTTTACTACTTTCGCACCCGGATCAATGATGGACTCTTTGATATAGGCATCGTCTGCAGTGGCAGTAGTCCCATCTTTAAACTCTCTTTTGGCGCCATATAATCCTTTCACACTTGGACCAATTTTTCCAGCTACATTGTCGTCAATCGCATGACAGGCGACACATCCGTATTTCAGGAATATTTCTTTTCCTTTGATCGCATCCGCTTTTCCTTCTTCTTTACCTGCCACCAAGGTAGGATCAAAGTTTTCGATCAGGTCTGCAGGGTTTAGACTTCCAAAGCCCTCCGCCTTGAGATTGGCTTCATTTACTGCATTTACAGTCATCCAAACCTTATCAGACCATGAAGTACCGGATTCTGTTTTAAGGTCAAAGGCTACTTCCATTTGCATTACAATGTCAATATTTGGAACTACAAGAAAAACAGCTTTCTTGTCCTCCGACAGGTGTGCAGCCAATACTGGCATATTTTCCTCACCTACTTCTCCATTCAATTGATAATGCCCTGAACCATATTTTTCTGTTCGCAAGTAGTTCCATCTTTTGACTTGGTAGCTTGCCAAATCTGTGGCCGCAGCCATATCTAATTCTTGACCAAATCTTAATAATATCCCGCCTTCGCGGACTTTATAATCTACAGGCAGTAAACTTTCCTCACCCGTATACCTCAATCTTAAAAAGGCACTTAAAGCATCAGAATTGTGTCCCCATAAAGAAAAACCTGCGAAATAAACCAGACCATCTTTAGGGTTAACCGTACCTTTCATGGTAGGCGCTGGATAAATTCCAGGTATCACAGATGCTCCACCTTGTACGATGGAAGAGCTACTGTCCACTTTCACCAAAAACAATCCTGGTCTGCCATAAGACAAATGAAGCATTTGATCGTTGAGTGGGCCCATCTTATCAGACGTAACCCATATTTGACCTACTCCAGAACGGTCTGCACCGTGAGGAATCCACGTTATTGGAGGAGTGGTTTCAGGAATAGGATCTCTATGGGCAGTGGCAGGAACACCAAAATAGTCTCCCTCTCTAATCAACATAATTGGTGTAGAAGGCATATAATGCCCTTGTTGATCAGAACCTGTAACCCAACCTTTTTCAGGATGAATCCCTAGGTAAGGTCCTCTAAATCCAGTAGCAAACTGACTAATACTTCTACCATCTGCTGAAACTTTAAGTACAGATCCATCATCATTTGAAGCTGATCTAAAACCCATTAGGGCTTTAGGGGAAGAGGCTTCAGGTCCCATATCCAAAGCCCCAAATTTGGCCACATAAAACCCTCCTTTTGGATCAGCCACCATATCGCTGGCCCATTCACGGGTTTCTATGGATTGTGCCATGATATTGGAGAAGTTTTCATAAAAATCAGCCACCCCATCACCATTCAGGTCATGTAGTCGGGTGATTCCATCCTTACCATATACGTAGATTTCACCATTTACAACTTCTATACTCTGCGGCTCATAGAGTCCTGAGGCAACTCTGGTCCATACCAAACGATCCAAGTCTTCATTTATGCCTGCTATTTTCCATACATCCCCTTCAAAGGTAACCATTACAGCCTCGGAATCGCTAAGAAAACTAACATCCACCATTCTAACATTTCGTTTCCAAGGATTTGGAACCGGTAAGGTCAATCGGTCTGTTACAAAAGCTGCGGTATCAGGCGAAACCTGGCCTTTGGTCAGCACTTCTTCTTCCCAATAAGGTGTGGTTCCGTTTTCAAAATCTGGAAGAGTAGACAATTCATTAGCCAATACTCCTGCAAATTTATCTTTTTCAGAAGCTGCCCCATTCCAAAGCATTAATTCAAAATCAACCGTCGTGGCATGTTCAGCAACTTCCACTACCAAATACCTATTGTCTTCAACGGAAAGCGTCACACCTTCACTACCATTGGCTAACCCCATGGCGGTCACTTTTTCCCCATGATAAACCAAAATCTGATTGTCAACCAATTCTACATTGCTGATATCGGTGATCTCAGCAGCCATTAGGAATGTCTTTTTATCAGAAGCTGCCATGGCAAATCTTCTTCTGAAAACGGGAAGTCCCTCATGAACCAGGCTACCCGGTAATTCATAAACAAGGGTATTCCCTACTGTATAAGATAGGATGACTTTGTCTTCTATTGGGTAAATACCTCCATATCTCCCTATCTCGGCAGGTATAGCACCCCAAGCAGGGCTTTCAGGGTGAGGTGATGGT
>TARA_R110001599_G_scaffold351965_1_pt1 | contig 32010 bp, 34 predicted proteins | sample TARA_R110001599 | Tara Oceans TARA_R110001599 (sample SAMEA4398360) | marine metagenome | biome: Polar Biome; feature: [MES] marine water layer (ENVO:01000295) within the mesopelagic zone...; material: water (ENVO:00002006), including particulate matter (ENVO:01000060) such...
GCCACAAGCGGAAACCGTGGAGGATATTGAGAGCCTGCTGCCGTGGGTCTTGAAAAAAATCTCCGCAGAAACGTCATAGACAACCCCGCGGTTAGTAAACCGCTTACCTCTAATAATATCAGAAGGTTAGGCATTGCCGCTTTCATCGTTATATGACAACTTCCGTTTGTTGTCGGCTTCCACTGGCTACCCTGTGTGGGTTGACTCCTGCATTCTCTTCATCGTGGTCATCAAAAGTTAAGAACTAATTCGTCTTTTCATTGCGACGCATCACCTCTACAACCTGAGTCAATTGCCAGCTATCAATCCTCGCTCCATGTAATCCACCCAGTTTGTCTCTGAGATCTTCAACACCAAGCGCTTCCGTCAAAGTATCTAACGAAGGACCTCGATGACTGCATTGCAAATTCATCGCCTGCGCCCAGGGAATAGCCGCTTTCTGACTACAAAAAATCCCTTGAATTGGAGGCATTGCCAATCCGTATCGCGCAACGTGATCCAGCAGAATAGGCCAGTCAAAACTCGCATTGTGAATAACGATAAGCTGATCCTTCAGGTATTCGGCAATCTGGCTCCACTGCGACTCAAAGGACTCAAAGTTGGCAGCCTGCTCGTTGGTAATACCGTGTATTGATTGCGCTTCTTCTGAGATTCGCTTTTGCGGTCGTGTTTTAAACTCTACGGATTCCGCTATCTCTCGATTCCTCACCACGGTGATTCCGAGAGTTACAATATCCGGAAGGCCATTTTCGTCAGGGAGTCCGGTGGTTTCGGTATCAAGCACGATGTAATCGTCTGGTAGTTGGGTGAAGATCCACAGTAGCTCTTTATACATTGCCTTCACCTCTTGCCACTGCCGTCCAGGGATTCAACTTCAACGATCGCCCCCTGTTCATAGTGGTAGCGCAGATAACGCCAGTGGATGGCATCCGATAGTGCCATGGGACGCATCACCCCATAGCACTCACCCTCCGCTCTTACGCTTTGGTAGTGCACGCCGAAGCTTTTAGCATCCCGCAACGCGTAGCCGAGCTGCTGCCCTACTGCGTATTCATCCGGGTCATAGATGGCGTCGCCGACCAGGTGTCGCACATCATGCAGGGTAGTCGGCCCAAGCTGTGCGCGGATAACACGCATTTCCTGGGTTGTATGTTCAATTCGAGACTCCCGCAGAAAACGCGCGCGATGAAAAGACGACTCAGCGACGGCCACCTCCTCATCAGCGGTGCAGTAATAGAGTCCAAAATCCCGGTTGAAGCGTCCGCCGCGAGCATCGACCGGTGGGTGGGTAAACGCCGCCATAATCCAGGATGCGCCATCGCCATACACCCGGTCCTCCGGTGGCACCAGGCGGATATCACCCACTTCATCGCGTAACCTGGGGTTGGTCAGTGACTCCACGGCATAGAGCACCTCCCAATCGTGCGCACTGGAGACGCGTTCGAACAGGTGGATCTGAGGATAGCGCGACAGAATGACCCGATAGACCGGTTCGTTTGCCTCGCTACGGGGTAGCGTAGCGATATCGATCACCAGCCACCCCGCTGGGCATCGAGGAAATTTCTGACCATGGCCAGATCCACCACCTGCCCTGCCAGCAACCGATCCAGCGGCGCTGTGCCATTGAACAGCGGGTTGTCATTGGGCGTTGCCAGCCACTGATCGGCCAGACCCTCGTCAGGCAACAGAATCGCCAGGGATTTGTAGATCCCCAGAATATAGCTGGCCCGCTCCAGCAGGTCCCGCGTCAACTTGGCCTTTTCCGGCTGGCTCTTCCAGTTGTAGAGGGTCTTCTCGTTGCTGAGCCCCAACAGGGTCATCTGCTGGGCGCCGGTCAGGCGCCACTGACTGAAAATTGCGAAAATCGCCGGCAGCAGTGAACGGGTGACACTGGCACCACGTTGCAGCAGTTGTTCGGCTTGAGCGATCATAATTACCTCCTGAACAGCATTCCGACTGTATATTTACAGTGCTTAAATACAGCCTAGCAAACTGTAATATTACAGTCAATTGTATCAGAGATACTTTTTGAAGGTACTGGCTGTGATTGTCATGATCAAAGTGCGCGGCATCTCCAAACACTCTCGGATTTTTACTTCGGGAATATCGTGACCACCTCTAACTACTCGTGCGGCAACACGCTCAATATGCAATTCAGGGGAACTCCGGCCAACTGAGCGGGCAGGGGGTTAGTCAACCCAACCGACGACCCTCCTCATACAGGTCTCCAACGATAGTAGTCATGCTGGCATATAGGCTTACTAGTAACTGGTTCCCGCGTCGATTGGATGCAGCAGCTCGTTTGGTGACGAAATGTTAAATTTTTTCTCGCAGCATTCGTTCCATGCGCGGCCCGTGATACGGGACCACCCCACTTGGCCGCTATTCTGGACTCATACGCCTGACAATATATTTCCTGGAACAGCGTAACAAACGCTGTCTTCGAATCATCTAACCCGCATCACAATGTCAGAAGCACTTTTCTCGGCCCCAGGGCTAGCAGAAATTATACCTATAGAGTAGAAAAAATATGCCGAAACGCGTCTGTGAGGTTTTGCTGGATATAGTCGCCCCCGGTCAGTACGCGGCAATTCTTTGGTATGACAGGGGTTGCACTGAATCCTCTGCTGGATGCCATTCGCCGCGATGAGCGCTTTGAGTAGGTGGGGGTGCGACACGAGGAAGCCGGAGCCTTTGCTGCAGGCGCACAGGCAAACCTGGATGCTGGAACACTTTACCCTCCCCTTTCGACTACCAGAGATATTTCCCTGGAAATCGCTGTGGCCGTTGCGGAAACCACCTTTCAATGTGATCTGGCCCTGCATGGCAGGCCTGACAATGTGAGATCGTATATCGCTTCGCTTATGTACAGACCAGACTACTAAGGACTTCGCGAACTGATGTATTGCACGTTCAATGCAGGATCTGAGGCTAAAATGGATATGCCGGTTTTAGAAAGTGGTACCCAGAAGAATCTGGTGATCATTGGTGGTGGATTTGCGGGAACGAAGCTCGTCACCGAGATTGAAAAATCCCTACCACCGGAATGGAATATTTACCTCCTCAGTAAAACCAATTTCGTAACCTACAACCCACTTCTTCCGGAGGTGGTCGGTGCATCTGTGCTCCCCGGGCATGTCCAGGCACCTATTCGCCTCATGGTGGGCCGCACACGCGTACGAATGGTGACTGTGGACAGAGTTGATTTAGAGCAAAAGAAGGTGATTTACCACAACAATGAACCCGGTGAACTGGCGTTCCATCATCTGGTATTTGCCTGCGGGTTGGCGGCAAATACAGCAATGATAGAAGGCTTGGATCGATTTTCCCTACCGCTAAAGACTGTGGGAGATGCTCTATACATTAGAAATGCCATTGTTGAACGACTGGAACAGGCCACGATTCACCCTGACCCTGAGCGAAGAAAGGTACTAACTACTTTTATCATTATCGGCGGGGGATTCAGCGGCGTTGAGGTAGCGGGAGAGATGGAGGACTTTCTGGCTTCAGCCCAAAGGTACTACAAAAACGTCAGCCTGAAAGATTGCCGAATAATATTACTGCATTCGGGTGACTGCCTCTTACCAGAGCTTCCCAGGGAACTGGGCAAAAAGGTAGAACAGATTTTCAGCAAGCGGAGTATTGATGTCCGCTTGAACACGAGAGCTTCAAAAGTGGAACAGGAGAAGGTCATCCTGTCAGATGGGCAGACAATTGAAGGGGCCACTATTATCTGCACCATCGGCACGGTGCCCCACCAACTCTGCCAGAATGATGCACTGCCTCTGGAACGGGGAAGAATCCTGACGGCACCGGATATGTCTGTGCAATATCTTGCGGGGGTATGGGCGCTTGGGGACTGTGCCCTCGTACCCAATGCCTATGATGGACAACTCAGCCCGCAAACCGCCCAGTTTGCCGACCGGCAGGCGGGAGCGCTGGCAAAAAACATTGTCTCCCGACTATCCGGCAATCCCACAAAACCGTTCAGCTACAAGCCCGCGGGGTTGCTAGCTTCCATCGGTCATAACAAAGCCGTGGCTCAAGTGTACGGAATTCAGATCTCTGGATTCGTGGCCTTTCTGATGTGGCGCTTCATCTATTTACTCAAAGTACCGACATTTTCCCGCAAGGCAAGGATATTCCTTGAATGGAGCTGGGCCATATTTTTCCCACCAGATATTTCGCACCTGGGCTTTAAGAGAACTGGAGAGGACTAATGCAAGTGACCACCGATCGTGAACAACTTATGACAGTGTTCAACCCTTCCACTGGGAAGATTCTGGCTGAACTGAAAGCGGATAGCGTGAACAGTGCAGAACGCAAGCTGACAAGGGCACGCGCACTGTTTGACGACAGGTCACGGCACCTGCCACTACACGAGCGCATTGGCATTCTCGAAAAGCTGGCAGCGCTAGTCCAGCGCGACCGCGAGGCATTCGCGATGCTGATTGCAAAAGAAGGTGGAAAACCGCTACGCGATGCCCGCGTCGAGGTCACTCGTGCCATTGCAGGCATTCGGTTGACAATCGCTGCCGTCGGGGAGCATCGCGGAAACATGATTCCGCTCGGTCAGACGCAGTCTTCGGCCATTATGGTCAATGATCACACCGCCTTTCGCGATGATGTCATGCCATTCGCCGGACTTGGCACGGCGGGTCTGGGTGTCGGTGGCATTCCCTATACTGTGGGAGAAATACAGTTTGAAAAGATGTTGGTACTCAATCAGAATGGACCATAAAAATGATGCAGCTAAAAAAAATCCATGATACATGGTGATGAAATGGATCCGCAGAGCAGCCTCGAGCACGGTGAATCCAGTATTGAATCAGACCACTACTACTTCGCCGTAGGCAGCAAATCAGCACAACTGGCGCTGCGCGGCGACTGGACCATCCGCAATGTTGGCGAGTTGGAAGTTATTGTCGACAAGCTAGGTATTGATCGTATCCCCGTGCGGGTCATCGATTTCCAATGCGGTGGGCTGCAGGCCTTTGACCTGTCTGGTGCCTGGTTACTGTATCGCACCTCCCAGCGCCTAGAGGCACTTGGCTTTACGACATCATTTAGCGGCTTTCGCGCTGAACACATGAAGTTTATAGACGATGTGCTGGACACCGACGAGTTGCCATCGATCGAGGAACCGGTATTGCCATTGTTGGTGCGCCTGTCGCAGGTATACACCTGTAATGTAGAAAAGCTGCTACAGGAACTGCGCGACCGATACCTGTGGTTTGTATCGATGAATATTTGCCTGCTCACTACGTTACTAAATCCACGTCGCTTCCGCTGGATCGCTACCGCCAGACACATCTCTGATGCCGGTATCAGCGCTATTGGTATAGTCGCTCTCATGGCTTTTATGGTAGCCATAGTACTGGGCTTCCAGGCACAAACCCAACTGGCACAGTTCGGTGCGCAAATATTTACCATCGACCTGGTATCCATTTCAATTCTGCGCGAGATGGGTGGGCTACTTACCGCGATCCTGGTGGCTGGTCGTTCCGGCAGCGCATTCGCTGCGGAAATTGGCGTTATGCAGTTGAATGAAGAAGTAAGCGCCATGGAGACCATGGGAATCAGTCCCTTTGAGACCCTTATTGTCCCCCGCCTGGCTGCGCTGTTAATCTGCCTGCCTCTGCTCATCTTTATCGCTGATGCCGCCGGCCTGATTGGCATGCTGGCGATGGCAACACTGGTGCTGGACATTCCCCTGGACCTGGTACTACAGCGATTCCTCGCCCTGGACCCAACCCAACACTTTATGGTGGGCATGATCAAAGCGCCCTTTTTTGCCATCGTAATTGGCATGATCGGAACTTACCGGGGCTTTTATGTAGATCGCTCGGCAGACGCCGTAGGCCGCAATACCACCAGTGCAGTCGTTGAATCAATATTCATGGTGATTGTGGTTGATGCGCTGTTCTCGATACTGTTTCTGGAGATAGGCTTGTGAGTCGAGCCCTGATAGAAGTCACAAACCTGGTCAATCGCTTCGGTAAACAGCTTGTACACGACGGTGTAAACCTGACTGTGTTTGAGAACGAAATCCTCGGTATTGTGGGCGGTTCAGGAAGCGGAAAATCAGTCCTATTGAGAACGATTCTCGGTTTGCACAAGGCCTCCGAAGGAGAAATCAATATCCTAGGCGAGAATATTTCCTGCAAGGAGAACAGCGGCGACTTGAGCTACTGTCAGCATCGCTGGGGTGTATTGTTCCAAGGTGGCGCGCTGTTTTCCGGCCTCACTGTGTTAGAAAATGTCATGGCGCCTATCATCGAAAACACCACCATCAGCAAGTCTTTCTCCGCGGAACTGGCCTGCCTAAAATTGAAAATGGTGGGTTTGCACGAGACGGCCTTTCACAACTACCCTTCGGAATTGTCTGGCGGCATGATCAAGCGCGCCGCCCTGGCCCGCGCCCTGGCCAACGAACCCAGAATTTTGTTTCTTGATGAACCGACCGCCGGGCTAGACCCCATCGGGGCCGCCGAATTCGATCAGTTGATTCTCTACCTGCGCACCCACCTTAAACTCACCGTGGTTATGATCTCTCACGACCTGGACTCACTGCTAACCATTTGTGACCGCCTGGCGGTTTTGGTGGATCGCCGGGTTATTGCCGATAACACCGATGTTATCGTGCATCATCCACACCCCTGGATTCAAGAATACTTTGGCGGTGTACGCGGTCGAGCCGCAATGGGAGCCAACTGAATGGAACGCAACGCACGCTTGATACTCGTTTTCAGCTTTGTGCTGTTGACGCTGCTAGCCATGTTTTTTTTCTATCGATGGATACAGCAACCTGAGACCACTGGCAAGGATGAGAGCCGACGGGTGCAATTTAACAGCTCCGTCAGCGGCCTGTCTGTAGGTAGCGAAGTACGCTACCTGGGAGTCCCGATTGGGCGGGTAACTGCAATTGGTCTAAGCCCGGACTACCCGGGTCGTGTCGATGTCACTATTGGATCAGACCAGCCACTGCCGCCCTCCAGTGAACTGGTGGCGCTGCTGGAAGCACAAGGTATTACTGGCCTGTCTATTATCGAGCTGGAAAATCGGCCGCCGAACTTGGACAGCTTTGAGAACGATACGGCTACTATTCCCGGTCGCCCCTCCGTGCTTAGCCAGCTATCGGGATCTGCAGAGCGTATCTCAGGCTCCGTGGAACAAACACTGCTGCGCATCAACGACATGCTGGACGAGGACTCGATGGCGGATCTGCACGCCACATTGCGGCACACCAGAGAACTATCTGAAAACCTTGCCGCCGCTTCAGAGCAATTTGATGCAGTGTTGAGCAATGCCAACAATATCAGTGAACAGCTGATTCGCACCCTGCCCGACTTTCGCGCAGTGGCGCAGCGTCTGGACCGGGAAGTACTGCCGACGCTCACCAGTGCCGGTGAGTCTTTGCAAACTGCCGGTGATGTCGCTGCCAGTGCGATCAACGACAACCGCGCAGAAATCGATCAGCTGATAAACAATGAGCTGCCCACCCTGATTGGCGTCAGCGATAAGCTGGCAGACACACTACAGGAAATCAACCGTCTGGTTGCTAACATCAATGATCAACCCGGTGCGCTCCTGTACGGAGAGCAGGTCAGGGAAGTGGAGATTGACCGTGAATAGAAACCTCATAGGGGTACTGCTCAGCCTGCCACTGGCTGCCTGCGTAGATTTACCGGGCAGTGATGCCAGCCCCGCCTACCGATACAGCCTGCAGGCTGGGACGTCTACTTCAAAACCTTGTAAAACAGGCTCTAGGCCACTAACCCTGGTAGTCGCCAGTGTAGGCGCCGGGCTGGACACCAATCGTATCGCCACTCGCAATGCCAATAGCGGCGAAATTAGCTATTTGCGCGGCATGCGCTGGGCCGAGTCAACCGGCCTGCTGCTTCAACAACAACTGGCTACCGACCTTGAATGCCAGGGCTACACAGTCACAACCAGCCATCATCGTAGTCTCAGCCGCAACCAACTGTTGTGTGAAGTACGTGCCTTCAACTTGGTAGAGCGAGACGGTGGCAATGAAGGCGCTGTCTATCTCTCCTGTACCTATCTACAAACTGCTGACCAGACCGAGTTATCATTGAAAGCGAACTATAGCAGCAAGTTGCACAGTTGGTCGGGAGACCATGCCGTGGCAGCAATAAGAGAGGCCTACAGAGAAGCTGCCGACGATATCCTGCACCAGTTGCCGTAAGGGGATAAATTCGGTTCCTGGTATGGGCAAACTACAGAGGGTTTCGTCTCATCTGAACTCGCTATAGCCATCGCGTATATTGAACCTCTCCCTGACACTATCCCCGCAAGCATTTTCAATGACCCAGGCGCTTTGGCAAAATATGGGAGGATTTGAAGAAATCTTGATTATATTGTGGCTGATAATTGGTGGTTTTCGCTGCCTACGCTAACGTTCGTGCGCAGCAATTCACTGTCGGGTCTATTGCGTGTTGTATGATCCATCATCGTCCAGCCAACAGAGTATCGCTGGACTAATTGAGGTCGTTTCTCTGGCCGAATTATTGTCGCGCTCGTAACAAAAGCTTTCTACCTGCATCCAATGACACATGAGTGTTTGCATTTATATGAAATACTCAGGCGTAAAAGAGCTCGATATCTGCTGAGGACTAATAGTATTCCTGAACCGATATGCCCGTGACATCGGTTTTCACCAAGCTCGTTGCGCAGCTCTATCACCCCCCACGGGGTACATTTTTTCAACTGTAAAGGAAAATCGATATGAAAATTACGTTAAACAAACAGACTACCGCCGCCGCGCTCGGCTTGATACTGGGCAGTGCACTCAGCGCTGCTTCTTTGTCAACAGTTGCCGCTGATGAAATGGGTGGCAAGATGTCCGCAGAAAAATGCTTCGGCGTTGCGCTAAAGGGTAAGAACGACTGTGCCGCCGGGGCAGGTACTACTTGCGCTGGGACTTCGAAGATCGATTACCAGGGCAATGCATGGAAGATGGTGCCTGCAGGTACCTGCGAACAAACATTATCCAAAACTTCACCGACTGGTTTCGGACAGCTTGAGGAATTCAAAGAAAAACAAAGCTAATCAGTCAGCTCAAGTCGACGGAGCGTCCACCATGGTCACAAGTTCATTCTCAGTGCAACTACGAAGTGGCGCTCCTACCCCAACGCCGGAAACCTCATTGCCTGCACGCGCAGGCGTGGGCCTTAAATCCGAACATTTCCAGCAAATCGTTGATAGCTGGCCTGATTTGGGTTTTTTTGAGATTCACGCCGAAAATTACATGATCGACGGCGGCCCTTTTCATCACTACCTGACGCGCATTCGCGAGCAGTACCCCTTATCCATACATGGCGTCGGCTTGTCCATAGGCGGCGAAACAGCGCTGGACATAGATCACCTCCAGCGGTTGGCGGCTCTTATTAACCGCTATCAGCCACAGTCGTATTCAGAGCACCTGGCCTGGGCCAGCCATGGCGAAGTGTTTGTGAACGATTTGCTGCCGCTGGCCTACACCCCCCAGTCTTTGCAGCGTGTCTGCGATCACATCGACCAGGTACAGGCCTATTTAGGCCGGCAAATGCTGCTCGAAAATCCGGCGACTTATGTAGAATTCAGATCCTCCTCCATGACGGAAACCGATTTCATCAGCGCTGTGTTGCAGCGCACTGGCTGTGGCCTCTTACTGGATGTGAATAACGTTTTTGTCACTTGCACCAACCATAATCGGGATCCCTACTTTTATATTCAGTCATTGCCACACACCGCAGTCGGCGAAATTCATCTTGCAGGATTTACATCGCAGAGCGATGCTGATGGGGCTCCGCTGTTGATTGATAATCATGGCTCACCAATTGCCAAGACCGTCTGGGACCTGTACGAATATACTCTGGCACAGGTGGGCCCGGTTGCCACATTGATTGAACGAGACAACGACATTCCATCATTCGACACGCTGTTTGCAGAAAACCAGCGGGCAGAGTCTATGCTGCAAGCTACCATTCAGAATCGACCGCAGCGGGAGCACCAGGCATGAGTGGGCAACAAACATTCTTCGACGCCCTGCTCGATCCAGAGCGGCCACCCCCGGGCGAACTCACTAGCTGGAATAACTCTGATGTAACGCCCCGTTTTGCAGTGTACCGTAACAATGTCGTTGTCTCTTTGATCGGCGCCCTTGCAGATACCTACCCCGTCACGCAGCAATTGGTCGGCGAGGCGTTTTTCCATGCGATGGCCCGAATTTTTGTTAGTGCTGAGCCACCTAAATCAAGGATTCTGGCCTTTTATGGCGACGCATTTCCGAACTTTATCGAGCATTTTCCGCCTGCTGCCTCAGTGCCTTATCTATCTGACGTGGCGCGGCTCGAAATGTTACGGGTACATGCCTTTCATGCCGCTGATGCAACTGAACTTCCACTCGATGCCATCGCGCAGGCCTTGACAAAAACTGATGACTTGTCTGATGTAATAATCGGGCTCCATCCATCGCTGCGGCTGCTGCAATCAAAATACGCCGTGGTATCTTTGTGGGCAGCACACCAAGGGATAGCAGACATATCCACGGTCGATCCCTGGGCTTGCGAAAACGCGCTGGTTATCCGCCCGCAGCTCGATGTTGAAGTGATAAGCCTGCATTCCGCAGCAGCAAATTTTGTCGGCTGCCTGATGCAGGGCGTAAATTTGGGTTTCGCCGACGAACAGATGGTTGCCGCTCATACCGAATTTGATCTGATCGGCATCTTGCAACTGCTTGCCCAACACCAATGCATTTCATCCATCAATCTATAAACAAGGAGACATCATATGTCTGCAAATCACCCCGCTGCTAGTTCCCCTGACCGTCAGTCAGCCTGGCCCATCCGATTAGTACAGCGGGTGATCGCAGTCCTGGACCGCATCCCGGACTCCGTGATCGCTGCGCTCGGTCGATTTTCGATTGCAGCGGTGTTCTGGAAGTCAGGTCAAACCAAGGTCGAAGGCTTGGCCATCGACTTCATAAACGGCGAATTTCAATTTGGCTGGCCACACCTGTCGTTCTCCGCGAACTACCTATTCAGCGATGAGTACAATCTGCCTCTGATTCCTCCAGAATGGGCAGCGGTGTCGGCGGCTTCTGCCGAGCACATTTTTCCAATATTGATACTTCTTGGTTTAGCAACAAGATTTTCCGCGCTGGCTTTGCTCGTTATGACCCTGACCATCCAGGTATTCGTGTACCCGGATGCTTATCCGACACACGGGGTTTGGGCGGCTGTTCTGTTGTACCTAATGGCTAAAGGGCCAGGCAAATGGTCTCTGGATCACTGGCTGTGGCACAAATACAGTGTGAATTCCTAGCCAACTTTTACCCTGCCGGGTTGGCCATCAACACGCCAAATGTTCATGGCAACACCGTGCATGGCAAGCGGATAGTGCTCTGGGCGCAAGCCGAGACCGCAACCCTGAAGCGCGCTAGTCACTGTCTTATCGAATGAAGGACACGGCGAACCGTGCCCTTGCATCTTACCTCCATCAGCTGCTTACTTTAGAACAGTGCCACCTTGCTCCGTACATTCTTCGGCAGATCCAGCCACTATCGGGGATAGTAGGTATTTCCTGCGTGCTCTACTGCAAATCCCACACTTCCATGCTCCGCAATATTCTTAGAGAAGTAAGAAACGGGGCTATACCCTCCAATCGCTGACTGTTGATTTCCGGAATTTGTATTTTGCGAGTAGCCAGATACAGAGCATAGTCCTCCCATGAGAAACCGTATGGAAAGACGATACAGTAATGACGTCTGCATAGAAGATCACCTAAAGCTCATGGGGATATGGACTCGACAAAATATCGCGGGTTCCGAATGTGAGATTAGATAAATATCGATCACAAAAATTATTGGATGCAATCAAGATCCCCCGGCTGTGAAGACATTACCGCTGTAGATGGACTGGATTAAGCGGCGCGTGAAGTCGCCGGAAAATACAAAGACCGTGGCGCCAATGCGGACCCTAAAAGCGCCCTCTTCTTCGTTCAGCATACACTGCAGGCAAGATTCCAGGTCTGGGAACATGTCGCTGCCGTCTGGTTCCGCTCAATGTCCTGGCGATTGATAGTTTGATTACAGTGACCATCGCCATAACCAAAGAGCTGGTAGCATCCGGGAAAAATAACGTACAATCCCAAGAATGAGCCGGTCTTCCACAAGGGGTCGGATATTGGTTTCACATAGAGCGGCTGATCCGGAGTACGTGCTGAACAGTCTGACATAAGTCGTTGAGATATTCGGGACGTGGTGTCTTTTGATGCTAGGTGCGGTTGTTGTCGATTTCTGAATACGCTGGAGTTTTTGTGAATAGTGCTAGGCTCGAACAACTAAAGCTCGGAGATCAAAAGCTATTTTCAATGCTCGTCCGCGACCATCATCATGCACTGGTAGCGCTCGCGACCCCCATCGTCGGCCGTAGCGAAGCAGAAGAAGTCGTCCAGAACGCCTGGGTCAAGGCGTATAAAGCCATATCAAATTTTGAGGGACGGTCCGCGCTGCGAACCTGGTTGAGCCGAATCGTTATCAATGAAGCAAAAATGCAGCTGCGGAGTCGCAAACGGGAACTCCTGTTTGCAGATATGGGAGACGCACATGAAAACCATGACGCCCTAACAGACCGCTTTACCGAGAATGGCAGGTGGAAGAACTCACCCACGAATTGGCACGTGGACTCACCCGATGCTCTGCTCATGAGTTCCGATCTTGAGCGATGTCTGGAGCGATTGCTGGCTGAGATTCCGGCCAACCAGCGAGCCGTACTCGAAATGCGCGACTCCAGTGGCATCCCTTTCGATGAAATTTGTAACGAACTGTCCATCTCCGCATCCAATGCCAGAGTGTTGTTGCACAGGGCTAGGACGGAATTATTCAAACTTGTAGATCATTATCAAGAGACAGGCGAGTGTTAAGTTGCCGCGAAGTTGTCCAGGACGCCGACCAGTTGCTGGCAGGTGAGTTGACGTGGCGGCGTCGTTTGTCACTGCAAATGCATTTGTTGATGTGCCATCACTGTCGGCGGTACATAAAGCAGTTGCGTGTCCTGATCCGCGCCGTCCCCTTTATGCACGCAAAGGCTAGTGACGATGAAGTGGACCAAGTCATGGCCCACATCAGTTCCGATGATAACTCTGAACACTGAGCCGCACACTGGTTTGGCCCAGTTCACCCCCATCTACCCATACGCCTTCAGTCGGGTGATGTTGTAGGCCATCGCCGTTAGTCAGAACATCCAACTGACGAGGACGCGCGGATAAGTATCTCGAGCAGAATTTCTTGATTTAAACCGTCGCATCACTCGATCTCGCACTCTTGTCGCGTCATGCGATTGCTCTGCCCTACTATTGTCATATTGCGCAGTATTATGGATCGTCTCTGGAATCCGCTCGCGATGTGCCACCGCATAAATTTGATCATTCCGTTTTTGATCCCATTACGCTTTCCGGCTGGAAATCGTCTCCAACATCTGCCCAAGAAAAGCCGTCTCGGATCGGTGCAATATTTCAGCAGAGGGGCGGATTTGGATCTGTTTGAAATGCGCCATCAAATGAGGGTATGCGTCACTGGAGGGTAAACATTGAGCATGAAGTAGGTTTACCAATTGTGAGTAGACGGACAGATCAGCCACCGTGAGCCTGTCACCTGCAAACCAGGTGCGGTCTTCCAATTGACTTTCTAAGTAGTCAAACCTGAGCGGAAGCGCTTTTGATAGCGCACTCTCCACCGCGGCATGATCGACTGGTTTGCCGAGAAACTGGTTGATGAAAATCGGTCTGAACACGCCCTCACTTATGTCTGTAAAGAGCGCGGTGTCGGCATATTCTTCGATCCAAAGGGCGTGCCCATAATCCATCGCTTCTTCGGGGAATAAAGCTTGGGTGTCACCGTACTTCGCTTCAAAGTATCCACAAATTGCGGAACTGTCTGCTAGAGTAAATTCTCCATCCTGAACGATGGGTACGCGCTTTAGCGGATTCATAGATTTAAAATCATCAGGGGGCGCATAAGGATTAAGATCGCGGCTCTCGAAGGCGATATCTTTTTCCATTGCTGACAGAACGACTTTTCGTGTGAAGGGCGAGAGAGCTGAGCCATGAATAATCATGTTCATATCCCAGGCTTCTGCGAGATACTGGGGACCTTTGTTTTCCAAAGGCTCGCCACCAAAAGGGCTGTTAGCGCGATTACCACGATCACCGCGACATTGATTCCTCCAACCGCTATTTGTGTTCCGTCCGTGTGCAGCATTGAGCCTCCATAGACCGACCCCAGCGCCCAAACAGCGAGGAAAGAAGTACACATTATGAGAGCGAGGTTGATGCCAATTCGCGGCGCTCGGTCCGTCCAAACAATTCCCAACGCGAGCACCGAAATCGCCGCATTGGTCAACAATTGCCACGCTTCATGTAGCCGGGCGTGAGACGGCCAATCGGGGTTTGTTAAGTGGGTGGAATTCAGTTCCAACGCTGGGATTAACCCAGTGAATATGATGGCACTGAGGCCGACTGATGCGATGGCAAATTTGGGCAAAAGTCATTTCCTTTTAATATTGACAGCGTCTATATTGACATCTCTATATAGACGCTGTCAATATAATGTTATGACTCAATTAAAACCCTTTCATCACGGTGATCTAAAACGTGTTCTGTTCGATGTCGCGCTGGCACTACTGGACGAACATGGGGCTGGCGGCGTAACGATCCGAGCAGTAGCCAAAGCCGCTGGTGTATCCCATGGCGCACCGGTCAATCACTACAAGGACCGACGAGCTTTACTGACTGCCCTTGCCAAAGCACAGTTTGATGCCCTCCTGACAGGGATCGATACGCGACTCGCGGAGCTTAACGATGACCCCGGCCCTGGAATTGAAATATTCGCGAGTGCCATGATGGATTTTGGATTTCGTTATCCGCACAGGTACAGACTGCTTTGGCGTGCAGACCTTATCGATCATGCTGACCCTGAACTGCTCTCGGTCATGGACAAAATCTACGACCGACTCTGCGCAGAGTTTTCGCAAGCCGTGCCAGGACGCAAGTTTGATAAGGACACTTATGCCGTTGCGCTTTGGTCAATGGTGCATGGGTATGTAGACATGCGTCTTTCCGGCATGTTCGAGCCTTTGAATGACAGCATAAGCGGCGCGCCGCGTGGGGAAGCAATAATTGACATGTTCAAACGGTTTTTGGTGTGAAGAGATTACTGGGCACTTCGCTTGCGAATGTTAATGCACAATAGTCCTAGACCTCTAACCAATATCTACCTTAATCGCTGGCTTATTGGGAAGCGGAGCTGAATCACTTTTTGAGGCCATCAAAATGACAAAGGCGAAGCGATTGATCTGCCTCTCGCCCTAGGTCGGCTAGAGCATCCCCGGTTTTAGATCGAGGTCAGCGAATGTCTCCAGGTAATCGTCATGCGCTATCTGCACCGCAGCAAGAGCCATTGCAATACCGGAACTTGCCCCAATATGATGCTGTATCAGGCCGATGGGTTTATGCCAATGATTTCCATTCGACAGGAAGCAGCGAACACCATGCACGAGGCGCGGCGCACCACGTCTCAGGCATTTTTTATGGAGGCCGAAACGCCGAAACAGTTGGCGCAACTCGCCCTGCACTATCCCCGACTGCTTACCGAACCGCGGGGAGACGGTCACCCGGTGCTGTTCATGCCCGGCTATACCGCCTCGGACACATCGACCCGGTCGCTGCGCCGCTACTTCAAGCTGCTGGGCTACGATGCCCGCGGTTGGGGGCTGGGGCGCAACAGCGGCGACGTGGCCCAGCTGGCGCCACAAGTTGCTGAAATCGTGGCGAAAATGAACGCCGCAAGCGGCAGCAAGGTGTCGCTGGTGGGCTGGAGCATGGGCGGGGTCATCGCCCGGGAAGTGGCACTCCATCATCCCGACTTGATTCGCAGGGTCATTACCATGGGCTCGCCAATCACCGGGGGACCCAAATACACCGCCTTTGCCGCCCAGTTGGCCAGCGGAGGCGTGGACCTAGACGCCATCGAGGCCCATATCCACCATCGGCAGCGCACCAGCCCACCCCTCAAAGTGCCGGTAACGGCGATCTTCAGCCGACGGGACGGCGTGGTGGCCTGGCAAGCCTGCATAGACCAGATCAACCAGAGCGTGGAACACGTGGAAGTCACATCGAGCCATCTTGGACTCGGCTTTGATCCCAAGGTCTACCGCCTGATTGCCCGTCGCCTGTCTGCATAACAGCCCCCGGGTAAGTCGTCAGGCCGTGACATCCAGCGTGCTTCCCTTCACCCTCGCCACGATAAAGTCCACCGCGACTTTTACCTTGGGCACGCGATAGCGCTGTTTCTGATACAACAGGTATATCGCGAGATCGGTATTCTGGGTGACCTGCAGTACCGGATCAAAAAATAGCTCCTGCAGTTCGCCGCCCTCCAGATAGTGTGCCAGTGACCAGCGTGGCGACATCAGAATCCCCTGCCCCTTGACGGCCTTCTCCGCCAGCCATTTACCACTGTTGGACACCGCCGCGACGGGTGCCGAGACCTCCTGCCACTGGCTGTTCAACTCGCATATCCAGGGGGTCGGCCCCGTGGGGGTACGAAAATACAAACCCTTGTGGTCGACTAGTTCCCGCGGATGCACCGGGGTCCCCATGCACGCGAGGTAGTCCGGCGATGCCACCGGTATGAATTGATTGCTCATCAACTTGACCGCCAGCACACGCTCGTTGGGTGCGTAACCACCGCGAATGGCGATATCGACCTCATCCCGACCCAGCGTGGACAATTCGTCACTGAGGCTCACATCCAGTAAGACGTCGGGATACAGCTGACTGAATTCTTCCAACAGCGGCAGTAAAATGCGTTCCCCAAATCCCACCGTGGAACTGATACGCAACTGGCCCATGGGCCTTGCCTGGTAACTGCGCACCGACTCATCAGATTGCTCCAGCTGGAGCAGGATATCCCGCACCTGCTCGACATAGCTCCGTCCGATTTCCGTCACTTGCACCGTGCGGGTGGAACGTTTTAGCAGGGTGGCACCGAGGCTCTGTTCCAGGTCGGCCACCCGGCGCGACAGGGAAGAAGCCGGGACTGAGAACCGCTTTGCGGCTTTGGTGAAACTGCCCGTTTCGACCACCGCGGAGAAATACCTTAAAGCGCGCAACTGATCCATCGCCGGCCCACAACCTTATTATTGTTGTCTTTATAGCATTAATAAAACGCTTTTTGGGGTATATATCTCACTATTTTCGCATGAAATAATGCTCCGCACACCTTAGCCAAGGCGCCTGAATGTGTCAGGCACTTCATTCATACATTTGAGCAAAGGAAGCACCGACTATGAGCACCTACACCGCAATCAAGCTGGTAGCCCGCCCCGCCCCCGGCCCCGTCAGTCCCGAGATATTCGAGATCGTGCAAGCGGATATACCGCAGGCGGGCCCCGGAGAGATACTGATAAAGCAAACTCATATGTCCCTGGACCCCGCCATGCTCGGCTGGATGAGCCCGGACACCGAGAGCTACATCCCACCGGTCGAGCTCGGCGCCGTGATGCGCTCTTCCGGGCTGGGCGAGGTGGTCCAGAGCAACCACCCGGACTTCGCGGTCGGTGATCGGGTCATGGGGATGATGGGCTGGACCGAGTACTACCTGGGCACCGGCCAGGCCCTGAATAAAGTACAGCCAGGCCTGGACGCGGAAACCGTTCTGTCGGTATTCGCCCTGCCCGGTCTAACCGCCACCCAGGGATTCTTTCATGTCGGTCACCCCAAAGCAGGCGAGACCATTGTGGTCAGCGGCGCCGCCGGTTCGGTAGGCTCCATCGTCGGCCAGTTGGCCAGGGCCGAAGGCCTCAAGGTCATCGGCGTGGCTGGGGACGATGAAAAATGCAGCTGGCTGGTCGACGAACTGGGCTTTGACGGCGCGATCAACTACAAAACGGATGATTTGGACGCGAAACTGGCAGAGCTGGTGCCGGACGGCATCGACATCTATTTCGAAAACACCGGCGGCCCCATTCAACACGCCGTGTTTAACAAGATGAATGCCCACGGCCGCATCGTGGTCTGTGGCATGATCGCCGATTACGGTAAAACGGAGCCGGACGCGGGGCCCAGTTGGATACCCATCATCAAGAAACGCCTTACCCTCCAGGGCTTCACCATGCCCGATCACCTAGCTGAAGCGCCGGCGCTGACAGCCAAACTAGCCCCCTACGTGATGGCTGGGAAAATCAAGTACCGCAGCCACGTTCTGGAAGGCCTGGAAGCGGCAATTGGCGGCCTCAACCTGTTTTTTACAGGCGCCAACAAAGGTAAGCTGATAGTCAGGCTATAGTTGTCTAGTAACTCCCGGTCGTTTCAGTGCTGGATTGCTGGAACGACCACCAAATAACTGCAGGAGACACCATGAAACAGCTGACCGGCCTCGATGCCTCGTTCCTGAATATGGAAACGCCCAACACTTTCGGGCACGTGACAAGCCTGATGCTGTTCGATCGACCGAGTCCGGATTTTGACCCCTATGCCGCGGTGTACGAAAAGTATTCCTCGCTGATCGGTGCGCTCGAGCCCATGCGACGCCGCCTGGTTGAGGTACCCTTTGGCCTGGACCACCCCTATTGGGTGTTCGATCCCCATTTCGATATCGACTACCACATTCGCGAAATTAGCATTGCCAAACCGGGCCTGGTGGACCAGTTGGCGGACCAGATCTGCCGCATCGTCGGCCGCCCCATGGACCGCAACCGCCCCTTGTGGGAGGTGTATGTGATCGATGGCCTCGCCAACGGCTGGTGGGGTCTGCTGACCAAGTTCCACCACGCAACCATCGACGGGGCCGCGGGACAGTTGATGCTGGAATCGGTACTCTCCACAGAACCGGACGATCCCCCCCCGTCCGCCAGCCCGCAATGGGAGCCGGAGCCGGTTCCGAGCCAGACGGAAATGCTGCGTCTGACACTGGAGAGGCTGGCCAAAAACCCGCTCATGGCAGTGAAGGCCCAAACCAGGATGCTGCGGACCACGGCCAAGATGCTGGGTATCGCCGATGTGTCCGGGGCGACATCGTTCGCACGCGACACGGTTTACCGGATACTGGGCCGCCCAACGACGGAGCGCCCCTGGGTCATGATGCCGCTGACATCCGCCCCGCCCACGCCGTGGAACAAGTCCATCACCCCACACCGCCGTTTCGCCATGCGCACGACCTCACTGGAGAATATCAAGCGCTTGAAAAATGCCACCGGTGGCACGGTAAATGACATCGTGATGGCGATCTGTGCCGGCGGCCTGCGCCAGTACCTGCTGGCCCATAACGCGCTGCCCGACAAACCCCTGCGAGCCATGGTGCCGGTATCGATTCGCACCGGGGACGAGTCCGACCCCTGGACCAACCGTGTCTCCGGTCTGGTGGCGGAACTGCCCACCAATTGCGATGACCCCCTGGAGCGGGTCGCCCTGTGCCGCAAGGCGATGGGTGTCGCCAAGAAGCAGTTCGAGTTGATGCCGGCGGAGTCGCTTATCGACATCGCCCAGTCCTCACCGCCGGTCGTATCGGCCGCCGCCGCGCGCCTGACCTCGCGGCTGAAGCTGGCGGATCGCATCGGCATGCCCGCCAACCTGGTGATCTCCAACGTGCCGGGCCCCCGCGAACCGCTGTATTTCGCCGGTGCGCAGTTGCAACACCAGTTTCCCGTATCGATCGTAACCGATGGCCAGGGCCTGAATATCACGGTCACGAGCTATATGGACAGGCTGGATTTTGGCTTCATAGTCGATCGTGATCTGGTACCCGACGTGTGGGACCTCGCCGACATGCATATCGAGGAGATCACACGGCTGCTGCAGGCAAGCGGCGCGGAAGCGGCCGAGTCGCCGCGGGCGGCGCCGCGGCGCGGCCCGATGCAAAAGGTGCTAGAGGCGAAGCGCGCTTCCGGTAAAGAGAAGGCCAAAAAAGCGCCGGCGAAGAAAAAGCCGGCAGCCAGGAAGAAGGCAGTGCGGAAAAAGAAAGCCACTGTGCGGAAAAAGACGCCCACAAGAAAGAGCAAAAGCAGTTAGCTTCCCTGTGAACACTTGAAATAAAAACACATCACGTGATGCGTTGAGGAATCAGGTGTTCACGTTCGCCGGAATACGCACGATCAGTGAAGAAGGTATCGCCATCGCCTCGATGCCTACGTTTCAATCGGCGGGTATAAATGGCACCGAATTTGATACACCAGAGACGAATCGCTTCCTTGGATACGGTGATGCCTCGTTCAGTCAGGAGATCCTCAACATCGCGATGACTCAGATTGAAGCGATAGTACAGCCAAACTGCGTAACTAATTATGTCGGGTGGAAATCGGTGGCGTTTGTAGGTGTTCATTTTCTGATGCTAACGTTTTCGGCGAGTTTATTTGGCATTACCCTGTGAAGTCCATTGATCTTCACCAAGGCTTCATCAAAGATCGACTTGCCCTTGATTCGTCACGCTCTCATTGTTCGCACCTGAAGACACGTATTTCCGCTTTTCTAACTTCGCGGGCATAATACAAACTAGGGTTGACTAATCCACCCAAGATGCATTGGTGTAGTGCTCAAAGATCATTGAGTACATATACTTAACCAAACTGTACGTAAATGCGTTAACCATTGTCAGTCTAATTGTATGATCGATCAGCATGGCCCATTCATGGACAGAATTAGAGCACGTGCCGGACTATTGATATTCATTATTGTGACATGCGCATCGGTGAATGCACGCCCGCAACTTGAGCTTTCCTCACTCAACTATTATTACGACTCGAAGTCGACACTCGGCCTGGACGAGTTCATTGCGGATATTGAGTCGCGCGGGCTCCATGAACCGTTCGAAAGCGCTGACATACCTGTGGGTTATGGAGATCACTGGCTGTTCGGTGATATTGAGCAACTGGAACGTGGTGGCGTTGAACAATGGATCATGGAAATTAATTTTCCAAACATCGATCGGGTAGAAGCTTTCGTTCGCCGCGACGACGGTAGTTTTGATCAGTACATAATCGGTGATGAAGTGGCTTTTACAAGTTGGCCAAATAGGTACAGAAAGCCCTCCATTCCCCTGAATTTATCTAAAGCGGGCGACACTAGAATCTACTTCCGGGTTAACAGCGAAACTCCGCTGATTTTTCCTATTGAAACAATAACGAAGCAAGATCTAGAGATTCGTCAGGGCAAAGAGTATTTCCTATACGGCATGTTCTATGGATCCATTTTCATACTTGCTCTCTACAACGCCGGTGTGTATTTCTCTTTACGCGACAAAAGCTATCTGTACTACGTTCTTTACATTCTGTCATTTTCCGTGGTGCAGGCAAGTACCACGGGGATGGGACAACAATACCTGTGGCCCGGCTTGAGCAATGTAACTACTCGTATTGCCTTGCTATCGATGCTGATGACGAACTATTTTTTGATTTACTTTGTCATCCATTTTCTCGATGTACGCTCGTATGCTCCTGCACTTTTGAGCACACTGCGGTGGATCGCAGGGGCTGCATTACTCTGCATTCCCGCGTTGCTGCTCTCGCGATACGCATACATACAGTACTCTGTTCATGTGCTGAACATATTCTCTATGATATCCATTGTCTTTGTTATCAGCAGGGTTTTTCAACGCAATAGAAGACCCGCAATGTATCTTATCGTAGGTTACAGTGTGCTGTTCTGCTCGATAATTTTAGCGTTACTATTCCAAGCAAACTTTATTGGGCACTATCACCTAATTGATTTCAGTGTCTCAGCAGCGATTATATTTGAGGCCATTATTTTGTCTATCGGTCTGTCTGACCGAATTGCCCGTCTTCGCTTGGGGAATGAACTAGCCGAGAAACGGCGAAGGGTTGTGCAGGAACAACTATCCCGGCAGCTGATACAGGCAAGAGAATATGAGCGAGCAGAGATCAGTAGACAACTACACGACGGTATAAATCACGATCTGGTAGTCATTCAGAAAAAAATAGCTCGACTCGCCGACTCCATGGAGCAACCACACGTATGGCTAACCGGCAGGATCGACAACGTTAATACATTACTGAACTCTACTATCAATGATATACGCAACATATCCCATGTCACTCATCCACGCATAGTGAAACATCTGGGATTGGAGCGTGCACTTTGTGCCCTGATGAAAAGTTCTTTCGACTCTAGCTTTATGTGGGATCTATACATCGAGGAGGTTCCTCTGTGTGACGATATACAACTACTATTGTATAGAGCAGTACAGGAGGCCACGACCAATATCATAAAACACGCCAAAGCGAGCGAGTGTCTGATCAGACTGCAGGTTGAAAAGGAACATAAAGATATCCGATTCGTCGTCAAGGACGATGGGCGGGGGTTTGTGCCTTCACCCAAAAACTGGCGATTTGGGCTCCGCACACTAAATGAGCACTGTAAATCTTTATCCGGTCAGCTCAGTATAGAGTCCGTTCCCGGCAATGGATCTAGCCTTACCATTATTCTTCCGCTCATTATCAGTGGTGGATCAAATGAATAGAAAGATTTTGCTTGTTGACGACCACCCTCTATTTCGTCGCGGTGTTAAAGAGTTGATTCTCTCACAATGCGAACTCTACGACGATGTCGCTGAGGCAGACAGCGGGAGGGACGCACTCGATCAAATGGATCGATTTGAGCCCGGCTGCGTGATGCTCGATATAGCGATGCCGGGTATTGATGGATTGGAGACGCTTGAGATTATTAAAGGGCAACGGCCCGAAACCCAGTGCATTATTCTGAGTATGTACAACAACCCTGAGTTCGTTGTGGACGCACTCAACAAGGGTGCTAAGGGCTATATCCTCAAGACAGACCCCGACCAAGTTATTCTAGAGTGCTTACACAGCATCGGCAAAGGAGGCGTCTACATAAGCACATCCATCAGTCAGAACGTTGAGCCTATGGTACACCAGGCACAGATACCACAGGAAAATATCGACGCGCTTAGCCGTAGAGAAAAGGAGGTTCTTGCCCTAATCGCCAAAAATCAGACGAGCAAAGAAATATCAATGCACTTATTTATAAGTATACGGACGGTCCAAAATCACCGAGTAAACATTTGTCGGAAACTGGGGATTGGTGGACCAAATGCCTTGTTAAAGTTGGCGATTGAGAACCAGGCATGGTTGTAATTGGCGTCAAGGTATCTCCGCTAACGTTTGTATTTGTATTTGTATTGTCCCACTGCCCTATTTGTGAAAGTGAGCATTAGCATGTTTGTTTCGTCAGAGTGTAAAAACCATCGCTTCATTGGCTAAATCGATAACGGCGCCAACCGGTATGACAAACAATATCCGTGAGGTCTGGTGGCCTTTGTGTGCGCCCCTGTCAGGATTATTGGGTGAATATAGCTGCCAGAGACTCCGCTAAGTTGCAAGCACCCTGCGACGTGCAAACAAGCCTAGCAACCCAGTAAACAGTAGCACCAAAGGCGCCGGTGCCGAAACCGGTGATGGGCCCGGGTCATCCAGCAGGGAGGCAATGGTTCGGATTTGGCCATCTCCGAAGCGGAAGAACTCGAAATTGCGAAATGCCAACACGCTGGCCGAATCGTCTGCATTGCTAAAGGCCAGAGTAAAAGCATCCAGACCGGCGTTCGGCATTTCCAGTAACGAGCCGATATCTGCAAGGTTGAGGAGCGAATCAAAAACAAGGGTGTCGTCATCCGCCCCGCCGTCGAAGAACGCCGTCCCGTTAAGCAGTGCCTCGGCAAACTCAATGGCGGTTGTGCCAAAGATATCCGGACCAATGCCCGGTCCGGCACCGACCAGAGGCGCCATCAAACCGGATAGCCACAGTTCGTCTGCTCCCGCACCAAAGTCCGCCAGCCCACCTATGACACCGCCGGGGAATATCTCCAGCGTATCCGCACCCCCCGCTAGGGACACTGCGATACCGCTGCGGCCAGTAATTGCCCCGCTGATTATAATGCGCTGCGAACCCTGGTCAGCAGCATCGACGGCGATGCCGACCTCACCAATGACGGATCCCGTATTCAACACTTCCAGGACGGGCTCCGCTCCAGCCATTGCGGCTAGCGCAATGCCGTCATTCGCTGCATCGATCGTACCGTCGACGCGTATTTTGCTGGCCTCTGGACCGGTGTGCCCGACAGAAATGCCATTTGACCCTTTTCCCGTCGTCTCTATCTCGCCAGATGTCTTCAATGTAATATCAAAAGCGCCGCCCTCACCGGATATGCCGTGAGATCCAGCTCCTGTGGTAGTAATCGTACCGGCATAGGCCAAGGCATTGGCCTCAGCTACAGTCGGATCAGACAGCAAGACAGCGCCGTGGGCTCCGTCGCCGGAGGTGGCAAGTGTGCTGTTGTCTACGATAATGTTAGCGCCTGCGCCTGTCACCAGGGCATCGGAGGAAGAGCCGCTGGTAGCGATATCAAGCCCCGATATCCGCACATCGCTCGCGACCGTAATCGGGCCGGGTCCAATCAAACCCCGGTCGCGTAACTCCTGAGTTTTGGTTGCTAGCTCGGCTTCTAGCTCGGTACCGAAGCCATTAACAGGTGTGCCAGCGATCGATCTGCCCAGGCCCGCACCAAGAATCATGCCGTCGGCATCAACCCCCGAAGTCCGTACTTTGACATCGGTGCCAACAAACGTATACACCGACGTATCTGAATTTGCATCGAAGGGATCCAACACCACACCCGCCGCGTTGTCTCCGCTGGTGGTTACATCGATATTGGCTATCGCTAACTGACCGCTAACCCCCAGCGAACCGGCGTTATTGCTCGTTCGGTCGCCAATGACGAGCCCGGTAGAGGCGGCGCCCTGTGTGACAATCGTCAACGTATCGATAACCGTTGTGGCCAAGGACCCTGTTGCGTTGCGCAGGACCGTATCAATGACCGCACCGGCGGAATTGTCACCTTTGGTAGTGATGCTGTGGTTTTCCAGTAACAGTTGAATGTCAGAGTTGGCTACACCTGCACCGAAACCATTGATGGTCAGCCCGGGCGAATACGAACCCTGAGTCGCTATGCTGGTGTTGTCACCGACTATGGTACGCGACGACTCCGTGATAGTGCCGCCGGAGCCAACGTCACCGTCCTGATCGCCGAGTACGACAGCGGCGGAACGCCCGCCATTAGTGACCACAACCAGCTCGTCATAATTTATAACCGTGACGGAACCTGAGCCCGGCAAGCTGCGCACCCTCCAGCCCTGAGATTCATCGCCCAGCGTGGTAATCATGGCCGCACGGGTGTCTATGCTCATTACACTTTCAGTTCCGCTGACTCCGTCTATATCAACACCTGCTGAGTTGGCCCCAGTTGTGCTTACCTCGATGTTTGACATCGTTACTGATTCAGCGGATTTGCTGCCCAGCGAACCTATTGCGATACCCACCGATGCATCACCCAGGGTCGTTGCGGTCAGTTCATCGATTAAGGTCTCTCCTGCACTGGAAGACCCCAGGCCGCCAATGATCAAGGCACCACTGTTTGTACCGGTGGTAGACAACGTCGAGTCCTGAACCGTAACCGTCTGAACGGAGCTGGCGGAGTTTCCGGTAGCATTGCCAAGCATGACAGCGACCGCATCATTACCAGAAGTGCCTACGTCTGCGCCGCTCAAAAAGGTGGTCATGGAGCTTCCACCACTGGTGACAATGCTAACAGCGCTGGCGCCATCGCCGGCAGAACGTAGATTGATGTCTATACCCACCACATTAGTGAGGCTGTCCACGCCACTTTGTGTAGTGAGCAAGCGGGAATCGCTGCCCTGTGAGCGCAGCGTCACGTCTTGCAAGAACACGAGGATATCGCTTACTGAGCCAGCCACCAGGTCTATGACGCTCGATCCATCGCCGCGGGTTTCGAAGCCCGCACGCTCGGCAGTCACGCTGAAGCTGGAGGAGCCTCCCGGGGTGGATGCCTGAATCAGTGCAGAATCGTCGCCCTCAGTGAGATAGCCCGGGCTGCTCGTATTGGTCGGGGCATCGGAAATTGCCACCGTCAGCGTTGAATTGCTATTGCCGCCGAATGCGATGCCGCGTGAGCGATCGCCACTGGTATGGATAACGGGTGAATCGGTCGGCCTGCCCTGTGCCTCAAAGCTTGCCACTGAGTAAGTGGCTTCGCCGAGATTTACAGCAGTGGCATTGTCGCCTGTGGTTGTAATGTGCCCGCCAGATATAATCTGTACGCCCATTGCGGAATTGGCACCGCCGCCCCCAAAGCCTGTTGCGTCATTAGCCGCGGTACGGATAGTGCCCCCGTTCGCCAAAATAAGTTCGCCGGCGCTGCCACTACCTTGAAATATTACGCCGCCTGAACCGTTGGACTCCAACGTGCCGTTACCTTGCACGACTACTCGCGTTGCCGAAGCGCTGCCACTGACAATTGCGCTGCCGCTGGCACCGTTTGACGATATGGCTCCGCCGTCTACGGTAACTTCGTTCATCGCGGCAGATGATAACAAGCCACCAAGCAACAATGCCGGAGCTGGTTGAGAGACCGGTGCGCCGTCGATAATAATTGCAGTTATCGCATTCATGGCCCGATCTGCTGACACCGCTTTAGCAACTGTCACAGCGCTCGTAATTGCAACGATATCGCTGTTTATAGCTGAACCCGGCCCTGGCGGTGTGGCAAAGCGAATAGCATCCGTTGCCGCATTGCTAACCTCTCCAGCAACAGTAATATTTGCGCCGGAGCGCAAATCAATAGAAGCACCACTGGCAGCCGCTACGGCTGCACTGGCTTGGACGTCAACGCTGACATTGTCAGCGCCGGCGCCTTGCACGCCGATGGTGTCCGGATTAGGCACCCCCGAGATACATACGACGGTGTCACCCGTCAACGGCGTATTGTTGGAGCAGACAGCAAATGCGGTGTTGCCAGCAAGCAGGTACAGGACCCCGACGATGACAGTACTGAGTGCCGTACGTGTCAGGTGTGTTGATCTTGAATTGTAGGAGTTAGTCCGGTGAACTAAATGGACGCTGCGGATGACGTTAGACATAGTGTGTGCTCCGACAAGGGCTCAATGCGTTTTGGAATATACCCGAAAAATGCAAGCACTATGCCAGAATGAAATAGCATACTAGTTACAGTGTGTTAGGAAGTTTTGGGACGCTGCGCGGATGACGGATTGTAAAATAAACTGACAAATATTTTTCAAAATAACCCTTATTATTAGGTACTTATACTTAGTTTCCTGTATTCCACAAAAGTATTTTGGGGGGTGTTTTTCCTGAAATCTCGGTAGTGCTGAGCCGTAGTAGCCGGTTATTTCGTAAGCGCCAAATTAACCACGTTCTATCCGCCCTGTGATCCCCCCAGCACCCTGTGATCTCGTATCGCAGGAGCAGCCAATGACGCAAATCGATCCCTCCCTGACCGAACGCCAGCAGTACTGGCTCAAGCATATTCGCGCCTGCGATGCCGCCGATAAACCCTCGGTGGTCTATGCCGGAGAGAACGGCATTGAAGTCAGTGCAATGTACTCGGCCCGCGAAGCGCTGACCGAGAAGGGGACATTGCCAAAGCCCAGGCCGCCCCGGTTTTAAAAGGCCGCCGTTGTCCGTGACACTGCGAGTGCACAGTGGCAGATTCAGTTGCCCAACGGGGCCATGGTCGGGTTCAGCGGTGAGGTTAATGCCCGCAACCTGGAGACCGTGTTGCGCACGGTGGCCGCATTGCCATGATGCGACCGTCGAATGACTTGCCGGCGGTCTATCTCTGCCGGGATGCCATCGCCCGCCGCTATGCGGCCAGCAGTGAGAAGCTGTCACCGGATCAGATCCACCTGTTCAATGAAGCCGAAGTGGACGCGCTCCTTGAGGGGGATGACATCGCTGAGACGGATTCGGGTGAGACGGTGGCCGTCCCCGCGCACAACCGCAAGACAGGCGGGCGCAAACCTCTGCCCGACACGCTGCCGCGGTTTGAGGTGATCCACGAGATTCCGTTTCGGTAGCCTAAATAGAGTGGTAAGTGACAATACCATGTTCAGAAATTGCAGCATGAGCACCCAGAAATCTCTGTGCCTGCCTGACTGATTTGAACTCGCGCACCCCTCGCTCACGAACCCTTGTTCCCATTAATGCTCGTATTGAATTCTCTGCTTTGATGTTATATTTATCAGCCTACAGGTACTTATCTGTAACGGCGCCCTCAGAAGCTGATGTTACGGTGGCCGAGTATTTTGCCAGCACTCCACGAGTATAACGTGCTGGCGGTTTTTCCCAATTAGCCAGTCGCGATGCGATCTCCTCATCGGTGAGTTCTACGGTCACTTCATTCGTCTCGGCATCAATGGAAATCTTGTCACCATTTTCTATGATAGCGATGGGCCCACCCTCGACCGCTTCCGGGGTTACGTGTCCGACTACGAAACCGTGGGAACCTCCCGAAAACCTACCATCTGTGATTAAGGCAACGTCTTCACCCAGCCCTTTACCCATGATGGCAGCCGTGGGGCTCAGCATCTCTCGCATGCCGGGCGCGCCCTTGGGGCCCTCGTAGCGGATGACCAGTACATCCTCTTTAACGACGGTGCCATCCAGTATACCTTTCAGACAGTCTTCTTCTGAATCGAAGACGCGGGCGTTGCCGGAGAAAGCCAGGCCTTCCTTGCCGGTTATCTTGGCCACGGCGCCGGTGGGTGCCAGATTGCCTCGCAGTACGACGAGGTGACTGTCCTTCTTTATAGGATTATCCAGCGGGCGAATGATGTCCTGACCATCCGGGTAGGGTTTTACTGTCTCCAGGTTCTCCGCCAGAGTCTTACCGGTTACGGTCATGCAACTACCGTCCAACATTTCCGCCTCCAGCATGGTCTTCATCAGGGGCTGGATACCACCGATCTTTATCAGTTCTGACATCAGATATTTGCCGCTGGGTTTCAGGTCCGCCAGCATCGGAGTCTGCTTACCTATCGTGGTGAAGTCGTCCAGTTCCAATTGCACGCCCATGGTGTGGGCCATAGCCAACAGGTGCAGCACCGCATTGGTGGACCCACCGAGAGCGATGGCGACCTTGATGGCGTTCTCGAAGGAAGCGCGGGTCATGATGTCCGATGGTTTTATGTCGTGCTCAATCAAATGCATAATCGCTCCGCCAGCGTTAATACAGTCTTCAACTTTCTCCTGGGAGATTGCATCTTGCGCCGAGCTATTGGGCAGGCTCATGCCCATGGCTTCGATGGCGGAAGCCATGGTGTTGGCGGTGTACATGCCGCCGCAGGAGCCAGGGCCGGGTATTGCCGTTTCTTCGATTTGCTTTAACTCGATATCCGAGACCTTGCCAGCGGCATGACCTCCCACCGCTTCGAATACAGAGATGATGTTCGTATGGTTGGGGCCTGGTTGAATAGTGCCCCCGTAAATAAACAATGAAGGGCGATTGAGGCGCGACATGCCCATCAGCAGGCCGGGCATGTTCTTGTCACAACCGCCGATAGTGATGATGCCGTCATGGCCCATGCAGCCGGACACCGTTTCGATGCTGTCGGCGATAACTTCACGCGACACCAACGAATACTTCATGCCCTCGGTTCCCATGGAAATTCCATCGGAAATAGTAATGCAGTTATAGATAACACCCTTGCCACCGGCGTCGTCCGTGCTCGCTTTGACATCCTCCGCGAGCTTGTTAATGTGCATATTGCAGGGAGTGACCATGCTCCAGGTCGAAGCGATGCCAACCTGAGGCTTCTCGAAGTCTTCATCTTCGAATCCCACGGCCCTTAGCATCGCCCGGGATGGCGCCCGTTCCACGCCATCAACTACAATCTTAGAATATTGACGTAAATCCTGGTCACTCATAATATTTCCAATGCTTGTTAAGAATGTGGATGAAGTGTCCGCTGAGATCGGTGGCCCGTTTATGGTACTGGCAAATTACCTCAAGGTCATGGGCTGGTGCCACACCAATAGGGTCAGGTAACCAAAATTACTGTACGCACACGTTAGCCAAAGGTACCGATCAAAGGGTACGCATGAATTTTCCTCATAGTAGAAGCACCCGCCGACCCTTTAGCGTGGACATAATCTAAATGCAGTTTTTCTTGGAAATTGTGACTACCAATATTATCTAGCGACACTGCAAGACTGGAAAGAGGCTCTAGACGTCCAGGTGTATGCGGGGTGTTTGATCACAAACCCCGTCCATCGTCTCCTTGTTATCTGCGATTACAGCGCCCTCATTATATCTTGGCACGGTACTTGCTTATAATATTTCGTAGTTCAACAAATCAAAGTCAGGCTCAGGCAGAAGCATCGCCGGCGCCCGGCTTAAGTCATTCAAACCATGACGCAAGCGAGCTTCCCCGCAGAAACTCGATGCGTCTATTAATCACAAGGGAGTCCATAGACATGGCCACAACCAAAACAGCCAAGACCGCTCAAAAGCCCAAAGCCAAGCCTAATACCAGAGCCAAAAGAAATCCCAAAGCCACCACCCGTGTGACCAAGAACACCAAGGCAGCCAATACCAAAATGGCAAATCGCCTCAAGAACTCCGCTGACGAAGCCGGCGACCAATTCGAGGATATGGCACAGAATATGGAGCAGCGGGCGGAAAAAAGCGCCAGGGGCGTTGTAAATATGACAAAATCTGCCATCGAGTTTCAGCGTCAGAACGTTGAGGCGCTTATTGAAAGCGGCAAACTCACCGCAGAAGGCGTCCTGAGGCTCAGCCGCACCAACATGAAATACACCCGAGAAAACCTGGTTGCCGCCAGTCGCGCTCTGCAGGGCATGGCAAGCCGGGGGACTCCGAAGCAATTGGCAGCGCGGCAAGTAGACTATGTGCTTGGTGGCGTGAATCGCGTCATTGATCAGGTTGCTACAAACGTTGAGATAGCTATCGAAATTACAGGCACTGTTTACCAACCTATCGGGACCCGCTTGAACGACATCCGGTCGGAAGCTGCCGAAGCAGCCTAGCGTTCCGCTGAAGGTGATTTACTTAGCTCTGGCGCTGAACGATGCGTCGGTCTAGCTTAGGTAATCCGCCCTCAAATATATGGGGGCGCTTTTATTTTCGCGGAGATTGTCCAGCCAGCGAGATGGTAAAAATAAATGCGTCCCCATTAGTTGCGCACGAGTCGCGCCCCCCAGACGAGTATCAAATCCCCCTCTACGATAGCGCGCTTGAACGTGACAGCTTTACCCGGGTATTCGGCGGCCATTCGTTCGAAATACTCTACAAAAGGAAGACTACGACATTACCGTAGTCATCAGCACACAGAAAGTCGTTAGAGTTCAGGTGAAGTCGACTGATATGGGCGCAACGACTACGAATAACGCAATCAAAAATGTCGACAAGCGGTATGATTATCTTGCGCTTGTCGTGGTTGATTCATCAAAATCGCCATTGGCTGAGAGAATATTTGTTCTCACAAAAAAGAGGTGCTGGCGATTATGTCCAGTGCATCTGGCCGCCTCGCCATGCCACCTAATGCCCTGTAAATCAGAGAGTTAAAAAATGAGCTCGGCATTAGAGGGCATCAAAAGGCGTGAGTATGATCCCATGATGATATCAAAAGACCGGCAGATTACCCGTGCACCGTCAGTTACACGTCAAAGCAGCATAGGGTTACCTCGCTGCAACTCGTGAAAGTAAGACGAATACAAAATCTGACAACGGATTGTCTTCTGCCTCAATCTGGCCTATATTCATATATGTTATTTATGAATATAGGAGGTGAGTTATGGCCACTACAAGTCTTAGCCTGGGAGAGCACTGGGAAATTTATATCAAGAACGAGATTTCAAGTGGCCGGTACGGTTCTGCCAGTGAAGTTGTCCGTGAAGCTCTGCGCGCAATGGAAGAACGCAAGACCAAACTTGAAGCTCTGCGATCCCACCTGGCACAAGGCGCCGCACAAGCCACAGCGGGAAACTTCATCGATAATTTCTCCATGGATTCGCTAATTAGTGATTTAGATAATGAACCCTGATGCACAGCGTCAGAATCACGCCGAGGGCAAGAGATGACATCAA
>TARA_R110001599_G_scaffold60003_1_pt1 | contig 31845 bp, 17 predicted proteins | sample TARA_R110001599 | Tara Oceans TARA_R110001599 (sample SAMEA4398360) | marine metagenome | biome: Polar Biome; feature: [MES] marine water layer (ENVO:01000295) within the mesopelagic zone...; material: water (ENVO:00002006), including particulate matter (ENVO:01000060) such as......
TGCACTGTGCGCGTGTTTAAACAAACTACAGCCAGAAATCCGCACAATTCGCCAAAGTGCGGGAATGGCGCCTTCCGCGCGGGAAAAGTTTATTTTTGATGCCAGCGACACCACACCCAGCGTTGGCTTTGCAGTATTGGGCGGCGTATTTTCGGAAGGTATCGATCTACCTGGTGACAAACTGATTGGGGTTTTTGTCGCCACCTTAGGCCTACCACCCCACGACGAATTGCACGAGGTTTTGCGTACCCGATTGGAAGCGCGCTATGGCGACGGCTACCGTTACACCTACCTCTACCCCGGCATGCAAAAAGTCATACAAGCGGCTGGTCGCTTAATACGCACCCCCGAAGATCGCGGCGTGATTGAACTCATCGACGACCGTTTTCTACGTGAGGATATCAAAGCGATGCTGCCCAAATGGTGGCTGCATTGAAGCGGTGTCGTTACTTAATAGATCGTATCGCCATTTAAGTCCTGCGATACATCGTCACAACAGCTGCGCCACCCAAACCCAAATTATGCTGCAGGGCAATTTGCGCATCGTCAACTTGGCGATGTCCGGCCCTGCCCCGCAGCTGAGTGACCAGCTCAAAGCATTGCGCCAGCCCTGTCGCACCAATCGGATGACCTTTCGACATCAAGCCGCCTGAGGGATTAATCACAAATTTACCACCATGGGTATTATCGCCATTATCAACAAATTCGGTGGCGCCACCTTCTGGACATAAACCAAGCCCTTCATAACTGATAACTTCGTTGCAGGTAAAACAATCATGTAGCTCAACAACATCGATTTCTTGTGGGCCAATTCCCGCCTGCTCGTACACTTGCGCCGCCGCACGTTGAGTCATATCAGCACCGATAAGATCCATTGGATTTGTCCAGGTCAACGGCGTGTCGGTAGTGAGCGCCTGCGCGACAATTTCCACGTTGGCATCAATACCATGACGTTTAGCAAACTGCTCGGTACATATAATGGCAGCGCCAGCACCACAGGTTGGCGGACAGCACATTAACTTCGTCAGGTAATCCATATATACAAGCGGCGCCTGCATTACCTCATCTACCGTTAGGGGACTGGTAAACAGTGAGTAAGGATTATTAATCGCATGGCTACGGGTTTTCACCGCAACCTTGGCAAACAGATCTGGCGTAGCATGGTATTTCTCCATGTAATAGTGCCCTGCCGCGCCAAAACACCGAAGCGCGAGCGGACCAGCAGGATAGCTGGCTTTATCGAGTACATTTAAAAATCCCTCGAACGGCGATTCACGGTCATCCCAATGACTTTTTAGCGCGCCTGGCTGCATTTCTTCAAAACCAAATGCCAACGCACATTCAACTTCGCCGCCCTCAACCGCCTGACGCGCGAGGTATATTGCCGTAGAACCTGAGGAGCAATTATTGTTGACGTTAATCACTGGAATTCCCGTCATAAAAGCATCGTACAAAGCATATTGCCCACAGGTTGAGTCGCCGTATATATAACCGGCATAAGCCTGTTGAACAAGCTCGGGGCCTATACCGGCATCAGTCAATGCCCCTAAAATAGCGCTAGATGCCATAGCGCGAAACGGTGCTTGCTGACCGGGCTTGACGAACTTCACCATGTCGACGCCAGCAATCAGTGCTTTGGGCATTTTAGATTCCTCTCATTAATACACAGTACTGTGGAACCACAATCCTGTTTAAATAATGCCTACCTTATTGGAAATAAAGGCAGCCATTTCGGCTGCCACAAATCGCGTCGAATCAGCTCAAAGCTGGTAGTCGAGGCTGACCATCCACGTTCTTGGAGGCCCTACGTAGCGCGTGATGATGTCACTAACAACTTGTGCATGTGCCGTCGGTGAGTATTCATTAAAGATATTTCGGGCGTAAAAGGTCAACATCCATTCGCCATCAGAGCGGCCAAAACGCAAGCGAGCATTGGTGATCCCAAAGTCTTCATGAGCAAAACGTGGGTCACCATCGAGCGTGGAATTGGTCTCATCTTTATAACTGTAATCAACACCAACACCTGTTTCGTAATTACTACCTATGGGATAGCTGTAATCCGCCAAGGCAGTATATGACAGTTTTGGCGAGTAATTAAATTCACGCCCCGTTAAGTCCGCGGGCTCACCGGCAGTGTTAAAGGCATTCGGAAAGTCCTTAACCTCAGTCTCAATGTAGGCTGCCGCAATGGAAACAAACAAACCTGCGAGCGGTGCACCAGACACATCAAGCTCTACGCCTCGTACCTCTGACGATGGTGCATTCTGCAACTGCGGAAGCGAACCAAACAGGGGATCTTGAATACGGGAGAATAACTGCTTGTTAACGTAATCGTAGTAAAATACCGCTGTGTTCAATTGCAACCTGCGGTCAAAATAATTCAGCTTGGCACCCACTTCATATGCATCAACCTGTTCTTGAACCGCTGGCTGATACTGACCTTGGTCAGTGGTATTCGTCACCGGAAAGCTACCGGATTTAAAACCACGGGAGCGAGACAAATAGACCAGAACATTGTCATTAGGCGTCCAATCCAAAACAGATCGCCACGACAAACTGTTTTCCGCCAAGGTATTACTGTACTTCTCCAAGCTACCGTCAACGTCCAGCGTAATACATTCTCCCGGTGTAGTCGTGTCAGGTAGCGTGCCTGCCAATAAGGCGCGTTGAGCAGACAGCGCAGTAAAAACCAAATTCACATTTAAATTTTGGTCACGCTCATCGTCTGCCAAACAACCGCTAAAATCACGTTCTTCGTCGGTATACCGGGCACCAAGGGTTAATTTTAATTCATCGGACAAAAGCCACTCAGCATTGGCAAACACCGACTGGGATTGGTAATCCATAATGCCGTCGCTGTAGTAGTAACTGCCCAGCAAACTAATATCATCCAGCCCCGGCAATGTTCCCACCAACGGCACAACATAAAAAACACTGTTATTGTCACTGGCGCCAAATAAGCGATAGTCGGTGCCATTTTCTTCAGGCGTTGCATGCACGCCGAGCGTCCAATTAAAATCCCGCGCCCAAAGTTCATTATTGCCGTTCAAACGAAATTCGACATCAATATTCTCAATATCAGAAAATATTTGGGTTTCGATATGGCGCTCATTATACGAAGACGAGGGAATTTCGGTGCCGTCTGCCTCAAACTTGTTATACGAAAGCAGTAAAACCCCTTCAAGCGTATCGGAAAATGCAGTCGACAAGCGCAGAGAAGCTTGATAAAAAGTTTCGTCGTTTTTAAAGTCATAGGGCTTCCCAGTTACGTCAACACAAGATGGATGACCTTTACAGAACTCCATCACTCGTTGATCATCGGTGTCGGGAATATAGGGGTAGTCGCGCACTTTTTGCGAGGTCAGCAGATCACTTTGAGGATTTTGCGCATTAAAGTACACGGGTTGACCTGCTTGGGCATCACCGGTATCGCGCCAACCGGCTAACATCAGCCTAATCTCAGTGTCATCAGAGACCGTCCAATCTAATATACTGCGCAATGAATAACGATCTTCAAGTCCGTGCCGTCGCTCGTGGTCAGTATTGCTATACTGCCAAGGATCATCTTGGACAATATAGCGCCCGGCGACACGGAATTTCAGATCGTCACTGATTGGACCACTGATAAAGGCCTCGACATCTTTTTTATCGAATCGGCCGTAACCCAGCGTGAAGCCAGCATCTCGTTCATCCGTGGGTTTACCAGCAATGTAATTTATGGCGCCGCCGGTTGTGCTGCGGCCGTACAATGTACCCTGCGGCCCTTTAAGCACCTCTACCCGTTCTACATCGAGGTTAGGGCCCTTTGACATTATTGAATACGGCATACTGACTTCGTCAATATAGACACCCGTCGTCGGTGAGGCAAAATAAGTTGAGTCTGGAAAGCCAACGCCCCGCAAAGTATATACCGGCGTACCGTATCCCCCGTTAGAGGCTGAAAATCCGGGCACAACAATATTCAAATCACGAGTATCAGTGACGCCCAGAGTATCTAGCTGCTCACCATTTAGCGCTGTAACCGCAATAGGAACATCATTAAGATTCTCTTCCCGACGCTGAGCCGTCACCACAACTTCTTCAAGTAGTGCATTACGTGTTCTTGAACGGGGCTTTTCATCTTCGGCGGCCATGACATCAACACTATATTGCGCCACTAAGGCACTAAGGGCGCCACCAAGTAAAATTGTTTTAAATCGCAAATTATTATTAGTTCTCATTTACGCCTTGCTCCATTTTATATTTATATTTTTATTCGTCATTCCTAGTAATACGATTTATTAGTACTTCTCACTAGATAGTCTACGACGCAAACCCACTAGCGATACCCTACCCGTTCGAGGAGTTTTTACTGCCTCGCCGAACGATGACTATCGCTCTGCAAGTTGCTAATAACGCAAACCTAGGACATGTTCCGCTGGGAAAACTGAATATAAAAATCCAGGCTTTGCGGATTTCTCATAGAACCAATACTCGCAACATCATCTAATTTCGCGCCTTTTAATAGCTTTCTAACCGGTACTTCGAGCTTTTTCCCCGTTAAAGTGTAGGGAATTTCTGGGGCCACAATAATCTCATCAGGTACATGCCGAGGAGAGCACTGGTTTTTTAATGCCTCGACAATTTTTTGCTCCAGGTTTGCGTTCATTTCTACATCATCTTTGAGCGTGATAAACAATGGCATATAGAAACCATCACTGCCTGTTTCAACACACACGATAAGACTGTCGGTTACACCAGGCACCGACTCGACGGTTCGGTATATTTCTGCCGTACCAATTCGCACACCATAGCGATTAAGCGTGGCGTCTGATCGGCCATAAATATAACAACCGCCCCTAGAATTAATTTTAATAAAATCACCATGGCGCCATACCCCAGGAATTTCGCTAAAATACGATTCCCAATAGCGCTTATTTTCTGGGTCATTCAAGAAGAATAAAGGCATTGACGGAAAGGGTTTGTCGCACACTAGCTCGCCAACTTCATCGGTAACAGCACGGCCATCATCAGCTAGTGATCGCAGCGCCATCCCCAATGCGCGGGCCTGTATCTCTGCGGCATACACGCCTTGGGTTGGTGTCGCGGCGACAAACGCGCTCGCTATTTCAGTGCCGCCGCTCTGTGATGTCAGCCACAAATCATCTTTTACATTTTTATAAAACCACGAGAACGTTGCGGGGGTCGACGGCGAACCACCCACCAACACCGTATTTAACCGATCCAAGTTGTAATGTGCTTTGGGGACGACCTTGTTTTTTTCCATTAATTGCACGTAAGTCGGGCTTGCACCAAAATGCGTGGCGCCCGATTCATCGCAAAGTCGCCACAGGGTATCGATCTCGGGATAAACCGGGCTGCCATCATAAAGAATAGCGCCGGCACCGGTCAGCATCATACCAACAACCAGATTAAACATTACCCACCCAGTTGTGGTGTAAAAGAAGCTGTTATCACCGGGCTTCAGGTTCATGTGCAGATGCATAAACTTGAGCATCTCAATCAGCACTCCAATATGGGAGTGCGCTATCGCTTTAGGTAAACCGGTTGTACCTGAGGAAAATACATACCACAGCGGGTGATCATGAGCGACACGCTCAAAACTAAACTCGGCTTCGCCCGGGTCTGCGGCGTCGATGAGCGATTGCCAGGACAATACTGGGCGCGGCGTTTTGAATGCAGCACAATCACCAATAATATCTATCCGTACAACGGTTTCGACACTGGGTAAATCATTCAGCAAATCACTTAGAACTTCCGCTCGGTCAAATCGCTTGCCGTTAAACTGGTAGCCATCACCAAAAAAGACCAACCTGGGACATACTTGCCCCAGGCGGTCAAGGATAGCCCGAGAACCAAACTCGGGTGCCGCATTGCTCCATACCGCGCCGATGCTGATACTGGCCAACATTGCAACAACGGTTTCAATTCGATTAGGCAGTACCGCCGCAATTTTATCGCCGGGTTTAATGCCCATCGCCCGTAAACTCGTTGCTAATTTTCGAACCTGTATTGCTAACTCATCCCAGCTAATTTTCTGTAAGGCTTCGTATTCAGACATTGCCGATATCGCTGGGTGACCGCCCTTATGCCGCAGAATATGTTCTGCAAAATTAACGCGGCTACCGCTAAACCAGCGAACGCCCGGCCGCATTTCAGTTTGGCTCATCACCTCGGTATACAGGCTGTCGGAAATCACATCAAAGTGCTGCCACATCGCGGCCCAAAAGGCCGTCGGTTCCTGCACAGACCATTGCCATAACTGCTGATAGTTGTTTACGCTAACGATCTTATTTGTATCCAGCCATTTCATTAATTTTTGCATATTGCTGTCGGCAACAAATTCTGCCGACGGCGTCCACAGTAAATCACCTTCTTGTACAGTCATCGCAAGGTCCTCCTTAACTATGCAATTTGAGCTTTGCGATGGTGCCTCGAACGACTTCCGGCTCGACAAATGCGGGTAATTCTGAGTAATACCACATACCGCCTTGCGTCGCCGGATGCGGCGTGGCTTCTCGCCAAAAATCAGCAGGCAGGCTTTTCAAGTCGTCGGCATCACTAGCACGGTCATCACCAAGACAGTGCCATTTGCCGGCACTAAAGCCATTTATCGCTGCAATCGGCTTACGGAACGCAAATAGCCAACGATAGTTTTCGGCGACATTTATTAGGGGCTGATAGTGCTCAAGCAATGCGCTAGCCGCAATATCTTGCTCGGCAACAGTAGCAACAATACCGGCAATGCCGGTGTGCTTTAACTGGCGAACCGTATCAGCCAGATACACAGAGGTAGAATCAATGTCCACATCACTGAGCGGATCGAGGTGGGCGTTAGGGTTAGCACGCAAATGCGCCCAGGAAATGAGGGCGGTATTTGACGGTATTTCAAGTACGACCTCTGCATCGACCATCGCGCAGCAGGCACTCACCAGCTGCGTTAATTCTTCGCGAAGTGCGCTATTTGTCAGTAAGCGTTTGACTGCGAAGCGCACCCGGTTTTTACCCGCCATAGACGGTAATACATGGCTATTGCGCAGCAACCAATTATCGAGAAAGCCCATCAATGGTATACTCAGGCGATCTGCCTGCACGATACCCGCTAGACGCTTATACTGCGCGGCAAACTCAATTTCATTTTCCCACGCTAAGTTCCGCCCAGCACACAGCACATGCTCGGCAAAAGCATGTGCGTTTAGCCATAGTTTCGGTGTTGTCTCATTTCTTATTGCTGACATTTATCTGGCACCTAATGTTATATATTAAATATGTGCTACTGCTTTGCTTCTAGCTCAGCTACACGGCGCTTTAATTCGGCAAGTTCTAGGTCTTTGGGATCCGGCATAATAATGGGAGGTAATTCCGACGGTAGCGCCTTGCCATAAGGCCCACAGTAGAGTTCCTCAGACTGATTCCAGCTGCCAAAGAATGGCACTGATGCCGGTGGCTCAGAGCGCACTCGGGTCGCCATAAATTCATCCCAGCTGATACCCTGCTTAATCCGCTGCTGGCGAATGGCATTACGCCGCGCAACAGTGGCCTCGCTCTTAATAGCGAAAGTGGATTTATCAAAGTCAACGCCGTATAGATCCTGCGCTGTTAGCTCGTTGATCAAGCCCTCTTCCAAATCTTTTATGACCGATTCCGGGTCGCGATCGAGCACATCGCCGTAGCCACCACCGCCGCCCTGGCTGGTCATAAATAACTCGCCCTCTGGGTAAAGCTCAAAAGCGACCGCCATTGAATGACTGGAATATTCAGCGCCTTCAAAGGGCTGTTCATTCATGATGGTTGCCATCGACATTTCAAATAATTCAGGCTGCTCCTTCATCACAGTAAATAAATTTTTGCCTCTCACTCGCGCGGTGCCGTAAGTTGGGCAGGCATAACCGCCGAATAAGCCAAAGGTAGAGGGGAAGTAAGAGCCCGCGGTAAAGGTTTGAAAACCAAAGGGTTGGTCGCCGTATCGCATTAAGCCGTACTCATATGCAGCGCCGCCACGGAATTTTCCAAAGCCACAATTACCGGGCCAAATTCGTTTTGATATCGCATAAATAAATGGCAGCTGCTCCTCGGCCTCCTCGCTCTCACCAATGTCGACGTTAGCGCCAAAGCAGGGTGCAATACTGTGTTCGCCGTCTTCGTCACACTTAGCGCCACCTGCCATGCCATTAAGGTCACCGCACATATTGCCGCAGGAATCCTGATGTTGGGTAACGCCACCGTAAATAATCGCCGCCGGCTGGTTAAACCAACCTGCCTTGGTTTTGCCATAGCGCTTCGGTGCACCATAGTACAATTTGGCGAAAGCCAACTCTGCAGCGGTCATAATTTTGAACATCGGCTGCACACAAAGCGCAACAGGTACTTGATCTGAACAATCGGCGATAGTGCCGGGATCAGTGATAAATTCGAAGCAATCAATGATCGCCTGTGCGCAGGGCATATCTGGCCATATGTGGTGCGCTAGCGTAATTGCAACGCCCAATACTTGTGTACTGAGCAAGCTATTAATCGGGCGATTAAATAACTCAGGTGAACTGCCCCGCAAATCAACAATAACCTTGTCGCCTTTTATGGTGAAGTTATACACCACCTTCAGCAGCGCCGGTTCGCGCATGGTATCGTCAATATAGAACTGGGTGCGCACCGTGCCATCAGGAAGTTCAGCAATGCGTCGCCGTCCTTCATCACGCATAAACTCAACATTACTACGTAAAAACCCAATAACAGTATCAATGCCATAGCGCGCAATATGTTCCTTACCACGGCGCTCTAGGCGGCAACACGCCGCCAAGCGCGCCTTTAGGTCTGCCAGCATCGTCTGCGGCTCGCGGCAGCTATTTTGCAAAAATGTCACTAGGTCAGTTTTTAAGGCGTAGTTCTCAACAATTTTTATTGGCGAACCGCGAATGCCTTCATCCCAGGGCGATTCAATCATTGGCCCCATCCCACCCGGAACGCGAGCGCCAATTTCACCTTCATGCATTGCGCAAACACACCAGCTTACAATTTCGCCGTTGTGAAATATTGGCATAAACAAATGCTGATCAGGACTGTGGATGCCGCCGTAGTGGGCGTCGTTTAGCAAAAAGCCGTCGCCTTCGTGAATTCCTACTGTCTCATCTTTTTCAAAATACTTGCGCAAAAATCGAATCGGATAATGCAAGCTCACAGTAAAGCCAGCCACACCTTTAGTCGATGCTAAAGATAAATCGCCCGACGCGGTAAAATAGCCGGTAGACATATCTGCGCATTGTGCCGCCGGAGAGGCCACGGTCATTTGGGCAATTTTAAAGGTTTCATCTAGGGCCGCGCGCAAACCCGATCGTACTTCAGCAAAGAGATTATTGTCCGTTTCTAAACTGAGAACCCGTTCTTCTATCGCTGTTCTCGGCGCCACGTGATGATTGCGCTGTATCTCTGGGTCGGGCCCAAGAAATGCTCTATTTTTACTCAGAAAGCTTTCTACTAATTCCCGGTCATCGCTTTGATCTGGGTTGTTTGCAACTGCTATCGCCGTCATATTCATTTCTCCTAAACGCCTAATTCATGTATTTATTGTTTTGTGGTCATTCATTGCTAGTCGTCACGCAGGAACCAAACGGCGCCCTGCGCCGCAGCGACAAATGTCCAACCAGGCTCAACTAAGTAGGTGGTTTCACCGGGGTTAACAATGGCAGGGCCAGATATTTGAACGCCAACTTGGAGCGCATTGGCATCGTAGATTGGCGTTTTCAGCGCGCCTTTAGCCGCCGCAAAATAGCACTCTCGATATGAGCACGCCGCCGGTGCCGGTAGCCTACTACTCGGTGGACGCAGATCTGAAAATGCGACCGTGCCAAGATCCACCCTCGCCACCACTCGCACGGTGGTTACCCACACGCCCGATTCTGGGGAGACAATTTCAAAGCCATAGCGATTGCCAAAATCATCATTCATTAATTCAATCGCAGTGAGTACCTGTTTCGGGCTTTTCATTCGTCGATCGGCAAGTGCAATACTGACTTCCATTTTCTGGATGCCATAGCGCATATCCAATTCCAAACTGTATTGAATATCCGTATCACTAAAGCCTTGGCGGAGTAAATCTTCTCTGCCTTTTCGTTCTAAACTCTCCACCAAATTATTAAAATCCTGATAATCGCTATACAACGATTTGGTATGCTTATTGTAGAAACCCAGCGACACGTTTTTCTCGTGAATATGCATCTGGTCTAGACCGGCGCCGCCGCAAGCAGAAAAAACACTACTGTAAGGTGGTGCCAACACTCGGGGAATTCCGGCCTTTTCAGCAATACCACAGCAATGCAATGGGCCGTTGCCACCGTAGGCTAAAAACACGAAGTCCTTGGGTTTGTAGCCGCCGCCATTAAGCTCTCGGACCAGTCCGGCCGCCATCTCACTGTCCGCCATCGATTTAATCAGCAATGCAGCGTGCACTTCACTGATATCCATCTCATCGCAAATATCTTCTAATGCTTGATAAGATCGGCGCATATTTAAGGGGATTGCGCCCTTTGCGTAGTTCTGCGGGTCGAGATAGCCCAGGATCAAATCAGCATCGGTTACCGTGGGATTCATGCCGCCACGGTCATAGCACGCTGGCCCAGGATCACTACCAGCACTCTCGGGACCAACCCTAACGGTGTCAAAAATAGAATCGTATTTCGCAATAGAACCACCACCGGCACCCAGCGTAACAAGGTGAACCATAGGGAGTGTGACCCGCCAGCGATCGACCACCGGGTTAAAGTCGTAGTGTTTGGTACCACCCTCGGTAATTAAGCCAATATCAAACGAGGTGCCCCCCATATCGCCGCACACGATATTATTAACATCGCCTTGCATGGCAAGTTGTTGAGCGGCATTGATCCCCGCCACTGGCCCTGAGTGCAGTGTTTTAAGAGCATCGGTTGAATTAAGCTGCGCCATACCACCGGAGTTATGCACCAAAAGCATTGGCCGCTCATAACCGTTCTCGCGCAGATTCTGCTCCAAGGCGCTCATCGCAAAATACATAGTGGAATGTAAATAGGCGTCAATAATGGCAGAGGACGAGCGTACGTATTCGCCTTTACGCCCCGCTACTTGATGAGACAAAACGATGGGTATTGCACCCAGCATTGACGAGGGAAATTCCTCTTCAAATATTTCTTGGATACGCAATTCGTGCTCAGGATTTTCAACCGAGTTAATCATATTAACAACCAGTGCCTGCACCCCGTTGTCGACAAGCAGCTTTAGCTTTTCTCGAACATCACTTTCGTCCAGATCCATCAGCACTTTGCCACGGTAATCCATGCGCTGTTTTACTGAACGAATACGCGTCATCGGCACTAAGGGATCGGGCCGACGAGCACGCGACAAATCTCTTGCCTGCTCATCAGGAAGACCGTCAGCATAACCACTGCCCCGAGAAATAGGGATCGTGCTTTCGAATCCCGCCGTGATCAGGAGCCCAACTTTTGGTCCGCGCCGTTCAATTAAGGCATTAGTCCCCAACGTTGTGGCATAGCGCACTGAATCGACAGCTTGTAACATTTCACGGCGATTTACCGATAATTGCTCACACGCCTGGTCCAGCGCATCATTAAATCCGAGAGCCAAATTGTGATGGCTGGTCAAGGCCTTGGCCTGAATAAATTGGCTATCCCAACTTACAAAGCAATCTGTAAATGTCCCACCAATATCTACGGCTATACGTCGCATCATTAATCCCCAATTATTATTAAAGCGAATCACCGCCGGTCGCTGCCACACCAAGCCACTTATCACGTAGCGAGTCGATATCAATCTCTAAATCGTGCATGGGCTCGTGGCCCGGTACGGTATATTCCACGTCCATCATGACGCCGCAGCTTGGGCAGTAAAATTCATAGATTACGCAGACTTCTGGGTCTGGGGAGAAGCAGAATCGATAGCGCTCGGGGTCCAACAAAGGCTGATGCACTTCGCGGGGATTGCGGTCGTAAATTAACAGAAATTTTTTGTAGTTTTCCCGCGCCGAACCCAGCACATGGTCGCAGCAATCGCACTCCCATAGCTCGCTGTGTAAATCTACGCGCAGATACTCAGTAACGTTTACTCTCACGTTTTTCTCCTTATTATTGGACTTGTTCGCAGGTATTAAAAGACAACACAATGTCGCGATTGGCGGTAAAATCAAAACGCCACTCAGGGGGTACACTGCACGTCCAAAACGCCTCCTCTAAAACTGCGCCACCAACACCACCGGCGCCCGCCTTTTGTTTTTCAACTTGGTAAACCGGTACCGTTTGCGTCTTGCCATCCGCAGCCACTAACCGCCGCTCTCCGCTAGCCACCGCAGTACTGGGAGACACGGCAATATTAGGCGCCAATTGAGCGTGACTAATTGGCATTACTGCCCGCACACCAAACAGAACATTCTTCGGTGGCAGGAAATCAGTATTCCCACGACCGAAACTGGCCATATCGACAGCGTGGACACCACCGTCGTCCTCGTACCAAGCCTGAAGGTCACACTCCTCTCGGCTATAGCCTTCGGTACTCATATCGCGGCTAACTCGATCGACTAAGCCATCGATAATAGGCGCCGCTTTATCAGACTGAGTGCCATCGATTTGCGCTGTAGCGCTGTGGGCAATATCACTAAAGCCAATGCCGTGGGCGCTAAATACCGCCGACAGTCGCGGGATCAACACCTGCCGAACACCCGCACTACGCGCAACGGCAGTGACCCCCATTGGACCGCCACCACCAAAGGCCATTAATACTGTGTCGTCGGTAATCTCGGTGTAGTCGCGAATACCTCGAGCAATTTTTGCCGCCCAGGCATCGAGCATGCGGCCGCAGGCGTCCTCTAAACTAATATTTAAGGGTTGCGCTATATTGCTATGAATAACCGCCACCGCCTTCTCGTGCTTAATTGCCATTTTCCCGCCAAAATAGGTTTTGGGATCAAGCAAACCCATAACGAGCAAAGCATCTGTTATCGTTGCGTGTTCGCCACCCATCCCAAAACACGCAGGTCCCGGCGCTCCGCCAACAGATTCCGGACCAACGGCTATTTCGCCGTCAACCACCCTAATTATTGAGCCTCCGCCGACACCAACGCTGACGATTTCGGCTAGGGGATAACTGCAACGCACGCCCTCCACCAGCCCTCGCTGTTTGCCAACAATCTCACCGTTCTCAATAAGGCCGATATCCGTGGTTGTGCCACCCACATCAATAGTAATTACCCGCTTATAAGCGTAGTAATCACAGTAGGCTAAGGCGCCTTCAGCGCCGCCTCGCGGGCCTGAGCTGTATGTCTTTAAGGCAATCGTTTTGGCCACTCGTCCCGAGTAACCGTCATTGCGGTACACTAAAAGCGGGTTGCGCATTCGAAACGTGCTCAACTCATTTTCAGTGTTGTATAAAAATCGCTCCATTGCTGGATGGAGGAAGGCATTGAATATGGCCGTCCATAGTCGAGTATTGGAATTCTCATTTCGGCTCAATACGCTGGAATACAACACCGGTACGGAGCCCAATAAATGCCGAGGAAACGCCCGCAACATTGCCTTACGTAACTGCTCTTCTTCGGCAATATAATTCTCACCGCGAAAACTCACCACTATGCGGCTAGCCCCCGCCGCGGATAAATGATTAACCGCCTCGGTTAAGGCATTTTGGTATTCTTGGCCACTAAGATCAGCCGAGATAACCGCAATACGTTCGCCAACTAAACCAGAAAATAGCGACGACTGCTGGTCGGTTTCGCAGCACCATTGCTTATCAGACCCGTTAATAATGACACCCAAACTTGGCCCTTTACGCTCGACAAGGGCATTAGTACCTTGGGTTGTGGAGTAGCGAATATGGTCGGTAGATTGCAGTAACGCCTTGAGATCCTCACGCCCATATATGTCTTCTGAGATTTTTTTCAGACCTTCAAAGAAGCACTTACTCAGGTCATAGGGCGTGGTGATGGTTTTTGTGTGATAGGAGGCTTCGCCGTCCAGCACCCATATATCCGTCAAGGTGCCACCGTTGTCGATATTGATAAGCTTTCCCATAATGACTCTCTTGTTATTAATTTATGGCATGATTCTGCGCGCGCGCCTTAAATCAGCCTACTACCCAAACGAGCAGTTTTAGTACGAGGCGAAAAGCCCAGCTGGTTTTCATTACTGCCATTAGCGATACTTGCTTATGCGGGGATTAAGCAACACTACCCCAACGGGTAGATGTCAATACCAACGATTTTAGGTACAACTTAAATGGCAATAAAAAACTGCCCCGAGTCGGCATAAAGCGCTCAACACGTCTTTACATTAAAAAAATAAAGGTAAGCCTCCAAATGACGCAATCTCGCTACTGGCAATTCCAGCAACGCCCAGACGCAAAAATCACCAATGACACCTTCGGATTAGAAAGCCGCAAATTAGATGAGCTACAAGAAGGCCAACTCTTGGTGCGCAACCTTGTAATATCGATGGACGCGACAAATCGCTTGTGGCTCGGCGAACGCGAAGAACTGTATATGGAACCGGTTAATCTCGGCGACAGCATGAAAGGTTTTGGCCTCTGCCAAGTGGTCGCGTCCAAAAGCAGGATGTACCAAACAGGACAATTGATCTCAGGTTTAACTGAATGGGCGGACTACTCGGTCCTTGATGCCTTACTCGTAGCGCCATTTAGTTATCCGAATAATCTAAGCATGGCGGAAGCCTTCGGGGTCCTTAGTATTGCCGGACCAACGGCCTACCATGGCATGCTGAATATTGGCCAACCCAAACCAGGCGAAACCGTGGTCGTTACCGCCGCCTCGGGTGCAGTCGGCATGCTTGCGGGGCAAATCGCCAAAATCAGCGGTTGTCGCGTGGTAGGTACCGCCGGAAGCGCTGAAAAATGTCGCTACCTGAGCAAAGAGTTAGGCTTTGACGCTGCGATTAATTATCGTGACGACGATTTTGCCAAACAGTTGAGCGAAGCTTGCCCTGCCGGAATCGATGTGCAATTCGAAAATGTCGGCGGCGCCATACTCGACGAATGCCTACGTTTAATGAACATTGGTGGACGAGTCGTGATCTGTGGTCTTATTTCGATGTACAACTCCGATCAAAACGTACCCGGCCCTTACATGTTTCACAACAGCATTATGAAACGACTCAAAATAGAAGGCTTTGTCATCCTTGATCACGCCGCGCAATTTCCCTTAATGCAGCGCTATTTACTGCAATGGATGGATGCGGGTTTGCTTAAGTTCCGAGTTAATCTTCACGAAGGACTTGAGCAGGCGCCGGCAGCGCTTCGCTCACTTTACAATAGCCAAAACGACGGCAAAGTATTGGTTAAACTGGCTGACCCGCAGCCCTAGTTACAAAGACTAACGCAGCGCGGATGCAGCTTCTTTCATTGAGAATGGTGGGCCTGCCGCCCACCGATTTTAGTGATACACTCATTCAAAAATAATAGCAGTGTATTTCATGACTAGGTCTAGCGAGCTATCACCTTATAAATTTCAGGCCCCAAAGCAAAATGCAAGGCTGGTGCACCGCAGCGCATTAATCGAACGTATTGCGCAGCGCCCCGTTGCCCAATGTATTGTCGCACAAGCGCCAGCCGGACACGGAAAAACCACCTTACTAGGGCAGCTATATCATCATAGCAAAGCGGCGGGAATCGCGACGTCATGGCTGCGCATCGACGAGGCTGACAACGATTTTAATCGTCTACTTTTGCACCTCAATGAAATGATCAGCCAACTTGAAGTCGGCGACGCGCAGCAAACTGACGGCAGCGATCACCAATATTCTGTCCCGCACACTTGGTCAGACCGACTGATCAATCGTTTGCAGGAAATTGGTGCGCCGGTACATCTTTTCTTTGACGATTTTCAAAGTATTGATGAGCCTGATGTCGAACTACTGTTTCGCGAAGTGATCCGCAACTGCCCAGACAATACCACAATTTTTATCGGTTCCAGGGCGATTCCCCGGATTGGAATATGCGAATTGCAAGTCCAACAGCGCATAGAGATTTTGCGTTATGACGAACTGAAATTTTCCTTAGCTGAAACACAGGCATTCTTTGCTCATCAGGAAACTTCACCATTAAGCGATGACGATTTACACATTATTTACAATCGCGCAGAGGGCTGGCCAGCGGCACTACAACTTTTTCGTCTGACGCTATCCAGCCACCCGTTGGCCCACTCACTGAACAATTTAGAATCATATACACCCTTTCAAATCACCGAGTACTTATCAAATAATGTTCTGCAACGGCAAGCGCCGGAGATTCAAGATTTTTTACTAAAATCCGCACTCTTACCCAAACTGAATGCGTCACTTTGCGAAGCGGTGACCGGCCGTAGTGATGCCCAAGAAGTGCTATTAGAAATTGAGCAGCAAGGCTTATTTCTCAATAACATTGATCACGAACGGCGCTGGTTTCAATTTCACGGCCTATTCGCCCAATATTTAAAGGAACACTTGCAGCGCCGCTCTCCCGGCCTGTATAAGCGTATCCACCGGCAAGCTGCCCAGTGGTTTTTTAATCAAGAGCTGTACGAAGACGCCATGGATCACGCCATTGCGGCCACCGACTTTGACTTAGCAACCTGCGCAATGGATCTTTGGGCGACAGAGCAAATCACCCAAGCCTGCCTACACTCAGTTGAACGCTGGGCGGCAAAAATTCCGGTAGACGCGATATTTCAAAGACCGTCGCTCGTCGTAAAAATCACTTGGGCACTCACCTTTCTGCGCCGTCGGACGAAAGTTTTGCCCTACCTCAAAGCATTGAAAGAAGCTAAGGCCGAGAGTAGCGATCCGCATTTTGAAGTTGAGCGACAAATAACCATGGCGGTAGTCGAGATGTCCCTCGACAATTTAAACGAAGCCTTTAGCAATCTCGACAATATCGACACTGAAGATCACCAAGCGGCAGACTTCTGGGCCTTTGAACTGGGCGCAGCATCAAATATCCAAGCCTTTGAACGTATTGCGAGAGGCAATTTTGCTGGCGCTCGCTACCATATCGCCGTTGGGCGCAATCACAATCAGGGCAATAGAGCACCGTTTCTGGCGGGTTACAACACCGGACTCACCATCACCAGCGCCTATTTACAAGGGCGGGTAGACGAGGCCTATCAACGCAGTTTACGTGCCCTACAAACTAAAAATGCCAATATTAACGACTCCTATGCGGCGGTAGCCACAGTATGTTGCGCGCTCTACCCACTTTATGAGCGCGGTGATTGCGACTCTGCAATAAAGGTTTTTGAACAGTATCACAGTGAAATCAACACGGGCTTACTGCTCGACTTTGTTGCCTGTGCCTACCTTCCCATGATTCGCATATACGACGCTCAGAACGAAATAAGCAAGGCAAATGCCTTACTCGAAACGCTGGAGGACATTGGAATTGGCGCAAATTGGCCGCGCTTACGTCAGCTTTGCGCTTGGGAAAATATTCGCCGCGCAATAATAAGCGGCGAGCTAAGCTTAGCCCAGCAACTCGCCGACCAACTCCCAGAAGCACTACTTTGCCTGCCATTTGAACATCGTTTTTATCCCTTTGCAGGCATAATCGAAGACGTAGAAATAGGTCAATTACGTTTGCAAATTCACTGTCAGGAAGCACCGGAAACAGAATCAATACTCCGATCTGCGATCCAACAAGCACAGGCGAACAATTTTGTGCCAAGAGAAATAAAGCTTAGGCTACTCAGCGCCTTGCTTGCCCATCGCAAACAGAAATCAACACAGGCAGGCCGTGAACTAAAAACCGCACTTACCCTCGCTGCGGATTACGGTTTCAAACGTACCGTAATCGATGAAGGTCCAGCAATTAAAGAGTTACTCAAAAGTGAGCTAAGCGCACGTTGGCCTGCCAATTTAACGCGTCATGTAAACGATATTCTAGGCTTAGTAACAGACACCGATCATCTTAGCCAAAGTCGCATTTTGGAGTCGCTCACCGCGCGCGAGTTACAAATGCTGACCTTACTCGCAAAAGGGGAAACCAATAAAGGAATTGCTAGGCACCTGTTTGTATCAGAAAACACCGTTAAGTTTCACCTTAAAAACATCTTCCAAAAAATGGGGGTTCACACTCGAACCCAAGCAATAAGCACTGCTATCTCATTTAATATTGTCTAAGCTCACCCTAAATCGGAAACGTCAATCCCACTGAAGTACTGGCGCGAACCGACAACCAGCCCGCCTTTGAACTTCTTAACGAAAGCTTTCTCGATGGCGGTATCAATGTCATGCTGCCAGAATAATAGTTGCACCTAGATAATCAATGACGGGAATGTGAGGAACGAATAGCCGCTTAGCACCACAGCCGACGTTGCCCTCGCCATTACACCCACTGATCAACATCGGCTGTCTATAAACGATTAGATAGCGGACCTAATGGGATATAATTGCCAATACATGGTCATAGTTCTACGAAATAACCCCAGCCACCGCAAGCGATGAGCATCCAACCGACATATGATTGAGCACACCTACCAACTTGTTTTTATCGGCGCCGCGCTATTCCTGTTTGCGGTGTTTGCCAGCATCATCTCCCGCCGGCTAGGGGCTCCACTACTGCTTATATTCCTGCTGCTCGGTATGTTGGCAGGCGAAGATGGCATCGGCGGCATTCGCTTTGATGACATCGACACCGCGTTCTTAATTGGTAACCTCGCTCTCGCCATTATCATCTTCGATGGCGGGCTTGGCACGCGCATGGACACCTTTCGCAGCAGCTTGCGGCCAGCGCTCTCCTTAGCCACGGTGGGCGTATTTCTCACGGCAGGAATAACCGGCGCAGCCGCATGCTATATCCTTGACCTGCCTTGGCAAGAGGGCTTGCTGATTGGTGCAATCGTTGGCTCAACCGATGCCGCCGCAGTATTCGGGCTTATCAAAAATGCTGGGCTAAATCTAAAAGATCGCACCGGCGCCACCTTAGAGATTGAATCCGGGTCAAATGACCCTATGGCCATCTTCCTGACCATCACACTCGTTGAAGCACTAAGCAGCCCTGCCGGTTTAAGTGGCTGGCTGCTGGTAGCCGAGCTCGTAAAGCAAATGGGGCTCGGCCTACTCTTTGGCGTCATTGGCGGTTACGTCATCCCTGCTGCGCTGCGTAAAGTCACTCTGCCGGTGTCACTGTACCCCTTAATGGTCTTTGCCGCCGCGCTCACCTTGTTTGGCGGCACCAGTTTTAGCGGGGGCAGTGGTTTTCTTGCCATTTACATCGCGGGTGTCATGACCGGCACCACCTCTTTTTTGTATATGAATGACATACGACGTTTTCACGATGGCATCGCCTGGTTAAGCCAAATTGGCATGTTCCTTATGCTAGGGCTCTTGGTAACGCCAAGTCTGCTGCCCCCCATCATCATTCCGGCACTTATTATTGCAGGTATACTCATTTTCGTCGCTCGACCGCTGGCGGTTGCGGTAGCACTACTACCGTTCAGATTTCCGTGGCGAGATCAGGTGTTTGTGAGTTGGTGCGGACTACGTGGCGCAGTACCGATCATCCTCGCGCTATTCCCCTCCCTCGCGGGTTTAGAGAACGCGCGCACCTACTTTGAACTGGTGTTCTTCGTGGTACTCACCTCGCTGGTCATTCAAGGCTGGACAATTGCACCAATGGCCCGCTGGTTGAAAGTCGACTTGCCCGTGGCACTGAAACTACCCAGTTTTAAAAGTACCCATTTACCCAGCAACCCCCACAAAGACCTTGTGGTGTATCAAGTGGTTACCGGCAGCAGCGTCATTGGCAAATCTATCTATCAACTGATTTTACCCGACAGTGCCCAAGTAGTGGCGCTCATCCGCAATGAAATCCCGCTTAACTCAAACGAAGAAAATAAGCTTCAAGAGAGCGATCAAGTTGTCATCGTTGCCACAACTGGCATGGCGGAGAAGTTAGCGGACTTATTCTCGCCGGCGATTTCACGCATGTCGTCAAAACTATCGTCCAACTACTTTGGGGATTTTTCGATTCGGCCAAACAGCGCATTAGGCGACCTAGCACTGCTTTATAACTTTGAAATACCCGACGAATTAAAAGACCTTACGGTGGGTGAGCATATAAAGCGTAAATTTGGCGGTCGCCCCGTGGTTGGTGACGCACTGACATTTCCTCAACTTAAACTGACTGTTAAGGAAATGAAAAATGGCGAGATTTCTTTGATCGGTCTTAAGCTGAATCTAGATTCTTAGACAAAATTGGCATCACCGAGAACGTAGATTTAAGACTAGATCGGATCCTTAGCCCAGCCAGTAGTACTCGTTTGCGACGGCCCGTCGCAAACGTCAGAAAAGCCTTTGCTACAACTGCAAAAATGCCAGTAAATGTCGACTCAACAAATGAGCGCGTGCAGCTCACAATGGACAAACCACAGCCCTAAAACGACGCCCGTACAGAAGCAACCGCCTGCTCAGCAGATGCTAGCGCCCCTTCAATGCACGCACCGTTGAGATAATCTCCGGCAAAGGCCAAGCCCGGCTTTTGCAGTTTGCGGAACTCGACGATTTCGCCATACCGCCCTACGCCAAACTCGGGAATCGCCTCTTCCCGCATGGCCAAATGCAGGGGTGTGGCATGCACCGGAAGGCTTGGATAAAATTTGACGGCGCGAGCCCAGGCATCTGTATAAATAGTAGCTTCTGGCTGGTCAGCGTATTCCTGCGACGCTTCCGACGAGAAATACAAACTAATAATTTCCTTTCCTTCGGCACGCAGCGCGGGGTAACGCTCGCCACACAAGCCAACGGCGACGATATCACGTTTTCCGGGCCCAGCTGGTACCGCCATGCTGACGGGATGAGGCTCATCCCTATCGATTAAGTAGGCCACATGCAAATTGGCACAGTAGCGCTGGCTCTCAAGAAATTTGCGCTGCCCCTGACAAAAGCGCGACGCGGGTAAATCCTTGCACAGCGCCGCGGCAACGCTCGCCGTGGTCGCACATATCACCGCATCAAAAATTTCTTCATGAGCGCCGTCGGCATCACGCCACGCCACCGTTGTACTTCCGGTGTTGTCCTGCAAGGTTTGTACTTCTGCACCAAAATATGAAGGCACACCAGACAGCAAGGCACGTGATAATTGATCAATACCCTCAGGAAAACTATAGAAGCCCGCACCAGCGGAGTTAGACATCATGCCGATAAACATTGCGCGCGACACCTGCTCTGATGGTAGAAACCAAAAGGGCTCAATAGTCTGCCGTATAAAGCTATGGTAGGCCCGCTCCCCTACTTGCTGACATGCGTCGTCAGCCACGCTGCGATCGTCTAGCTGGCGCAATGACTCTGGCGACACCCAGTCCAGATGCTTGCGTTGCGCATTTATTTTCGCCAGATAAATAGCCAAGCGCAATTTGTCACGCCAACCGAGGGTCGGCAATCGCATGGACGACCATGCCGACGACCAAAGACTCGTGGCATTGAACCGCGCGATCCCCTCAGGCGAGACGAAATCGATCTGCCGGCTTAAACGGTGCACCCCGCCCTCCAACCCCAATTCAGGCAGTAATTTTAAGAGTCGCGCGTAGAAACTGGTAAAGAAAGCCGCACCGCTATCCAGCACCAAACCGCGCTCTGGATCCCTCCAACTACTAGCACGCCCCCCGGGCTCAGCCGCTTTCTCAAAGACTTGCACGCTATAGCCCGCCTGCTGTAATAAGCGCGCTGACATTGCGCCAGACACACCCGCGCCAATTATTGCAATTTTACCTTTATTCATAATACATCTCGTCGAAGCACCCGCCGTGGTGCATATATTTAAGGCGTTGCGGTGACACTCACCGCGTAATCACCGGTCACGGTCACTTGTACTAAATATCCACCCGGAACATTCTTAACAACGGGCGTTGCGCCGCCCGTTATCTGAGGCTTGCCAATACGTTCGGGCAGCCAAAGTTCAAGTGTGCCTGGGGCCGCTGTTGTGCCACTTACCTCAACCGCGCCGGAATCGATGTCTGCCACAAGTGACACTAAGCGTCCCGGCGCAGCACGTGGATAAGCTCGTGAAAGCGTTCGCGCGTACTCCGGCACCATTCCCAATTCAATGTCGCCGGGACAACCGTTGATTAGCAATGCCAACTGGTCACCCGGAATATCACCGCCGGATTCATTAAGTGAATGCGGATCACCGCAGGCCTGACGCCATACCCACCATGCACCACCAATAAGATACTCGTCTTCAAAGCGCGCATATTCTCTGAGCTTAGCGTCGTTGTTTTCTGGATCGCCAAACCAGCCCCATTCACCTGACCAAAACGCCGTACCCAGTGAACGCGCCGCCGCATCCGCAAGCTGATAGCCTTGCTCAATACTCAGTGGAAAAACCGAAATGGAATCAGCATAAAGGTGGGGAGCAAACACAATATTGCTGTCTGCCGTAAAGCCATTACGCGGTGGAATTGTGGCACCGAATGCCGACCAATCTACCGTGGGTTCGAAAAAAACGATGTGCGAAAAACCACCAACAACCTCAGCCTCCGCAGCCCGAATCGCTTCTATGGCGCGATCATAAAAACTACCGGATAAGAACAACTCTGACACGCCCAATAAAAATCCGGGGTGCGGCTCATTCAAAAGGTCGTAACCAGCCACTGCAGGATTGGCCGCAAACTCTGCGGCAAATCTAGCCCAGGTCTCCACTAAGGCACTTTGAATACCGTCGCGGTCTGACCAAAAATTTGTAAACGCTTGCGTAACCGCAGGAGACAATTCCCGTAGTGCCACTCGGCAGGTCGAGAGACCGTCAGTAATCGTCGCCCAAGCTGGCGCACCATCCCACCCTATTGCTGGCTGTAACGGTGGCAGACATATCTCATCGTCGCCAGTCGCGATGTACTTGCCCCAGGCGTCTTGATGCATATCTAGCACGACATATAAGCCCTGTTGCGCTGCCGCATTCACTTGCTCACGAATTTTCTCAATATACGCCTGATTCAATTCGCCGCGCGTCGGCTCGAGAAGGGACCAGTGGACGATCATCCGCACTACGTTAAATCCCAGGCTCGCCATCCTCGCGAAATCATCCGGTCTGGGTTCAACTACTGCAGGCAAGTCAGGGTGAGCCTGATAATAGTCGCCTAATGACGTGTAGTTAACCCCGCGCAGCAAAACCTCGCGGTTAAACTCGTCATAGATTCCCGCGCGCTCGCCCGTTTCGGCGTGCAGCCGAGGCAGTGTTTCACTAATATTATTTTGCTTGTCTGACGACGGCTCATTGCAGGCCACCAATACGAAGGCCGTAAACAAGCTCGCCAATTTGGTGATTCTCATCATGGCGCAACTCTAAACACGAGCTGCAATCATAAAGATCTAAGGCTGGCAGTCATTACCCAATAAAGTCATGACCATTGTTCAATTCGGACAACATGGAATCCCGGTATTCACCCGGTGTCATACCCGTCCACGTTTTGAATTTACGGAAAAACGATGCGGTTTCGATATAGCCCAGCGCCTGCGCAATATCGGTAAGTGACTGCTCCGGATCAGCCAAATATTGCATAGCTTGTTTCTGCCTAAGCTCGTCGAGTATTTGCTGATAATGGGTGCCCTCACGACGAAGATAACGTTGCAACGTTCTCTCGCTCATATCGAGGCGAGCAGCCACCTCCGACTTATTAATAACCCCAATCTGCAATTGTCGACGCAATTCCACTTGTACCAAGCCGGTCCAACTTTGCGCATTGGCATCAAGCCCTAACAATTGTTTTTGCGCATGATTTTCAAGTGCTGTTAACAAAGCCGCATCGGGCTGACGAAGCGGCAGTGCCAGTATTTCCTCGTCAACGACTATCCCGCTTTTGGGCTGATCGAAGTATACCGGACAGCCAAAAACGTGCTCATAGTCAGTCTTACTGACGCCATCCGGCAGTGCATGCTCAAATAGCACTTTACAAGGCGGATGCTTCGAGTCCGCAACCCATTGGCCAAACGAAAACCACGACGCAAGCACGTTCTCGACCATGTGACGCTTGGCTAGCGGGTCTATCAGATGTGCCTGCCAACTCATACATATCTGTCCGTCCAGCGGTTCGATATGGCTGGTACCCAATTCACCAATCAATTTTTCATAACTGACGACCCGAGCCATAGCATCGCCGACGGAGGCGCTATTAATTAGAATGTAACCCAGCACCGTCCAAGCATCCGGCTGTACTATTAGCCCCGCCTTCAAGCCAAATAAGCTATCGCCAGACAAGCTGACGAGTTCCCGCATCAGGCGCTCATGTGTTTTTGCGGGCAGTCGACGTTGCGAATTTTGAATATCTTGCTGCTGCAATCCTAGCGCGGCCAGCGCGGACTCGGTGTCTACACCATATTGCCGAACGGCATGCACATACCTCAGTAACGCAGAGACAGAAGCCTCTCGCTCAACGCCGGTATCATCTCGGTCGACACGGTTCATATGTGGGGTCATAACGGTCACTATAATTTTTATATAAGGCCTAATTTACACCTAAGGGCGATCATTTGCCTATGGACCATATTATTTCCAGCCAAATCGCATGTAAATATGGCGATCTGTGAGTTCAAGACATTGCCCTGCAATCCCTTCGGCTACTAGCACTTGGCCCTCCAGCACCGCCTCGCCTAGCCCCAAGTCGACTCAAACCTGAGTCACACGAATACCACATCGCATATCGCTGGATGAGTCAGTAGCGCAAGGGACAGAAAAAACACCCTTGTCCGAATTGAACAATAGGCCTGACTCAATCCGGTAATGACAGAAAATCACATCCGCGTACCATTCAATCTCTTCAAGAGGGAGCGACAATGGCCAAGACCGGTGTAATTGCAATCCTGCTCCTGACAATTTTCTCGTCAGGCTGCAACAATAACAATAGTAATAAAAATAGCGATGACACGGCGCCTTCCGCTCCACGCTCGGCCAAAACCCCAACGCTACCACTTGGCCAGAGTAACGGCTGGATAAGCGATGCAGACGGTCGTGTTGTTATATTCCATGGTTTTAATATGGTCGCCAAGGAGCCGCCTTATACACTGGAATCTGTCGGCTTTGACGAAGACGACGGCGAGTTCCTGGCTCGCAACGGCTTCAACGCCGTACGTTTAGGTTTCATGTGGAAAGCTTCTGAACCAGAACCAGGGCAATTTAATGACGCCTACCTGAGCAGTATTGAGCGCACCGTTCAAGCCATTGGGCAGCACGGTGTTATGAGTCTTTTGGACTTTCATCAAGACGCCTACAACGAAGCTGTTGAAGGCCAAGGATTTCCGGATTGGATGGTATTTGACGATAGCGTACCTTGGATTCCAGGCATACCCAAAGAAGCACAACTCAAGTACCAACGCGTTTGGGATAACTTCTGGGGAAATATTCAGGGCGTGAACAACACTGCACTGTGGGATCATTTTGCGGCTTTTTGGCAGCATGTCGCACAGCGCTTTCGCGGCAACCCAAATATTCTAGGCTACGACCTAATGAACGAACCTTGGCCCGGTCTCCAAACGCCACTTTGCCTAAACCCCGTATTTTGCCCGCACAACGGCACGCTCAGCGCATTTTACGAACACGTCATTCCAATGATCCGCGAGCAGGATCCGAGTACCCCCCTCTATTATGAAGGCAGTCTATTGGCAGGCGGTGGGATGGCAATTGATATACCGGTGAGTGAAGAAAATGCGGTCCTTTCATTTCACAACTACTGCATACTTACCGTGGTAGGTGCAATCGCGGGTCTGCCTTCATCACCAGAACTAACTGGCTTAACTTGCCCAGAGTTCGAAACCCTCACTTTTGACAACGCCAGTGCACAAGCTCAGAGCCAGGGCCACCCAGCGGTATTAACCGAATTCGGATCTGTACCTGATCTCGATGCCGTAAACAGTGTTGCCCAACAGGCCGACGAATATCGCTTAGGCTGGATGCATTGGACCTATTTCAACACAGGTACGACCAATTTTCCTGGCACGCCGAGCTTGGTATTTGATCCCACGCAACCGCCTACTGGCGACAACGTCAATACAAGTCTGCTCGAAACACTTGCTCGACCCTACCCACAAATAGTTGCCGGCACGCCTCTCAATTGGAGATTTGACACAGACAGCAAAGTATTTGAAATGAGCTACTCACCCAAGCGAGTAGATGGCACAGGACAATTTTCTGATGACGCTGAATCGATTATTTTCGTCCCAGAAATCCAATACCCCCAAGGCTACACAGTAAACATAAGCGGCGGCACCCTGCGATCTCCAGCAAACGCTCGTCAACTTGTAATCGCAGCCAATAACGGTGCGGAGAATGTCTCCGTCAGCATTAGCCCAGGACATTGAGTAGCAACGATAAAGTATAAAAAGTGAATATTGACCGGTCGGCGCGAGACATTGCACCGCAATTCTTTGCAGCCATTAGCTTAATAATTTTCAAAAAAATACCAACAAGGAATAACTATGCTTTACCGCAACCTATGGGGTAGCGCATTGGCGCTAGCCTTAGTCCCAGCAACTGGACTTGCCGCCAGCGATGAACCACGCGCAAAACTCGAAGAAGTCATCGTTACGGCTCAAAAACAAAAGCAAAGTTTGCAAGATGTGCCCATCGCCGTTGCTGCAGTAGATGGTGCAAAAATACGGGACGCCGGTATAAAACGTATAGAAGAACTTGCCGCCTATATTCCTAATTTCAAAATGACTGCAACCGCACAGGGAAATGCGATCTATATTCGCGGCGTTGGCGCTGGTGACAACCGCGGGTTTGAGCAGTCTGTTGGTATGTTTATCGACGGCATCTATGCTGGGCGCGGCCAACAATTTCAAACGCCATTTCTTGATATTGCTTTGGTCGAGGTATTAAAAGGTCCCCAAGGTACACTCTTCGGCAAAAACACAATTTCCGGCGCGGTGAACATCACCACCAACCGCCCGTCTGAGGAGTTTAGCGCCGAACTTGGCTATCAGAACAATCCAGAGTTAGGTGCAACCGAGGTCACCGCCATACTAAACACACCGATAGGCGAGTATTTTTCTGCACGCGTCGCATATAAGCGTCTTGAAGAAGACGGCTACCTCAAGAACTTTGTCACTGACCAAGAAGAGACGCCCAAAGCAGATGAATCCATACGTTTAGCGCTACGCTGGGACGCAAGTGAAAAGCTTGAGGCAAACCTCAAAGTTGAAAAATCTGACTTCGGCGTACAAGGATCAACATTCCAAGTAACGGATAAAACGGGAACGTTTAACTTGTACCAATCAAATATTACGTTGCCAATCGATCTTCCAATATCACTACCAATACCCCTCCTATCGTTTAACTTAGAAGATGAAATTGACCCACGTGAAGATGGCAAATTTGATCGTCGCAAGTCTGACCAGCAATTCTCGTGGCTACCAGCGATGACGCAAAATAATAGCGAAGCCGCGGTATTCACGCTTGATTATGAACTCTCCGACACCGTTACAATAACCAGCATTACCGGCTACTCACAGTTTGATTTTCATTTTAATTTAGACGCCGACTTTAGCGATCTAGAATTTATCGGCACTCAAAATGGCGAAGAATTTAAACAGCTCAGTCAGGAATTTCGCATAACAGGTAGCGCGGGCGAAAAAATTGATTACATCGCGGGTGTTTACCTGCACACCCAAGACCTAAAAAGTACACTCTGGCTCAACTTAGACTTTGCGGCGCTTGGCATTCCCAGCGCCATACCCCTGCCGGGACAAAGCATTTCTTTACCTTCGCAATTGGCGACCTACACGGAGTTTACGCAGACAGCCGATAGCGCCGCCGTGTTTGGCCAAGCAACCTGGAATATCACTGAATCGTTTAGTGCAACCCTTGGCCTGCGCTGGGGCCAGGATGAAAAACGCGCTGATAAGTTTCTGGATGTCGCCGAATTTCGTACTAAAGAACGCACTGTAAATCCACTTCACGCGATAATCGCTGGATCTTTAAATAACTCAGAAAACCACGATATAGCCAGCTCACGCAAGGTCGACAATGTATCGCCAGCATTAAACATCCAGTGGTATGCGACACAAGATACGATGACTTACTTCCGTTACGCCAAAGGCTTTAAGGACGGCGGATTCAATGCCAGCGATACCACCGCGAGCTTAGATGCCTTTTCTTTTGAAGATGAAGAAGCCGACACCTTTGAACTGGGCCTAAAATCAAGCTTACTCGACGGCGCGGCAACATTTAATGCGGCATTGTTCTACACCGAATTCATGAACCGCCAAGTCAGCAACTTTACCTTGACCGGCTTTGTGGTAGGCAACGCAGCAGAATCCATTACCCAGGGTGTTGAAACCGATTTCCGCCTCGCACTGAGCCAGAACCTAACCGTCGGTGCATCAATGGCATTTTTGGATTCTTACTTCACCTCATTCGTCGATGGACCATGTACTGCCATGCAGACTGACGCCGCATTCGCTGCAGGTAACAGCAGCTGTACCCAGGATCTTAGTGGTGCAGGAGGCGATTATGCACCAGAAATAACCGCGAGCTTAACCGCACAATACCTACAACCCATAGGCGACGCGATGGAATTAGGTATTCAACTAGACCTCAATTACAGCGATGAATACTACTACGCCCAGGATCGAGACGACGCGGACATGCAAGAAGCGTATTACAAGATCAATGGCCGAATATCATTATCGCACCTAGGACAAGGATGGGAGCTAGGCTTAATCGCTAAAAACCTAACTAACGAGTTAACGCGCTCTACCGGCAGCGACATCCCCTTATTCGTTGGCGCGCATGTGGCCGCCACAGAGCCACCCCGTAGCGTCGCCATTGAAGGCATAGTGCGCTTTTAAACATCCACTTTTTGTCCAGCCCCGCATCGATGCAGGGCTTCGCTTCTAAATTCATTTGTGTGAGGTTTGGACTACATAAAGACCTCTCACAGAACTAGTGTATTTCCCTGAGTAACGCAGGTAACTCAGCGCTATTCCGAAAACTTTCTTGAGTGTTTATCTATTTCTGAGGAGCTATAAAAAAGCCCAGCAATGCCTTATATCTATCTTTGCTGGGCGATTATCTGAGGATAAACCAAGCCCTCATTCCATATAATCTTTGGGTGCGATTTCTGTAAAACCTTAAGGACAAATACTGTCAGTACCCACAATGGTAAAGGTGTTTGAAATAGCCTGATAGGGCTGTGCCTCCGCAGCCATAAAACCAAGAGATGCACCTTCTACCCGCAATCGATAAGTGCCGGTTGGGATATTGATTGGCGTATTCCAAGTCACTACTCCGGTACCGCCGCTACTAGTCTGCGGTAGCTCTAGTGCAACAGGGGGCTGCACCAAGGGCTTCCATTCATAGAGTAATTCCGGTGTGCGATCTTCCTCAACTACCAGCCACTCCCCGCTTGCCAATTCCTTTTCGACATAGACGTAGCTCTGCTGAATGCGCAGGTCATTACCGGGATGGCCCACCACAAACTCAGCTTGAAGTACCTCACCGGCAATTATGGAATTCGGCGGCTGAGTGACAACTGTACCCGCAGCCCCGCTGGGATGAGGTGCCTCACGAGGACCGGGTTTGAGTGCTAAGTCTGCGCGAACGCCGGGCGAAGGTGGGTCAGAGACAGCGGTTTGCTCACGCATTGCACGCGCGAGCTTCAAAGATTCTTGCGCGACGGCGGCTTGTGTCCATGGACCATAGAGCGTAGATGCACCTTCGTATTGCTGAGATGAATATTCTTCCCGTGTGGTTAGATAGTGAACGTAATCGTTTACCAGCCCAGCAATTACGATGGTATCGACACCAACCGGCGCCAACTCTTCGAGTAACAGCGAGCGGATACGGCGTGCTGACATGGTGGTGACTTCCCATGGCAAACCCAGCAACGCGAAGTTGCCCACACGGAATAATTGAATCGGTAATTCGGAACCGCCGCGCGGTAACAATACTGGTTTTTCGGCCTGGCAAGAATAATCCCCTGAAAATGCCAAAAGCTCTGCCGAGTTACACATAACGACGGCTGACAAGGTTTGACCAGGAATTAAATCCTCCGGCCAGCCACCGGGAAAGCCTTCAAGTCGTGATCCGGTCAGCGTCGCAATATCGACCAGAGCCGCGTCGAGAATGGCTGGATCGTCACTGCATTTTAGACCTTCCTGCGTGGGCCCTGGGCCGTCTTCTGCACCTGCGCCAAACGATGCGCCAAGAATACCGTCGCAGGTTCTCTTTTCCGCCTCATCTAACTCGGCAGGGTGTTTCAAACTCGCCAGTACGACAGGATCGTCGACGGTAATATCTGTAATGGGAATCCGCAAAAACTGATAATCTACCGGGCCAGTAACAGCACTGCCGGTACCATAAAGCTCAATCGCGCGCGCCAATTGTTTAATGCCGGAAATAGCGTTGGCATCTAAATCATTTTCACCGCCGCCACGCTTGGGACTAGGATAGGGAAATTCTTCAATGGCAATATTGGGAGAAGCATCACCTTCATCGGCTTGGGCGAAAGCGCCCACGAAAGTACCTGTAGCCGGATCGGCGCGATAGTTGGTGGCCATTAATCGCTCGAAGCCTAGCGACGCATAGCCTTTTACATCGCCACTGACATAATTCTGGGCTGGACCAATGACAGTCGGATGCACACCGAACCAATTAATCAAACCGGCAGCGGTGCCGTCTTGCCGATTCAGCTCCAACTGCACCATACGCTTATTAACTTTGGTTTCTTCGCCGCGCGCGTTTAAAAACAGGTTTCGCTCCGCCTCAGTGTTTTGCTCGTAGGCAGGTTTAGAGCGATTTATATTGGTATTTAGCAACTCACCCGAAGACAAGGTGATACCGGCAGGCTCCGGATTGGCCGCCAAATTAGCATGCGCTTTAGCGATGGCTTGAACAATGCCCCCTGCGATAACCGCCAAGCCATTGCCGACGCCGGCCAGCCCAGTGCCGGGATCAGAATGCGTATGCGTCACCGAGAGCATGATGTTGTTCGCATTATAGAGGCTACTGAGTTCGGCGTTGGCAGCAATCTCGGCTAGCACCGCGCTGCGAACGTTGGCGCTCATCAATCCAGTATCAATTGAAACAAACATCACACGCTTATTATTGCAGGGTGACGCAATGGCAAACGCTCGGGCATAAACGCGAGAGTGCAAGGCACTGAACACTTGCTGGGGATTCACCCAAGCGAGGCTGGCAGTGTCGGCAATTGGGCCGGTGACATCGTGTAGACCGGTGCCGATCAAATACTCAACATTACCTGAGCACTGCGCCGGACTACCTAGTGCTGAAATGACGTCTACCTCCAATCGTCCCGGAGCATCTAATCCCTCACCGACAGACCTACGCAGGTCATTCACTAAACATTGCGCTGCGGGCTCATCAACTAACCGTGATGGTTTCTGGGGCTCGACAGTAACTACATCGCTATTCTTATTAGATCCACCGCCACAGGCGGCTAACACTAAGCCGAGGGTCATCACTAATGCGGGTCTGATCAGTACCATGCTACTTCACCTAAAGTTTGTGGAATACACAACGTAGCAGTATGCCCCACCCTACGCGCGTAAATACACCATATCTTTTCACCCAAGAATAGCATTCACACCGAAGTATCTACCTCGCCTTCCAACTTTAGGTTCAGTATCTTTACATGCACAAACGCCAAATGGTTCTTCATCATTAACGGACGACGCTCCCCAAGTTGCCCCGCGGGACAAAATGGTCAACACGATGTGAGGCTCTAAACCACCAACGATCGAGCTAAGGTGACTGACCAATTGGCTTTTAACCAATTGGCAGTTTTCAGGATTAGACCAACTTGCTAACAAGGTGGTCACAGCAGAAAGTCCAGACGAAAAAAAAGCGCTGCATGTATGCAACGCTTTGAATTCTTTA
>TARA_R110001599_G_scaffold191544_2_pt1 | contig 31840 bp, 24 predicted proteins | sample TARA_R110001599 | Tara Oceans TARA_R110001599 (sample SAMEA4398360) | marine metagenome | biome: Polar Biome; feature: [MES] marine water layer (ENVO:01000295) within the mesopelagic zone...; material: water (ENVO:00002006), including particulate matter (ENVO:01000060) such...
CACAGGAGACCGTCAAGGTCATTCTGGATGCAACCGATCGATCAGGATCATATTGACGCTGTCATCGGCGGATTGGCAGCTCGAAGGCTCCACCATGGGCTTGTCCCGCATTGGCGCTTCCCGCGACTAAAGCCGCCGTGGCCTGCCACCTGAACGGGTTGCAGCTTTCAGGGTGGTGGGCAGATGAATCCGATGACTGGAATTGGGGCGCATTTCAGACCGGCGGCAATTGGGCCGATAGCGGACTGGCCGCTATTGGATGCCTGGCGGTGGAAAGCGGACCTTCGGCTAACGCCCCAATTACGGTCGTTGCAGATAGCGAAGTCGCTTCCCAAAATCCGCCATTCGATGGTTCAAAACCCAATAGCTAAAATTTTCCTAGATGCCGCCATTTTGTAATGCTAATTTCACATCGGAAAAAGGAGGCGGCTAGATCCCGTCACAGGGGCCAACACAGGATTGCCCAAAGCCGAGGCTTTGCGGCAAGCGCAACGAAAGCTGACGTCTAACAAAAAGCTCCCCGCAGCGTCGCACCCTGCAATTTCGGCACTGTTTACATTGATTGCGAATTGAATTTGAACGAATCATAGGTTCCGATATTTCTGATCCTGAACGGCCAATAAGTCATGACCTTAGTGTACATATTTCTTCGTATAATATTCGCGTGTCAGGCATTTTTTCACCATACCCCCACCCTCACGAAACAGCCCGCAAACCACAGGCTCCCTATCCTGCGGCAGATAATAATTGTTCATCGCTCGGTTGATTAATTCTGCTTCATAGGCGTCATTGCGCCGTTTGTTTTCTTTTGCGTCGGCTATCATGCGTTTGCTGCTTGCTTCTGCTGCGTCGAGATAAGCCCGCTGCTTGTTCTGCCACCACGACTCGGCCTCTTTGCTTCCCGCCCAATAGGCTTTGTTCATATATGTATTATATGCTGCGGCATCATTGTCCTGGATTGCCAAATTTGCGCGCAGTAACGCGGCTTCGGGATAGCCTGATTTTTCAAGATATAAATAAGCGCGTGATCGATTTTTACTTATCCCCGCCTCACCGGTCAGGTGCAAAATGCCCAGCCGGTAATTAGCTTCGTCCCTGTTTTCTGACGCCATCCGCTCAAGCGCGTCCAGCGCCATTTTGGTCTTACCATCACGAAGCGCTAATTCGGCAACCAGCATCTGCTCCTGATAGCTTAAGCTGGGATCAATTGTATCGGATACGGCAGCAGCGGTAGCAACTCCCCCTGCCGAACAATGCTGCGATTGGCCCAATTTGCAGGCTTTGACAGCAAATGCTTTTGCGGTTTCAATATCAGCCACCACCTGCTGTTTCGGAATATTTTGCCCGTATAGCTCAACCAGCCGCGAACAACTTTCGGCATCGTCATTGTCGCAAGCACCCCGATAAGCCTGAATAGCCAGCATATTTGTCTGTAATGCTCCGCCATCATTCACCTTATTTTTCAAAAGCCACATGTCGCCATTGGCTTTGCATGCTGCCGCCATTCCATTGGCGCACATTTGTTTCAGTGGGCGGTAGACAAGACCGTCGTGCCCGCTGCTGCCGCTACCATACCAGAAGCTAAGCGATGTCTGGTTTTTATTGGCGTCCAAAAATATGTGGTTCGCCTCAACGCAGTTATCCAACGCATTGTTTGTGCATGCTTTATTACTGAGTACAACACCCTTTGAAATGTTTTCGTTGATGCCTGTAGCAATCAGAGCTTTGCCGCCAATGATACATGCTTCGGCATTTTTGTGCTGATTACAGCCGATCATTGCGAGTTCGACTCCTTGAACGAAGCTTTTTGCATTTGAACTGTCCGCAAACAATGATTTTGCTGCTGCGGTGCAGGCGCTGCCATCAGTTTTGCAGGATTTAGCAAGCTGTTTAATGCTTGGTTCGCTCGGTTCCTTCGCAACGCTATTTTCTGGAAATGTTATGAATGACAGGAGAAGAAATAATCCAGTTATTATAGGTTTCATCATGGTTTCCTTTAGACGAGATAACTCAAGCTCAACTTGCGCATACCACGCATATAATGCTTGTAAGCTGGGCGATTAAATCCAAATTGCGCCAATATGGCGCTGGGCAATACCCATTTCCAATAGGCTTGCACCAATGCAGATTTATGCTTGCGGATATCATCAGCCATAGCCGGAGCTTTTGCGTAATATTCGGCAATATCCCTTTCGCCCGTAGGCTGATTTTTCAGCCAGCTGTCCCGAAAGCGACGAAGCGTTTCGAGCTCCCAGCAATCATCCGCCAACCCTATCCCTTCACAGGCCGCTGTTGTCAGGAAACAGCCTTCAAAACCCGGCTTGGCCTCACATTTTTTTTGCGCTTCCATTTTGGTCAGCTTTGGCAAAAATACACTGTCGATCTTCTTTTTCGCGGGCGAAATCGAGACCGGGTCAAAAACAAATTTTAATTCAGGTGCTGCGCTTGTCTGGTCAGGATGTACGGTGCGAATAATCACCGTAATCTCCCCTTTCGGGTTTTTGAGATAGGTCCCTATTTTACCGCCGCCTTTGCCGAAATATTCATTATCATCATGCCAGACAAACCTGTTATTGGTTGTCGTCCCGCTTTGGTTGACTTTGATAACAGGAAGGATGCTGCCATCGCCCAGCGTTGGCTGCGCATAAAGATCACTGGGGATTTTACCGTCATTGTCTTTGATTAGCGGAATTTCAATTCCGATAGCCTTCCAGTCGGAAACGGTGCGAGGTGAATTTCTGGTTGGACGCAAATCGGATTTCTGCACCATCAATTTCACATCCATCAGGCCAGAGCGATCTTTCCAGGATCCGCCTAGTTGCCAGGTGGGCAGGAATATCGATCCATAATGTTTAACAACATTGTCGGCCCTCATTAACGTGGCCGATAATCCTACATTGGAAAATCCGCCATAGCTTCCCATTTCATCCATTTCACAGGCGGGAAGAAAGGCGTAAGGTGTCTGCTCCTTTGTCTGCGCTTTGGCATTGCCGGTCAACGCGGATTGGCCAGCTAACCCAAGGAGAACTAAACCGGATAATAATCGCAATTTGGCAGCTTGTAGATTGGTCATGGCTTTATCCCCACTAGCCTTTAAGTTACATAAAGGGATTGAGTTTGATGTAGCACGATCCCAGCAAATGGAGCAGCACGTAGCTTGGTTTTGGATTGGTAGTCATCCACTTGGCATAGACTTCATCGGCATCCTCATTGGCTTTCGCCGAGATAGCGTTAATTTCCTTCGTGGTGCTCTTGTTAATTCTGTCTTTCGTTTCCACTCTTTCGAGCCAATAAGAAGCTTGCTTTTCTGCGCTTTGTAATGAGAGCGCGGGGTCAAGCGCCTCGACAAAAGCCGGGGTGTTCATGCTATCAACGCCATATTTCCAGCGGTCCCAATAGGCTGAACAGCGGGCCATATTAAGATTGTCTATTGGCAGGTTATTGGGGTCCTGATATTTGCGAAAGGCTGCATTTGCGGCCTCGGCATCGGCGGCGTAGGCTTCAGCAATTGCAGCATCATCAGGCACATCATCTTGCGTTTCAACATTAACGCCTGGCGCATCAATATATTGCGTATTGCCTACCGGTTTCGTTTCATCGAAGCCCAAGCGAGCGACAATCAAAGCGCCATCTTTTATCAAATAATCAATTTGCACCGATCCGCCATTGGCGCAGCATTCACCGTCATCTTCGCGCCACACAGGGGAGCTTGCGTGCATTTCGCGGAAGTTGAAATCAACCGCGGCCCGAATTTGGAAACCTTTTGGCAGCATTTCATTTACCTGATCGAACCAGCGGTCCATATCAATCTCGGTCCATTTCTCCTTGGTACGAAGCAACAATATGTCCGCATTGCCTTTTCCGCCCACGCGCCCCGGAATATGAAAGAGGACACCGTCATCCGAATTGTCAATCATATCAGGCGAGCTGAAATTACCCCAAACCTGATGCGCGGATACCAGCTTTATATCCTCCCCAGATAAACCCTCGGCCACAACGATCATATCATGGGCAGGGCCGTCTTTTGGGCTTAGCTGCATATGCTGCCAGATCATTGGGCCGCCGCGCTCCATGCTGCCAAAACTGCCCGATGAAATGACGGAGCATCGCGCCTCGCTTTGATAGAGACAGCGGCTGCGCAGCGTAATCAGGTAGTCATTCGCCAGCGTTATAGCTTTTTCCATATCCGCCTGACTGCATCCGCTTTCGTATCCGCCATCGGGGCATACCCCGATAAGAGTGGGTTCAGCGGCTCCATCATCGGTAATATCTTGTGCGTAAGCAGCCGCCGGCAACATTGCAGCAGATAATGCTAATAGAAAAAGCTTCCTCATATAACCACCCATGTCATTGCCCCTTTGCACTTTCTAATTCTGATGTCATCCGCCTGCATGCCAAATCAAAACCGCCGGCACAGCTATGCCGCAAATAAGTCAAGCCAAGTGCCCGGTCGCGTTCCATTCCGTCGCTACCGTCAAGATACATTATGCCGATATTGGCGCAGCCTTGGGCAAAGCCATATTTGCAAGCCGCCGCAGACAGCCGCCGCCACTCGCTCAAATTCTCTGGCACGCCCTGCGCTTGCCGGTGCATAACCGCCAACGTGTAACAGGCGCGGCCAACCTTTGAGTCGCACGCCTTGGTAATTGGCGGCAACGCCTTGGCAAAATCACGCGCAGCGCCTTTCCCTAAATAATATTGTGTGCCCAAATTGGCGCACCCTAGATCATCGGCACCATCACATGCCTTTTGGAAAGCCTTTGTTGCTAGTGTCTGCGTAACTTCTCTGAAGCTTTTGGTCATCTGCTCGGATTGCTCCATCAACAGGGTGCCAAGATTATTACACGCAGCTGCTTCATCAAGGTCGCAGCCTTTTTGAAACAGGCCTTTGGACATGGTGGCATTTGCCTCCACCCCTTTGCCATCTCGCACCATGATGCCCAAATTGTTACAAGCCGGACCTTTACCGCCATCACAGGCAAGACGGCTATAACGTGCTGCATCGTCTAGGTTAACCGGGCCGCCAAAGCCTTCAAGCGCATAAACGCCAGCATCGCTGCAGGCGATCACATTGCCAAGCTGGCACCCTTTGGTCATGCTGGCGCGGATGATGGGCAGGGTTGCATCGCGAAATGCTTCGCTACGTTTTTCCCTGATCTGCTCGGCCAGCAGCGCGCCGTACCTCTCGCATCCATCCGCATCCTTAAATGTGCATAGATACGCATAGGTTTTAGCCGCTGCTTCTAAATCCGCCTTGCCGCCTTTACCTTGATATTGCATCGGCGCCAATATGCGGCAGGCGTTCAGATCACCAAAGGTGCAGCCAGTGCCATAGGATGAGCGCGCCAGCGCCTCATTTTCCGGTGAGGCAAGTTCATTTAGATATAATGACCCCGCAGCCGCGCAGCTTGGCGTGTGTAGACCGCTGCAAGCGCGGGCGAATAAATCTGCTGCCGCCTTCAATTCGCCGCTGTCACGTTTTGCGCGCGCGTCGGCGGCGAGTTTTTTCGTGTTGTCTGATGCCATGCTAATTTTGTCAGCGAGTGCATCGATATCTTGCTGCTCGTTTTTGGAAATCACAGCAGCGCTCGGCGCAGCCAACGCCGCGCAGGATTCCTGATCCCCGCCTGAACAGCCGCGTTCGAATAGATCATCCGCGATGACATTCGCATCGTTTCCAGCAAGGTGGTTTACATAAACTTGTCCCGCGCGAAAACAGCTGGCCGGATAACCAAGATCGCAGGCCTGCACAAATTTTGCAGCGGCTTTGTTATACTTATTTTCCTTCTGTGCCTTTTGTCCTTGCGCAAATAGCTTTTTCGCTTCGGGCGACGGGCTTGCCTGCATAGGCACGGATTGCGGCGGAAGCGGCGTACTTACTGCCGGAGCGACCGCCATCAAAAGGCCAGCTATTGTTGCAAAATAGGATATCATTTTTTCTTCCTGCGATCTGCTGCGCAGGCGGTCGGATAACCAAGTTTGCAGCCCTTTGTAATAGCTTTCTTGCCGCCCTGATAATCCTGCGGGCCCCCTTCGCCGGTTTTCAGCATATCACCATAAAAAAAGCAGGCCGTGCCAATATCCTGCTTGCACAGCGCCCCGAATAGGCCGCGTGCCTCGGGCAAGTCCTGAGGCCCGCCTTTTCCTTCATAGAAAAACTGCGCAATCCGCCAGCAAGCCTCAGTATTTCCGCCACGGCAGGCGGTTTCATAGGCTGCGCGCGCCACTTGATAATCACGCGGGAATTCCTTTTTGCCCAAGCGTCCATAATGATAGATGCTGCCCTTCAAAGAACAGGCCCGGACGTTTTGCTGCTCGCAGGCGCTGGTCAGTAAATTGAGGCCGCGCTCAGCATCGCCTTCTTGGGCCGGCGCGTTGATCAGCATTTCGCCAAAATTGGTGCAGCCATCAACATTGCCCGCGCCGCATGCCACATCAAACATAGCGCGGGCGGCAAACGGGTCTTTGCCTACGCCCTTGCCATTCAGCAGCATCGCTCCGTAATTGTTGCAGGCGCTGGCCACATTTTTATCGCATGCTTTGATATAAGAGGCCCTTGCGACAATCAAATCCTTCACCGGGCTTTTGTCATTCACGATCAATTGGGCGCGGTTAAAACAACCACCGCCATTGCCGTATAAGCAGGCAAGTTCAAAACTACTATCGGCTGCCGCGAAATCCTGTGGTCCGCCTTTGCCATCCTCCTGCATTGCGCCCAGAAAATTGCAACCCTCGGCAATCCTGCTAGCGCAGGCCATCTCCGATAGCTGCCGCGCGGCGATATAGTCTACCGGTCCATCAAGCCCCCGATAAAGCGCGCTGATGGCATTAAGGCAAGATTTATTGCCGTCCTTATTTGCTGCTAATATCTGGCATGACTCTAGATTAACCTGCACGTTTTCATTATTGCTTGGCGCGTTTGGTGCAGCGGCTAAAGCCGGTGCAATACTCAATGACCCTAGGACTGCAATCCAAATAATGAGCCGGGATAGATGGATGAAATTCGCAGCATTCCTCATTTGCGATCACACGCAAGTTTATTGCCCAGCTTGCATGATTTTCCGTATGCAGCTTCTGCGCCGGAGGCATCAATGGAACCGCCAATGCCATAGCGCAGCGAGATAGCAAGATTGCGACAGGCGTCATCATCATTGGCATCGCACCCTGATTTAAAGAGCGCGCGAGCGCGCGGCGCATCCTTCGGCCCGCCGTCACCTTTTGCCAGCATGGCCCCGAAATTGACGCAAGCCACATTAGATTTTGCCGCACAGGCCTTATCATATATTGCGCGAGCACGAGGTAGATCGACTGCACCGCCTCTACCTTTTTGAAACATATTGCCCAAACCGTTGCAACCGCCCAGATTGCCAAAATCGCAGGATTTTGAGTAGATCGCCCGAGACTGGACGGGATCGGGTGCCCCGCCGACCTTGGTTTCTAGCATTTGTCCTAGCGCCAGACAGGATTCTGAATCATTGCGATCACAAGACCGCTTAAGATAGGCTCGGGCCCCGACCGGATCAGCAGCCCCACCTTGTCCATATCTCAGCAGAGCTGCATAATTATGGCAACCACGGAGATCACCGCCGCTGCATCCTTTTTCATAAAAGGTCCGGGCACGCGCAAAATCAGGTTTTTGACCATTGCGACTGGTGGCCAGCGCCACGCCATAGTTATTACAAGCCGCAGCGCTGCCTAGCTCACAGGCTTTGGCAAAGGTCGAAACGGAACGAATGGGCTCGGCAGGGCCACCGTTTCCTTCCTGTAAAAATCTGCCCAGATTATAGCAGGCATCCGCATAGCCAAGCGTACAGCCGCGTTCATAATAACGCCGCGATTGGGCTAGATCGACTGAGCCGCCTCGGCCGTTTTGCAACATGGTGCCGACATTAAAGCAGCTAGGCCCATAACTTTTCTTATCACATGCTGTATGGTAGGCAGCTAAAGCACCCTTCGTGTCAGCAGGTCCACCCTTTCCCTGCTCCATCATCAGGCCAAGATTGTGGCAGCCTTGCGGACTGACGTCAATATAGCAACTGCCTGCAAACCCCTGACGCGCTGATGAGAAATTGTTGGCCTTATATGCCGCCAAAGCTTCATCGAAACGCTTTTTTGCTGTTGCGGGCGTCGATATGGGCGCGCTGGGCTTGCTGGCAGAGAAAATCTTGGCCTGCGCATTACAGCCTTTGCCTTCCCGCAGATTCTTTTCATATGTTAGCGCCCAGCCTATTTCCTCATCACTAACGCGACGGATGTTGTTAGACGGGAGAGCCTTACTATTGATCCTCGCAAAGATGGAATCATAACGGGATTTGCATTGGCGCTCTTCAGCAGAACCGCGGTTGACCGTTTGCGCATTCAGGGGTTGATAGCTGATACTTGCAAACACGACTATTAGGATTAACATACTAATCATTTTCATAGTGCGATCTCTGCCGTGACTATTTAGATCAGGATTTAATGCCTTAATTGAAAAAGGTAATACAGACGAGCAGGTTGCGAGAATACCGAGTGACAAAAATTTATCCTTATACCGTGACCATTATATTTTTTAATATAGCAGGGCCATTCCAGACCATGCACAATGCCTGACATAAAGATGACAAATGCTGTTATTTTTTCTGCGAGTGGCTTTGCAGATAGGGTGCGCTAGGATAATTTGGCAAACCGCCTCCGCTGCAAGATTCTTAGCATCCAATATCACGCATTCGGAGTGATCCAGATTCTGGAACTGATCAAATAGCTATCATCTTCTCATTTCGTTTTTGGCACGCACTAAAAGAGCCATCTGAACCATAGCCGCCCTCAACAAAATGTATAATGCAGAGTTGTGTCAGCCTTGAGATGATATTTTGTCATACCAGCAGACACCAATGGTCATATCCTTTGCAAAGCCTTAGACTTGATCCCTTCATTGTTGTGCTTCGATGTCGGCTTCTCCCATCATGTGTCCAAAAGCAGACATTCAGCTTCCCACCCAGAAGCGGACATCTCCATTATAGAAAAAACCCCGACGACCGGGGAGGTCGACGGGGCGTTGGAACGGCGGGTCGCAAATGTCGTTCCAACGTTGATCCTAGCGCGCAGGTATCTGGTTGAATTGTATAAAATGGACTCGCGGGTCCGCCTTCATTCAAAACATCCATCACTTTCGTGATGACGCACTTGCGTCAGACCTTGCGCCCGATGAAAAAGTCGCGGTCTTCGATGAAGCCCAGCGAGCCTGGGATGTCGAACAAACGTCAAAGTTCATGCAGCAAAAGAAGGGACAGATAGGATTTTCCATGTCTGAGCCTGAATTCTTGCTCAGCGTAATGGACCGTCACGCAGATTGGTGCGCGATCGTATGCTTGGTTGGCGGTGGGCAAGAAATCAATACTGGTGAGGCTGGAATCGACGAATGGCTCCGAGCATTGGAAAGATCGTTCCCTCATTGGGAAGCGCATATCCCTGACGCACTACAAACCAACATCACACTGCCAGGTCAGGTCCGCGCACCCTCACTCCACCTGGCAACCTCAATCAGGTCATTCCGGGCGGAGAAACTATCAGATTTTATCGGACATGTAATCGACGGCGATCATGTAGCCGCAAAGCAAGTTTATAAGGAGCTTCCAGACTACCCGTTATTGATAACCCGAGATCTAGGCAAAGCCAGAGAATGGCTCAGGTCTCAAAGGCGAGGAACCGAACGAGCAGGCCTCCTGGCATCGTCAAATGCTGCGCGCCTCAAACCTCATGGCATATTTGTCAAAGCCAAGATCGAGCCAGAAAAATGGTTTCTCGCTGATGCTCGCGATGTTCGGTCTTCAGACGCTCTAGAGGATGCAGCAACGGAGTTTGACGTTCAAGGTCTCGAGCTTGATTGGGCTTGTTTGTGCTGGGATGCTAATCTTCGCTTGCACAACGGGATATGGAAAATGCTCCAGTTTCGCGGATCGCAGTGGCAGGCAGTCAACAACCAGGAGAGGCAATCATACATTGCCAACTCGTATAGAGTTTTACTTACCAGGGCCCGCCAAGGCCTTGTGATCTTTGTTCCTGAAGGGGATCAAAATGATCACACTCGCCCTTCGCAAGTCTATGATGCGATTTTTGAGTTTCTGTGTCGCTGCGGATTTCAAGGTCTATAAATTCTCGCAAAAGCGTTTGAAGCATCTAAAACTCAAAATTATCTGCAGTTTTCGGACTTGAATCTCTTCGGACCGCCATGCGGGATTTGAGCATGTGGCTTTCAGAGATCATTTTGAACTGAACTATCCATAGATAACTATTACCAAAATTGGATCGTCATAAGTTAGTTTTCGCCCAATCCCAGTCATCCAATCCCAATTGCAACACAGCCAAAAGTGGAGCTACGAAAGTCTGCCGAAACCGATATTGCCCTGGCAAAATGTGGATAGAGCAGAACACCTCTGCCGCGTGCAAATTACTTGACGAGCTCCTGAGGAGCTTAGATCCTCGAGAAACCGTGACAAGGGTAAGAGGCGAGCAAAATTATACAGGAATATTGTCATCGCGCTGATTATCGGTTTTTTTGTTTCGCGCTAGCGCAGTTATTCTCTAGCTAGGTCAATCGGCGAGGGTGAATTCGAGTTGCATTCAGCCGAAGACACCGCGAAGTTAACGCCGCCACACGCGAACGTCAGAAAACCAATCAATCACGTCGGTGATTCTTCCGGAAATTGGATATCAGCGGTTTCTTTCCGTCCATATAAGCGGCAAAATCATGTTCATTTCTGCATATGTTGACGGCCTCAACACTCCAAAATAAGGATTTTCTACTCATGGATACAGAAAGCTTCGACCTTCTTCTCAATACCGTCCAACGTTTCGTGCAGGAGCGGCTGGTTCCGGCGGAGCAGCAAGTGGAAGAGGAGAATGCAATCCCTGACGACTTAGCCGATGAAATCCGCGAGCTCGGTCTATTCGGCCTAGCCATTGCGGAAGAATATGGTGGCCTCGGTCTGAGCATGGAGGAAGAAGTCCGGGTGGCGCTGGAACTGGGGCAAACCTCCCCTGCCTTCCGATCGCTGGTCGGCACCAATATCGGCATCGGATCCCAGTCCATCATCATGACGGGAACGGAGGAACAAAAGAAACACTATTTACCTCGACTAGCGACTGGCGAATTGATTGGAAGCTTTGCGTTGACCGAGCCCGACGCGGGTTCTGATGCCCTGTCGATCAAGACCACAGCTAAGCGCGACGGCAATGACTATGTTCTCAACGGGACGAAACGATATATTACCAACGCTCCGGTTGCGGGCTTGTTCACAGTGATGGCTCGTACCGGCGAAGGTCGGAGCGCCGACGCCATCTCCTGCTTTTTGATCGATAAAGACCAGGCCGGACTGACCCTTGGCAAACCCGACAAGAAAATGGGACAAAGGGGCGCTTTGACCTGCGACGTCATACTGGACAATTGCCGGGTGCCGGCCTCAGCCCTGCTTGGCGCCGCGGAAGGCAACGGATTTCGAACTGCGATGAAGGTGCTCGACAAGGGGAGGCTGCATATTGCAGCCATTTGCGTGGGCATGGCAGAACGGCTTATCCGGGAATCTGTAAACTTCGCAGTAAACAGAGAGCAATTTGGACAAAAGATTTCCGACTTTCAGCTCGTTCAGGCGATGATCGCCGACAGCAAAGCGGACACGTTGGCAGCCAAGGCATTGGTCATGGAAACAGCGCGACTGCGAGACAATAAGCAAAGGATCACCCTGCAGGCGGCGGCGGCAAAAATGTTTTCATCTGAAATGCTTGGACGTATTGCAGACCGAGCGGTGCAAATTCATGGCGGCGCGGGCTATATGTCTGAATATCCAGTCGAACATTTTTACCGTGATGCTCGGCTTTTCCGAATATATGAAGGCACGACTCAAATTCAGCAATTGATCATTGCGCGGGAAACCATTGCAGAAATTGTAAATCAGTCATGAGCCAGGACTGCACCGTGCCCTCTAAGTAAAGAGGCCGTTATCATGAAATCGTACAAGCCGGTAATGGGTGATCGCATTGACCATCCATTACCGGCCCTTCTGACATAACCCAATACCTTGATTGCAAATCAGTTAGAGAAATGTAACTCCGCATATTCGCCGCGCGTTCATAATGTTTCGCCCTCGCCTTCGGCCATTTTCAAAGCTACACGATAATTGCTTTTGCCGCTTGCGTGTCGTGGCATTTCCGAGACAACGATGATCCGCTTGGGCAGTTTATACTGTGCTAGTTTCTTTTTCAGACCGTCGCGCACCGTTGCTTCGTCATAGCTTTTATCGACCGAGACAAGCGCAGCGACTGCCTTGCCCCATGTGTCATCCTCGACCCCAACTACTATCGCATCTTCAATACCGGGCTGGATCTTAAGAGCTTCCTCGACCTCTTCGGGAAATACTTTTTCACCGCCGGTGTTGATGCACATGTTTCCGCGTCCAATCAGGCGAAGGCGACCGTCCGGACCGCGTGCGGCCATATCACCGGGGATTGCGTAGCTGATGCCGTCAATTTCACGGAATGTGGTCGCGGTCTTGTCAGGATCGCCATGATAGCCCGAGGCAAAAGGCGGCCTGCGCGCCAGCATTCCCTCGCCGACTTCATCATCCGCCAGCACGCGGTCGGTTTCGATGTCCACCAGAACCGTCGCCCGGCCGGCCTCGAAAAACCCGGTCGGCGTGGATTGTGAAACGTTGGAAATTGCATAGCCGAAGCCAGATGCCTCCGATGCGCCCAGAATATCGATCAGCGAAACGTCCGGAATCGCCTTTATCAGAGCAATTTTGATCTCTTCGCTCCACATCAGGCCAGCCGACGAGATTACCCGCAGGGAAGATAAGTCCCAACGGCCCGAATTTGCTTCCAGCGCGCGCACCATGGGCCGCGCAAAAACATCACCGACGATAAGGATGCGGGTTACACGGTTGCGCTCTACCTCGCTCCACAGTTCTTCTGGATCAAAACCGGGATTTTCGAGCAGCACGACCGTGCCGCCGCCAACCAGTTCGGCAGTAGAGCTGTTGAGGCCTGCGCCGTGCATCAGCGGGCAGGCCGGTATAACCCTGCCCGGCGCGGGGTTGTTGCGGACGAGAGCGACATGGTCGTCCATTGTCGCAATGCTGCTTTTTACCGTTGGCGATTCAAGCTGAACGGTACGTGCGTCACCGCTACGCCACATCAGTCCCTTGGGACGACCAGTGGTCCCGCCTGTGTAAAGCATGTAACCGTCTTCGGGTGACCGCTCGATAGCCAGCGGACTGGAATCGCCCGAGACCATCTGTTCGTAATGGTCGCTGTCTATCTGCACTGCCAAAACCAGACCTGGCAGCAAGGGCTCCGAAACTTTACTGAATTCGCCCTGATAGAACATCGAGCGCGCACCCGAATCTTTCAGGACATATTCGATCTCTTCGGTGGTGTAGCGGTAATTGATATTCACGTAGGTCAGGCGAGCTTTGAAGGCCGCTGCCGCAATCTCGATATATTCGGGAATATTCCGAGCGAGCACAGCAAGCCGGTCACCATATTCGAGACCGCTTTCCAGCATTAGCCGGGCAAGGCTATTGGTGCGCGCATCGAAAGTAGCCCAATCAATGACGCGGTTACCATGAATCAGGGCCGGACGATCGCCCGGAACCACTTTGGCAGTAGCGTCCAGAAGATCGCCGAAGTTCCAATCCGCTGCGGGCGGGCGCTGCATTATACTCATTTGCCTTTGAATACCGGTGGGCGTTTTTCAACAAATGCGCGGACAGCTTCCTTGGCGTCATCGCTCTTGGACAGCTGGAACGTATTGTTCTGCTCATAACGATAACCGTCACGCAGCGTCATGTTCTCAATCGTATTCATACTGTCCTTGGCGAGCAGCGTAGCCAACGGGCTCTTTGCAGCAATATTGCGCGCCATATCCATTACGAAGGGCATCAGCTCTTCCGGTGGCAACGAAGCCTCAACAATCCCGCGCCGGTAAAGTTCGTCAGCGGGCACGCGATATCCGGTCAACATCATCCGCCTGACCAGCGAGTGCGGTATAATCCGTGCAGCATGCTTGCCGCCGCCCATCAACCCGACATCAACTTCAGGCAGACCGAAGCTCGCGTTATTGGAACATACGATGATATCGCAGCAGGCAACCAAGCCAAGGCCAGCGCCCAGTGCCGGACCATTGACTGCGGCGATAACCGGCTTGCGGCATTCCATGATGGAATAGCCGATCTCACGCACCGCACGGTTGCGTTTCCAGGTGGCACCCGGCGCCGACAGATCGGGCCTGTTCTTGAGATCGGCACCGGCAGAGAACATCTTGCCGGTCGCAGTGAGGACAACGACGCGCACTTCTTCGAGATCGCTGGCTTGATCAAAACAGTCCGTAATCGCTGCTATCGTATCCATCGATTGCGCATTAACCGGAGGGTTATCGATCGTGACCGTTGCAACGCCACCCTCAATCGTCATCTTTACCAAATCACTCACCGTCGCTCTCCTTGTTTAGTTTCCACGAGGCTTAGCATGTTTGACTGGAACGAAAGCGATTGTGTGACAGGACAATGCGAAATCCCATATATGAAATTAGCCCGACAAGGCATGCAAGGCCAATAATCCCTTATGTGATTTGGCGCAGTCACCAAACCATATGATTGTCAAATGCCCCCCTAATCCACGAAGCAGCGGCAGAATTGAGAAGCGCCGATCCAAATCGGATGACCACACGTCTTAAAGGAGGGGAACCTGAATATGAAAAATAGAAACATCTCTAAGTTAATGCTGAGCGCGAGCGCGCTGGCTTGTGTCAGCATTCCGAGCGCCTATGCCCAGAGCGACGCCGATACGCAAACCAGAGCGGTCAGCGGGTTTGACGAGATTGTCGTGACCGCGTCGAAAAAAGCCGATGCCGAGAATGTCCAAGATGTTCCTTTCGCGGTGACCGCGTTCGGCGCCAAGCAGCTTGAAGACCAACATGTACGCAGCCTAGATGATTTGAGCTTCAGCGCTCCCAACGTCCAGCTGGAAGATGTCGGCACCTCACCGGGCTATGCCAATTTCTCGATCCGGGGATTGGGTATCAACAGTTCGATACCTTCCATTGACCCTACAGTCGGTGTATTTGTCGATGGCATCTATATGGGTGTCAGCGCAGGCATCCTGTTCGACACCTTTGATCTGGAAGGGGTTGAGGTTCTTCGTGGCCCACAGGGACTGCTCTTCGGACGGAACGTAACCGGCGGCGCGGTCGTCGTCCGCTCGACCACGCCAGGAAACGATCTTACGATAAATGCACGTGCCTCGGTCGAAACAGGATTGAACAAAACCATAAGTTCGGTCGTCAGCGGTCCGATAATTGAAGATAAGTTGTCTGCCAAAATTGGCGTCTATTATAATGACGATGACGGCTATTTTACCAATCAGTTCAACGGCAACAATGATTTTGGCGCAAGCGAGACCATGATCGTACGAACTGCACTTCGTGCAACTCCGGTAGATAGCGTTGAAATTATCGGACGCTATGAACATGGCAGAATTCGCGGTGATGGCGCGGTTGTAAGCAATTTCGGCCTATTTGACCGGGACAGTTTCGGTATCAGTGTCGATGAAGAAGGTCGCGCCGACAGCGATTGGGATCAGGCGATTCTCGAGGTGAATATCGATGTGGGCGACACCGGCCGCATCACTAGCATCTCTGGATATCGTGCCTATGAGGGTGTCGTTGTCTCTGACATTGACTCATCCCCGACCTACACTTTCCATGCCGACACGCTTGTGGAACAGGACCAGTTCAGCCAAGAATTGCGCTATGCAGGCACATTCGGTGCGATAGATTTGACGACTGGCGTCTATTATTTCAGCCAGAACATCAATTACGCCGAACTGCGCAGGATTGCTGGCGGTGCATTGCGCATATCCGGCGGAGGTCGACAGAAACAAAAAACCTATGGCGCATTTGTCTCGACCGACGTTCACGTAACAGACACGGTCACAATTAATGCCGGACTCCGCTATTCTTACGAAAAGAAGAAGGTGAAGGTCGCAAATCTTGCTGGTGATCTGTGCGATCCACTCGGCACCGGGACCTGTAGCGCTTATGGGTTCAATGATGAAGAAAGTTGGTCCGATCCGACTTATAAAATCGGCGCGCAATGGCAGCCGACGCAATATACCCAGGCTTATGCATATTATGCACGTGGCTTCCGCAGCGGTGGTTATAATTTCCGGAATGGTAATGTTGCCGTGGCACCGGGTCCTTTCGACTCTGAAAAGCAGGATAGCTTCGAAATCGGCTTGAAACAGGAAATTGGTAGAATATTGCGGGTCAATCTTGCCGCGTTCCACAATACGGTCACAGGTCTCCAACGCGAGATTATCCGGCCGGTACTGCCCATCGGAACCACTCAGGTGATCCGCAACTCGGCTAACGTCCGCATTCAAGGACTGGAAGCCGAACTGCAATGGCGGCCGATCGAGCATCTGACGATCGCAGGTCAATTTGGCTATACCGATGCCAAATATACCGAGATTCTGTTCGATCTTACGGGTGACGGTCAAATTGATGCAGCCGACTTCGGGCTTCAACCGCCGCGGCTTGCTCCGTGGACTTACGGTGTATCAGCAACATTTGATCACGAAACTGCCAACTCGAGTGACTTTAGCGCACGGCTTTCATACAGCCATCGCGATGCATCCTGGTCAAACGATGCGAATACCGGTCTGCTGAACGGTGCTGATATGGTTGATTTGAATGTGTCGCTTGCGACGCCGAACAAAATGTGGACATTCTCTGTCTACGGCAGCAATCTGCTAGACGAGGTAACTCAGGGTAATGTTTCACCACTTCCTTTCTTTGCCGGCTCGACATTTTCGTCAATCAACAAAGGCCGAGTATTGGGCGCCGAAATTTCCTTTAAATATTAGGAAATATAACAATTCCAAAATTGAGGGCGGCGCAAATACGCCGCCCTTTTTATATGTGATGCACTTTGGGGATGCGTATTTAGTTTTCTTCGCTGGTGTCGCCAAAGGCACTCCATCCGCCATCGACGCAGTAGGTCGTGCCAGTCATATATGACGCAGACGATGACACTAAAAATTCAACTGCAGTCGCGATTTCCGATGGTTGGCCTAATCGTCCCAGCGGTGTCCGGCGGCGTATCGCGCCCAAATCGCGCAAGCCTGTCTTTTCGAGCGCGACGACTCCTGGTGTCGCGATGTAACCTGGTGCGACCGCGTTGACCCGGATGCCGTGTCGAGCCCATTCGCAGGCCAAGCTCTTGGTGAGCATGATGATGCCGGCCTTGGATGCACAATATCCGGCGCGCGCGGGCAGACCCTGCAAACCGGCAATCGATGCAAGATTGATAATCGCTCCGCCCCGCGCCTCGATCATCATTGGGGCTACGAGCCGGGCCATCAGAAACGCGCCGGTCAGATTTACGCCGATCGTCCGCCGAAATTCATGCAACGTGCGCTCTTCCGAAGGGCAGAAGCGGTCGGCGATACCCGCATTGTTCACGAGAACATGGACCGGGCCGAATATTTCGACGGCGGTGTTGACTGCAGACTGAGCCGAATCTTCGCTGTTTACGTCCGCCGAGATTGCGATCACCCTATCACCAAGCTGCGATGCAAGCTTCTGCGCGGCGGCGAGATTACGGTCCAGAATGGAAACTTGGTCCCCCAAAGATGCGAAGCGCGTGGCGATTGCCGCGCCAATACCGCTTCCGCCGCCGGTGACGATGATATGGCGAGAACCAACCTCGGCCCTGTCGCCACTGCTGACAACTGTGCATGCATCTCCGCTTCCGCCAAAAGCGTGATATCCGCCATCCACCTCTACGACAGATCCTACGGCAAAAGAGGCGTTATCGCTGGCAAGATGTTCGATAACCGCAGCAATTTCGTCGGGCCGTGCCAATCGACCAAGCGGGATGCGTTTTTCGACCTGGGTCAAGTCGACTTGGCCGCTTCGTACCAGTGAACTTACGATTTCAGTCGCTACATAGCCGGGAAGTACCGCATTGACTCTTATCCCGCGCGGGGCCCACTCGGTGGCGAGCGCGCGGGTCATGCCGACAACGGCTGCCTTGCTTGCGGAATAAGCGGTCCGGCCGGGCAGCGCGACGGCGCCAGCTACGGAGGCAAGGTTGACGATTACGCCGCTCCCGCGCTTTAACATCGCGCGCGCGGCTTCGCGGGCGACGACAAAGGAACCTTCGAGATTGACCGCCAATACTGTGTTGTAAATGTCCATCGGAACCTGAAGCGCGTTTGAGCCAGCCGGATCTACAATTCCTGCGTTGTTCACCAGCACATCTATCGTGCCAAATTTTTCCAATATCTTTCCGACCGCAGCAATTATCTGGCTCTCGTCGGATACGTCACAACCGATTGCGAGATGACCATCGCCCAGCCGCTCGACCGCTTGCTGCGCGGCGTCCGTATCGCGGTCCAGGATGACGACATGATCTCCAGACGAGGCAAATCGTTCCGCCGTAGCAAGGCCAATTCCGCCGGCTCCGCCTGTTATTATAACTGTTCGAGCCATCATCTTATCTCGAACACATGGTACATTGGTCCTGCGTCGGTCCGCATGCCTTTGGCGACAGCGATGATCGAATTGAGCCAGACATAGTCTGGATGGGATGTTTCGAAACGAACGGCGGTGCGGGTGTAAACTTCATCAGCTCCCAGCGCTTCTCTTGCACGAAAACGGTCCATCGTATCATTGTCGGCGTGAGCGATTCCTTCGTATATCATTCCGATTGCTGCGCCATCATCGGTGCGCAAGGTTATGCGCACGTCGATGAGCATCGCACCGTCATCTCGCCATGTCACCCAGTCCGCACCGCCATCGACGCTACCGTTAACGCGATCACCGGAAACAATACCGCCTTCGACTGGAAACACCGATCGTCCCTTGAAGGCGCCGCTGCCGAGGTGCACCGCGTGGGCATATCCCACATCGAGCTTCATCACGAACAGGGGGGTAGTTTCAAGTATGTCGATCATATTATTCTCCTTCAGGCAGAGTATTCATATTCATACTGCGAGGAGGAATGCCCCAGCTTCATATCCGTACATAATCACGGTTGGAATTAGTCGGATTATCTCGGCTGACCACATGGCGGTGAGGGAAGTTCGCGCTAGTTTCACTTTTTGGAAATTAATGGAGGACAAGTTGAACCAACTTAACGGCAAGATTGCTATCGTTACTGGAGCATCGCGGGGTCTGGGCCGCGCGATATCACTGAAGCTGGCCAGTGCAGGGGCACATATCGTGGCGTTGGATCTCCGGCAGGACTGGGCTCAGGTAACTGCGGATTTGATAATAAGCGCTGGCGGCAAATCCATGGGCCTGGGCTGTGACGTTTCAGATTCCGAAGCAGTCGCTTTGGCAATGTCCGAAACCGAGGATAAATTCGGTGGCCTTGATATATTGGTGAACAACGCGATGTGGAATCGCTATGAGCCGATAGCTGACATAACGCCCGCCACCGCTGACCGGATGGTCGGTGTCGGATTCAACGCAATCGTTTGGGCGATACAAGAAGCAGCCCCGTTAATGCGACAACGCGGGGGCGGCTCGATTATCAATATCGCCTCCGTATCTGCGCAGCTCGGGATACCCAATGGCTTGCTCTACTGCGGGATCAAAGCCGGAGTAACCGGACTTACCCGGGCTGCAGCTGTTGAACTTGGGCCGGACAATATTCGTGTGAACGCGATTTCCCCTTCAACCATCGCCACGGAAGGCGTGAAGGCAATTCTTGATCCAGAAAAATTCGCAGACCGTGTTGCGCGAACGCCCTTGAGGCGATTGGGCGAGCCTGACGATATTGCCAATGCCTCTGTGTTCCTAGCCTCCGATGCTGCCAATTTCGTCACGGGCCAGGTGCTGACGGTGGATGGCGGTTTGGCCAACGCCTTTATCTAGCCCGTTACCGACTTTTGCCTCCTTGAGCATCAGCTCGAGGAGGCGAAGCGGGCCAGATGATGGTCGGCATTGCCGAATGTCATATCCAGCATTGTTAGGCGGCGAAGATAGTGGCTGATCACCGCTTCATCGCTGGTGCCAATGCCGCCATGGAGTTGTATCGCCTGTCTTGCTACGAACAATGATGTCTGACCGACCCGTGCTTTGGCAGCTGATGCCATCCGGCCCTTGTCGAGCACTCCAGCATCTAATTCCAGAGTCGCGCGCATGGTAATGGCGCGCGCTTCTTCGGTGGCAATTTGCATGTCCACCATGCGGTGCTGCAAGGCCTGAAACGTACCGATCGGTTTGCCGAACTGGCTCCGGGTCTTGAGATATTCAAGCGTAATTTCACAGAGCGCATCCATCGCGCCAACGGCTTCTGCGCATTGTGCCAGAATCGATGCCTTAACCGCGATGCCAAGCGGCATGCCTCCCCCGCCCAATGTTCCCAGAATAGTATCTGCCGGGACTTCGACATCAGCTAGACTGATTTTTGAGTGGCGATGATTATCGACCGAACGGAAGCTTTCGATATTCATTTCGAGCCGAGCACGCGGAAGCAGGAAAAGGCTTATGCCTTCCAGTTCCGCCCCCGCTCCAGAAGTCCGTGCAGGGATGATGAAAAAATCTGCGTCAGCCCCATCCGGCACAAAATTTTTCTGACCCGACAGAATATATCCGCCGCCATCTTCCCTGGCCGTTGTCGAAACACGGAGATGTTCAAACCGCGAATCTTCGTCGCCAAGAGCTAGAGCAACGCGGATCGCGCCATTTGCAACTTTCTCGACAAATTCATTGTCAGAGCTTTTCAGCAACGAGGATATCAGAACGATATTACTCGCGAAGGGAACGGGGAGCAGATGCTTGCCGACACCATTGGCGACAACCATGACGTCGCTCGCGTTGCCGCCTAGCCCGCCTTGCTCTTCGGAGAATGGCAGCATCAGCCAGCCAAGATCCGCCATTTTTCCCCAGAGTTTGCCAGCGCCATCGGCGCCCGATTGTCGCAACAGCCGGGGGCGTTCAGCAAGAGGCCATTCATCTCGGCCAAAGCGGTCAACACTTTCGGCCAGCATGGCCTGATCGTCGGAAGGTTCAAAATCCATGTTTACAATCCCAAAGAGCGTCGAGCTATGATATTGCGTTGAATCTCGCTCGATCCCCCGTAAATCGAAGTGACGCGTGAATAGAGCGCGCCCTGCATCGCCTGCGGCATGTCAGCCGGTCGGCTGCCTCCGTCCAAAGGTTCGAAAACCGCGGCGTCATAGCCGAGCGCTTCGATCCAGAGTTCTGTGACTTTTTGCAGGGTTTCAGACCAACGCAGTTTCAGCATCGATGCGCGGGGTCCTGAATCCAGACCAGCCGCGGCTTCCGCCATCAGGCGCATGACCATTGTCTCAATAGTCAGCGCTTCGATTTCAAGTTGGGCCAGCTTGGCACCGAAGCCGCTGACTTTTACCAGTGGCTCGCCGGCCACCATGATCCGTTCGGCTGCTTCTCGCACTGCTTGGACCTGCGCTGGCAACCGAAGTGCAGTAGCGGCGCCGACCCCACGTTCACGGTCGAGCAATACTTTGCCGTAGCCCCAGCCCTCGCCTTCTTCGCCGACCAGATTTGTCAGCGGAACGCGGACATCATCGAGAAACACCTCGTTGGTGTGATGTTTTTCATCAAGCGTTTCGACCGGACGAACACTGATGCCGGGCATATCCATGTCCATCAGGACAAGCGAAATACCCTGTTGGCGGCGTTCTTCCGTTGATGTCCGCACCAGGCAAAACATCTTTGTCGCTACATGGGCATAGCTCGTCCACATCTTCTGGCCGTTTACGATATAATGATCGCCGTCACGCCGAGCTCGGGTGGACAAGGCCGCCAGATCGGACCCTGCGCCAGGTTCCGAATAGCCCTGGCACCACCAGTCCTCTCCGGTGATGATTTTTGGCAGATACCGGGATTTCTGTTCTTCCGTCCCGTAGGTGAAAATAATCGGACCGATCAGTTCCAATCCTTGGTGGAACTGGATCGGCGCATCCGCACGCGATGCCTCGGTCTCGAATATGTAGAGTTGTGTCGGTGTCCACCCGGTTCCGCCATATTCTTTCGGCCAGCTTGGCGCGCCCCAGCCACGTGCAGCCAGCAGTCCCTGCCACTCGGTCAGTTGCTCTGGAGTGGGCCGTAGCCCAGCTCGCAGCGCGGTGCGATATTCCGGTTTGACCGCGGTTGCAAAAAACTCTCTCAATTCATCGCGGAAAGCGATTTCTTCTGGAGTAAATTCCAAATTCATGCTGGATCCTTTTTTGCAACCGGTTCAGCGCAGACAGCTTCGGCTATTCCGTTTGCGGGGAGTCCGCTAATCGCCAGCATCCTCCCGCCATCAACGTGGTCAGTCTTGAACATTCCGCCAGTGTCCCATAGCGAAGTGACGTACATGGTCGCGAGATCAACTCCACCAAATGCGGGGCAAGAAGGATAGGGAACTGGAGAGGCGAGTTCTTCAACGATTTTGCCTTCGGGAGAAATGCGAACCAGTTTGTCGTTCTGGACAAATGCCACCCATAAATGGCCGTCTAGATCGACCGTCGCGCCATCGGGAGCAGAGCCATGTTCTGTCGTATCAATCAACTGGCGACGGCTGACTGCAATCGGCGCGCCTTCCAGATAGTCATAAGCCCAAATGCAGCTCTGTAGACTATCGGCAAAATACATGATATTTCCGTCGGGACTGAAGCATAGCGAGTTGGACAACATGATGCCGTCTTCGATGACCCGCGCGGTTCCGTCTTCCAGCCGGTATAACTTGCCAGGCGCATCTTCCTGTTCGCCGTGGCGCATCGTGCCAGACAGAAACCGACCCTGTCTGTCGGCCTTGCCGTCATTGAAGCGGACCGCATCATTGCCAGCTTCAGGAAGAGCAACTGGCGTGAACGCTCCAATATCGAGATCGACGCTGTAAAATCCGTCTGCCAAGGCCGCGATAAGACCATTTTCACTCAACGCGATGCTGCCTACTATCGTGGGTGTTTGCCAGAATTTCAGATCACCTCCTTGTGCATCTGCGCTGAATATCTTGCACGACATGCTGTCGACCCAGAATAGCCGGTTGCTTCGCATATCCCAGACCGGCGATTCCCCCAGTTTGTTCCGATGATCGCCATAAAAGCTGATTTCCATACTCATTGTTCTTCCACTGCTGACATGATTTCGGGTACGCCGATAACGCAGGCATGGATGCCAAGATGGGCAACCAGTTGCAGTACCTCAACGAGTTCTTCGCCACTGATACCAATAGCTATTGCCCGTTTGGTATGGGCACGCATTGTATCTTTCTCAAGATGGGTGGGTGACGCTGCCAGAGCAAATTGAACAAGGCATCGGCTGCGGTCATCGAGGGCGCCCGTCAGTGACGGACCGTCGAGCACTTTGGTCATCGCCGAGAAATAGAAGCAGTCGCGGCGCAGCAATTGGTCGCACCATTGAGGCCAATCGCCAAAACGATCGACGTAGTCGGCCTTGGCCGCGGCTTCTTCGGATGTCAGTTCGCGCGCGTCCGCATCGCCATGCTTGCCGGCCGACACCAACTCTTCGACCACAATTCCTATCCCACTGCTGACGCTGTCGAGTCCCTGAGCGGTTGAGATTTCCATCACTTCGATCAGCTCTTGCGGTGAGCAGCCTGCTTTGAGGGCAGCGCGAACATGAATGCCCAACCCTTGGCCGAACATATGCGTTGTGGATGTGTCGACCGCGACATAAATGAGTTCGCGATCTTTCGCCGACAGCGGGCCAGTCTCGGAAGGCAGCGAAGCATAAGCCAGATAGTGGGTGAGGTAATCGGGAGCATATTTCAGCAGCCCGTCATTGAACGGCACCCAATAGCCGCGGTTGCGAATATATTCGGCTTTAAACTGTTCTTGCTCTTTGGTTAGTTCCATCAAACCCTCTACCGTTTCTGTGAGCGCTTCCTGCGCTTTAAGTCTTGCCTTAGAGTGGCCCATGACAACCCAAATCCAACGAAATAAGCTACGTAGCGAGCCAATATCACATACGGGAAGCCGATAGTGGCCGGCGATTTTATTCGCTATGCACAGGCAATCGCGAGGCCTTGAGCATCAAATAACATGCGATTGGTCCGAACAGCAGCGCCAGCAGAGAGATCGAGAGATTCAGCGATTCAGAACCAAAAATATGATCGGTGAATAGCCCGACGAATACGGAGCCAAAGGCACCGCCGGTCAGATTGACCAGCGCCAGATACAATCCCGTATATAAGCCGCGTAAATGTTGCGGTATAATCGCGACGAGCAGTACGAACACGCTGGTGACGGACATTGCCGAAACAAAAATTGTAACAAATGCCATCACCACCGCCGATGTGACGTTGGGCATCAATGGACCTGAAATAGTCGCTGCCGCGAGCAGGCCCATGGTGAATACACACAACATGAAAGGTGCTCTTGCTGGATAATGTTTGCGGAGAAATGCCGTGGCTGGACTAACCGCAATGCAGCCGGTGATCCCTCCAAACAGGAAGGCCGGTCCATAAGTATTGGCAACCAGCATCGGTGCCATCCCGTAGGACCGCATCAACATCGCAGGATACCAGTTGAGCAGCCCGTAATTGTTCATGCTCCAGGTGACGACCGCAGCCATTAGCAAAACCATCAGTGCCCGGTTCTTGTGCGCAAATTCCATGCCACTGATCAAGTTACCTTGCGCTGGACGGTCAGGAAGAGCGTCATCTGCCGACTGTTTGTCGCGAACGGTGAGAATCAACAATAGCGAGAGGAGCAGTCCGGGCACCGCAAGAATTATGAACACCAGACGCCAGGGTGCTGCCTCGCCGATCAGCGGAAGGACATATGCGCCACCGGCGGCGAAGGCGAGCAACAATTGCCCACCCAGAATCATTGCCAGTCCGCCACCGACATAGAGTCCGGTAGTGAACAGGCTTATCGGCTTTTGTACCGTGGTCGCGGCGAAACGATTGGAAATTATGCCAATTGCTGCAGGGCTAAGCCCTGCTTCACCGATGCCGACGAACATGCGAGCGATGAACAATGTTACAAATCCAGTAGCAATCCCGGTTGCCCCGGTGGCCAGCGACCAGATGACGATGCAGACTGTCAGGATCAGTACACGGCGGCCCTGGTCGATCATGCGACCGATAAAGATGCCACCAAATACATAAAGTGCGGCAAATGCCAAACCTGTAACGGCGCCAATTTGGGCGTCGCTAAGCGCCAGTTCCGCTTTAACCGGTTCGACCAGAAAACTGAGTATTACACGGTCAATATAGCCAAGTACCGACACGGCAAATAGCATGGCGACCACATACCAGTCATAGCGCGATTGCGCTTTCTGACATCGCGGCCATCCAGTTTTATCAGCGGTCATCGCCGAAGCCTTGCCAGTCAAACCCATCCGCGCATCTCCCATTTCTGAAACCGGGCTATCACTTCCTCGTCAATTGGGCCTTTCGAGGCGGTCTGGCATAGTGGATTATCTCAGGTGAGATATTCGACGCGCATATGAGCCGCGCGGTCAAACTGGGACCTTGTCCAACAAATAGGTTCGATATTGCGCGCGAAGTTCGGTCTTCAGCAGCTTTCCTGTCGCCGTGTGAGGGAGGTGGTCGACAAACACGACGTCGTCGGGAAGCCACCAGCTGGCGACAAGATCTTTCAAATGATCAAGAATGCCGATGCTATCCGCCATACTTCCCTCCTGAAGACGAACCAGCAAGAGCGGCCGTTCCTGCCAGCGGACATGTTCCACGCCAATCACCGCCGCTTCGGCGACATCGGGATGGCTGGTGGCGGCATTCTCCAGATCAATCGAAGAAATCCATTCTCCGCCCGATTTGATCACATCCTTGGATCGGTCGGTAAGTTGCAGAAAGCCGTCGCTATCCAGTTTTGCAATATCGCCCGTTGAGAACCAGCCATGCTCGTTGCTCGTCTGCCCGCCTTCATTCTTGTAATAACCGGTCGCTACCCAAGGGCCACGAGCCTGCAATTCTCCGGTCGCGATATTATCGTGGGGCAATTCTGCCCCGTTTTCTCCGACAATCCTCAGTTCGATACCGAAAGCAGGGCGTCCCTGCTTGGCGCGCAAGTCATATTGCGCTTCCTTGTCCAACGATCGGTGCTTTGCCAGCGGTCGGTTGATCGTTGCCAACGGGCTGGTTTCAGTCATGCCCCAGGCCTGGACGACCTCGGTGCTCAATATGCGGTCGAACCGTTCGATCAAAGACCTTGGAACGGCAGCGCCGCCTGACAAGATTCGGGTCAGCGACAAATCGGCATAAGCCGCTGGCTCCAACTCACGCTCAATATAATCCAGTACGGCAAACCAGATCGTCGGGACGCCTAGCGAGAAGGTACAGCGTTCTTCTTTCAGCGTATCGAAGATGGATTTCCCGTCCAGTGCAATTCCCGGGAGTACCAGTTTCGAGCCTGACAGCGCTGCTGCGAAGGGAACGCCCCAAGCATTGACGTGAAACAGCGGTGTCACCAACAGGATGGTGTCGTTGGAAGATATTGCCATGCCGTCTGCAGATACCGCACACCAAGCGTGCAGAACGGTGGAACGGTGGCTGTAAAGCACTCCTTTCGGATTGCCGGTGGTCCCCGAAGTATAGCAAAGGGTTGAAGCGCTATTTTCATCAAGATTTGGCCAAAGATAGCTCTCGTCCGCAACAGCCATTAGCTCTTCGTAACACAACACATTAGACAGGCTGGTCTGCGGCATATCAGCAGTGTCGCAAAGTATGACCCAGCCGCGAACACCGGGAAGGTCGCCGGCAACGGCTTCCGCGACCGACAGTAGATCCGGATCGACGAAAACATATGAATCTTCGGCATGATCGATAATGTAGCTGACCTGCTCGGGGAAAAGCCGCGGATTTACAGTGTTGAGGATGACTCCAGCGCCGGTCACACCAAAATATAGCTCCAAATGAGCGATCCTGTTCCAAGCCAGTGTGGCAACCCGGTCGCCCGGACTGACGCCCAGAGCCGCAAGCATATTGGCCACCTTACGGGCCCGCAGTCCGACACTGGCCCAGTTGCTCCGTTCAACATTACCAGCCGCGTTGCGGGAAACCACTTCGGCGTCACCGTGGTAGTTCTCCGCGTGCTGGAGTAAAGACGAAATCAATAACGGCGTTTGCTGCATCAGGCCAAGCATCGCGGATTCTCCTAGTTAGCGTGAAGTCCAACCCGCTCATGCGCGACTCGCTGGAAACGGGCTGCAGGAATTGTTCGTTTCCGTCTGATGATTTGGATCGGCACAAACGGGGAAATTACAGAGGCGACGCCGGCCCACAACCCCCCCCTTGAATTATCGGATATGTAAATACTGCCGGTGCCAGCCATTGTCGGGTGCTTGGTCCTGGCCAATCCATGCATAGTCACGGATGTGATTTTTTGGGTTTATGCCTGCTTTCCTTCGCACATCTGAAACAGCGCCCGCAAAAGCAGCCAAAGATTTAAATGGAGAGACAGACGAAATGTCTAACACTGATGCCGCAAAGAATAACGATGCCCCAGTCAAGCTGGATGCGCTGGTCATAGGCGCTGGATTTGGAGGAATGTACGCTATACACCGTCTTCGCGAGATGAACCTTTCAATACGCGGTATTGAAGCGGGCAGCGATGTCGGCGGTGTCTGGTACTGGAATCGCTATCCCGGCGCGCGTTGCGATCTCATGTGCATTGATTACAGCTATTCCTTTTCCGACGAGATCCAGCAGGAATGGGTATGGTCCGAACAATATGCCGCGCAGGAAGAAATTCTCGCTTATGCTAATTTCGTCGCCGACAAGCTTGATCTGCGCAGGGATTTCGAATTCGACACACGTGTTGTTAGCGCAAAATATGACGACAAGCGCAACTTGTGGGTAGCGACAACCGACAAGGGTCAGGTCTTCGAAGCAACTTACTGCATCATGGCAACAGGGCCGCTTACAGTGCCTAAAAAGCCTGATTATCCCGGCTTCGACGATTTCAAAGGTGAGATTTACAGTTCGGCGCGCTGGCCGCATGAAAAGGTCGATTTCGGCGGCAAAAAAGTAGGCCTGATCGGTACCGGATCAACCGGTATTCAGATAGTGCCAGTGGTCGCAGAGGAAGCGGAGAAGCTCTTTGTCTTTCAGCGCACGCCCAGCTTCACCTTGCCGATGCGCAATTCCAAGATTGACGCGGAATTCTGGGAAGAAGTCAGGCGGAATTACAATAGCATTCGCGAATCTGCTAGCCTCAGCCCATTAGGTGGTATTCGGGCAATCTCGACCCGTCCGTATTTCACCCTGCCACGCGAGCAACGCGTGGCGCTGATGGAAGATTCCTGGAAGCGCGGCGGCTTAGCTTTCCTTGGTACGTTCGGCGATTTGCTCCGTAATGCAGAGGCCAATGAAGAAGTCGCCGAATTTGTTCGCGGAAAAATCAGCGCTGTTGTCGATGACCCTGACACAGCGGAGCGATTGAAGCCCAGAGGCTATCCGATTTTTGCCCGGCGCCCTTGTCTCGATACAAATTATTACGAAGCATTCAACAAAGCGCACGTCCACCTAGCCGATTGTATCGACGACCCAATCGAGCGGATTACCCCGAACGGAATCAAGACCGAGAAGTCCGAGTATGAACTGGATGTGATCTTGCTGGCGACCGGGTTTGACGGGCTGACCGGAGCCTTGCTCGCATTTGATGTATTCGGAAAAGAAGGCCGTGATCTCAAAGAGAAATGGAGCGGCGGCGCGCGATCCTATTTGGGGATTGCCATGGAAGGCTTCCCCAACATGTTCATGGTCTGCGGCGCCAATGGTCCCTCTGCGCTAGCCAATATCATAACGCTCAACCAGCAGACCGTCGACTGGATTTGCGATGCCATTACCCACATGCGAGCAAATGACATTTTAGAGATGGAAGCAAAAACTGAAGCGGAAGACGAATGGATGGACACGGTAACACAATTGGCCCAGCAAACATTATTGTCAAAAGCTGACACATGGTATGTTGGTGCCAATGTCAAAGGCAAGGCTAAAGGGCTGACGATGTACACTGGGGGGTTCGCCAAATATCGCGACGCATGTACTGATGTCGCTCAGAACGACTATTCCGGCTTTGTCTTTGCACGCTAAAATTCGCGGTGTATGCTTGCGTTGCGAGTTGGGAGAGGTTTTGCTTCGGCCGCTTTGTGGCAGAGGTAATTTGTTCGATTACAGCTTTGGTCAAGCATCGAGCAACGTCGCAATATCGCTATGACCGGACGGGTTTCGCGAATTTTTCGATGTGACCACCACCGGGACGTGCTAGTGTGAGGCAGCACGTTCGATGATTTCCCCTCACATGTGAAGAATCGAAAGAACCTGATGAAAAGAAGCACCGTCAAGTCCGCTGGGCGCACGCTGGAAGTTCTGGAACTGTTCGAAGAGGAACGACGTCCGCTTCGTCTTCACGAGATTTACCAGAAACTGGGATATCCACAATCCAGTGCTACCAACCTGCTCAAGAGTTTGGTGATGATGGGCTATTTAAACTATAGTCGCGTCACCTGGACCTATTTGCCAACGACGCGCGTCACCTCGCTCGGGAACTGGTTGTTCGGGTTCATGTACGGTCAGCGCGACTATCGTGGCTTGATTGAACGTATCCAGCAAGAGACAGACGAAACGGCGGTACTTGCTACGCAAAACGATCTATTCATCCAATATGTCACGGTTTGTCAGCCGGACCATGAGTTCAAGATTCCGCCTCCCGAAGGTGGAATGCGCGTCATGACCCGCAGCTCGGCCGGCTTGGCATTGATGAGCGAAATGACCAATCGCCAGGTCGAAAAACTGTTGCGACAGATCCATTATTATGAGCTTTCCGGTGAAAGTTCGCTCAATATCAAGGATATCATGCGGGAGGTCGAATGGGTGCGCGAGACCGGCTATTGTCTGTTAAAAGACAGTATCCCGGGCGCAAGCGGTATAGCGTTCCCTCTGCGTGACGACCACCATGGTATCCATATGGCTATCGGCGTTGGTGGCACCACGGAGCGGGTATCCATGAAACAGCGCGATATTATCGAAATCGTCACCAAGGCGATCACTGAATTCAATGATGAGAACAAGCTCTGTGATAATGTAAGCACGGGGAGTAGCGCGAAGGAAATTCATGATAGCGCTGTTGAGACGGATGCCAGCTATAATTTATTGTATTGAACGATAGCTCATGGGCTGCCTTCAAATCTTCATGGATGTGATGTTGCGTCAGCTTCGAAATTAACTCTGCGAATATCAGGACCATCCGTGCATTTACGGATCAATGGCAACAGAGAAAATCAATCATCAGAGCCCTCCTAAGCATGCGCTAGTTACCGGCGCAGCGCGCGGCATCGGTCGGGCGATCGCCGAGCGTCTGGCATCGGACGGATATGAAGTCACTGCAGCCGATGTCGATCACGACAAGAATTCAGAGACAGAATCCCGATGGGAGAACAAAATCATCCCGGTTGTCATGGATGTGACTGACAGATCGGCGGTTTTCGAAGTGCTACAGCACCGTCCCGCGATCGATACTTTGGTCAATAATGCGGGCATCGCCGGGAGCTTGTCACCTTTCGCTGAATTGACCACTGGAACAATCGAAAGAGTCTTGCGGATCAATGTCCACGGTATGTTCATTGTCTCGCAGGAAGCTGTCGCGCGAATGAGCAGCGGTGCAACGATAATCAATATCGCGTCGCGCGGCTATCTTGGTGGTGCGGGCGCAGCGCATTATGTGGCATCTAAAGCTGGCGTTATAGGTTTGACCCGGGCGATGGCGACCGAATTGCGCTGGAAGGGCATAAGAGTGAATGCTGTCGCTCCCGGCATGGTTGAAACCCGCATGATTGAAGACTTTACGCCGAAGATGAAGGCTGCTCTTTCCCGGCTCGAACCCGATGGTGGAGCGGCCGATCCTTCGGTGATCAGCGACATCGTATCCTTTCTCGCCGGACCGGCCTCGCGCGCGATGACCGGGCAAGTGTTGCTGGCCGATGGCGGAAAATCTCTTGGAGTACTGCCTTACTAATGACCATTAATCCGATTTTGAAAATAATTGGCAATGGACGTCATGTTGATGATCTTGCTTTATGGCTGGATAGGCTGGGTGGCGGACGGGATATCGTTCTGTTGGACGCCCACAAAGATTTGCAGCCAAAAGCATTTGACGCCATCGATGACGCCCGATTCGACGAAAATTGTATTGCCGATGTCGTTGCCTATTTCGAAGCCTTGCAGGGGTTCTTGCCGGAAATGAGGAATGAAGCGCGTATCGTTTTTATCATACCAACAACCGTACTCGGTGGATGGGACTGTGCTGATCAGGCAGCGATGGCGGCAATGCTTGTTGGTCTCTCCCGCTCTCTCGCACTTGAATTATCGCCGCGCGAGATCACTGTAAACTGTATTGGCGTAAGCGCAGCAACTCAAAATGTTTCGATCGAGGCCAGCCTGGACTATTTGGTGTCCGCCAACGCAAACAAAGTTACCGGCCATCTGACGTTGCTTGACGGTGGAGAAAATCTCCGAATGCGGAATGCTAGACAACGTTAGTTCAATATAAGCCGCTCCGTTTCATTTATGCTGAACTGCGGCATGCGACCCTGTATATTTTCCGTGGTCCAGCGCTCAGTTGCAGCCGAATTGGAGACCGGTGACCTGACGCCAACAAATCTCTGATATTACTCGGGTCTACGCTTCTCTGCGCCCCAATCTGCTTACTATATGCTTACAGCTGGAACGCAAAAAAACCCCGCTGGTAGCAGCGAGGCTCGTAATGCTTTGATTTCTTTGTTTATATTGGTTGCGGGAGCAGGATTTGAACCTGCGACCTTCAGGTTATGAGC
>TARA_R110001599_G_scaffold353846_1_pt1 | contig 31826 bp, 28 predicted proteins | sample TARA_R110001599 | Tara Oceans TARA_R110001599 (sample SAMEA4398360) | marine metagenome | biome: Polar Biome; feature: [MES] marine water layer (ENVO:01000295) within the mesopelagic zone...; material: water (ENVO:00002006), including particulate matter (ENVO:01000060) such...
CCTCTCCACACAACCCCGGCAAACCGGCCTTTTGCCCCTCATCACCCACCCGTTCACACCCTTCATCAGCCATTTTTCCATCTCCTCCCCGATCCCAATCACACCTAAAGCCCCGGTTTCATGAAAGAAATCCGCCTCAAAACAGAAACTCAGAAGAATCTGCAGCCTTAAGGTGCGGGGGCAATACTCCATGCAATCGTGTATTGAGCCACCATCATTCAACTCGGATATTAAGCACGGCCTCCAGACAATTGTGGCTTCATTCCTTCGGCTTGCTGCCCAAATCACTTTCCCTAAGTTCTTTGCCTATATTATCACGGTGAATGCCGCCCCCCTTTAAAAGGACATGCAACAGCAGTTTCACAAACTGAACGTTCGCCTTGCCGCCATATCCTGCCTGTTTGCATAAGCGCAGATGCACGTTTGGGACCAAATCACGTCGCGCCTGAGAGCATCGTCGTTTTGCATAGGGGCTTTCGTGAGCGATGAGGCATCTCGGGCTGCGCCTGATCCGGTTTGCGCCCGAATGGTTCAGAACGTCTCCCTCTCCTGATACCATTTGTGAGGCTGTTTACAGGGGAGGCACGCAAGACGATGCGCTATGGCATCGACATGCCTGTCATCGCAGATCGCTCATATAATATGAAAATACCTCTTTTTTGGCCGGAAACAGCCGCCTGCCCTATTTCCGGCACAGTTCCACAGTCTTGACAGAGGGTAGCGCAATTTGGACGATGGTGTTATCTGTCTGTATCCCCGATACGCAAATAGGCCCTTTGAGCGGTGGGCAAAGATTGACTCACCACCGGTCGCAGGGCAAATGGATATGAAGAGCACGAACGTAAAATTCGACAGGGACTGGAAACAAGTAGACAATGCCGGCACACAAGGACCTTTCAAAACATCTGGGGGATGAAGAAGCTCTTTTGGCCGATGGCCGGAAAGCCCCTGATCGTCGCGAAGTGTCGATACGTTGGCTTTCGGGAACCTTCCTGACAGGCATTACCTCCAGTGCGCTCATGGGTATCGCGCTGTTTGCCGCCCTGGACGGCCGCGAGCAGCTGGCAATACCGGGTGAAGCCTATGCTTCCACGGACTTCAGCTCACCGACAAAAGGTTCGGAAAAGGGCACCAGGCTTGTTGGCACATCCATCGCTGCCAAACCAAGTGACAAGGAGATTCTCGAAATCTCCACGATTATCAATGAGGGTGACCGCAGTGTTATTCGCAGCCGTCCTTTTGCCCATGTAAAAATGGCTTTGGCTGCCAGCCACACAGGTAAACTGGATTACCCGAAATTTGATCCGCTCAAGATATTCTCATCTGGCGATGCTGAAGTCGAATCGGAAGCCAATGCCACTGTCATCTATGGCGCGGATGTCGATTCGGAAATTCGTCTGACAACGACTGACTTTCCGATCACAGCACCAGCCTATGACTACGCCGCCACGATGACGGATGATGAAGCTGAAGAAGTCGTCAGAAACAATGGTTCGATACTGACAGACGACATGCTTCAGGTGGCAGCGCTCCACTATGTCGATCCACAGCGCTTTGACGGCCTTGATGCAGCATTTGATGTGGGCGCAAATCTCAATGCCCGTGTGGTCGCCGAAAATGTCACGGTCAGCCCCGCTCTTTCGAGTGAAGACAATACAGTCGAATTCATTGACGATGTCATTGCCATCCGCAAGGAGGTGACAATCGTGGATGCCCTGACGAATGCCGGCTACGGCAAGGGCGAGGCAGAATATGTCTCGGAGATTCTCTCCGAAGAAACCGGCTCACCGAATCTGGAACCGGGCGACGTCTTTCGGGTGGGACTTGAACAGCGCGGCGAGAGCACACGTATTGTCCGCGCCAGCGTCTATTCCGGCAGATCGCATCTGGCGACCGTCGCGGTCAACGATTTTGAAATACTGGTCCCTGCAGAGCAACCACCCAGTTCTCCAGCCGTTTACACGGCATTTGACGACACCCCTGTGGCCGTCTCGACCGGCCGCGACCTGCCGCGCATATACGATGGCATTTACAAGGCTGCGCTTTCCTACGGCATGAGCACGGAAATGACCGAAAAAGTCATCCGCATGCTTGCCAGCAATGTTGATTTCCAGGCGCGACTGAAGCCAACGGATTCCCTCGAGGCGATCTTCTCGGTCGACGAGGAAACCAAAGAGGCCGGCGAAGACTCCGAATTGCTTTATGTCGGGGCCTCCTTTGGCAACAATATTGTTGGCCTGTACCGTTTCCGCAATCCTGAAGAGGGATCGGTTGACTATTACGATGCGGAAGGGCGCAGCGCTCGACAGTTCCTTTTGCGCAATCCCGTCCCCAATGGTCGTTTCCGTTCCAAATTCGGCATGCGCCGCCACCCGATCCTGGGCTACAGCCGCATGCATACGGGTGTCGACTGGAGTGCGCCGCGCGGCACGCCGATCATCGCCGCAGGCAATGGCGTGGTAGACCGGGCCGGCCGACGCGGTGGCTACGGAAACCAGACAACGATCCGACATCCCAATGGTTATGTCAGCTCCTATTCACATCAGTCAAAATTCGCCAAAGGCGTTGTCGCAGGAGCTCGTATCCGCCAAGGGCAGGTTATCGGCTATGTCGGCTCAACAGGTCTGTCAACCGGACCCCATCTGCACTACGAACTGATCGTCAACGGGACCAAGGTTGATCCCATGCGGGTTCGCCTGCCGGACGGAAAATCGCTGAGTGGCGAAACACTTGCGGCCTTCCAGAACGAACGGGCGCGAATTGACGATCTGATCAGACCCAACGGCGACCCCGAACAATTGGCATCGGCTCTGTAAACAGAGCTGTTGCATATGAAGCAACGGCAGGCCTGATACACTTGCGCGTGAAAGGCCTTCGCCTGTCTCCACACAAGGCACTTGCCTGTCATATGACCGGCTTTCATTGAACCACTCTGTTCGTGAGTCGATGAGCGATGCTTTCGCATCGAGCAAGCCGTCTGTCGCAGCGGGCAGAGTGACCCAATGAAAGCCAGACATTCTCCATTATCCAAAGCAAAACGGCCCGACAATGTCGGGCCGTTTTCAAGTCTGCAGACGTCCTGCGATCAGGCCGCTGCTACATGACTCTCATCCGTTGCGAAGAGCAACCGGTCCGAGCCCGCCGAAATGGTGATCGTCTGACCATCGACGATATTGCCGGCCAGGATGCTTTCAGCCAGCGGATCCTGAACATATTTCTGGATCACCCGCTTGAGCGGCCGCGCACCATAGGATGGATCATAGCCCTTGTCGGCAAGCCATTTGCGCGCATCTTCACCAAGAACGATGGTGATCTTCCGCTCCTCAAGCAAGGCCATCAGATGGGTGAGTTGAATATCGACAATCGCACCCATTTCATCACGACGCAGCCTGTGAAACAGGATTGTCTCGTCGACACGATTGAGGAATTCCGGACGGAATGAAGCTTTCACAACATCCATGACCTGATCGCGGACCGCTTCCACGTCCTGATCATCGCTCAGTCCGGTCAGATATTCAGCGCCCAGATTGGACGTCATGATGATCAAGGTGTTGCGGAAATCGACCGTGCGGCCCTGTCCATCCGTAAGACGCCCGTCATCAAGCACCTGCAACAGCACATTGAACACATCGGGATGGGCTTTTTCGATCTCATCGAACAGCACAACCTGATAGGGGCGACGCCGAACAGCCTCTGTCAAAGCCCCGCCTTCCTCATAACCGACATAGCCGGGAGGCGCACCGATCAGTCGGGACACAGAGTGTTTCTCCATATATTCCGACATGTCCATGCGAACCATGGCTGTTTCATCGTCAAACAGAAAGTTCGCCAGGGCTTTTGTCAGTTCGGTTTTGCCAACGCCTGTGGGCCCGAGGAATATGAATGATCCGATCGGCCGGTTGGGGTCCTGCAGTCCAGCACGCGCACGGCGTACCGCTCTGGATACCGCCTGAACGGCTTCACCCTGACCAACCACACGCTTGGCAAGTTCATCTTCCATGCGCAGCAACTTGTCGCGCTCGCCTTCAAGCATCTTGTCGACGGGGATACCGGTCCAACGCGATACAATTTGGGCGATATGGTCCGGTGTGACGGTCTCTTCCACCATCGCCGTGCCTTCATCGCTGCTTTTTTCGGCCTCTGTCAGCTTCTGTTCCAACTCGGGAATCTCACCATAGGCCAATTCACCTGCCCTTTGGAATTCACCATTGCGCTGTGCAATGGCCAAGGCATTGCGTGCATCATCAAGTTGCTTCTTGATATCCGCAGCAAGTCCAAGTTTCTGCTTTTCCGATTGCCACATGGCTGTCAGCGAGCCGGCTTTTTCTTCCAGCGCTGTCAGATCGATCTCGAGCTTTTCAAGGCGATCCTGAGAGGCTTTATCGTCTTCCTTCAGCAAGGCTTCGCGTTCGATTTTCAGTTGGATGATCCGACGATCCAGTTCATCCAGTTCTTCCGGTTTGGAATCCACCTGCATGCGCAGGCGTGCAGCCGCTTCGTCCATCAGGTCGATGGCCTTGTCGGGCAGGAAACGGTCGGTGATATAACGGTTGGACAATGTCGCAGCCGACACCAGCGCCGAATCGGATATCCGCACCTTGTGGTGCTGTTCATATTTTTCCTTGATGCCGCGCAGGATCGATACCGTATCCTCGACCGTCGGTTCATCGACAACAACCGGTTGAAAGCGCCGAGCCAGAGCCGGATCTTTTTCCACGTGTTTGCGATATTCATCAAGGGTTGTTGCACCAACGCAATGCAACTCGCCGCGTGCCAGTGCCGGTTTGAGCAGGTTTGACGCATCCATGGCGCCATCTGACTTGCCCGCACCCACCAATGTGTGCATTTCGTCAATGAACAGGATGATGTTGCCGGCAGCCGACTGAACCTCGGAGAGAACAGCCTTCAGCCTTTCTTCAAAGTCACCACGATATTTGGCACCAGCAATCAGGGCGCCCATATCGAGCGCCAGCAATTGCTTGTCCTTGAGCGACTCAGGGACATCGCCATTGACAATACGCAGCGCCAATCCCTCGGCAATTGCCGTTTTACCGACGCCGGGCTCACCAATGAGAACCGGATTGTTTTTGGTGCGCCGCGACAGAACCTGCATGGTGCGTCTTATTTCATCGTCACGACCGATAACCGGATCAAGCTTGCCCTCGCGCGCTTCAGCGGTCAGGTCACGCGCGTATTTCTTCAGCGCATCATAGCCTTCCTCGGCACTGGCTGAATCGGCTGTGCGCCCTTTGCGAATCTCGTTGATGGCCTGATTGAGGCCTGCTGCGCTCACACCGGCTTTTTCAAGAATTTTGGCCGTATCAGCGGATTTTTCAATTGTCAAAGCCAGCAGGAGCCGTTCAACGGTCACAAAACTGTCGCCAGCTTTCTTGGCAATTTCCTCAGCTGTCGAAAACACCTTGGCCAACGGTTGGGCAAGGTAAATCTGGCCATTGCCACCCGTTACCTTGGGCAATTTTCCAAGGGCGGCATTCACCCCCAAACGGGCATCTGCGGCACGACCGCCGGCCCGCTCTATCAGCGATGCGGCCATCCCTTCAGGATCATCGAGTAACACTTTGAGCATGTGCTCGGCCGTGAACTGCTGATGCCCTTCGGCAAGTGCATAGGTCTGCGCCGACTGAAGAAAGCCCCGCACCCTTTCGCTATATTTTTCCATATTCATAAATCATGTCTCCTTTTCATGTTCCGCCCGCGAGCGGCACAGAACATCAAGCCGGGAAGAACCACCGAGATCGGCTGGCCCCTGTTGATCTGAATATGGGTATGGCACTGCAGCATAGTCAAGGCTGCCGAGGGCCATTCTAAAGCGGACTGGGTGCGATAAAACAACTCACATGCAAAAGCGCCCGGCAAGCCGAGCGCTTTTCATCACGTAGATTCTGTTCTGATTAACCACCTGACAACGACCTATCATCAGCGGCCTCAGTCGATAGAAAATCAAACTTCGGGTGCGACAACAGCCACTTCGGCAGGATGATCCTGCGTCTCGCTTTTGCGCTTGCGCGTTTCGCGAACCGGAGCGGCTTTGCTTTCAGCGGCGCCTTCGGTTTTTGCAACAGTGCCTTCCGATTCAGCGGCGGCGCCTTCCGTCTGCGCAGGACTTGCAGCCCTGGGGCGACGCGGACGTGCCGGGGCACGACGACGAACCGGAGAACGGCGCGCAGGCTGTTCAGCACCTTCTTCTTCCATGGAGATCTCGGCTGGCGTCCCATCAATAACGGGTTGCGGGCCGGAGCCATCCATTACATTTTCAGCAGGCTTGTTATCAGAACCCTGGTTCGCCGCATTGGCATTATCGTCAGGTTGCTGTTCGCGCTCGCGTTCAGGATTTTCACGCTCTTCACGTTGAAACCGCTCCTGTATCTGCGCCTGCGCAGTGGCAATGATGCGATAGTAATGTTCGGCGTGCTGAAGGTAGTTTTCAGCCATGACGGGATCGCCGGAACCATTGGAATCACGTGCCATCGTGGCATATTTATCGGCAATATGCTGTGCAGTGCCGCGGATTTTGACATCGGGACCATTGCTGTCATAGGTGCGCGAAAGCGGGTTACCGCCTTTTCTGCCATTGTTGCTATTGTTGCTGCTATTATTGCTGCTGCGACCGCGACCGCGCTTATTCTGCTGTCCAGACCTCATACGTCACTCACTTGAAATATTCCTGTTATCGGATTGTTTGTTCTGCACCAGATATCGATTCGGCTGTCAACATGCAGGCCGCATAAGGATATGCGCTTGCGCTCTTTCCGCTTCACATTCATACAAGGGCAGATTCTATTGCTGATGGTCAAATTGTGATCGCCGGAGCAAAAACATTTCAACCCGCTAGGGATCGAATTCTTTTTGATGACCATGTAATCAGCACACTTCGGAAATTAGCCTGCTTTGCCGACAATTCCAAGCTTTTTCTTCATCAATCTGTTTTGTGCCCAAGGTGGGCGGAAATTCACAGTCGAACAAGGCTTCTACAGCAAAAACAGACGGCCCCTTTCGTTTGAAAAAACCACCAGCAACGCGTGCCGCTCTGCGGAAGTTCCGTTCATCAACCGGCCTTGCCAAAAACCAGAACCCGGTCGTTGCCGCCAATATCCTTTAGCTGCGACAGGCATGAAAACGCTGCATCACGAAATATCTTTATGACGTCTTCGTGCTGGTCAAAACCGGTTTCCAACAGAACCATTCCGCCCCCAGCCAGATGCCGACTGGCGCCTTCGGCAATCGCCCGGTAGGCATCCAGACCATCAGGCCCGCCATCAAGCGCAAGGAGCGGATCGTGCTCTTTGACTTCCCTGGAAAGCGCCGGGATATCGGCAGAGCGGATATAGGGCGGGTTCGAAACAATCAGGTCAAAACGTCCGTCGATCGCCTCGAACCAATTGCTCCGACAGGTTGAGAATCGGTCCTGCAGTCCGTTCAGCCGTGCATTTTTCCGCGCGGCATCCAGCGCATCACCGGAAATATCCGAAACAACTGCGACTGCCGCCTGAATTTCGGCAAGGATCGCAAGCGCAATCGCGCCGCTGCCGGTACCTAGGTCAAGGATCATGCAGATTGCTTTTTTGCCGACAACCTCTCTGGCAAGCGGCAAAGCCGCCTCTACCAGCGTTTCCGTATCGGGTCTGGGTTCCAATGTGGCGGGTGAAAGGTGCAGATCGATACCATAGAACCAGCGATGGCCCAGAATTCTGTGAACCGGTTCGCCAAGACAGCGCCTGTCGGCTGCCGCAAGAATGCGTTTGGCATCCCCTTCGTCAACGACCCTGTCGCCGTCAAGGATCAAATCCGTCAGGCTGATTCCCATAAGGTCGCAAACCAGTATGCGCGCATCCGTCTCCGGCTGTGCCACTTGTGACGCCTCGAACTGACTGCGCAGATCGGCAAGCAGACCGGCAATCGTTTGCCCCCCGGGATTTGCCGGTTGCGCGTTCAACTGCCCGAGGTTTCGCCAAGCGTTGCCAGCAGGCTGGCCTGATGGTCGGAAATGAGCGCATCCACCACCTCGTCTATCTCGCCCATCATCATGCGGTCGAGCTTGTAAAGTGTCAGATTGATCCGGTGATCCGTCACCCGTCCCTGCGGGAAATTATAAGTGCGTATCCGCTCGGAGCGATCTCCCGAACCAACCTGGCTTTTGCGATTTTCCGAACGTGCGTCATCTGCCTTCTGCCGTTCGAGATCGAACAGCCGGGCGCGCAGGATCTGCATGGCCCGCGCCCTGTTCTGGTGTTGGGATTTTTCCGCCTGCATGACCACGATACCGGACGGAATATGCGTGAGGCGCACCGCTGAATCCGTCGTATTGACGTGCTGACCGCCGGCACCTGACGCGCGCATCGTATCGATGCGAATATCCTCGCTGCGGATTTCAACATCGATATCCTCGGCTTCCGGAAGAACGGCAACCGTTGCTGCCGAGGTATGTATGCGGCCGCCTGATTCGGTTTCGGGAACCCGTTGCACCCGATGCACGCCCGATTCGAACTTCAGCAGGGCGAAAACACCCTTTCCGGTGATGCCGGCAATGATTTCCTTGAAACCGCCAACGTCACCTTCGCTGGCGCTCATCACCTCGACCTTCCACCCATGGGCAGCGGCGTAGCGTTCATACATGCGAAAGAGATCACCGGCAAAAAGCGCAGCCTCCGAACCTCCGGTCCCTGCTCTGATCTCCAGAATGGCGCTTTTGTCATCGGCAGCATCCTTGGGCAGAAGCATCAGCTGCATATCATGCTCAAGTTTGGCTTGTCGCTCCTCCAGCTCCGTCAGCTCCAGCGCTGCAAGGGCCTGCATCTCACGGTCTGTTTCGCTGTCATCGACAAGCGACTCCAGATCGGCAATCTCGCTGACGGTTTTGGCATGGTTGCGAATAGCCGCAACGATAGGCTCCAGTTCGGAATATTCAGAGGCCAGTTTGACATAAACATCGGATTCGGGGCCCTGCGCCATCCGTGCTTCGATTTCCTCGAAGCGGCGATCCAGTTCGCGCATTTTTTCAAATGGTAGTTTCGCCATTTACTAACCCCGGCATGATCAAAGCGGAATGCCGTTTGTATCAGCAAAATCGGCAAGAAGTTTACGAATCGTATATTGCGGATCGTTTTCATCAAGAGCCGGCAGCAACAGGTCTTCCAGTTCTTTCACATCCAGCGCAAGCAACATCGACTTGACCGGTCCGATTGCAGCCGGTGACATCGAAATCGAACGATAGCCAAGCCCAATCAGCGCCATCGCCGAAAGGCTGCGCCCCGCCAGTTCGCCGCACAATGTCAAAGGCGTGTTCCAGGAATCAGCTGCAACGACAATCTGCCTGAGCACCCGCAGGAAGGTCCGCCCCAGCGGATCAAACCGGCTGCTGACGCGCGCATTGCCACGATCGGCTGCCATGGTGAACTGGAACAGGTCATTTGAACCCACGGAAACAAAATCTGCTTCCTCCATCAGTTCGTCAAGCTGCCACATCAGGCTGGGAACCTCCAGCATCGCGCCGACTTCGACCTTGCGCGGCAGGTCATAACCGAACCGCGACAGATGGCCGACTTCCTTGTTGAGAAGCGCACGCACCTGACGAAACTCGCTGATCTCCGTCACCATCGGAAACATCAGCTTGAGCTGCTGCCCGGCCGTTGCCCGCAGAAGCGCCCGCAATTGCATTCTCAGGATTCCCGGACGGTCGAGCGCAAGCCGCATTGCCCTCCAGCCCAAAGCCGGGTTTTCCTCGTTTGCAGCCCGGAAATAGGGAACGACCTTGTCGCCACCGATATCAAGCGCACGAAATGTAACCGGCTTGCCTTCTGCCTGCCTGATCACATTGCGGTAAAACCGTTCCTGCTCATCCACCTTGGGCATGGTGGACGCGATCATGAACTGCAACTCGGTGCGAAACAGGCCGACACCGCTGGCGCCCGATTCCTTCAGTTGAGGCAAATCAACCAGCAGACCGGCATTCATTTGCAGTGCAATATTGACGCCGTCGCGACTGATGGGCTCAACCTTGCGCAGTGCCCTGTATTGTTCCTGCCGTCTGGCGCTGAACCGGACTTTTTCCGCATAGGCACGCTCGAGATCGGCCACCGGCCGCAGGTGAACCTTGCCATCATCGCCATCGATAATGATCGGGTCGCCATTTTCAGTCAGCGAGGCAATGCCCGAGGCCTGACCGACCACCGCAATGCCCATGGCCCGGGCAACAATCACCACATGGCTGGTGACCGATCCCTCTTCAAGCACAAGTCCCCTGATCTTGGATCGTGTGTAATCAAGAAGATCGGCCGCGCCCATGGCGCGCGCGACGATGATTGCTGAATCCGGAAAATCCTCGTGATGCGCCTTGGCGGTAAAACCGGTCAATTGCCGCAACAGGCGATTGGCCAGATCATCAAAATCGTGCAGACGCTCGCGCAGATAGGGATCCGTCATATGGATCATGCGCGCGCGCATGTCGCTTTGCACCTTTTCAACGGCCGCTTCCGCAGTCAGACCATTGGCAATGGCCTCTTCAAGCTTGCGCACCCAACCACGATCGTGGGCAAACATGCGATAGGCTTCCAGTACGGCACGGTGTTCGCCTTCCATCGACATGTCACGACGCGACAGCATGTCGTCGATGGAAAGGCGCAAAGAGCCGATGGCATCCTCAAGGCGGACAAGTTCGGCTTCACTATCGTCATTGAGCAATTCGGTCACGACGATCCTCGGTTCATGCAAAACCGCATGCCCCAGCCCGATCCCGTCGCTATAGGCAGATCCGTCAATGGTAACGGGACGGCTCAAGTCAAGCTCAAGACCCGGCCGGGTGACCTTTTTAAGGTCGCCCGTCGCAATCATCTCGGCCAGAACCATGGCGATGGTTTCCAGCGCTTCGAGCTCTTCTTCCCGGTAATTGCGCATGGCCTTGTTCTGGATGACCAGAACGCCAAGTGTACGACCTGCACGCAGGATCGGCACGCCAAGAAACGAGCGGTAGATCTCCTCGCCTGTTTCCGGCAAATAGGTAAAGGCGGGATGCGATTGGGCGTCCGAAAGGTTCAGCGAACTTGCACCGGCAGCAATTGTACCGACAAGCCCCTGCCCCATTTTCAACTGCGCCAGATGGACCGCGCCGGGATTCAACCCTTCAGTCGCATAGAGTTCCAGCACGCCGTCGGCCCGCAACACATAAAAGGAGCAGACTTCCGCAACCATGTTTTGCGCGATCTGGCGCACGATACGGTCCAGGCGGTCCTGCGGTTCAAGCGGCTCCGCCATGAGTTCGCGCAACCGTCTCAGCAGGACGCGGGGACCAGCCGAAGGGTCTCTCATCGCGCTTACGCTCCTCGTTTGTTTGCCCGGCTACGATTGTCAGCAATCGGGAAAAGCCGTCTGACTTAAGTCTTATCGAGACCATAGACGGAATGCAAAGTGCGAACAGCCAGTTCCGCATAGGGTCCGTCGATCAGAATGGAAATCTTGATCTCCGAAGTGGTGATCGCCTTGATATTGATGCCCTTTTCCGCCAGCGCCTGAAATGCCGTTGCCGCCACACCTGCGTGACTGCGCATGCCGATGCCAATGACCGAAACCTTTACCAGGCCCGGTTCACTTTGCACCACATCAAAGCCAATGGCTTCGCGCGCCTCATCCAGCACGCTCAAAGATTTTTGCATGTCACTGGAGGGCACCGTGAACGTCATGTCGGTGGACGTGCCGTCTTCAGAAATATTCTGCACAATCATGTCAACATTGACATGCGCCTTGGCAAGTGGCCCGAAAATGGCGGCCGATACGCCCGGGCGGTCGGCCAGCCGACGCAGGGAAATCTGTGCCTCATCCTTGGCATAGGCAATGCCTGTTACGACTTCCTGTTCCACAATCTCTTCCTCATCACAAATCAATGTACCGGGCGGATTCTCAAAATCATCCATGCCCGGCCCGTCCGGTTCCGAAAAACTGGAACGCACGAAGGTACGAACCTTGTGCACCATGGCCAGTTCAACGGAACGCACCTGCAGAACCTTGGCACCCAGCGACGCCATTTCCAGCATTTCTTCAAATGCGATTTTTTTCAATCGCCGAGCTGCCGGCACAACCCTTGGATCCGTCGTATAGACGCCGTCCACATCGGTATAGATATCACAACGGTCTGCCTTGATACCTGCCGCGACGGCCACTGCGCTCGTATCGGAACCACCGCGCCCCAGCGTGGCAACCCTGTTATCCGGGCCGATGCCCTGAAAACCGGCAATCACTGCCACCTGGCCTTCGCCGAAGCGGCGTATCAATTCGCTCCCGTCTATATCAAGAATGCGCGCAGCACCATGCGCATTGTCCGTATGGATCGGTATTTGCCAGCCCTGCCAGGACCGCGCATTGATTCCCATCGACTGCAGGGTAATGGCCAGAAGGCCCGAAGTCACCTGTTCTCCAGACGACACAACGACATCATATTCGCGTGCATCATGCAAAGGGGATGCTTCACGGGTCCAGCCCACAAGCTCATTCGTCCGGCCCGCCATTGCCGACACGACGACAGCAACCTCATGCCCGGAATCAACTTCGCGTTTGACATGCCGTGCGACATTGCGGATGCGATCGAGGTCGGCAACTGATGTGCCGCCGAATTTCATGACTATACGGGCCATCGGTGAGACCGGAACTCCCAGTGAAACAGCTGAAATAAAGAAAACCGCCCTTTCTCAGGAGCGGTGTCGCCGATCTCATACCCAAAAAGCGTCAAGGCTGCAAGGAGCACCCTTCACCGCTGCTGCGGAAAAACCATCTACAGCCGATCAAAAGCCGACTCATCTTGCAAATTCTGCACATAAGCCACCCTTGACATTCGGTGGGCTTTGTCCGACTTGGTACTGAGCAACGTGCAGGAGATAAATATGAACGATGCCGCCACCTCAACCATTGACCAGGCAGAAGTCGATCGATTTTCCGCCATGGCATCCGAATGGTGGGATCCGACAGGAAAATTCCGGCCCCTGCACAAATTCAATCCGGTTCGGCTGGCCTATATCCGTGATCAGGTGATCGCCCATTTCGGCGGCGACCCGAAATCACACCAGCCAATGAAGGGACTGCGGGTCCTTGATATCGGCTGCGGCGGCGGCCTGTTGTGCGAGCCCATGGCGCGGATGGGCGCTGAGGTCATTGGAGCAGATGCTTCCGAGACCAATATTGAAATTGCCAGGATCCACGCGGCACAAAGCGGCATCGACATTGACTACCGTGCTGTGCCTGCGGAAACACTGGCTGCAAACGGCGAACTGTTCGACATTGTTCTCAACATGGAAGTTGTCGAACATGTTGCCGACGTTGATCTGTTCCTTGCTTCCTGTGCGCAGATGGTCAAACCCGGCGGGCTGATGTTCGTTGCAACAATCAACCGCACATTCAAGGCACTGGCACTGGCAATCGTTGGCGCGGAATACGTGCTGCGATGGCTGCCACGCGGGACACACCAATACGACAAGCTGGTGCGACCTGAAGAAATCGAGGCGCCGCTGAACAGAGCCGGCCTCGAGACCATCAAGAAAACCGGCGTATTCTATACTCCGCTATCGGATCGGTGGGAACTTTCCAGGGATATGGACGTCAATTACATGCTCGTTGCAGCACGCCCGAAATAGGCCAAAAAGCGTCTGAACGACGCCAGGCTTTCAGTTCTTTTCGTCCGGTAGATCCGGCAAGGGCGCAATGCCAACACCCTCGTCGATCAGTGCCTTCACCTCGTCGGGCTTTGCCTGACCTATGATGCCGCGTTCCTTGCTTTCACCGTAGTGGATCTTGCGCGCCTCCTCGGGGAAGCGCTCCCCGACATCCTCGGAATTTTCCCGAATCGATTTGACCGCCTTGCGCAGCTCGCTCATGGCCGATTTCTGTGCGTTGTTCATCGCAAGCTGCATCGACGCATCTTTTTTCCGTGAGGTCGATACGGAAGGCGTCATCAGTGCTTTTTCCACCACGACGGATTCGCAGACCGGGCAACTGACCAGGCCCTGCTCCTTCTGCGCCTCGAAATCCGAACTGCCTGAAAACCACACTTCAAAAGTATGGTTCGCATCACAGATGAGGTTGAATTTGATCATGCCTCCGCCCTGCCCGACAATTGTGCCTTGATATCGTTAGCCTCGCTTGAACCATCAAGCTGGAATGCCCTGCGATTTAGCAGATTGGGTATCTTCCTGCGTGCCCGCTGACTGTCTTCCCGGATGATCTCGGCAACGATCACAGCCGGGTCATCATGATCTGCCTCTGCAATGATGGCGCCCCAGGGGTCTACAATGATCGAATGACCATAGGTCTCGCGCCCATCCTCATGGGTGCCCCCCTGTGCCGCAGAGATGACGAATGCGCCGTTCTCAATCGCCCGGGCGCGTTGCAGGATGTGCCAATGGGCTTTTCCTGTCTGCCGTGTAAAGGCCGCTGGCGCCGTCAGCACATCAGCCCCGGCCAGGGCCTGAGTCTGAAAGAGCGCCGGGAAGCGCACATCGTAACAGATGCCAAGGCCAAGTCTGGCAAAGGGCAATTCCTGCACAACGGCACGACTGCCGGCTTCATAGGTCGCACTTTCACGCCAGCTTTCGCCATTGTCGAGATCCACATCGAACATATGAATCTTGTCGTATCGCGCCAGGATCTTTCCATCCGGTGCAAACAGCAGACTGCGGTTGGCGACCTTGCCATTCTCCAGGGCGATTGCTGTCGAACCGATATGGAGAAAAATGCCATGCAACGCAGCCAGTTCGCCAGCCGACCGGACAATCAAATCCTCTGCTTCACTGCGAATAATGGCCCGCAACGTCGCCCGATCACGGACCAGCGCACCGGTCATTTCCGGGGTTTGCACATAGTGTGCACCCTTTGAAACGGCTTCTTTTACCTGCTCGGCCATGGCAGTCGCGTTGCGCATCGGATCCATTCCCGACCGCATCTGTATGGCAGCTGCGCAAAATTGTTCGGCGTTCACGTCTTCACCTTCAGGCTGCCGAACGCAGCAGGTCGTCCAGTTTCCCGCGGCGTTCGAGTTCATGCAGTTCGTCACAGCCGCCGACATGGCGTTTGCCGACAAAAATTTGAGGGAATGTCGCCTTTCCATGGGCGCGCTGGATCATTTCCTTGCGCAGTTCATTGGAAAAGGAAGCATCATGTTCGGTGTAGGAAACGCCTTTGCTATCAAGCAACCTCTTGGCAGCCGTGCAGAACCCACAAAACTTCCGCGTATATATGACAACTTCAGCCATCTTATTCTCCACACTCGCATATCGTGAACAAATCACCGCTCCATTATACCGATGATCGTTACTGAATCTGTATTCATGCGTCTGATAACGGAACATTCACGTCCATCTTCTCAAAAGCGCTCCGACGTCCATCGGCAAACACATATAGTGTTTATAGGCCTGCGGGTACAACCCTTGCAAAAGTAAGCACCAGAACATCACCGGCACCTGCTTTCAACAGTGCCTTTGATGCGGATTTTACCGTTGCACCCGTGGTATAGACATCATCAATCAGCAGGATAACCTTTCCCTCAATCCCGGCACATTTGTTCTCGGCAACAACAAAGGCTCCGTTTACATTTTCTATGCGCGCCTTTGCCCCCAGACCAACCTGCTGGCGCGTCGCTTTGCGCCGGAACAGGGATGCAGGCAGATGCGGCAGCCCGGCGTGCCTGGCAAGCGCCCGGGAAAGTTCGGCTGACTGGTTGTAGTGGCGCGTTACAAGGCGCCTTCTGTGCAAGGGAACGGGAACAATAGCCTGCGTCTCGCTCAGCAGCTCGGAACCCGCGCGCGCCATCCAGCGTGCCATTGTCATGGCGAGATCTGTGCGATCCTTGTATTTCAATCGGTGGACCATTGCCTTGGCCAGATCATCATAGAGCACAGCTGATCTGGCTTTGGAGAAGGGCGGTGGATCTGCAATGGCCTCGGCGGAAACAATTGCGTCTCCCAGATCATAGGAAAACGGGGTACCGAGGACATCACACCAGGGTTTTTCGACCGGGCGCAACCTTCCCCAGCAATCAGCACACATACCGCCATGGCTGCCAGTCCGAACGCTGCAGCTGAGGCAGACAGGTGGATAGACGAGGTCGCCTGCGTGCCGCAGGGCGTGCTGCATTGTGCTCCCGATTGACAAAACCGCTGAATTGAAGGCACTGAGGGTCATCCAGCAACCATACAATTTTGACAGGCAACCGCAATGGACATCCAAAGGCTCTTCGATCCCGATCTGGTGATGCGCCACCGGCTGAGAGCATTGGCACAGGCACCTGCAAATGCCGATTTTCTGCTGAACATAGTAACCGACGAGCTTGCGGAACGGCTTGCCGCCGTTGAACGCAGCTTCGACAAGGCCATCACCCTGCACACCCACAACGCCAGAATGGCCGATCTGCTGCAGGCCAGCGGCAAGGTTCAACAGGTTTTTCGCCTTGAACAGCACCCGCTGCTTTTGACACCCGATCTGCCTGATGGTCTTTCCATCGTCTCGGATATGGAATCATTGCCCGTGGCAAACGAAAGCCTGGCGCTTGTTGTCTCTGCGCTTTCGCTTCATCTGGTCAATGACCTGCCGGGCCTGCTTTTCCAGATCAAGAACGCCCTGCGCCCCGATGGATTGTTCCTCGCAGCCCTGCCGGGAAGCGGTACTTTATCCGAACTTCGCGATGCGCTGCTCAGTGCCGAGGCAGAGCTGATCGGTGGTGTCAGCCCGCGGGTCATGCCCTTTGCCGATGTTCGAGATTGCGGTGCCCTGCTGCAGCGCGCCGGTTTTGCGCTGCCCGTGGTCGACGCAGAGACCTACACAGTTCGCTACGACAACATGTTCGCCCTGATGCGGGATCTCAGACATATGGGCATGGCCAACCCACTGGAAGGGCGCAGTCGCATACCACCCGGCCGCCGGTTTTTTGCACGGGCGGCAGAAATTTATGCCGAGCGTTACGCCGATGCGGATGGTCGCATTCGGGCAAGCTTCCGCATGGTTTATCTCTCGGGATGGAAACCCCATGAAAGCCAGCAGAAACCGCTCGCTCCAGGTTCAGCAAAGGTCAGTCTTGCACAGGCTTTGGGCACCAAGGAACAGAAAATGTAGGTGTTTGCCTGGAGCAGGTCTAGCAGCGAATACGCAGAACACCAGCCGGATAGGCTGCCCATGCTGTCAGGACATTTGATGCCTGCGCGGAGAAGCTTATTTCCCCGCCTCTGCAACCTCGTCGCTGACTGTATCGAACATCGTTCCCACATTGGTGCCAACGACAGTTACGCCGCCTATGATGACAGTGGAAATCAATGCCGCGATCAATGCGTATTCAATAGCGGTCGAGCCGCTTGCTGATGCTACCAATGCTCTTAGAGCTTTCAACATATCCGCTTCGCACCTTGAATATAGGAAGGAAATTCGAAATTTTATACTGCATCAGGCATATGGAAGAGTGTGTGATTGTATAAAAGATTCTCTAACAGACCGATAACACCAATGATTGCATTGGATATATTGCAAACCATGCAATATCAACAATCGCCGGAACGCTGACCGTCGGCGTGAATAATGCAAACGGAATTCACCGAATTGAGAAGCACGCTGCGTTGCAGTCTGTATTGTCTGTTTTTGCGCACCGTTGCGGTGGTCATGTAATCAATACCCGGATCGGAAGATGTCAATTTCCAGTCGTCGGTTGTCAATTCGATCATCGGCGGAAGCATGAAAGCCAGCGCAATGACGGCCGTGCCAAACAGTAATGCGATGCGTATGGCGCTAAATCCCGCAGGTCTGTCCGCCTCGGAGTCACCCGAATACACAGAGGACCAAAAATCATCATCGCTCATAGGCGGAACTCCGGAAACAATACAGTTACGGCCTGAGTATCCGCCATTATGTTAAATGTTTAATTAACGGTGTTTCAAACAAGATCGATCAGATAGGGAATCAGCGGCTCATCGGCCGGCGGCATGGGATAATCGCGAAGTTTTCGCGGTTCTACCCATTTCAGGGTCTGCCCTTCCAGCGGCTGCGCCACACCCTGATACCTGCGGCAGATAAACAGCGGCATCAGCAGGTGAAATGTCTCATAGGCATGGCTGGCGAACGTCAGCGGTGCAAGGCAGGCAACCTGGGTGATGATCCCCAGTTCCTCCTGCAACTCGCGTATGATGGCATCTTCGGGCGTTTCACCGGCTTCGACCTTGCCCCCGGGAAATTCCCAAAGCCCCGCCATCGACTTGCCTGCAGGGCGTTGTGCGATCAGGATACGCCGGTCTGCATCGACCAGAGCACACGCAGAAACAAGAACGACTTTCTTGTCACCCATCTGTGGACTCCTGTTTGAGCTCGGCTTTTGATTGATCCGGTGCCTGCCGATAGTCATAGCGATAGACCTCGCTGAAACCGAGGCTTTCGTAAAGGCCAACGGCCGGGTGGTTCTCGGTTTCAACCTGCAGCCATGCCTTTTCTGCACCTCTCATGCGGGCCCACCGCAATGCCGTCATGACGACCTCGCGTCCATGGCCTTTTCTGCGGCTGTCGGCGCGGGTGGCAAGCTCAAAAATACCCGCCATATCATTGTCATGAACACAAAGGGCCGTTGCAACCGCGCCGATATCGGGCTCTTCAATGACAAAAAAACCGCTGGCAGGGCGAATGGAACTTAGAACCTCCGTCAATCCGGGCTTGAGCGAAGGGTCACGTTTGTGCACCTTGATGGATGCATCCACATAACGACCCATTTCCCTGATGGGCAGATGATCGAGAACATCATCCAGATTCATGTGGCTGATATCGGCCATCATGACCCGCGTCTCGTCAAACCGGCGCCATCCCTGGGCATCAAAAAATGCATCGAGTTGCGGCGGCGCCAAAGGCGATTGCCGGAACACCAGAGGCCGCCCATAGGCCCGAAAACGCTGCGCAGCGCGTTCCACCCTCTGCTCTATGTCCCGGTGGTCAGATGGATCCAGCGGGTTGACGGAATTCAGTCTTTTGGACGGATGTCCGGCGGTCAGCCGGATTTGCCAGCTGCCATCGTACTGGATGGAGGCCGCTGGCCATGCCCTGAATCCAACAGCTTCCAATCGACGAACACGGGCTAGTTCCAGCATCAAATTTTCCGGTTTTTCAGTTGGTCACATAGTGCGCCATGACGCATAAAATTGCGGCATCACGGCGCATGAAACAGCAGCCTCAGCTGCGATAATCACCATTGATCGCCACATATTCCTTGGTCAGATCACAGGTCCAGACAGTGGCTTCACCGTTGCCCACACCAACATCCACCAGAACATCGATCTTGGGCTCTTTCATGACCAATGCAGTAGCAGCCTCGCTGTAATCGGGATCTCTTTCACCGTTAAGCGCAACACGTATGCCGCCGAACCAGATCTGCAACTTGTCACGAATGGCTTCCTGACCCGCCTTGCCAACAGCCATGACGACACGGCCCCAATTGGCGTCCTCACCGGCAATGGCTGTTTTGACCAGAGGCGAATTGGCGATCGAAAAGGCAATAATCTTTGCGGCCTTGCTGCTGGCGGCACCGGTCACGGTGATTTCCACCATTTTGCGCGCGCCCTCACCATCACGAACGATCTGATGGGCCAGGTCTTTCATCAGGTCAAACAGCGCTGTCTTGAATGCGCCAATACGCTCATCGGCCTGATCGCTTATCGTCGGCGCACCGCGCTTTGCCGCAGTGCCCGTGGCAAACATCATCAATGTATCCGAGGTCGAGGTGTCGCTGTCCACGGTAATGGCGTTGTAGCTGTTTCCCACGCCTTCATGAAGCAGCGCCTGCAGTACATCACGGCTGATATCAGCGTCTGTCACAATGAACGACAGCATGGTTGCCATATCCGGCGCGATCATGCCAGCACCCTTGGCAATACCATTGATGCGCACTTCGGTCCCGGCGATATCGACAGCGCGGGTTGCAACCTTGGGATAGGTGTCGGTGGTCATGATCGCCCGGGCGGCTTCCATCCAGCGACCCTGTTGGGCTTCTTTGGCCATACCGGCCAATGCACCGGCAAACTTGCCGGCATTCAACGGCTCACCGATCACACCGGTAGAGGCCAGAAAAACCTCGCCCATATCACAATTTGCTGCCTGCGCGGCCATCTCGGCAGTCAGACGGGCAGCATCGCTGCCCTTCTTGCCGGTAAAGGCATTGGCATTGCCGGAATTGACCACCAATGCCCGTGCCTTGCCGCCAGCCAGATTGGCCCGGCAAAAGTCAACCGGGGCTGAGGGACAAAGGGACTGGGTGAAGACACCTGCCGCAACAGCCGCTGTGTCAAACACCAGAAGCAAAAGGTCGGTTCGATCAGCATGTTTGATCCCGGCAGCAGCCGTTGCAATACGAACACCTTCCAGACCCGGTAGTTCGGCAAAGCTCGTGGGAGCCAACGGAGATATGGTTTTTGTCATGATATTGATAACACTGTTTTGCCGATATCTCTTCGGTCGGTTCGATGCACAGAAAGCCCGTTTGCGCGTGCTATTTGTTGCCCTGAGGTTTGACTGAATCCAGAAGCTTTTTCAGATTCTCGTCCTTCACATCCACTTCAATGGTGGCGCGAGCCTCTTGCAACAAAGCAAGATATTCTTCCTGCAGCAGCACTCTGCTGATCTGGTCCATGACCTTTTCAAAAGGCGGCGGCGGCGTATCGCGCTTGTCCTCGACCTTGATGATATGCCAGCCAAATTGTGTCTTTATCGGTTCCGTCGTAAAGGAACCCGGCTCCAGAGCAAAGGCAGCCGCTTCAAATTCCGGAACCATCCGGCCTTTGGTGAAGTAACCCAGGTCACCTCCCTGAGGTCCGCTGGGGCCGGTCGATTTTTCCTTGGCAAGTTCGACAAAATCCTCGCCAGCATTCAATTCCTCGACAATGGCCTTGGCCTGTTCCAGACTATCGACGAGAATATGACGGGCTTTAACTTCCTGCTCCGGTACGGTCGCAGCAACTTCCCTGTCATAACGGGCCTTTACTTTCTCATCAGAGATCTTGTCGATCACTTTTGCCTTGAAATATTCATTGTGAAGCGCCCGGTCCTTGAGAAATTCCACGCGCCGCTGGAACAATTCATCCTTGCCCAGTCCTGCCTTTTCGGCCTGTTGCGCCATGAGCTTGATATCCAGCAAGGCCGAAAGAGCGGCAGCTGTGCGCTGTTCGGGAGGCAATTGCGCGAATTGTGGATCAAGATCGGACTCTGCAAATGTCAACTCCGACTGGTAGACAGTCTTGTCGCCAATCGTTGCAATGATCTTGTCGATCTGTTCCGGTGCACCATCCGTCTGTTCCTGGGCAAACGCCGCAAAACTCAGACCAAAGGCCATAACCAATATTCCCGCACGCAGTGGCACATTAACTTGCATGATCGACAAACCTCTTTCGTTTATGCGGCCAAATGCCACTTTGTTCCATCAATAGCCGATTTCCGCCCGGCCACAACCCGCAATGAGCCCGAATCGGCCGTAATTGGCCAGAAACAGGCTGCCGATCGCTTCAAGCAAATGCCAGCACCGCCACAGCAACGTTGACATCCTACACACCCCCTCTTATCTGTCACGCAATCTCACGTCCAGATCAGTTTCGGGCGGATCAGTTTCAAAACGGCACTGTCGGGCCACACAGGCGGCTCGCTCTCTAGTTTTGATTCTCGCCCATTCATCATGAAAGGACCATATAGATGGTCAGCTTCGGCGGAATAGCCCGCAAATTGTTTGGTTCTTCAAATGAGCGCCAAATACGCTCCTACCGCCCACGCGTTGAGGCAATAAACGCCCTGGAAGCTGAAATGAAAGGCCTGTCCGACGAGCAGTTGATTGCGCGCACGGAACAGTTCCGCAGCCAGCTTGCCAGTGGGACAAAGCTGGACGACCTGCTCGTCCCGGCCTTTGCCACAGTCCGCGAAGCAGCGCACAGGGTCATCGGGTTGCGACCCTTTGACGTGCAGCTTATCGGCGGCATGATCCTGCATGAAAACGCCATTGCCGAAATGAAGACCGGTGAGGGAAAGACGCTTGTGGCGACCCTGCCCGTCTATCTCAATGCCTTGACCGGCAAGGGTGTTCACGTGGTGACGGTCAATGACTATCTGGCCAAACGTGACGCCGAATGGATGGCGCAGATCTATGGCTTCCTGGGACTGACAACGGCAACCATCATTCACGGGATGGATGATGACGAGCGTCGCGCCGCCTATGCCTGCGACATTGTCTATGCCACCAACAACGAGTTGGGCTTCGACTATCTGCGCGACAATATGAAATACGAGCGCGGACAGATGGTTCAGCGCGGTCACAACTATGCGATCGTCGATGAAGTGGATTCAATTCTCGTTGATGAGGCACGGACACCGCTGATCATTTCGGGCCCGCTTGACGACCGCTCGGATCTCTACAACACGATCAATGCCTTCATTCCCTTGCTGGAAGAACGCGACTACGAGATTGACGAAAAGCAGCGTTCGGCGACCTTTACCGAAGAAGGCACCGAAAAACTCGAGAACATGCTGAAAGAGGCCGATCTGCTCAAGGGCGAATCGCTTTACGATGTCGAAAACGTCTCCATCGTCCATCACGTGAACAATGCCCTGAAGGCGCATCGGCTTTTTGCCCGCGACAAGGACTATATTGTTCAAAATGACGAGATCGTCATTATTGACGAATTTACCGGTCGCATGATGCAGGGTCGTCGCTATTCCGAAGGTCAGCATCAGGCGCTTGAGGCCAAGGAAGGGGTTACCATTCAGCCGGAAAACCAGACCCTGGCCTCCATCACCTTCCAGAATTATTTCCGCATGTATACCAAACTGGCCGGCATGACCGGTACAGCATCGACCGAAGCCGAGGAATTCGGCAATATTTATGGCCTTGAAGTCATTGAAGTGCCGACCAATCTGCCGATCCAGCGCATCGATGACGACGATGAAGTCTATCGTACGGCAGAAGAAAAATTCGTAGCTATTGTTGAAGAGATCAAGCTGGCCCGCCAGCGCAATCAGCCCGTGCTGGTCGGAACAACTTCCATTGAGAAATCCGAGCAACTCGCCGAACGCTTGCGGGTCGCCGGCGTGGAAGGTTATCAGGTTCTCAATGCCCGCTATCACGAGCAGGAAGCCTTTATCGTTTCCCAGGCAGGTGTGCCTGGCGCAATAACGATCGCAACCAATATGGCCGGTCGCGGAACGGACATTCAGCTCGGCGGCAATGTGGATATGCGCATTGAACGCGAATTGGCTGATATTGAGGATGAAAGCCAGCGCGCGGAAAAGGAAAAACAGATCCGCGCCGATGTGCAGGTCCTCAAGGACAAGGCTCTGGCTGGTGGCGGTCTGTATGTTCTGGCAACAGAACGACACGAGAGCCGACGCATCGACAATCAGTTGCGCGGCCGCTCGGGACGTCAGGGCGATCCGGGGCGCTCGAAATTCTACCTCTCGCTGCAAGACGACCTCATGCGCATATTCGGTTCAGACCGGATGGATGGCATGTTGAAAAAACTGGGCCTCAAGGAAGGCGAAGCGATTGTCCATCCGTGGATCAACAAGGCGCTTGAGCGGGCCCAGAAAAAGGTCGAAGCACGCAACTTCGATATTCGCAAAAACCTGCTCAAATTTGACGATGTGATGAATGACCAGCGCAAGGTCATCTTCGAACAACGCCTCGAGCTGATGGATTCGGAGGACATTTCCGAAACAACGGCGGAAATGCGTCAGGACGTGGTTGATCAGCTTGTCACAACGCACATCCCCGAAAAGGCCTATGCGGAACAATGGAATGTCGAAGGGCTGAAAGCCGGCATCGCCGAGTTTCTCAACCTCGATCTGCCGGTGGAGGAATGGGTCGCTGAAGAAGGCATTGCCGAGGACGATATTCGCGAAAGGCTCACTGCTGCTGCCCAGAAGGCGGCCGCTGATCGCAGCGAGCGATTTGGTCCTGAAGTCATGACCTATGTCGAAAAATCGGTCGTGCTGCAGACACTCGATCATTTGTGGCGTGAACATCTGGTCAATCTTGACCACCTGCGATCCGTCATCGGATTTCGCGGACTTGCACAACGCGATCCGTTACAGGAATACAAGGCTGAGGCCTTTGAACTTTTCCAGAGCCTGCTGATTCACCTCAGGGAAACGGTCACCGCGCAGCTGATGCGCGTTGAGCTTGTTCGACAGGCCGCCGATGCACCCGAGCCCGGTCTGCCGGAGGAAATGGAAGCCCATCACCTCGACGCGACAACCGGCGACGATGAATTCGAACCACCGGCAGGTGGCAGCAATGTGGCTTTGGCCCCTGCTCAACAAAGAGTGGTTGCTGCAGAAAACCGTGACCCCAACGATCCGTCCACCTGGGGCAAGGTCGGCAGAAATGAAGTCTGTCCCTGCGGTTCCGGCAAAAAATACAAACATTGCCACGGTTCATTCAGCTAGAAATTCGCAGAACAAAAAAGAGCCGGCCCAGTGGGCCGGCTTTTTGTTTTTGCGCGCGCGTGCCAAAATCTGATCACCTTTGAATGCAGATATTCGGTGATGCGCTCTATCCAAACATGTCGGCGGTCATGCCCTTGTACCAGCCTTCCGATTCCTCATAGGTAGCCTTGCGAACGGATGCATCCTCGCCCGTCTGGCTGATAAAGGTGCTGGTGGAGGCGATCATTCCATCCTTCGGTGCATATTGCGCACCAACCTTCACACCATCATCGGTTTCAATCAGGCTCCAGCAGGTGTTCGAATATTTTGCCGGAAATGCCTTGGAACCGGTCAGTTCACTGCGTATCGTCATGGCTGCCACCTTCGCCTGACTGTTTGCCGAAAAGCCCGACTTCGGCATGGCGCCGGCGATGCAGGCATCGCCAATGACAAAGATGTTTTCGTCGTTTTCCGAGCGCATCGTTGATGCATCGATCGGGCAGAAGCCGGTTTCATTGGTAAGACCGGCCTGCGCCGCAATGACCCCGGCTTTTTGTTTGGGGATGACATTGAGCAATACGCCCTTGAATGTATCAAGATCGGTTTCGACGCTTCCGGCCGCCGCATCAACACTCTTGATGCCACCATGGACATCCGGTCCATACCACTCGATCATGCCGGGATAGTATTTCTGCCAGCCCTCCTCAAACAGACCCTGTTTCGAGAATTTCTCCTTCGGGTCGATGATAATGACCTTGCTGTTTGCAAATCCCCTGGACTTCAGCAGATGCGCCATCATCGACGCCCGCTCATAGGGTCCTGGCGGGCAGCGAAAGGGATTTGGTGGTGTGACCATGACAATCTGCTCGCCATCCTTGACCGCGTCGAGCTTGGCCTTGAGTAGCTGCGTTTGCGGTCCCGCCTTCCAGGCATGCGGAGCGATTTGCGCAGCTTCCTCGGAATAGCCTTCCACCGAATCATAGATCAGGTCGATGCCTGGCGAGACAACGAGACGATCATAGGGCACGCTTGATCCATCAGCCAATGTGACGGTTTTTGCCGCACGATCAACCGCTGTCGCATAATCGGTAATTTTCTTGATACCGTAATTTGATTCCAGCCGGTCATACCCATGGGTGATCGATGCGAAGTCGCGGTAGCCACCCAGATAGAGATTGGAGAAAAAACAGGTCGTGAACATTTCCGACGCGTCAATCAAGGTGACGTCGATGTCACCCTTGGAATCCTTGGCGATATAACGCGCTGCCGTGGCGCCCCCGGCACCACCGCCGATAACAACCACTTTGGGTTTTGCCTGGGCCCGCAAATAGGTTGGCAAAGCCAGAGTTGCAGCGCCGCTGGCGAGCAACAATCCGAACTGGCGTCTGTTAAAATGAGTCATTTCATTTCCTCCCGTTGAAAATTCACTGTGGTGTCAGACTTGAAAAATAGGCTGCAAGGGCGGCGATTTCCTCGTCGGCAAGGTTGCTCACCCGTGTTTTCATCACTTCATTTTGACGAATATTGGTTTTGTATTCAAAAAGTGAACGGACAAAATAATCCTTTGGCAGGCCGACAATCGACGGGATACCGTCCGCCTTGCCGGATATCTGGTGGCAGGTGACGCATTCACCTGAGAGATAGGCGCCATAGTCGGGATCGCCCTCGATCTCCAGAACAGCCGTTGCAAATCCGACCACGGCATTTTTGCTGGGCACATTGGCGTCAGCAGACGGTTTTTTCAGAGAGATCTGCTCAAGCCAGGCCACGAGGTCAGCCCTGTCCTGATCACTTTCCATGCCGCGATAGGACATGCGATTGCCCTTGATGAAACTACGCGGCTTGTGGATATAGGCATCAATGGCATCAACAGACCAGACGAGCCCGCCATCACCCGCCCGCTTCATGGCGCTGGAATATTTGAAACCTTCAATGCTGCCCGCTTTACGGCCGAAAACGCCGTCCAGGTGCGGTCCCACCTTGTTCTTCGCACGCGCACCAACCTCGTGGCATTGAGAGCAGGCCTTGAAGAGCGCTTCGCCACGGCTGGCATCTGCTGCCAGGCTCTGCGCAGAACACAGCAAAAGGCCTGCGGCAAAAGCTGCAGCCAACCATTTTGTCCTGCTCAAAATCTGTCTAAAAAACCGTAACAAAGTCAAGCTCCTCCCAAAGCCTGGCGTTTCCCGGAAACCTGTCGCCAATATCAACACACGACACTCATTTATATATGAATGTATCTATATATTGATGGAATTGTAAAGTCTGGCAAGGAAAGTCCATTGTTTGACGATCCCTGAAAACAGACAGCGCGACCAATAGTACCGCAAAAACCGCTGATCTGGAATTGCCCTTTGACCCATTTAGACCGCCGTCGGAGGGAGCGTGCGTGTCGCGATGCTTGTGGAAAAGACAACCGTCCTGCTGCATAGGTTCGAGGGTCTACGAAAGCCAACCGTTTTTTAACGCCGATACCCTATGGTGATTACCAGTATCGAGTTTGAATTGGTGTTGACGTGCGTAGAGCTGCTGAAGATACAATGGAGAATGCTCTGTTGTCGGACCTTTCTGTCCGGCAAACCGGCACCCGATATCTTGGGCAGATTCTGCAGGCCCTGAGAGGGCGTGACGGGCAAAGCCAGGCCCACCTCATGTCACTGACCGCCTTCATGATCCGCATCGCGGGCGCCGGACTGGCCTTCCTTTCGCAGGTTTTACTGGCGCGTCTGATGGGTCAGTTCGAATACGGCATCTTCGTTTTTGTCTGGGTGCTGGCAGTGATCGTCGGCAGCTTGTCCTGCCTGGGTTTTCCAACCGCCATCATCCGCTTCGTGCCGCAGTACCGCGAAGTCGGCACAGTCGACGTCATTCGCGGCATAACCCTGGCCGCGCGGCTTGTCGCTCTGTCGAGTGCAGCACTGCTTGGCTTGCTCGGCATCGCCTGCCTGGCCCTGTTCGCAGACACGATCAAGGATTATTATCTGATTCCGCTTTTCCTCGGCGCCTTTCTGTTGCCCATGATCGCGCTGGGGGATGTGCTGGATGGCACGGCAAGAGCAAACAGCTGGATGGTGCAGGCACTCAGCCCGACATTTCTCGTCCGCCCCCTGCTGATACTGGCAACCATGGTTGCCGCACTTCTTCTGGGGTTCGACGCATCGGCTGAAACGGCGCTTGCGGCCGCCCTGATTGCAACAGGCATCACGACAATGGGTCAGTTGATCATTGTCGACCGGCGTTTGCAGCACCGATTTGACAAGGGCCCTCGAGCATTTCAATTGGGCTATTGGATGCGCATCGCCCTGCCGATCTTTCTTGTCGAAGGCTTCTATTACCTGCTGACAAATTCCGACGTTGTCATGGTCGCCCTCTATGTCGAGCCTGAGCAGGTGGCAACCTATTTTGCCGCCGCAAAAACAATTGCCCTCGTGCATTTTGTATTTTTCGCGGTCAAGGCAGGCATGACACCCCGGTTTGCAGCCCTGGTGGCAGAAAAGGATCGCCGCGAACTGGCACGCTCAGCGGTGACAGCTGCCCGCTGGACGTTCTGGTCCTCCTTGCTCGTCGGTGGGTTTGTGCTGGCGTTGGGACCATTTTTTCTGTCTCTTTTTGGAAGCGGCTATACGACCGGCTATTCCGTCATGATCATTCTTTTTGCCGGCATCGCAGCAAAGGCCTTTGTTGGTCCGGGCGAAGCGTTGTTGATGATGTCAGGTGAACAGAAAATATGCGCCATGGTCTATTTTGCAGCGCTGATCATCAATATTGCCGGAAATCTGGCGTTGATCCCTCACTTCGGCATCAATGGCGCAGCCATGGCCACAATGGCAGCCATGACAGCAGAAGCTGCCCTTCTTTTTGTAATCATTCACCGGCGCCTGGGCATCAATATGAACATATTGAGCAGGAAACACACGATTGCCAACAGCCGGGAGGCCAGTTGATATGTCATCAAATCCTTTCCTCCAAAATGATTCAGGTGGGGCCGGCAGCACCACCGCGACAAAAATTGCGGGGCAGACAATTCAGCGTCCCAACGCTGATATTTCCGTGCCCGCCAGGAAACCGTCAAGACACCTCAGCCTCTATCCCGAGCGGGCCGGTTACGATCTGCGCGACGAACTTGATTTTCTGACCTACCGCGCCATCGAACCCAATGTGTTCTTTTCCGCCCGTTTCATGGCACCGGCAATGCCACGTATCGAAGACAAGACGATACGCCTGATGATCATGCGCGATGAGGACGAAACACGCAGCCGCATGCGTTTTCTCATGCCGTTTACAGTCGAACGTTCCGGTTTGTCCTTGAGAAAACCGTTTATTCGCGCCTGGTCCAATCCCTATGGTCCACTGGGCACACCTTTGCTTGATGAAGAAGGTGCGGCGGAAACACTGGACAATCTGTTTGAGACGCTCAACGACAAGGTACTGCGCCTGCCCCCGATTCTGGTCATACCAAACGCACGTCTCGACGGCCCCTTTGTCCAATTGCTGCGGGCGGTGGCGGCCAGCCGCAACCTGCCGATTGCCGAAACAGACCGTTTTGAGCGGCCGATGCTGCAAAGTCTGCTGGATGGCGAAACCTATCTGAAACAATCCATGTCGACGAAACATGTTCGCGATCGCCGCCGCCTGCGCAAACAATTGAGCAAACTGGGCGATCTTACCTATGATGTGGCCAGACAGGCCGAAGAGATACGTTTCCGCATGGAAGAATTTCTGGCGCTCGAGGCCAGCGGATGGAAAGGCCAGCGGCGTTCTGCCATGGTCGTCGATCGCTATCGCGCCGCCTTTGCCCGCGAAGCAATTACCGGACTGGCCGAGAGCGACAATGTGCGCATTCACACACTCAATCTTGATGGCGAAGCCATCGCATCAACAGTTGTTTTCATCATGAGCGGCACGGCCTACACATGGAAAACCGCATTCAACGAGACCTATCGCAATTATTCTCCGGGCCAATTGCTGATGGACGATCTGACGACCACCCACCTGGATGATCCCAACATTGTCATCACAGATTCATGCGCTGTTCCCGATCACCCGGTCATGAGCCGTCTGTGGCGCGAGCGCTGCAATATGGGCACATTGGTCCTGGGCCTTACCCCGTCATCCGACCGCCACATACACCAGGTTGCGAAACAATTGCACCTGAATCAAAACACCCGAAACATGGCGCGTATTGTCCGCAACAAGCTGCGCAGTTTCATCCGACGTAAATAGCAAATCTGCTGTTTCGCAGCGCACCATTGCCACTCGATTCCTTTGACAAGGCAGGCTCTAAACCCTTGCCTCGCGCACGGCCCGATCGCGTAACGCTCGCCGAATGACCTTGCCTGTTGTCGTCATTGGCATGGTGGCGACAAATTCCACTTCACGCGGATATTCATGGGCGGACAGCCGGATCTTGACCCAATCCTGAATCTCGCCTGCCAGTGCGTGGCTCGGCTTATACCCCGGCTTGAGGACGATATAGGCTTTGACAATTTCCGTGCGGACCGGATCCGGCTTGCCAATGGCTGCAGCAAGCGCGACGGCCTCGTGGGCAGTCAGACAGTCTTCGATTTCACCCGGTCCGATCCTGTATCCGGCGGATGTGATGACATCATCATCGCGCCCGAAGAATTCGACATAGCCATCGGCGCTCTGGATACCCTGGTCCCCGGTCAACATCCAATCGCCAATGAATTTTTCCCGGGTAGCGCTGTCGTTGCCCCAGTAACGCAAAAACATGACCGGATCAGGTCGCCTGACGGCGATCTGCCCTGGCTTACCCGCTGCAACCTCCCGGCCATCTTCATCAATGATTCCAACCGTATGGCCGGGCACCATCTTGCCGATCGCTCCGGCCTTGCTCACCCCAAGCCTGTTGCAGGAAGCCAGCACCAGATTGCACTCGGTCTGTCCATAAAATTCATTGATGGTAAGGCCAAGCTCTCTCTTGGCCCATTCAAAGGTTTCTTTGCCCAGCGCTTCTCCGCCGGAACCGATTGTCCGCAGCTTCAAATCATAGCGCGCCATGGGCTGGTCAACCATTCGCAGCATTTTCAGCGCCGTTGGCGGTATGAAAGCGTTGCGCACGCCCATCTTCGCCATGATTTCAAACGCCGTTTCCGGATCGAATTTCTGCGCTGCCGTCGAGACCACCGGCACACCAAAATAAAGGCCAGGCAAAAGCACATTCAACAATCCCCCCGCCCAAGCCCAGTCCGCCGGGGTCCAAAGCAGATCACCCGGCTGCGGCAAAAATTCATGGGGGAACTCGATACCCGGCAGGTGGCCAAGCAGCACCCGGTGGGCATGCAACGCACCCTTTGGCGGCCCGGTGGTGCCGGAGGTAAAAATCATCAGCGCCGGATCTTCGCTTTTGGTGGGAACGACATCAAAATGCGGAGAAAATTCACGGACCAATGCGTCAAAGGAGATTGCGTCGGGCGACTCATCAACACAGACCAAAGACGTCAGGTTTTCCAGACCGTCGGCGATCTGCTCCACCTTTTGCACCCCGGATGAATTGGTGACAAGTATTTTGGCTCCCGATGTCTGGAGACGGTATTCCACGGCATCAACGCCAAACAGCAACGCCAGCGGCACGGCGATGGCGCCCAGCTTGTAGATCGCCATATGGACCACGACTGTTGCAAAACTCTGCGGCAACATGAGCGCAACGCGGTCACCCGGTCCAATACCCAGAGAGGCAAGCCCATTGGCAAAGGCATTGGACTGATCACGCAAGGCGCCATAGTTCAATGTATCGGCGTCACCATCCGGCTGATAATGTTTCAGACACACCCGTTCAGGTTCCCTGCCTGCCCAGACATCACAGGCGGCCACGGCAATATTGAAATATTCAGGAATATCCCAGCGAAAATCACGCACAAGATCTTCATAAGTGTCACGAAGTGGAAGCATGGGCCGGCTCAATTCCTGTGCACTCGAGGCGTTGATTTCATGCCTGTTTATAGCTCTGGCTTGGGGCGATGGAAAGAATGAACATCGCCAGGAGACCAGATAAGTTTGCACTGCACAACAATGAAAGCCCTGTCGCGGCCAGAGGGCATCAGGTCAGAGGGTTTTTGCTGTCGGCCAGAATTCGCCCACCGATGACAATAAAACAGAATCCCGCTGCCTGCTCTATGCGGTGCTGCGCATTCCGAAACCGCTTGATGATGGGTGCTGACGACATGAAAATGCTGACGATGGCATACCAGACCATTGCGCAGGCAAACACCAATAGAATCATCAGAACCGAGACCCAGAGCGGCATATTTGCGGTGACTGCGGTTGCGAAGACACTTGTAAAAAGAACGATCGCCTTCGGGTTGGTGAGAGTCACCAAAAAACCAAAGACAAGCGGATTGCCCCTAGCCCGCATTTCTCACCCAATCTTTTTATGAGAGTTTAATTCTCGATGC
>TARA_R110001599_G_scaffold173799_1_pt1 | contig 31804 bp, 33 predicted proteins | sample TARA_R110001599 | Tara Oceans TARA_R110001599 (sample SAMEA4398360) | marine metagenome | biome: Polar Biome; feature: [MES] marine water layer (ENVO:01000295) within the mesopelagic zone...; material: water (ENVO:00002006), including particulate matter (ENVO:01000060) such...
AATGGTGAATTCACCGTTAATATTGCTTTAGTTAGGAATGGGCAACCGATTTTAGGTGTGGTTTATGCGCCAGTAATTGACAAGCTGTACTATGGTGCTGAAGGTCTTGGTGCTTTTTTAGAATATCAGGAAATTCAAATGAAACTATTGAATGCACATGTTTTGGGTCTGAGCAAAAGTGGACTAAGGGTAGTCGCTTCAAGGTCTCACCTAAATGAGGACACACAAGCTTTTTTGAATAGGTTAAATGCTCCTGAAATTGTGAGCATGGGTAGTTCACTTAAGTTTATGATGTTAGCCGAAGGGGAGGCGGATATTTACCCAAGGTTTGCCCCCACAATGGAATGGGACACGGCTGCGGCACATGCAATTTTAAGTGAATTGGGAAGAAAGGTGGTGGACTCGGGAGGAAATTCTCTTATTTATAATAAGGAAAGCTTACTTAATCCCTATTTTAGCGCCTCATAAATATTAAGAATGAATAGGGATAAGATTGCAATTATTGGATTGGGCTATGTGGGCCTTCCGTTGGCTGTAGCTTTTGCGGAGAAATATAAAGTCTTTGGTTTTGATATCAATCAATCAAGAATTGATGAATTGAACAACGGTCATGATCGAACACTTGAGGTGGAAGATGACCTTCTAGCTTCTGTTTTGGTAAACCAAGGTGCTGAAGTAGGTCTTTTCAATACAAATCAATTGAAAGATATTAAGGACTGTAATGTTTTTATAGTCACCGTTCCAACCCCTATTGATGATGATCAAAACCCTGATCTAACACCGTTAATTAGGGCTTCAGAAACGGTTGGAGTAGTCCTTAAGAAGGGAGATATTGTTATTTATGAGTCTACTGTGTATCCTGGTGCTACCGAAGAGGACTGTGTTCCAGTTTTAGAAAAGAAGTCGGGATTAAAGTTCAACATAGATTTTTATTGTGGCTACTCGCCTGAACGAATTAACCCAGGAGATAAAGAACATACTGTAAAGAAGATTTTGAAAGTTACTTCTGGTTCAACTCCAGAGATAGCAGAAAGAGTAGATCAACTTTATAAGAGTGTAATTACTGCAGGTACCTATAAAGCGGCCTCAATTAAGGTGGCCGAAGCGGCAAAGGTAATAGAGAACTCTCAGCGCGACATTAACATTGCATTCGTAAATGAATTGGCAATGATCTTTAATAAAATGGGGATTGACACTGTTGATGTTTTGGAAGCAGCTGGCACAAAATGGAATTTCTTGCCTTTTCGACCAGGGCTAGTTGGGGGGCATTGTATTGGTGTCGACCCATATTACCTAGCTCAGAAGGCTAAAAAAACTGGATATTACCCACAGATTTTATTGGCTGGCAGAAGGCTTAATAACAGCATAGGGCCTTATGTTGGTAGCCAAGTGGTTAAGCTTTTGATGAAAAAAGGAAAGGTAATCAGAGACTCTAAAGTGCTTGTTTTAGGTATTACTTTCAAAGAGAATTGCCCAGATATCAGAAACTCAAGAGTGATTGATATCATTCAAGAATTGAGGGAATTTGATGTAAATGTTGATGTTTTCGATCCTTGGGCTGAGTCCAAAGAAGTGAAGCATGAATATGGTTTAGACTTAGTTAGTGAACCTGAACTGGATTTGAAATCATACGATGGAATTGTGTTAGCCGTAGCGCACAATGAATTCAAGTCAATGATGCTACCTGAGAATGTTGATTCTGATTCAGTCATTTATGATGTAAAATCATTTCTTCCAAAAGAAACTATTACGGCTCGACTATAATGGCAAAAATATTAATTACTGGAACAGCAGGGTTTATAGGTTTTCATTTAGCCAAAAAGCTACTTGAAAGAGGAGATGAGGTGGTTGGCTTGGATTCTATAAACGACTACTACGACATCCGTGTTAAGCATGGGCGATTACTAGAAACGGGTATCGACCCTGAGGAAATTGAGTATAATAAACTAATTCAAAGCTCGAAATTCAAGTCGTATCGTTTCATACAGTGTCAATTAGAAGATGCTGAAAATCTGAATCGGTTGTTTGTGGCAGAGAAGTTTGACAAGGTGATTAATCTTGCCGCTCAGGCAGGAGTCAGATATAGTATTGAAAACCCAAAGGCTTATATTGATAGCAATATTGTGGGCTTTGTTAATATTTTAGAAGCTTGTCGCCATAACAAGGTAAAGCACTTATCATATGCGAGTAGCTCTTCAGTCTATGGTTTGAATGAAACTAGACCTTTCTCTACAAGCCACAATGTAGATCACCCTATAAGCTTATATGCAGCAAGCAAAAAGAGTAATGAGTTAATGGCTCACACCTATAGTCATTTGTTCAGCTTGCCTACCACTGGTTTAAGATTCTTCACAGTTTACGGCCCATGGGGAAGGCCTGACATGGCGTTATTTTTATTCACCAAGGCCATTCTGGATGGAGAGCCGATTCAGGTTTTCAACAATGGAGAAATGTCAAGAGACTTTACTTACGTTGATGATATAGTTGAAGGGGTTACTAGAGTAAATGATAATCCCCCAAAGGGTAATGAAAATTGGTCAGGTGAAAACCCTGATCCAGGTTCGTCTAAAGCACCTTACAAGATTTATAATATAGGAAACAATTCGCCAGTGAAACTGATGGATTTTGTTACGACTATTGAAAAAGCATTAGGTAAAGAAGCTGAAAAGCAATTTATGCCAATGCAGCCAGGTGATGTGTCCGCTACGTACGCTGATGTTCGAGATTTAATTGCTGATTTGGACTATAAACCAGAAACCTCCTTGGAATACGGAGTAGGAAAATTTATCGAATGGTACAAAGAATTTTATAAGAAGTAATAATGGAGCCAATTAGAATGGTTGACCTCTTAGGTCAGTATGCCAAAATAAAGGAAGAGGTAAAAACGGAAATTAATAAGGTTTTAGATAATGCTACATTCATCAACGGGCCTGTAGTTTCTGAATTTCAGAAGGATCTTGAAAATTATCTTTCCGTTAAACACGTAATTCCATGCGCCAATGGGACTGATGCGCTTCAGGTAATTATGATGGCCTATGATTTTCCGAAAGGTTCTGAAGTGATTGTTCCTTCGTTTACCTATGTGGCAACAGTAGAGGTTATTGCTCTACTGGGGTTGAAACCTGTATTTGTAGAAGTTTATCCAGACACCTTTAATATTGACATTGAGGATTTGGAAGCAAAAGTTACAGATGAAACCGTTGCTATTATTCCTGTTCATTTATATGGGCAATGTGCAGATATGGAGCGTCTAATGAGCGTTGCTAAAAAACATGAGTTAAAGGTTTTTGAAGATACAGCTCAAGCTATTGGAGCTGACTATACTTTCACAAACGGGAATGTTGTCAAAGCGGGAACGATTGGAGATGCCGGAGCAACTTCATTTTTTCCTTCTAAGAATTTGGGAGCATATGGTGATGGCGGAGCAATTATGACCAATGATGACGAATTGGCCTCTAGGTTAAGGATGATTGTTAATCATGGCCAAAGTGAACGCTATTATCACGATTCGATCGGAGTGAATTCTCGATTAGACAGTATCCAAGCTGCTATTTTGAAGGTCAAACTCAAGTATTTAGATGAGTATAATGAGGCTCGTCAACATGTTGCGGAAAGGTATAATGAAGCTTTTGCTGTATCAAATGATATTGTAACACCGAATACGGCTGACTTTACTAGTCATGTTTATCATCAGTACACTATTAAGTTGAAAGATGCCTCCAAGAGAAATGAGTTAAACAAGTTTCTTTCTGGTCAAGGCATACCATCAATGATATATTACCCAGTTCCAAATCATCTTCAAAAAGCCTACAGGTATTATGGCTATAAGGAAGGAGATTTTAGAATCACGGAAGACTTGTGCTCCAGAGTTATTTCTTTTCCTATTCATACTGAGATGGGAAGGGATCAACAGGAATTTATTATTGATAATGTTTTAGCATCCTTCTCTTTATAGTGGCAATTTGATCATTGGCTTACCAAAACTTGTTTACTCCGATCAAAAACTAGCATACAAATATTAGAAGGTTTATTGCTATTTCAGAATATTGAGTAAATTTGTTACTCAATATTGAGTCTAATGTGGGACTCAGGAGGCGAAGCTGTGCTTAGAGTATTACGTTAAGGACATTGGGGCTAGCTTTCAGTTTAAGATTTTCTTATTTAACAATGCTTGAAGCGCTTATTTCTTCAAAAACACGAATAAAACTATTGTTAAGGCTTTTCCTTAATCCAGACTCTAGTGCTTACTTACGGGGTTTGGCTGAAGAATTTAATGAAAGTACTAATTCAATTAGAATTGAGTTGAATAGGTTTGAAGAGGCAGGGATGCTAGATTCTGGTTTGGTTGGTAATAAGAAGGTGTTTAAGGCCAACAAAGCTTACCCTCTTTTTCAGGAAGTCAGAAGTATTCTTCTAAAGTATACTGGGCTTCAAGATGTAATTGACGAAGTAGTTGAAAAACTTGGGGATTTGAGCGAAGTATATCTTACTGGAGACCTGGCGCTTGGAAAGGATTCTGATATTGTAAGTTTAATAATTGTGGGGAATCCGGATCTACATTATCTTGTACAATTAATTCAGAAGGCTGAATCATTAATGCCTAAGAAAATTCAATACTTGGTATACTCTAACGAAGAAGCTGAATTAATGACTTTCGACCCAAATCAAAACCTATTAATTTGGCATGAATAATTCACAAAGAGTATATTGGACAGCTTTTTATACTAAGCCCCGTAACGAGAAGAAAGCGGCTGAGAGGTTAATTTCTAAGGGGTTTGATGTATACTGCCCTACTAGAACCGTGCTTAAACAATGGTCGGATAGAAAGAAGAAAGTAATAGAACCCGTGTTTACCTCATACCTGTTTGCCAAGGTTGATGAAGCTTGTCGATTAGAAATTTTGAAGGATTCCTCAATTGTTTCAAACGTAAGGTGGTTAGGCAAACCGGCTATTATTCAAGAGCAGGAAATTTCTGAAATTAAGTCCTTTTTAGAGGAGTTTCCTTTATCTGAACTGTCAGGTGAAAGCTTTCAGGTTGGAAGTCGGGTAAATGTTGACACTGGAGCTTTATCTGGCCAGTCGGGGGTAATTAGAAAGATTCAAGGGAACAAAGTCTTTTTGTTAATCTCAAATCTGGGGGTTGAGCTGAAAGCAGAGATGAGCATGAATCATTTAAGAAAAGTTGGCTGATTTTTAGCCTAGTCAAAATAGTATATATTTGAAGACTTTAAACAATTCTTGTTATTACAATATGATGAATACTAGTCACCAAAATTCCCAAAGAAAAATCAAAATTGGTTTAATGAAGCCTTCATTTTGCCTCCTACGAATATTGACTTTGGTGTTTATTATTATTTTTTCAGGGAGTGCTGTTGAAGCACAGTCTCTAGGAGGGATGGATTTGAAATCAGTTAAAGTTGACGAATTATCTGATGAACAGATCCTGAATTATATTAGGCAGGCTGAAGATCGTGGGTTAACGCAATCACAGCTTGAAGTGTTAGCAAGGCAGCAGGGGGTTTCAGAAAGTGAAATTTCAAAATTGAGAAGGAGAGTTGAAGCCTTGAGAAGTGGTGCCAATAATTCGAATGTTAGTTCAATTGATAAAAGGAGTTTACGAACTGAGTCTGTTGCTTTAGCCGATGATAATGTTTTCGGTGCACTTTCGGGTCAGGAAAATGCTAAACTAACAGAAAAACAGAAGAGAATATTTGGATTTGATTTGTTCCAAAAGAACAGCTTGACTTTTGCGCCTAATTTGAATTTGCCTACTCCAATGGATTATCAACTGGGGCCGCAAGATGTAATTGTAGTCGACTTATGGGGAGCTACTCAGGCATATTTTCAGTTTGAAGTTTCACCAGAGGGAACAATAAGACCAGAAAACTTGTCCCCCATCTATGTGAATGGGCTGACTATAGAAAACGCCTCGAAAAAAATTATTGATCGGTTAAGTCAAATTTATAATGGTATGAAACCTCAAGGCAATAATCCCTCAACTATATTTCATCAAATCAGTCTGGGTAACATCAGAACTATTAATATAGAGGTAGTGGGAGAAGTTGCTAAACCAAGTATGTATGCACTTCCTTCCCTCTCAACTGTATATACGGCTTTGCACGCAGCTGGAGGACCAACTGAAAATGGTACATTTAGGAAAATACGATTGATTAGGGATAATAAACTGCTATCGACTTTAGATATTTATCCCTTTATGACAAGCGGAATTCGTTCGGGCGATGTTCGATTGAAGAATGGCGATGTGATTATTGTTGAGCCATTTACTTCTAGAGTGGATTTAGATGGAGAGGTAAGAAGAACAGGACTTTTTGAGCTTAAAGAGCAAGAGAATTTTAATGATCTCTTACGCTATTCAGGAGGCTTTACTAGTAAGGCGTTTAAGAGTACAGTTACAATTAAGCGTGATGGAGATAGGGAGAGAGGAATTATTGATCTTGATAAAAAGGACTTTGCTTCGTTTAAGCCTAAGGATGGTGATTTGGTGGAGGTTAGTGCTATTTTGGATCGCTTTTCTAACCGTGTAATTATTAATGGTGCCATTTATCGTGAGGGTGAGTATGAGCTTTCTGATGATTTAACATTAAAGAACTTAATAGAGAAAGCAGGCGGGCTTAGAGGTGATGTAAATTTGTCTCGCATTTCAATTTATAGGACTAGTGACGATTTTTCACAATCTGTTATTCCAGTAGATTTAGCTGCTCTTATGAGTGGTGATATTGTAGACGTACCCTTATCAAGAGAGGATGTGGTTCAAATCACTTCGATTTATGACATTAAGGAAGAGTACTATGTCCAGATTACGGGTGAAGTCCTAGAAGGCGGGGTCTATCCTTTCTTTAAAGAAATGACTGTTCAGGATTTGATCATCCTTTCAGGTGGGCTTAAAGAGTCTGCTTCAGGAGCCTTAATAGAAATATCTAGGAGGAATCTCAATGGAAGTGTAAACGCGGCTGCTGAAATTATAAATATTTCTATAGATCAAGGCTTATCACTCACTTCTGAAGATAGAAATCAGGTACTAAAACCTTTTGATCAAATCTATATTAGAAAATCTCCTGGATACTCAATACAGCAGCAAGTTACGGTAGAAGGGGAGGCTCTTGCAACAGGTGTATATACAATTAGTAGAAAAAATGAAAAGATATCAGACATGATAAAAAGGGCTGGTGGATTGACGCCTTATGCTGATGCTTCTGGCGCTATTCTTATTCGAAAAACTGAGTTTTCAAATTTAAAATCTAATGATCAGGTCAGCCAGGAGTCTTTGCAGGAGTTGAGAAAAAAAGTACTCAATGATGAGTCTGAACTCAAGAATATTAGTCAGACTCAATTAATTGAACGGTTGAAAAAACTAGAAGAGAAAGTTGATACTGATACCCAAAACGACAGGGTTGGAAGTAAGTTAAAAAAGGATTTGATTCAAGATATCTCTGAACAAGACTCTTCGGTACGCAACATTGTGATTAAAGAGGAAGAGCCAGTTGCAATTGACTTACGGAGAATACTTAATGAACCAGGATCAAAATATGACTTGATAGTTAAAGAAGGTGATGTTATATCCATTCCAGGGAAGCTTGAAACCATTAGGGTAGCGGGAGAGGTTACTTCTCCATTGAATGTAAGGTTTGATGAGTCTTATAGTTTCAAGGATTATATTGAGCTTTCAGGTGGTTTTTTGATTAGCGCAAAAAAGGGGAGAAGCTATATACAATACCCAAATGGGGAAAGAAGGGGGGTAAAGAGATTTTTATTTTTTAAGAAATACCCAAAAGTACAAGCGGGCTCTACTATTTTCGTGAGTAGGAAGCCTGACCGAAAAGGAGTCTCTATTGGTGAAATTATAGGTATAAGTTCGAGTTTGGCTACCTTAGGGGTACTTGTATATCAAGTAATTAGATAATCTATTTTTAATGATATGACAAACCCAAATAAAAGCTTCAAAGAGGGTGAGATCGACTTATTCGTGATTTTTAAAAAATTATGGATCAAACGAAGGACAATACTGGTATTTACACTTTTTGGTGCTATAACTGGCTTATTAATTGCCCTATTTACTCCTAATACCTATACTGCATCTTCCACTTTTATTCCGCAAACATCCGATTCTAATTCATCAGGTTCTTTAGGGGGGTTGGCGGCTATTGCAGGAATTGATTTAGGCAGTTCCTCAACTGGCGGTGATATACCTCCTCAGCTCTATCCAAAGATAGTATCCTCAATCCCATTTCACCTTGAGATTTTGGGAACAGTTATTAATTGGGAAAATGGTAATGGGCGTTATGGAGATTATTTGCACAAAGATATAGATGATTCTTCTTCTTTAGATATTATTAATCTTAACAGCTTAGGAATAGAGCCTGACGGTAAGGATGTTTGGAATATTAGTGAGCTTGTTCACAGTCTAATCGAGAAATCAAAAAGTAATATAAAAATTGAAACAAACAGAGACGGGTATGTGAAGATTTCAGTGAATGATAAGGAGCCTCATGTTGCTGCACAAATAGCTAAGGCTGCTGAACAAGCATTACAACAAAGGATTATAGACTATAAGATTGCTAGTACAGAGCTTTTGTATGAGTTTACTAGAAACCAGTGGCTACAAAAGAGAGCGGAGTTTTATGGTATTCAAGATAGTTTAGCTCGTTTTAGTGATAAAAATCAGAATATCACTTCTTCTTATGCACAGAATGAACGTAAAAGATTGGAGACGCGCTATGATATATTGAATTCCGTGTATTCTGAATTATGGAGTCAAAAAGAACAGACTGCTCTACAGCTAAAGAGGGATACACCTATTTTTACTATTATCGATCCTGTTATCGTTCCAAATAGAAAATCTTCTCCTCAGCGTTTCGCAATAGTGTTATTGATTTCCTCATTAGCATTTGTCTTTTCTGCATCATACTTTTTTATTAAGGATGTGCTGTTAGTTCAAGCATGAGGCTCTTTTTAGACGGTACTGTCTGTGTTTCTTTTTATTGATTAGATGATATTTAATAATATTAAATTAACTTCCTTTATAAAGAATACGCTGACTCTTACCTTTGGGACGTTTGTTGCACAAGCATTGCCAATACTATTTTATCCTATATTAAGTAGGGTTTACTCGCCAAAGGAGTTTGGGGTATTTGCAATTGTAATGGCCATAGCACCGTTTGTGACTCTTTTCGCAAGTGGTTCTTACGAAAATGCAATCCTAATCACAAAGAACAAACGTGAAGAGGCTAATTTAATTGGTTTTATTCTGCTTAGAAGTACTATTGTAGTCTTAGTACTGTTGTTGCTATTGTATTTTATTGAAAGACCTCTTCTAGAGTGGTGGGATAAACAAGAGTTGCAACATTTACTCTATATCCCCATAATTGGAGCTCTGTTTACAGTTATTTATAACTGTTTTAATGAGTGGTGCGTGAAAAATAAGTACTTCTCAACATTGGCATGGAATAAAATAATTAACACCTCGAGCCTATCAATTGGTAAGTTAAGTTTCGGTTTGACGCCTATGATGTTTAATGGCTTAGTTATGGGGGATCTTATAGGGAAATTTATATCCTCGAGTGTTGCTATGTATAGAGCTATGACTTTGGGAGGAAAGTATTTTTTGGCTGTCAAATTCAAGTATTTTTCTTCTTTAAGGAGGAGGTATATTAAGTTTCCGAGAGTAATGTTGCCTGATCAGTTGCTGAATAACGTGGGGGCTTCAATGCACGTTTTCTTTGTGGCGGCTTATTTTGGGGATAGTGAATTAGGTCATTTGACAATGGCTATGTCTTTACTTTATGTTCCTGTTACAGTGATTAGTACCGCCATAAAGGATGTTTTTAGGCAAAAGGCTAACGAAGATTTCCAGACAAACGGTGATATCAGGTCGTTCTATTTAAAATTACTAAAGCCAATTGCAGCAGCAGCGGTATTTTTGGCGATACCAATATACTTTATCCTGCCGGATCTGTTCTCTTTTTTTCTAGGTAAAGAGTGGTCACCAGCAGGTTTTTATGCACAGATAATGTTACCTGTTTTTGTGACTAATTTCATAAGCATGTCTTTGGGAGGTGTTTTTGTCATTGTGAATAAAATGCAAATTTCACTTTATTGGCAGTTATACGGAATTGGAACAAGCATTATTTCGTTGCTAATTGGAGTTTATATTTTCAAAACATTTGAATATACACTAATATGTTTTGCAGTCGCCCGAACTAGTTCATATATACTTTACGCTATTTTGTCTTATTACTTTGCTAAGTCTTCGACTGGAGAAACATCATCTTGAACCTTCTAGAAACATATCATATTCCAACACCTCCTACATTAAAAATTAAGAAGGCTTGGATAATGACTTTTTTTGGAGTTGTGATTTTGAGGTTGCTATTGGATTTAGCTTATAGAGATGTGGTTTCTGTGGTTTTTGGATACTACAATTTCAAATATGAGCCATCAATAATATCGTTAATATATTCTTGGGTGTTTTTACTTGCGCTTTGTCCGTTGATTGTGAAAACTATCCATAGAGATACACTTTCTTCCAACATTTTATCGATTCTTATACTTATCTCTCTATTACCAACTTCTTCTCTAATCAGCTTTAATAGTTCATATTCACTTACCTATATAATTTTTATATTTGTTTATTGGTTTTTGTTGCTTGTTTTTAATTTGAGAGTGCCAACAATTTTTCTCACGAGGAAACCAATAGTTAAATCATATATTCCTTTAGCTGTAATTAGTGTTATACTGTGCGGAGCTGTTGTTTATGCCTCCTGGAGATTTACAGGGTTTAGATTTCATTTTGGTCTTATAGATGTATATGATATTCGCTCAGATGCAAGGGAATATTCGGGACCAGTGCTCTTGGGGTATTTAGTTACAGCAGCCGACAATATACTTCCTGTTTTATTGATTTTTTTTTTAGTAGAGAAAAGGTGGACGCTTGCAATATTAATGGTAGTAATCATACTATTGAATTTTGGAATTTCTGCAGTTAAAATGATCATGTTTTATCTTGCTTTTACGTTGCTGTGTTACGTCTTTATTAGATCCGCTAGAGTTTTTAGAAAATCTGTATGGTTTCTTTCTTTTTTTGTGTCTGTTTGTATACTGGAATTTGAAATTTTTAGGACAGCAATCTTGACCAATTTTTCCCTATTTCGAATATTCTTTATACCTTCAAAGTTGCACTCTTTATATTTTGAATACTTTTCAACGCGAGAGCTAGATTTTTTCAGGCAATCAGCATTGAGGTGGCTATTTAACTCCCCCTATGAAGAGAATATTCAATTCTTGATTGGAGAGTATGATATAGGCGACTTCACTGCAAGGGCCAATAATGGTCTCTTTACGGATGCCTACTTGAACCTTGGATTTATCGGAGTGATATTATACCCTTTGTTTCTGACTCTATTATTAAAGATTTTAGAGGGTTCGGCAAAAGGTTTGGACGTACGAATATTATTTGTTGTATCAACTACTACTACTTTTGTCTTACTAGGGGTTTCTATTACTACAGCCCTACTTACTTCGGGTGTTTTTCTACTCATTCTAATTATGTACCTCTTTCCCAGAAGGGCTATGTTGGATAAAAATTCAATAGTGTTATAAGTATGAAGGTTTGTCATGTTATCAGTGGGTATTATCGCAACGACCCTAGGGTGTTTCAGCGTCAATGTAAATCGTTACATAGTGCAGGAATGGATCTTTGTATTCTAACAAATGATGGGTTGCCTAATGAGATCTTAGATGAAATTGAAATCTTTTCCACAGAAAAAATTTGGAATAATAGGCTGAAAGTATTGCTATTCGCTTATTTTCAGTTTATTAATGAAGCCATTAGTATCGATGCAGATGTATATCAATTGCATTCACCAGAATTAATTACACTTGGTTTAGCCCTTAAAAGAAAAGGAAAGTTAGTAGTCTATGATGCACACGAAGATTTACCGAGGCATATTCTAGAAAAGGATTGGTTGCCAAAAGTTGTTAGACGCCCAATTTCCAATTTTATTGAAGCTTTTATGCATTGGTCTTTGAGCAGATATGATGGGATAGTTTCCCCGCATCATCATGTCGTTGATAATTTATCCCACATTAACAACAATACCGTTTTAATAACAAATTTTGCAAAAGTTGTACCTTCAATTGATGTCTCACGTTCATCATTTTTAAAGAGAGAGAGGATCATTTGTTATTCAGGTACAGTTTATTTGCATAGTAACCAATTTTCAGTTTTAGATTCAATAGCAGCGATTGCCAATGTGAGATATCAAATTGCGGGTTTCATGGATGAGTCAATGTTACATAAAATGTCCCAACATAGAGCATTTGGTAAAGTCGATTACTTGGGCCGTATCCAATGGGAGGAGCTGAAGGATTTTTATCATAAGGCTATAATTGGGCTAGTCATTATTGATTATAAAATGAATTTGGGCTCTAAACGAGGCACATTCGCTGTGAATAAACTTTTTGAATATATGGAGGCTGGATTACCCGTTATCTGTAGTGATTATGACTTATGGAGAGAAATAATTGAGAAGTATGAATGTGGAATCTGTGTTGAACCTGGAAATATCTCAGAACTTAAAAGTGCAATAGACTATCTATTGAATAATAAAGACAGGGCTTATGAAATGGGTCAGAGAGGGAGGAAGGCCGTTTACGAGGAATATAATTGGAAAACTCAAGAAGGCCCGTATGTTGAAATGTTTAAAGACCTTTACTACGGAAAATAGAATATTAGAGGGCGTTATTATACATGATAATGCTCTATTAAATTAAAATTTAAGAATGAAAAAAGCATTTATTACAGGGATTACAGGGCAAGATGGTTCTTATTTGACTGAATTTCTCCTTGAAAAGGATTATGAGGTACATGGAATTATTAGGAGATCCTCTGTTTTCACTACCTCAAGGTTGAGAAAGGATGTTTGGAATCATCCAAATTTCCACACTTACCATGGAGACTTAGCCGATTCAAGTAATTTACATCGCTTGATTAATAAGATAAATCCTGATGAAGTCTATAATTTGGGAGCACAATCTCATGTCGCAGTTTCCTTTGACGTGCCAGAGTACACAGCAGAAGTTGATGCCGTTGGAACTATTAGATTACTTGATGCCATCAGAGATATGGGGGTGAACACCAAGTTTTACCAAGCATCAACCTCCGAACTGTTCGGAGGTTTGCCTGGGACAGCGCCACAGTCTGAAAAAACCCCATTTTATCCCAAATCCCCATATGGTGCAGCAAAACTTTATGCATACTGGGTAACGGTCAATTATAGAGAGTCATACGGGCTATATGCCTGTAATGGGATTCTATTCAATCATGAATCACCACGAAGGGGCGAAACTTTTGTGACAAAAAAAATTACGCAGGCGGTCTCCAAAATTCATAAGGGAGAACAAGGCATGATCCGCCTGGGAAATTTGGATGCCAAAAGAGATTGGGGCTATGCCAAAGATTACGTTGAAGGGATGTGGCTTATGCTGCAACAAGATAAGCCTCAAGATTTCGTAATTGCAACTGGTGAGACACACAGTATAAGAGAGTTTGTAGAAAAGGCATTTGCTTATGTTAATGTTAATATTGAATGGAGAGGCGAAGGCGACTCTGAAGAAGGAATAGATAAAGTTACTGGTAGAGTGCTTGTTAAGGTGGATCCAAAATATTACAGACCAGCTGAAGTAGAATTGTTATGGGGAGATCCATCATTTGCGGAAAAGGAATTAAATTGGAAACCCAAAACCTCGTTTGATGAACTTGTGCAAATCATGATGAAGTATGATCTCGAGTTCAAGGAATACGGGTTTGACTAAAAGAAAAAAAATGTACAACGATTTTAAAGTAGAAGAGTCAAAAATTTTTCAGGAGGTTAAAATAATTACCCCTGATGTGTTCCGTGATTCAAGAGGTGGTATTTATACTAGTTATATAGAAGACTTCTTTAACAGTAATCCTATTAACCTTAGGTTTAAGCATGACAAGTTAGCTCAAAACAGGAATGGAGTTTTAAGAGGTATTCATGGAGACTTTAAGTCTTATAAAATGGTGACTTGTTTGCATGGTGAAATTTTTCAAGTAGTAGTTGATTATAGAGAAGAATCGGAGACGTTCTTGAAATATCAAACATTTATTATGAACCATAATGAGCCAAAGCAAATATTGATTCCACCAGGTTTTGGAAATGCATTTTTAGTACTTTCAGATTATGCATTGTACAATTATAAGCTTTCTTATGAGGGACAATACAACGATTTCGATCAACAGTTCACAATCAAATGGAATGATCAAAGGCTAAATATACCATGGCCTAACAAAACACCTATTTTATCAAACAGAGACCAATAAGTATGGAACAAATTAAAGATAAGCAAGACAATCTTCTTTGTATAGTATATAGAGATAGTGACTGGACAGAGGGGTTAAACTTCATAACTGATAACCCATTGTTTATTCAAGTGGGATCTTGGTGGTATCAAGGCGGAAAAAGGCTTGCCAAACATAAACACAATTTAGTACCGAGAGAGGCAAATATTACACAGGAAATGGTGTATGTTAAATCTGGTTCGATGAAAGCAACAATCTATGATCAGGAAATGGAGTTTGTTTCGGAGCTTGTTTTGAAGACCGGTGATTTAGCTATTATGGCCTACGGAGGGCATGGTTATGAGATACTTGAGGACAATACAAAAATCATCGAAGCCAAAAATGGCCCTTTTGTAAGTGTGGAGGTGGACAAGGTTAAGTATGAATGAAAAATCTAGGATAAAAAATTTATTAATTTTACGATTAATTTTTTCATTTAACTAATAATAATTGAAACCTTAAAATATGTTTATTTATGTCGTATACTGATGTAGAATATAAATTTAAGAATGTAGGTAAAAATGTACAAATAGGAAAGAACGTGTATTTTCGATACCCTGAAGAAATTTCAATTGGAGATAACGTGATAATTGATGATTTTTGTTACTTCACGACTGCACTTGTCATTGAAGATTATGTCCACATTGGCCCTCAGTGTACAGTTATAGGGGGGCGGAATTCAAAATTGCATATGGCCGCTTTCTCAGGCTTATCAGCTGCTTGTCGGATTATTTGTGGTTCAGATGATTATACAAGGGGATTGACAAATCCAAATATTCCAATAGAATTTAGAGGAAAAACAAAAGTTGGAATGGTGAAGATTGAAAAGCATGCTGTCTTGGGAACAAATACAGTCGTCCATCCAATGATTACAATTGGCGAGGGGGCTGCAACTGGAAGTCTTACGTTGGTTACAAAGAACTTAGATCCATGGAAAATATATGTAGGGTCACCAGCATCAATTTTTAAGGCTAGAGATAAGGATCTGATATTAAAACTAGAAAGGGAATTTCTTGGTTTAAAATGAAGCAGTTGGTAAGGAATGTAAAAATAGTTGGTACAGGATCGTTTGTGCCGGAAAAAGTGTACACAAATGAGTACCTTGCAAGTATTCTCCCAACAGATGCTGAATGGATTTTTAAGAATTTAGGGATCAAGGAGAGAAGAATTGCAGGCAATAATGAAGCAACTAGTGATCTTGCTTCAAAGGCTGCTATTTTGGCTATTGAGGATGCGGGGTTAGAGGTGGGTGATATCGACTTAATTATTGTAGCAACTGCCACTCCTGATAGATTGGCTCCTTCAACTGCAACAATTGTACAAGACAAAATTAGAGCCTATAATGCCGTTGCGTTCGATATATCAGCGGTGTGTAGTGGCTTTCTATTCGGAATGTCAGTTGCTACCCAATTCATATCTACAGGAGTATATGAGAACGTACTGGTGATTGGTGCAGATACCTTTTCTAAAATTACGGATTGGTCTCATAGAGATGCTGTGTTTTTTGGCGATGGAGCTGGTGCAACTGTTTTTTCATTTGGTAAGTCTACAGAAGAAGGCTTTCTCGCATCGAGGCTCTATTCGGACGGAAGGGGAAAGTGGAATTATACAATACCCGCTGGAGGTTCGGAGATACCCACAACCGAAGAAACAGTTAAAAATGGCTTGCATTTCTTTCAAATGAATGGGAGAGCGGTTTACGATACTGCAACGCGTGTACTTCCAGAGGCAATAAACCAAGTTTTAATGGACTCAGGGCTTACTATTGATGAAATTGATGTTATGATTCCTCATCAACCTTCTATTAAAATCCTAGAAAAAACAGCGGAGCTTATTGGTCTTCCTTTTGATAAAGTAAGGACTAATATGGATAAATATGCCAATACAAGTGGAGGCACAATTCCAATTTTGTTGGACGAGGTTAAAAAATCGAATAATCTCAAAAAAGATGATATTATTTTATTTGCTGCTGTTGGTTCTGGTTGGACCTACGGTGCGGCAATTTTGAAATGGTCTTAAAATATAATTGAAGAAAATATGATTGTTATTTCTGGCGCTTCTAAGGGAATTGGAAAGTACTTACTCGAGAAATTTCATTCTCAAAAACGGGATGTGATTGGTTTGTATAATAATACCGAACCGAACGAGTTTAAAGACCTATATCATCAGGTTGATATTACTACTGAGAGTAGTGTTTTAAATTTTATTGAGAAAAATGAGTTTTTGCTAAACGATGTAGTACTCATCAATTGTGCAGGGACTAATTATAACAGTATGTCTCACAAATTTGATTACACTGAGTGGAAAAATATTTTTGATGTAAATACACATGGAACGTTTTTATTAGTCAAACATTTTTTGCCTTTGATGCGGGAACAAAAATATGGACGCATTATCAATTTCTCATCTGTGGTCCCACAAATTGGCACCATGGGAACAGCGGCCTATGCAGGATCAAAATCGGCTCTTTGGGGTATAACTAAGGTTGTTGCAAAGGAAAATGCATCGAAAGGCATTACAGTCAATAGTCTTAATTTAGGATACTTTGATATTGGGATGATCGCTGAAGTACCTGAAAAAGTGCTTAACTCAATTATTGATATGATTCCAAAAAAGGAACTTGGAGATCCAATAAACATCCTTAACGCTGTTGATTTTTTAATAAATTCAAATTATATAACTGGGACATCAATTGATATTAATGGAGGGCTTTTCTAGACGATGGAAAAAATATTAGTATCTGGTGGGACTGGGTTTGTGGCAAAACATCTAATAGAATTTTTAAGAGAAAATAATTACGATGTCTGGTTTTTCTCACGAAATAAACATAATGATCCAAAATCTTTTCAGTTCGATTTCACACAATCGGAAGAAATAGGGAGAGCACTAAAGGGTCATAATTTTGATATTATAATTCATGCAGCAGCACATATCCCTGAACCAGAAAACAAAAAGGATATTGACATATGTCAAAATGTAAATTTTAATGGGACATCGCATTTATTGCATTATGCCGTTTCGAATAATATAAAAAAGTTTGTTTACTTATCTTCGATCTCTATTTTTAACGGTTCCCGTGAAAGCTTAATTGACGAAGAATCGATTCCATGTCCAATTAGTGATTATGCGAATAGTAAATTATCTGCTGAGTACCTGTGCAAGTATTTTGTGGATACTTATAGTTTACAAATTCCTATATTAAGAATTGGAACTGTTTACGGGCCTGGGATGAATGAAAGCAGAATGATAAATTATTTCATTAATAAATGCGAAAATAACGAGTCAATTGATGTTTACAATGCTAATATGAGGCTTCACACTATATATATTAAGGATGTAGTTAATGTGATTTCTAAGATAATGCATGAGAATTATGGGGTCTATCACTTGGTAGAAGATTCCTTGACAAAGGAAGAGATTGTAAAAATAATTGCAAGATGCTCTCAAAGTACCTCGGAATTATCCTTTAAGGAAAATACGGATACATATCAAATGATCTTTTCAAAATTGAAATTGAGGAGAATTTTGAATCATGAAAATGTACCGTTTCATGATTTTGAATCAGGTACTAAGGATTTTTTAAAACAATAGTAATGAACAAAGTAGTAATAATAACAGGTGGGGGTGGTGCAATTGGAAGTGCAACAGCTAGACTATTTTCAGAGAATAATTATAAATGTGCAATTGTTGATATAGATAAAGAAAATGCTCTTGGTACAATTGCTGATTTAAATAATTCTCAGGAACATGATTATTTTGTCGCAGATGTTTCTGTCCCAAAAAGTATCAATGATTTAGTAGAAAGTGTAATTAAGCAATTTGGCCGTATTGACGTTTTAGTAAATTTGGCAGCCACTAATAGGAAAAGCTTTAGTCAGACAGACAATATAGAAGAGAGATGGGATAAAACAATTGATAACGATTTGAAATCTGTTTATCTTCTTTCTGAAAGAATTGTTGTAGAAATGGCAAAAACAGGTGGGGGAGCTATTGTGAATATTGGATCTATAGCTGGTGGGTTTTTAGGAAGTCATACTATTCCCTATTCAGCTGCAAAGGCTGGTATTTTAGCTATAACAAAATCTCATGCAAGAATATATGGCGCACATAATATTAGAGTTAATTGCATAGTACCAGGAATTATTGACACCGCAATGGTCCATGATTCAGTAGCACAAAAGGAAGATAATTACTTCAATGTTATAAAAGAAAATACACCCTTAAAAAGATGGGGTAAAGTGGATGAGATAGCCGAGGCTATTTTTTTTGTAGGTTCTAACAAATGTGAATTTATGACAGGAGCATCAATAATGATTGATGGTGGTGCAACTCTAACTTTGGGGCCTAGATTAGATGAAATGCCACCTTTCAAATGGGAGAAATGGACGCCAAATTTGTAAATAGAAGAAAATTATGATGATCAAAAATATTCCACAAATGGAACCTTGGTTCGGTGATGAAGAACGCATGGCAATTGATAAATATATGGCTGCTGGCGGTTGGATTACAGAATTTAAAGAGACTCAGGCATTTGAAAAGGCTTTAACATCTTTCACTGGAGCTAAACATGCTATTGTAGTCAATAATGGCACTGTTAGCCTCACCGCTGCGGCTTTGGCATTGGGGATTGGAGCAGGGGATGAGGTGATTGTACCAAACTATACGATGATTGCTACACCGAATTCTATAAAGCTTCTTGGAGCGATTCCAGTTTTTGTTGATGTAGAGCCTACGAGGTTATGCATAGACTTGGCTTTAGTTGAAAGGGCGATAACTCCCAAAACGAAGGCAATCATGCTTGTAAGTGCTAATGGGAGATCTCCTTTGGAAGGAATAGAAGCTTTTGAGGCTTTATCTGAGCGAACGGGTATTCCGATAATCGAAGATGCTGCCCAATCTCTAGGGTCATATTATCCTGATGGAAGGCATATTGGATTGGCTGGCGCTGTTGGAAGCTTCTCTTTTTCAGCTCCTAAGATCATTTCAACTGGTCAAGGAGGGGCTCTTATTACCAATGATGATGAACTTGCATCTACCATAAGAAAAATTAAGGATTTTGGTAGATCTGGTGGAGGTAATGATGTTCATGATACTTTCGGTATTAATCTCAAGTTTACTGACTTACAGGCAATATTGGGCTTGGAACAAATGAAAAAATTGCCATTTCGAATAAATCGGAAAAAAGAGATTTATAATTTGTACAAAAAACTACTTAAGGATTGTGCTCAGGTAAAGTTCTTTGATCAAAGGATAGAAAACACTGCACCATGGTTTATCGATGTGGTGGTGAACGATAGGGATCAATTACAATCCTTCTTGAAAGAAGAAGGTATTGGCACTCGAACAATGTATCCACCTATAAATAAACAACTTGCCTATTCAGTTCAGGCAGACTGCCCTGTTTCCAACATGGTAGGTGAAATGGGACTCTGGCTACCTTCTGCGGCACAGTTGAGTGATATAGATATTACATATATTTGTGACAAAATAACTTTGTTTTATAATCAAGCTTAGTATTTTAGTAAAATTTCATCAACTAATATGATCAAGAAAGTTACCGATGAGAATGCAATATTAGTGGTTTCATGCGATGCTTATAAAGATTTATGGAAACCGTTTTTTCATTGTTTTTTTAAGTATTGGCCTGATTGCCCCTTTCCTATTTTTCTTGCTTCGAATTTTGAAAAATTTGATGATGATAGAGTAAACTCAATTTGTTATGGTGAAGACCTCCATTATTCAACTAACTTGATTAATATAATGGCTCATATCCAGAGTCCATCAATTTTGTTGTGGTTTGAGGATGTGTTTATTGAATCAAAGATTGATAACGCAAGGTTTTTGAATATTATTAAGCTGGCTAAGACCAATAATGCAGGATATTTGAAATTAACCGTTGATCTGCCTGTTGTATATGTCAAAGACAAGAGTCAGGAAATCGGCATTATTCCTAAAGGGGTGAAGTATCGGTCAGGGATTGGTCTCGCATTGTATAAAAGGGAGACCCTGATTAATCTGCTTGAACCAGGTTTGAGTGCATGGCAGCTTGACCAGAGTGGTATTTCAAATTTACTGGATGATAAATTTATGGCCCTGACACAGCAATCACTGAATAATCCCCCTCTGAGGGTGCTGAATGGCGTGATTAAAGGAAAGTGGGCATATGGTATTCCATCCTTTTTGAGAAAAGAGGGATTGGCGGATTGTATTTCAGGTCGAGAAACACAGTCTTTTTGGAGCGCAGCCTATGTCAGGTTATATCTTTTTAGAAGCTACCTGTTTGTTAAGCTCAAGATTTATTGGAGAGAAAAGAATAGTGTTTAATAGTATAAAAGATAACTTGATTTTGTGTGGTCAATATTAAACATCTGTAGTGGATATGACTGGGGCTAAACTGATCCAACTACCTAAAATTGAGGATAATAGAGGAAATCTTTCATTTTTCGAAAGTAGTCAACACATTCCGTTTAAAATTCAAAGAGCATACTGGATATACGATGTTCCTGGGGGGCATAGTCGTGGAGGACATGCGTTTAAAAAACAGCATGAATTTATAATTGCCATGTCTGGAAGTTTTGATGTCAATATTGATGATGGTTTTGAAAAGAAAGTATATTCTTTAAATAGGTCTTATTATGGATTATATTTGCCTGCAGGTTTATGGAGGGAAATGGATAATTTTTCAACAAACTCATTAGCCCTTGTGGTAAGTTCTACTGAGTATGATGATGAGGACTATATAAGGGGATATTCAAGTTTTCTAGACTATAAAGGAAATGCAAAATAGTACTGTATATAATTGCAATATAATAGCGCTTAATAGAATACATAATAGAGCTGGTAATATCACTATTCTAGAAGGAGAAAAGGACATACCATTTTCTATTGAACGCATTTATTATTTGTATGACGTTCCTGCGAATGAAGAAAGAGGAGGTCATGCTCACAAAGGGCTTTATCAATTGATTGTCGCGGCCAGCGGAAGTTTTACTATTACGTTGAATGACGGAAATGTGAAAAGATCGTTTATCCTTAATCATCCGAGTCATGGGCTGTTGGTCATCCCTGGCATCTGGCGTGAACTGGGGGACTTTTCATCTGGTTCAGTATGCCTCGTATTGGCTTCAGCATTATATGATGCTGATGATTATATTCGAGATTTTGATACGTTTTTGACTTATAAAAAATGATCCACCCTCTATCAGACTGCCAAGCATTACATGTTCCTACAAGTACAAATGTCTGGCAATATGTTGTTGTTCTTCCAAAGGCTATTATAGGTGAAAATTGCAATGTTTGTGCTCACTGTTTCATAGAGAATGAAGTACGAATTGGGAATAATGTTACAATAAAGTGTGGTGTATACCTTTGGGATGGAATCACAATTGAAGATAATGTACAAGTTGGCCCCAATGTTACCTTTACCAATGATAAATATCCACGAGCAAAACAAGAATTCGTGCTTCAAGAAACGCGTATAAAAAAAAACGCTTCCATTGGAGCTGGTAGTATTATCCTAGGTGGTGTTACCATTGGAGAAAATGCTATGATTGGGGCGGGTAGTGTTGTGACAAAGGATGTACCGGATAATGAATTATGGTTTGGGAATCCTGCGAGGGAAAAAAAAAAATTGTGATATAGTATGATTCCATTCCTTGACTTAAAAAAAATAACAGAACGACATTCTGATGAGATATTAGAATCAATTTCTAAAGTCGTTACTTCTGGTTGGTACCTTCAAGGTAATGTAACACAAGAGTTCGAGAGAAATTATGCAACCTATATAGGTTCTAAAAACGCTATTGGAGTAGCAAATGGGCTGGATGCCTTGAGGTTAATTTTTAAGGCATATATAGAACTAGGAATTATGGCTGAAGGGGACGAAATCATTGTTCCAGCTAACACATATATCGCTTCGGTCTTGGCCATTACCGACAATAGATTAGTTCCAGTATTTGTGGAGCCAGATTTTGATACTTTACAAATTGATGAAAACAGAATTGAAGCTTGTATCACCTCTAGGACAAGAGGAATAATGATAGTTCATCTTTATGGTAGATGTGCTTACACAGAAAAAATAGGTGCTATTTGCGACCAATATCAACTTAAACTAATAGAGGATAACGCTCAGGCTCATGGCTGCATTTATAAAGAAATGACCACTGGTGCAATTGGTGACGCTGCTGGACATAGTTTTTATCCTGGAAAGAACTTAGGCGCTTTTGGGGATGCAGGAGCAGTAACCACAAATGATAATATCTTGGCGGAAACCATTAGAGCGCTTGCTAACTATGGATCGAAGGAAAAGTATGTCAATGAATACAAAGGGCTAAATAGCAGACTCGATGAAGTTCAAGCAGCGGTTCTTAATGTAAAATTGAAATACTTAGATGATGATACCAAGGCGAGAAGAAATATTGCAAGAATATATATTGAGGGTATTCATCACAAGGAGATAAGAATACCAAGGGTTGATGACTGGAGAGGGCACGTTTTTCATCTGTTTCCCATTTTTACACAAAAGAGGATGGAGCTACAGACCTATCTTAAAGAAAACGGAATTCAAACCTTAATACATTATCCGATTCCTCCCCATAAGCAGAAATGTTATCAAGAATACAATCACTTAGAGTTTCCAATTTCTGAAAAAATCCATGAAGAGGAGTTGAGTTTACCTATAAGTCCCGTATTGACCGAAGAAGAGGTAGCTACCATAATTGAAGTGATAAATAAATGGTAAATATGATCTAGCACATTTGCTCATTCAGGCAGTATTCACTCCTCTGTTGTTCTTTTGTTTTAAGAAATGGGATAAACTGGAATTCAGACCAATTACTGAGCAAGGCAAGAAGTGCGAAAGGGTACCGCAACTATGAATTCTTTTAAGATATAAACCGCCAATTGATGATGAATAGAGCTAGCGAGAATATCGTGATAATTGACTATGGCATGGGTAATATTGGGTCAATCAGTAATATGATTAGGTATCTTGGAGGAAAAGCCACAGTAAGTTCTGAAATAGACGTGATTCAAGCTGCTGATAAACTTATCTTACCAGGTGTTGGTAATTTTGACAAGGCCATGAATAATATCAATAGTCTTGGACTGTATGATGTTATCAGGGATATGGCGTTAGTACGAAAAATACCTTTCCTTGGTATCTGTTTGGGAATGCAGATTATGTGTAACTCCAGTGAGGAGGGAGAATTGAAAGGATTATCCTTAATAGACGCCAGTGTCAAAAAATTCCCTTTCACAAAAGGAAGTCCACTTAAAGTACCACATATGGGTTGGAATAAGATTAAGATAGAAAAAGGCTCTCGTGTATTAGAGCACTTGGATGATAATTCGCGGTTCTATTTTGTGCATTCTTATTATGTTCAATGCGATAAACCAGATGACATCTTATCCCTTACAAATTATGGTCTTTCATTTGTATCTTCATTTCAGTCAGAAAATCTCATTGGTGTTCAGTTTCACCCCGAGAAAAGTCATAAATTTGGAATCTCATTGTTTAAAAGTTTTTTAGAAAATCTCTGATGTCTAGAACACGCGTAATACCTTCTTTATTAATGAAAGATGGTGGTTTGGTAAAAACGATTAAATTCTCAAAAGAGAGATATGTAGGTGACCCTATTAATGCTGTAAGGATATTTAATGAAAAAGAAGTTGATGAGTTAGTTCTTTTGGATATAGGACTCTCTAAAAAAAGGGAAGAGCCTAACTTTGAGAATATAGAAGAGATAGTTTCTGAGGCTTTTATGCCTATTGGTTACGGTGGTGGTGTTAGTAGCCTCGCTCATATAGATAGGCTTTTCAAAATTGGGATAGAGAAAGTGGTTATTAATACGGCTGCATTTGAAGATGAGCAGCTAATTTATAAAGCATCAAAGATTTACGGGAACCAAAGCGTAGTTGTGTCGATTGACGTGAAGAAAAGCATTTTCGGAAGCTATAATGTTTACTCTTGTGGTGGAACACGGAAAGAGAAAATTAGCCTCGAAGATGCTGTTCTTAAGTTTCAAGAGCTCGGTGCTGGAGAGATCATTGTCAACAGTATAGATCGCGATGGAACAATGTCAGGGTATGACATTGATTTAATAAGAAAGCTGACCTCAGGATTAGAAATCCCATTGGTTGCACTTGGTGGCGCCAGGAATGTGAACGACTTTGTTTCTGCCGTTAATGCTGGAGCGTCTGCTGTGTCTGCGGGTTCAATGTTCATTTTTCAAGGTGTACATAGGGCAGTATTAATTAGCTACATTGATGGTGAGGAGCTGGAAACGGAACTCAATAAGTGAAATATTTTAGATCAAACTAAGTGGATAAGAACAAAACAATTTGTAGTAGGTGTGTAATGGATAGTACGGCCTCCGAAATAACATTTGATGAACAAGGTGTTTGTAGCTTTTGTAGACATTATGATGAAGTTCTTGTTAAGGATCTTTTTTCTGATAGAGATGGAGGAGAGAGATTAGAAAAGTTAATTGAGGAGATTAAGCATCGTGGTAGAAATAGTGAGTATGATTGCTTGATTGGACTGAGTGGAGGTGTCGATAGCTCCTATGTGGCCTACTTAATTAAGGAAAAATACGGTTTACGAGCCTTTGCGGTGCACATGGATAATGGGTGGAACACGGAGTTGGCAGTTGCCAATGTGGAGCAAATTGTTAAAAGATTGAATATTGATTTGCATACAGAAGTGTTAAACTGGAAAGAGTTTAGAGATATTCAGACATCTTTTTTGAAGTCTTCAATTTCCAATATCGAAATCCCAACAGATCATGCAATATGGGCTCTACTTATTAAGACTGCGGGAAAGATGAAGATTCCATATATTATTGCTGGCAATAATGTAGCTACAGAATCGATCATGCCAGAGTCTTGGCTCTATGGTTCTAAAGACTCTAAACTTATTCGTTCAATTCATAAAAAATTTGGTCAAGTGAAGATGAAAACTTATCCTCACTTGACTACATTTAATTATGTGGATTATCTATTAATTAGAGGTATTCGATGGGTGCCAATTTTGAATTATATTCCGTATGTTAAGTCTGATGCTAAGCAACTATTAATGGATGAACTGGGCTGGCGAGATTATGGAGGCAAGCACTATGAGTCTATATTCACTAGGTTTTTTCATGCCTATTATTTGCCAGAAAAATTTGGCTATGATTTGCGCAAATCGTATTGTTCTGCCCTAGTTTGTTCTGGACAAATGAGTCGTGATGAGGCGCTGAAAGAAATTGAACAACCACCAGCACCTGCTGATCTAATTAGGAATGATAGGGAATATGTCATGAAAAAATTGGGGTTGACAGATGATGAATTTACTAAAATTATGAAGGCACCAAATAGGACTCATGAAGATTATGGCAACAATGAGCGACTCTGGAAAAGGTTTCATAATTTGATTCAAATAGCGCGAAAGCGAATTACCCGTGTTGGTTAAACATAGAGGAGGTTCTAAATTGTTGCTATGAACAAGAGAATTTGGTTGGTTAACCCTGCTGTGATGCCGCCAAAATATGAGTCACGCATTCAGACTTTAAAAAGGGCTCAATATCTAATGGAGTTAGGTTATGATGTTATTGTGGTTGGGGGTAGTTTCCTACATAATACCGATATCAACCTCATTGAAGATGGTGATCGATATAAGCTGGCACAGTATGGCAAATTGAAATTCATTCATATTTTAACGAAAAACTATAAGGGGAATGGACTATGGCGTTTTTATAATTTGTTTGAATTCCATCTACGACTGTTCTTTCTTGCCAAGAAGCTCCCGAAGCCGGATATTATTTCTTTAGTTGCAGCAGTACCTTTTTGCAACATTACCTACTTTCTTGCAAAGAAGCTAAATGCAAAATTCACAATTGATATTGTAGACTTGTGGCCTGAATCCTTTTTGGCATTTGGTCTAGTTTCCAAAAATAATCCTTTTTTAAAGCTATCATACTTGGCTGAAAAATGGCTATATGAAAGAGCAGAAAAGATTGTTTTCTCAATGGAAGGAGGAAGTGACTATATAAGAGAGAAAGGATGGGATATTTTTAGTGGTGGGGAAATTGACTTGAATAAGGTTTATTACATAAATAATGGTGTTGATATAGCAGAATTTGATCACAACAAGGAACACTTTAAAATTGATGATTCTGACTTAGAAGATGATGAAACTTTTAAAGTTATATATTTAGGTTCAATTAGGTTGGCTAACGATATTAAGCAGCTTGTAGATGCTGCCGCTATTCTCAAAGGAGAGAAAAATATAAAGTTTTTAATCTATGGTGATGGGGATGATCGGTCAAATTTGGAGGATTATTGTAAACGGAATAAAATATCCAATGTTATTTTTAAGCAGAAATGGGTTGAAATAACTTATGTCCCCTATATTCTTTCCAAGAGTTCATTGAACGTATTGAACTATAAAAATAGTTCAATATTTCGATATGGCGGAAGTCAAAGCAAGTCGTTTCAATATATGGCTAGTGGTAAACCTATTATATCTAATATTGAGATGAACTATTGTCCGATAGCTAAATATAAAATTGGAGTGGCTAAGGTTTTTGCGAGCCCTGAGGAATATGCAGAATCCATTTTGTCCATTGTAAGAATGGATAAAGATGATTATCGGGAGTTATGTGTGCGTTCAAGAAAGGCTGCTGCTGACTATGATTATAAGAAATTAACCAATAAGTTCAATGAAATGCTTTTAGCGAAGGACTGAACATATGATTAACTAAATTAATCATTGGATATTCTTTAAACCCAATGATTAATTTAAAGCGAATGGCTTTTTGTGCCTAACAATCTATTACTGAAATAATATGTACTCTATTAAGGATTATTTTGAACAGACAGTAACCTTTGACCAGAGATCAGTAGATGCTTTCGGGCAAATTTCTGGTGACAACAACCCTATTCATTTTGATGATAACGCGGCAATTGCTGCAGGTTTTAAAAGTAAAATTATTCATGGTTTCCTTTCTGGGTCCATTATATCAAAAATTATAGGAACTGATTTCCCTGGTACGGGGTCAATTTATCTTGGTCAGAATCTTTCGTTTAGAAGGCCCATGTTTGTGGGGGTTGAGTATTTGGTAAGAGTGGAGATTTTGGAAGTTAATGTTGAAAAGAGGAGATATACTTTATCAACAAATATTTTTCATAACTCAAGCAAAGAAATAGTGCTCCAAGGAGACGCTATTGTGATGCATAGATCAAGTTTCGATTCAAAATAATATAAAGATGGATGTTCGGAGAAGATTGTATTTGTCTGGCTTGGGTAGGGTGATATCATTCGCCCAGCGAATGTTAAGTGTGTTTTCTAGACCATTTATGGTCTATGGATATTATAGTCAGGCTGACGGTAAATTCAGGAAACTTACTCGTATATCCTCTACGGCAAGTATTCTAAATAACGAAAACTTGAGTGTGGGAGATAACGTTTGGGTCTGGCACCATACTATTCTAGATGCTTCAAATGGTATAAAAATAGGTAAAGGGACGCAAATTGGCGCTTGGGTAGGCATATTTACCCATAGTAGTCACATTGCAGTACGTCTTTATGGTGGCCGATCATATATTGAGACTCCTATGGAAAAAAGGCTGGGTTATGTGAGAGCCGGTGTTGAAATAGGTGAACATTGTTTTATTGGAGCTAAAGCCATGATTATGCCTGGTGTTACTATCGGAAAGGGCTGCCTTATTGCTGCCGGGGCGTTGGTTAATAAGTCGGTACCCGATTTTTCGATTGTAGTAGGTAACCCTGGGGTAATAAAAGGTAACACTATAAATTTGGATAAGAAGTATTTCAAAAATGAAGTAGTTCAGGATAATTACTTCTCACAAGATATTATTCTAGAGTATTTGGCTAATGTTGAATTGACTAAGAAGAACATCGTAGCAGAATGATTTGTAGAGAGTCTCAAACGTATAATTACAAGAGTTCAGAACACTTGAGATAAATGCATTTGGTTTTTATCTCTAGCTCAAAGTACTTAGACAAGTATCAACTCTAATAACTCAATTAATTTAAGATTATTAAGATAGTTTATGAATATACCTTTTTCCTTACCCTTAATTGATGATGATGTTGTATCTGAGGTGAATGATGCACTTCTGAACACAGGATGGCTTACTTCAGGACCTAAGGTTGTCTCTCTTGAAAAAGAATTCAACAAATTGACAGGCTGTCAATTTACTGTCTGTGTAAACTCTTGGTCATCTGGAGCAATGTTGATGCTGAAATGGTTTGGCATTGGCCCTGGTGATGAAGTGATTATACCTTCTTATACGTATTCTGCTACGGCTTTAGTCGTAATGAATATAGGAGCCACACCGGTAATGGTGGATGTGGATGATGACTTTAACATAAATGCCAATAATATAAAACGTGCAATTACTAAACGTACCAAAGCGATAATACCTGTTGACATTGGAGGTTTACCTTGTGATTATGATGCTATTAAGCGTGTTGTAAACGACACCGATGTTAAGTCTCTTTTTAAAGCCGAAACGGACAATCAAAAGAAATTAGGGAGGATTTTTATATTGGCTGATGCGGCTCATTCGATTGGGGCTACCTACCGTGGAGTGAAGGTTGGGTCAGTTGCGGACGCTACTGTATTTTCTCTTCATTCGGTCAAAAATATTACAACTGGTGAAGGTGGTGCAGTGTGCTTTTATTTACCAGAACTATTTGAAACGGAAAGCACTTATCGATTTTTAAAAGCCTTCTCGTTGAACGGCCAAACGAAAAGTGCATTCGAGAAGAACCAACCTGGAGCGTGGAAATATGATATCATTGCTCAAGGTCTAAAAGTAAACTTACCAGATATTTGTGCGGCAATAGGCTTGGCCCAGATACGAAAGTATGATACTGAGCTTCTTCCAGAAAGAAATAAAATTTGCGACTTCTATGACAGCCGTTTATCTAAATATGATTGGGCTATACTTCCCACTTTCAAAGATCAAGCTAGAGTGTCCTCAAGACACTTATACTTATTAAGAATAGTAGGTATATCAGAGTCCGAAAGAGATCAGATGATACACTTTGTTAGTAATAAAGGTGTTGGTGTGAATGTTCATTATATACCAATGCCGATGTTGACACTCTTTAAGTCAAAAGGGTATGATATTGGGCACTACCCAAATACGCTAAAATTATACGCTTCTGAAATAACACTCCCAATTTACAATGGATTGAGTGATAAATCTTTACAGTATATTGTTGATGCCTTGGTAGAGGCTTATCAAAGTATTAAAAAATAACGATAATATGTACTTTATCAATATTCCGAATTTCATCTCTGATCATATTACTTTTAGAAAAAAAAGCCTTTTTCAGGAGGATTTGGTTAATAATTCATCAATACTTTCTAAACGAATTAGGGCGAAACGAGTCTTGGTTATTGGCGGGGCTGGAACAATAGGTTCATCTTTCATCAAAGCTCTCCTCAGGTATGAGCCAGGAGAATTGTACGTTGTTGATACCAACGAGAACGGTCTCACAGAATTGACAAGGGATATAAGGAGCTCTTTTCGAATAAAAGCTCCAAATGTATACAAAACATATCCTTTGAGTTTTACAGATGATATTTTTTATAATATTTTGGAAGAGCACGGACCGTTCGATATTGTGGCTAATTTTGCTGCACATAAACATGTTCGCAGTGAAAAGGACCACTACTCTGTTTCTGCTCTTTTAAATAATAATGTACTGCATGCAAAAAAACTTTTAGATCACTTGGTTAAAAAGCCCCCTAAGCATTTTTTCTGTGTTTCAACAGACAAGGCAGCAAATCCAGTGAATGTGATGGGAGCTAGTAAGAAACTAATGGAAGATCTCATTATGTCGTATGCCGATAAGATTCCCATTACAACGGCTAGGTTTGCGAATGTAGCTTTCTCAAATGGCAGTTTATTAGATGGCTTTATTTTTAGGCTTATGAAAAGACAGCCTCTGTCTGCTCCAAATGATGTTAAACGCTATTTCGTTTCTCCTGAAGAATCCGGAGAAATATGCTTGCTTGCCTGCGTTCTTGGCAATTCTTCAGAAATCTTTTTTCCTAAGTTGGCTCAGGAGAGTATGATAACTTTTTCTAGTATAGCGGATCAGTTTTTGACCACTTTGGGGCTGAAACCTAAAGAATGTTCTTCTGAGGAAGAAGCAAAAAGTATTGCGGATAACCTTGATGCAGTCATTAATGAGTACCCGGTATATTACTTTAAGTCCGATACAAGTGGGGAAAAGAGTTTTGAAGAATTCTACACTGCTGATGAAGAACTTGATTTGAAGACCTATCAGGGTTTAGGTGTAATAAAGAATATTGAAAAAAAATCTCCGGATGATATTAATAGGGTGATTTCGGCATTAACGAAAACTCTGCATAATGAGAGCATTACTAAACAAATGATTGTTGATGCAATGAGTTCTTATATAGAAAATTTCAATCATATAGAAACGGGTAAGAACTTAGATCAAAGAATGTAAATATGTATAGCTCAGCGTTTAAGAGACTTTTTGACCTGTTATTGGCACTTGTTGCACTACTTCTGTTAATCCCCGTATTTATTCCAATCACCTTTTTGTTGCTCTTAACAGGTGAGCATAAGGTTTTTTATTTACAAGATAGAATTGGTTTGAAAAACCGGAAGTTCAAAATTTGTAAATTTGCTACAATGCTGAAAAATAGTCCCAACATGGGCACTGGTAGTTTGACATTAAGAAACGACCCTAGAGTTACTTGGGTAGGCCGATTCTTGAGAAAGTCTAAAATCAATGAGCTTCCTCAAATATTCAATGTGATCAATGGTACTATGTCAATCATTGGGCCTAGGCCTCAAATGGAGGTTGATTTCAAAGCCTTTCCTGAGGAGATACAGAAGGTTATTTATAATGAAAAGCCAGGCATATCGGGCATAGGATCCATTGTCTTTCGGGATGAAGAAAAGTTAATGTCTAACACGGACATGGAACCCCATACTTACTATAGAGCTGTTATTGCTCCTTATAAGGGGGAGCTTGAGGTATGGTATTTATCGAATATATCCTTCTGGGTAGATATTAAACTCATCTTTCTCACTATCTGGGTAGTGATTTCTCCTCAAAGTCAAATGTGTTTTAAAATTTTGAAAGGCCTACCTTCCCTACCTGACGCCTTAAAGAATTAGTGATTTTAACAGGCTCAATAAGTACTGACCGTAACCCGATTTAACCAAAGGTTTGGCTACAGCTTCCAATTGCTCTTTAGATATAAATTTCATTCTGTAGGCGATCTCTTCTATACAACTGATCTTAAAACCTTGTCTCTCTTCAATTACCTGAACAAACTGGCCTGCCTGCATTAAAGATTCGAAAGTACCTGTATCTAGCCAAGCGGTTCCTCTATCAAGAATACTTACTTTAAGTTCGCCCTTCG
>TARA_R110001599_G_scaffold61708_7_pt1 | contig 31764 bp, 28 predicted proteins | sample TARA_R110001599 | Tara Oceans TARA_R110001599 (sample SAMEA4398360) | marine metagenome | biome: Polar Biome; feature: [MES] marine water layer (ENVO:01000295) within the mesopelagic zone...; material: water (ENVO:00002006), including particulate matter (ENVO:01000060) such as......
CGAGGCAATTCACTCCAATCAGGCGCTGGCTGCCTGCATTCGTGAAGGTTTAGTGGCTGCGGGTCTGCCTGAGCATGCTGTGCAGGTTCTAGAAACTACTGACCGCGCGGCGGTGGGTGAACTCATTACCATGCCTGAATTCGTCGACGTGGTTGTGCCGCGCGGCGGAAAGGGCTTGATTGAGCGCATTTCCCGCGACGCCACGGTAACGGTGATCAAGCACCTCGACGGCATTTGCCATGTCTATATCGATGACGCCGCCGATGCTGATAAAGCGCTAGCGATTGCGGTAAATGCAAAAACCCACCGCTACGGCACCTGCAATACCATGGAAACCTTGCTGATTGCTGAGAGTCGAGCTGAAGAATTATTGCCCAGTATTGCTGATGCCCTAGATGCCAAAGGTGTAGAGCTGCGCGGTTGCCCGCGCACTCGGCAAATACTGATGGGGGCCGTGGAGGCGAGTGACGAGGATTGGGGTACCGAGTATTTGGCCGCGATACTGTCGATTAAAGTGGTGGCCGACGTGAATGAGGCCATGGATCATATTGCGCGTTATAGCTCTGCTCACACGGAATCGATAGTGACCGAAAACTATACGACCGGTCGCCGCTTTTTGCGGGAAGTCGATTCCAGCTCAGTGATGATTAATGCCTCAACACGCTTTGCCGATGGTTTTGAATATGGTCTGGGCGCCGAGATTGGTATTTCGACCGACAAAATTCACGCTCGCGGCCCAGTGGGGCTCGAGGGTTTGACTTCGCAGAAGTACGTGGTACTTGGCGATGGCCATATTCGCAACTAAATGACTGAGTCGCTTGCGAAGACCGCAGGGCCGCGAGCCTCGTTGGCCATTTTTGGTGGCACCTTTGATCCGATTCACCACGGCCATCTGCGTTCTGCGATCGAAATTAAAGAAGCCTTAGGTGTGGATGAATTGGCGTTATTGCCCAGTCACCGGCCGCCATTGCGGGGCGAACCGGGGGCAGATAGTCGGCAGCGATTGGCGATGGTTAGCGCTGCGGTGGCGCAGGAACCTGGATTGGTGGTTGATGGCCGTGAATTGTTGCGGGAGACCCCATCATATACCGTGGATACGCTCCGGGAATTGCGGGCAGAGCGCGGTAGTGATATTTCGATAACGGTGACTATGGGCAGTGATGCTTTTAATAAATTGCACCGCTGGCGAGATTGGCAAACACTGTTTAGTTTGGCTAATGTGCTAGTTCTACACCGCGCAGACTATCCGTTGGGAATGGACGTGGAGGTCGCGGAATTTGTGGCCGGACGCCGGCTTGGTTCTGCATCTGCACTGACAGCACGCAGTGCGGGTGGGTTTTATGATTTAGGTTTGATCCAGTTGCCGATTTCGGCCACTGATATCCGTCGACGCTTGGCGTCTGGCAGGTCAATTCGTTACCTTGTTCCCGACGTTGTCGCGGACTATATCGCTGAACACGGTTTATATACACAGTGAAATACATAGGAATACCCGTTTGATGAATGCTGAACAACTCCAAAAGCTGGTGCAGGACGCCCTTGAAGATGTAAAAGGCCGGGAAATTGTGACCCTAGATGTACGTGGCATGAGTGGCGTAACGGATTATATGGTGGTGTGCAGTGGCACCTCTAATCGCCATGTTAAATCCTTGGCAGACAATGTTTGGGTAGAAGTAAAAAAGAAAGGTCTGGTGCCGATTGGTATGGAAGGCCAAGAGACCGGTGAGTGGGTGTTGGTCGATTTAGGTGACGTGGTTGTGCACGTTATGTTGCCGGAAGCCCGTGTGTTTTATGATCTAGAACGTCTGTGGCAGGTGCCAGAGCCAGGCTCAGAGCCAGAGCCTAATGCGAGTTAGCCTTATTTGCATTGGCACTAAAATGCCCGCTTGGGTTGAGGACGGTGTTGCCGAGTATCGTAAGCGCCTGCCCGCCGAGATTCAGTTTGATATTAAAGAATTGCCCCTGCCTAAGCGGGGCAAGAATACGGATATTCGCCGCGCGATTAGCCAAGAGGGCGAGGCAATGATCGGGGCTATTCCAGCTGGCGATCGCGTTATTGCGTTAGACGTATTAGGTAAAGCGGTTAGTACCCATGGATTGGCTGAGGCTTTGGCAAATTGGCAGATGGATGGGGATAATGTCAGTATTCTAGTTGGCGGTCCTGATGGGCTTAGCGCCAAGTGTTTAAGTTTGGCTCGGCAGAAATGGTCGCTTTCCGCGATGACTTTGCCCCACCCGCTAGTGCGGGTGTTGTTCGCGGAGCAGCTATACCGGGCGTGGACGATAAACAATAACCACCCTTATCATCGCTGATGGCTGTCTACTATGACTAGGCGCCAGCAACTTAAAAACACCCATTATGAACGCCGGGTATACCGCCATAGGGTGGCGATTTCTATTATTTTTGTCATTACCATGACATCGATTTTGATTGCCCGTTACGGGCAGTTGCAAATCACCGATTACAATATTTACAAAACCCATTCTGATCGCAATCGTATTCAATTATTGCCCATTGCGCCTAAGCGCGGATTAATTTTTGACCGCAACGGCGTGTTATTGGCAGAAAACATCCCGAGTTATACCCTCACGGTTGTTAAAGAACGTGTAGCTTCGCTGGATGACACCTTGGCTATTATTGGCGAGCTGATCCCGCTTGCCGACGATGATATTGAACAGTTTCGCAAGCGCCTAAGTCGCCGTCGACCTTATGAAGCGGTTCCCTTAAAATTTAGGGTAAGCGATGAGGAAATTGCCAAAATAGCTGTAAATCGTTACCGCATTCCGGGGGTGGAGATCGATGCACAGTTGGTGCGGCACTATCCTCACGGCGAACTATTTGCCCATGTATTGGGGTATGTTGGCAGGATTAGTGAGCGGGAACTGGATGATATTGACCCAGTTAATTACAGCGGCACTCATCACATTGGTAAAATTGGTTTAGAAAAATACTACGAAGAATTACTCCACGGTACGGTAGGTTACCAAAACGTTGAGAGTAACGCCCACGGACGTATTTTACGGGTGCTGGAGCGGCACGATCCGCAGCCCGGCGGTGATATCCACCTTAACGTCGACGCCTATGTGCAGAAAGTTGCTTTTGATGCGCTAGAAGGCCAGCGCGGCGCAATCGTCGCAATGGATCCGAAAACGGGCGGTATTATTGCGATGGTGAGCACCCCAAGTTACGACGCCAATTTGTTCGTTAATGGAATCAGCAGTGCAGATTATAGTGGGCTACAGAATGACCCGGATCTGCCGCTCTATAATCGCGCTTTGCAGGGGCAGTACCCGCCGGCCTCGACCATCAAGCCGATTTGGGGCTTGGCTGGTTTGCATTACGGTACGGTCACCTCCTCCACCAGAATTGCCGACCCAGGCTGGTTTAGTTTACCGAATGATACGCGCCGTTACCGCGATTGGAAGCGGGGCGGTCATGGCGCGTCGATGAACTTAGAGCAGGCGATTGTGGAATCCTGTGATGTGTATTTTTATGAGCTTGCTTATAAGCTTGGTATCGACCGCCTTCATGATTTTGGTGTGCACTTTGGTTTAGGGGTACCCACGGGTATCGATAACACTAATGAGCGCAGTGGTATACTGCCGTCGCGGACGTGGAAAGAAGAGGTACGCAATAGCCACTGGTATCCAGGTGAGACCATTAGTGTCGGGATTGGCCAAGGTTTTATGCTGGCGACGCCGTTGCAGCTGGCGGTGGCGACCTCGGTGGTAGCCTCACGAGGTGAATTGCGGGCGCCGCGACTACTGGCGTCGGTAGATGGCGAGCCCGTGGTGGCGCCAGTGCTGGGTCGAATGGATGACATACCGGCTGCGCATTGGGATACTATTACACGGGCCATGGAACAGGTGGTGGTAGGTTCGCGAGGTACTGCCCGCGGGCTCAAAGCGGGGCTAAGTTACCGTTTGGCGGCAAAAACCGGCACCGCGCAGGTTGTCGGTATTGCCGCGGGTGAAAAATACGATTCCAGCACGCTGCATAAGCGCAACTGGGATCACGCGCTATTTGTGGCGTTTGCTCCTGCAGAAGATCCGCAGATTGCAGTGTCGGTGGTCATAGAGAATGGCGAACACGGTGGCAGTGTCGCTGGACCGGCTGCGCGCAAAGTATTCGAAGCATACTTGCTTGGCGATCCGAACGCGGCCCCTATGCCAATGGATATCACGCCTGAGGTGTGGGTAGATGAATAATTCCGATTTTGTACGTCAGCTGCCGGGAAGTAACCGCAGCATAAGCAGTCAGCGCACAATTAGTCAGCGCCTGCGTATTGATATTCCCCTTTTGATCTTACTACTGATATTAAGCGGTGTTGGTTTAGCGGTACTGTATAGCGCAAGTGACGGCGACATGGGTGCGGTAATGCGCCAAGGGCGTTATTTGTCCGTCGCGTTTGTGGTTATGCTTTTGGTTGCCCAGCTTCATCCTGAGCAATTGCAGCGCTGGGCGCCGTTTGCCTATATTGGCTGTGTGTTGCTTTTGCTTGCGGTGGATTTTGTGGGGGTAGGGGCTAAAGGTGCACAGCGTTGGCTAGCGATAGGTGGCTTTCGCTTCCAGCCGTCAGAGATCGCGAAGTTAGTCATGCCAATGGCGCTCGCTTGGTATTTGTCGAGCCATCCGCTGCCGCCGGGTTTTCGCCATACTTTTATGAGTTTGGTGCTAATTTTTGTGCCAACAGGCTTGATTATTATCCAGCCAGATTTAGGTACCTCGATTTTAATCGCGACGTCTGGGGTTTTCGTGCTGTTTTTGGCAGGCATTAGTTGGGGCTTTATTTTTTCCTGCTTTGGTTTATTAGCGGTAATGGCGTACCCGATATGGGAATTTTTGCTGCATGACTATCAGCGCCAACGCATCCTGACTATGCTTAATCCTGAGAGCGATAAACTTGGCGCGGGCTGGAATATTATTCAGTCGAAAACGGCGATTGGCTCAGGAGGTTTTGAAGGCAAGGGTTGGCTGCTGGGTACCCAGTCACATCTGGATTTTTTACCCGAAAGCCACACTGATTTTATTATTGCCGTGCTTGCCGAGGAATTCGGCCTGCGTGGGGTTTTGCTGTTATTGTTACTCTATGGTTTGATCGTTAGTCGTGGTCTTTGGATCGCCAGTCAGGCAAAACAATGTTTCGGCCGATTATTAGGCGGGAGTATTATCCTGACTTTCTTTGTCTATGTCTTTGTGAACATGGGAATGGTCTCGGGTTTACTGCCGGTGGTAGGTGTTCCTTTACCTCTGGTGAGTCAGGGCGGTACCTCGCTGGTAACACTGTTGGTGGGGTTTGGGATTTTGATGGGTATTTGCGCCGATGAGCGCTTAGTGCACCAGTGATAATAGGATTTACTGTGAAAAAACAAAATAAGCTAAAAGTCATGTTCAAACAGTTATGCGGCGGTATGGCTGCTGCTCTGCTGCTTACCGGCCCAAGTTTGGCAGATTATAGTGCTCATCCTGGTGCCGAAGCATTTGTTAATAAGATGGTTGAAAAGCATAATTTTGACCGGGATTGGGTTGTATCGATGCTTAAGGGGGCGGAGCCGAAGCAATCGATATTAGATGCCATGTCTCGACCCGCTGAGTCAGTGATGACCTGGGGGCGTTACCGGAAAATATTCATCCAGGATTCCAGAGTTGCGCAAGGCGCCGAGTTTTGGCAGGAGCACCGTGCTACCTTGGCTCGTGCCGAGCGGGAATACGGCGTGCCGGCTTCGATGATTGTTGGCATTATTGGCGTTGAAACACGTTTTGGGCGCAATAAAGGCAGCTATCGTGTCGTCGATGCGCTGGCGACATTGGGTTTTGACTTCCCACGGCGCAGCACGTTTTTCCTCGGCCAGCTGGAAGAGTATATGTTGATGGTCCGGGAGCAAAGCTTTGAACCCTTCGAGTTAAAAGGCTCTTACGCTGGCGCGATGGGTTTTGGTCAGTTTATCCCAAGCAGCTATCGCGCTTATGCAGTCGACTTTGATGGCGATGGTGTAGTAGATATTGTGAACAATCCAGTCGATGCCATCGGTAGTGTTGCTAACTACTTCAAACGTCACGGTTGGCGCGCAGGGCAGCCGGTAGTCAGCGGCGCCGTGCTGAAAGAAAACGCCGACACCAGCTTGTTTAATGCTGGTCTAAAACCGGAAAAAACCGTTCTCCAATTGAGCAAAGCCGGTATAGGCAGCGATCGCGCCTTATCGCCAGAGCTGAAAGCGACTGCGATGCGTCTTGATGGTGATGACGGCGATGAATATTGGATTGGACTGCCGAATTTCTATGTTATTACCCGTTATAACCACAGCGCGATGTACGCGATGGCGGCTTACCAGTTGAGCCAGTTGATTGAGGCGAAGTTCAATGGGGTGGCTGGATCTTGAGTCTGCGTCTCGTATCCTGTATTGCTTTACTCACGCTACTCGCGGCCTGTGCACCCGTGCAGCGGGTGCCAGACAGCGGCACTGACTCATCTGCATCAGCGACACCCAAGCCCACCAATCACGGCCGCTACCAACAGCAGCAAGATGGCGCGCCACTGATTAGTTTAGATCCAGCGACCATTGCCGATGCTACGCCGCGCTACGAGCCGATCCGAGCATCGGGTAATGTTAGTCCTTATGTGGTAAACGGCAAAGAATATACCTTGCTTGAGGATCATCGCCGCTACAAGGAGCGCGGCATCGCCTCGTGGTATGGCACTAAGTTCGATGGTCATGCAACCTCTAATGGCGAAATCTACAGTCTGTATGAGATGACCGCGGCGCATCGAACTTTGCCAATACCGGTTTATGTCAAAGTAACTAATTTACGCAATGGCCGCACGGCCGTTGTTCGAGTGAATGATCGTGGCCCGTTCCACTCTGAACGGATAATGGATCTGTCCTACGCTGCGGCGGTCAAGCTAGGTTTTTCTGAGCAGGGCACCGCGCCGGTGGAAATTGAGATCATAGACACGGATAATAGTGCCGTGGTTAATGGCGCCGATGCTACTCGTTATTATTTACAAGTTGGCGCTTTTAAGGAGTTGAACTCGGCAACTGAGCTACAGCGCAATTTAAGTGCGGGATTAGACCTTCCCGTGTTAATTGCGAGTAGTGGCGCTCAGGGAAAAGGCCTGCATCGCGTCAGGGTTGGGCCGTTTATAGATTATTCCTCGGCTCAGGCCGCAAAAAAAGTATTGAAGCAGCGTTGGTCAGGGAAACCTCATTTGGTGGTTGAGGCCAACGACTCTTAAATTGTTAATGAAATTAGAAAAGGCGGCTATGTTTAAGCAACGATTTTTGGCGTTTACAGCGTGTTTGTTGGTGTCTTCGGGAGCCTGGTCTCAGGCAAATCTTATTCCTGCGGCGCCGAGTGTAGCCGCATCGGCGTATTTGCTTATGGACGCAAATAGCGGTCAAGTGCTCATTGAGCACAATGCAGATCAGCGTTTGCCACCGGCCAGTTTAACCAAGTTAATGACCAGCTATGTATTGTCTTACGAGCTGGAGCGCGGTGAAGTCAGCAATGATGATATGGTGACTATCAGTAAAAACGCGTGGGCGCAGAATCCTATATTTAACGGTTCATCGTTAATGTGGATTGAAGTTGGCAAGCAAGTAGCGCTTCATGATTTACACAAAGGCGTAGTGATATCGTCAGGTAACGATTCCAGCGTCGCGGTGGCAGAGTATCTTGCGGGTAGCGAAGACGCCTTTGCGGGGATTATGAATCAGCATGCCGGTATGTTGGGTATGCACAATAGCCATTTCGTGAATTCCCATGGTTTACCTGATCCGGATCACTATACTACAGCCCGGGATTTAGCCCTGTTGGCCAAGGCTATTATCGGTTTTCCTCAAGAATACCAACTCTATAGCGAGCGAGAGTTTGTCTATAACGGCATACGCCAAAGTAACCGTAATGGCCTGCTGTGGAGCGACCCTAGTGTTGACGGCTTAAAAACTGGCCACACTGCTGAAGCTGGCTACTGTTTGGTGACCTCGGCTAAACGTGATGGCATGCGCTTGATATCAGTCGTCATGGGCGCGAGCGGCGAGCGTGCCCGTGAACGTGAAACCCAAAAGTTGCTTTCTTATGGCTTCCGTTACTATGAAACTCACCATCTCTATGCTGGCGGTAGCGAGCTGACTCGCAGCAAGGTCTGGAAGGGCGGTAGCGATACTGTGGCTCTTGGCGTGCAAAAAGACGTTTATATGACGATTCCTCGCGGCAAGAGCGAAGCACTCGATGCTCAGTTGGTTGTTGACGAAGTGCTCACTGCACCTATTGCCGCCGATGAAGAATACGGAGAGCTGGTAGTGAGTTTAGAGGGCGCAGAGAAGGTACGAGTCCCATTGGTTGCCCTCGAGGCGGTTGAGGAAGGTGGTATATTCAAGCGTCTGTGGGACAGTATTATTTTATTCTTTTTAAACTTGGTTTCCTGAGGCGAGTGTTTACAGGTCACTTTCGCTATTGAATGAGCAAAGCGCCGCTATCGGCGGCGCGGACTATTTTATGAATGACGACCCCCCACTATTAGAATTTCCCTGTGCTTACCCGATTAAGGTGATTGGTAATGGCGACGCGAATCTGCGTGAGCGGGTTATTGAAATTATGCGTATCCATGCCGGTGATTTTGACGAAACCATTATTACTGAGCGTGCCAGTAGCGAAGGTCGTTTTGTCTCTGTTACGGTGACGATAACCGCAACGGGTAAACCGCAATTAGATAATATTTTTACCGATTTAAAGGCGACTGGCATCGTTAAAATGGTGTTGTGATGAGCCGCCCCGACTCAATCTATGTACGTAAGCTCGGTCGTCAATCCTATGAGCCGGTGTGGCGTGCTATGCAGCAGTACACTGATGTTCGCGATGCCGATAGCCCAGACGAACTATGGTTTTTAGAGCACGATGCAGTGTTCACCCAGGGGCAGGCTGGCAAGGCTGAACACATATTGATGCCGGGTGATATTCCAGTGGTGCAGGTGGATCGCGGTGGGCAGGTGACCTACCACGGTCCAGGTCAATTGGTTGGATATGTGTTAATCGATTTGCGGCGCTTGGGAATCGGTATTCGCGACTTAGTCACTGCAATTGAAAACAGTATTGTAGCCGTATTGGCTAAATTGGGTATTGCTGCGCACCCTCGTGCTGACGCACCGGGCGTATATGTTGAGAGTGGTGCAAAAATTGCGCAACTGGGTTTGCGAGTGCGTCGTGGTTGTACGTTTCACGGATTGAGCTTGAATATTGACATGGATTTGAGTGTGTTTTTACGCATCAACCCCTGTGGTCATCAAGGTATGGAAGTGACTGATATTCGTCGTCAGCGCAATACTGCACCGCCGTCACAAGCTGAACTTATTCAGGCTTTGAGCGCAGAATTAGCTGGGCTGCTAGGCTATATAAATTGTCGAGAGGCGAGCGAACACGCGCTGCCGGAGACCTTGGGGGAATTATGAAAACCGAAACCGATCAAATCGCCGTCGAAATCGTCGGTAAATCAGCACCGAAAAAAGCGGCCAAAAAAGTAGTGCAGGGCGAGAAGCTACGCGGCGCAGAAAAAGTCGCACGCATCCCCATTAAAGTAATCCCCACTGTTGAGCTGCCAACAAAGCCGTCGTGGATTCGGGTGAAAATGCCTGCGGGCCCAGAAGTTGGTCGCATTAAAAGTATTCTGCGTAAGCATAAATTGGCATCGGTCTGTGAAGAGGCGGCCTGTCCAAATTTGGGCGAGTGCTTTAGCGGTGGCACCGCCACATTTATGATTATGGGTGAAATTTGCACCCGGCGTTGTCCTTTCTGTGATGTCGCTCATGGTCGTCCTAACGCGTTAGCTGAAAACGAACCACGGGAATTGGCTGAGGCCATTGCCGAAATGCAGCTTAAATACGTGGTTATTACCTCGGTAGACCGTGATGATCTGCGCGATGGCGGCGCTCAGCATTTTGCTGATTGTATTCGAGAAACTCGCGAGCGCAGCTCAAAAATCCGTATTGAAATATTGGTGCCAGATTTCCGTGGTCGCATGGATGTTGCACTGGATATTCTCGAAAAAGAAGCGCCCGATGTGTTCAATCACAACTTGGAATCCGTGCCCAGCTTGTATAAGAAAATCCGCCCTGGTTCAGATTACCAGTGGTCACTGGATCTTCTTAAGAAATACAAAGAACGCCGTCCCGATGTGTTGACCAAGTCAGGCCTAATGCTGGGGCTGGGTGAAACCGCTGAAGAACTGATTCAGGTTATGAAGGACATGCGTGCCCACAATATCGACATGATCACTATGGGCCAATATCTTCAGCCTAGCCGTGATCATTTGCCCGTCGATCGCTTTGTGACGCCAGAGGAATTTGAAGAGTTTGGTCGTATCGCAAAAGAGCTTGGTTTTAAAAGCGTTGCCAGCGCACCGATGGTGCGCTCATCCTACCGCGCGGATCTGCAGGCTGATTTAGCGTTATTCAAAGAAGTGTAGAGTCTCTTTATGCAACTCGGCCTATCAGGCGTTGACCTGCTAACGCCGAGACTAAATTGCTGAATAGCAATTTTGCATTCTCATCGCTTTGCCCTTTCTGCGCGGCGTCGATACGCGTAGCGAGTTGCAGTAGTGCACCTAAATGACGGCTTTTTAAACGGCGTAATGTGCTTTTGTACAAACCTTTGCGCTTATCCCACACTCGCTGACTGTCTAAAACTCGGTCAATATTCTGGCCTTGCTCTAGCATTAGGGCGCAAGCGTACAAACCGCGAATTTCCCTGACAATCGCGCCGAGCATAGGAATCTCCTCACCGCCTTCTGCTAATAGGCTGTTGAGCATTTGCAGGGCGTTGCCAGCCTGCCCATCTAAAGCGGCATCGATCAGTTTAAATATATCGTACCGGGCACTGCTCGCGACGGCGCTGGCCACTACTTCGGCGGTGATGGTGCGATCGCCGGCAAGAATTTTGAGTTTGGCGATTTCCTGATCGGCGGCGAGCAGATTACCTTCAACGCGATCAGCCAGCAATTGCACGGCATCGGGCTCTGCATTCAAATCGATGCTACGCATCCGCTGCATAATCCAATTACCCAAATGCTGTCGCTCGATGGGCCATACCTGAATGACCACACCTGCGGCGTCGAGGGCTTTTACCCATTTGCTGTTCATGCTACGACTGTCTAATTTGCCACAGCTCACCAGTAAAATATTGCTACCGTCGGCATTCTGTAAATACTCCTGCAGAATTGCCGAGCTTTTCTGATCCATTTTAGTGTTGCCAAGCCGCAGCTCGATGAGCTTACGCTCGGCAAAGAGCGACATGGACTGCCCCGAATCGATCAGCTGACCCCATTCAAATCCACGTTCGACATTGAGTACTTCACGTTCGTGAATGCCCTGTTTGCGACAATGCTGGCGAATAGTGTCGCAACACTCCTGGGTGATAAGCAGTTCGTCACCACAGACCAAATAGACAGTCGCGAGGGATTTTTTAAGTTGCGCGGCTAATTGCTCTGGTCGCAGTTTCATTAGGGTTGGGCTTGCATTTGATGTGACCAGTACTCAACTTGGCGAGCTAGGCGAATACTGAGTTGTTCGCGCATTTCGGCGCGAACAATAGTGGATTCGGTTTCCTCACCAACTGGGTTGTCAGGGTCGTTTACAATGAGCCGACGTTGTTGGAGCGTATGCGGCCCTTTCAGATTCTTACCGTCAGGGCTTTGCAGTTCGAGGCGGGCAGACTCGTAAAGGGCATACTCGGCGTCGCGGGCCTCATCATCCAATGCGGCACTGCGTTTTTGCTCGTCGAGAAGTGTAACCACCACAATTAATTTTGCTTCGCTGCGCCGCTTGGCGACCGCCACATTATTTATTACAAACTGGCGCTTCAGTGATTGCGCCAGTTCGTGGCTGTCGCGCTCGGCACTGATGTACACCGGCTGCATGTCGGCGGCCAGACTGGTGCTGCCGCGCAGGGCGAAGCCGCAAGCTGTGAGCCATAAACAGGCGACAGCGGTGAGCAAAACGTGCAAGGCCCGGCGCGGATGGGCCTTGGAATTGTGGGAATTAGTTTGCAACGATATTCACCAATTTTTTAGGGACTAATATTTCTTTGCGAATCGTTAAATCGCCTATAAAGCGCTTAACGTTCTCTTGCTCTCGGGCCAATTTTTTAATAGCTTCGCCATCTGCGTCAATGGCCACTTCGATGGTGGCGCGCAATTTACCATTAACCTGAATTGCCATTTCAATGGTATTGCGCACCAACGCCGCGTCATCTACCTTTGGCCATGGTGCATCAATGACCGCTTCGCTGTGACCTAAGTTAATCCAGAGCTGGTGGCTGATATGGGGCACGATTGGTGCTAAGAGGCGTACCGCAGCTTCCAGTGCTTCGCGTTCTACCGCTAGGCATTGTGGGCCCTGGGCTTGGAAGCGAGACACGTCATTGATCAATTCCATAACCGCCGCAATTGCGGTGTTGAAAGTTAGGCGGCGACCGAAGTCATCGCTGACCTTGGCAATGGTCTCATGGGTTTTGCGGCGCAGATCCTGCTGTGGGCCGGACAAAATTGCGGTATCTAGCGCAGGCACGGTACCGGCGTCTAAATGTGTTGCGGCTAATTTCCACAGGCGTTTGAGGAAGCGGTGAGCACCTTCAACGGCGCTGTCTGACCACTCTAAGCTTTGCTCTGGTGGCGCGGCAAACATTATAAACAGGCGCACGGTGTCGGCGCCGTATTGCTCAATAAGGGCTTGGGGATCAACCGTATTGCCCTTGGACTTGGACATCTTGGTGCCGTCTTTTAAGACCATGCCCTGGCAGAGCAGCTGCTTAAAGGGCTCGTCAGAATCGACTAGGCCTTCGTCACGCATCAGCTTGTGGAAGAAACGCGCATACAGCAGGTGCAGTATGGCGTGTTCGATGCCGCCGACGTATTGGTCAACCGGCAGCCAATAATTAGCGCGGTCTGGGTCAAGCATACCGTCTTCAAAGTCGGGGCAGGTAAAGCGGGCGTAATACCAGGAGGACTCCATAAAGGTGTCGAAGGTATCGGTCTCACGCTCAACTGGCTTACCGTCGAGTTCGTCTTTGCGCCACTCGGTATCGGCTTTGATCGGCGACTGCACGCCGTCCATTTCCACGTCTTCAGGTAGCAGCATAGGCAGCTTGTGGGCGGGTACCGGAATCTCGCCGCCTTCGGGCAGATTAAACATGGGGATCGGTGCGCCCCAGTAACGCTGGCGGGAGACACCCCAGTCGCGCAGCCGGTAATTGGTGGTAACTCGGCCTTTATCTTGTGCGATGAGGGCATCGGAAATCGCGGTAAAGGCTGCACTGAAATCGAGGCCGTCGAAATCACTGGAATTAACTAATAGGCCTTTTTCGGTGAATGCGGCGGTTTCAATGTCGATGGCTTCGTCGTTTGCTGGTGCAATAACCTGTTTGATATCAAGGCCATATTTTTTTGCGAATTCATAGTCGCGCTGATCGTGGGCGGGAACTGCCATTACGGCGCCAGAGCCGTAATCCATTAGCACGTAGTTGGCGATCCACACGGGGACTAATTCGCCGGTCAGTGGATGACGAGCTTGCAGGCCAGTGGCCATGCCACGTTTTTCCATGGTCGCCATATCGGCTTCGGCCACCGAGCTATTCCGGCAGCTGTCGATAAAGGCGGCGAGTTCGCTATTGGTTTTAGCAACTTCAAGGGCAATAGGGTGTTCGGCCGCGAGGCTGACATAGGTCACGCCCATTAGGGTGTCGGGGCGGGTGGTGTAGACCTCAAAGCTGTCGGCACCAGCAACAGGCGTTTCTAAGTCAAAGCGCATTTGCACGCCCTGAGAGCGGCCAATCCAGTTGCGCTGCATGGTTTTAACTTGCTCAGGCCAGCCGTCGAGTTGGTCTAAATCGTCGATTAACTGTTCTGCGTAGCTGGTGATTTTAATAAACCACTGGGGGATTTCTTTGCGCTGTACTTGGGTGTCGCAGCGCCAGCAGCAGCCGTCGATAACCTGTTCATTGGCAAGCACGGTTTCATCTACCGGGCACCAATTCACCGCAGAGGTCTTTTTGTAGACCATGCCTTTTTCGTAAAGGCGGGTGAAGAACCACTGTTCCCAGCGGTAGTAGTCGGGCTTGCAGGTGGCTAGCTCGCGATTCCAGTCGTAGGCAAAACCTAGCTGCTTGAGCTGGTCGCGCATATAGGCGATGTTCTCGACGGTCCATTTGGCGGGGGCCGTTTTGTTTTTGACTGCCGCATTTTCGGCGGGTAAACCAAAGGCGTCCCAACCCATAGGCTGTAATACGTTTTTGCCGAGCATACGCTGGTAGCGCGAGATAACGTCGGCGATGCTGTAGTTGCGAACATGGCCCATATGGAGCTTGCCGCTGGGATAGGGAAACATGGCCAAGCAGTAGTATTTTTCGCGACTGGGATCTTCTACGGCGGTGAAGCTGCCTTGCTTATGCCAAAATTCTTGGGCAGAGGTTTCGATGTCACGTGGGGCGTATTGATGGTCCATTGGCAATGTCAGTTCTCTATACAGCGGGCAGATGAAGTTTAGGGCGCTTATTCTAGCAGCTTAGCTGGGGCGGGGCGATTGTCTGGGCTTGATCCGCGCGGCCAGAATGAGGGCAAAACACAATAAAATAATAGGTGTTGAGCCATAACGCGTGAAGGGTGTGCTCCCTTCGCGGGCGTGAACTTCACCGCGTAGGGCTGTTTCGGTAAAGGAGGGTACCCGGCTGCGAATATTGCCGTGGTGATCGACCAGTGCGGTGATGCCGGTGCTGGTCACCCGAATTAATTCGCGCCCGTTTTCTAGGGCGCGCATTTGCGCCATTTGCATGTGTTGGTCGGGGCCTATGGAGTGGCCAAACCACGCGTCATTACTAATGGTGAAGAGTACGTCGGAGCCGCGTGCACTTTGGGCGATTAAATCGGGGTAAGCGATTTCGTAGCAAATCGACGGCGCCAATTCCCAGCCCTTAACTGCTAAGTGGGATTGTTCCGCGCCGCCGCGGCTAAAGCTGGAGAGAGGTAGATCGAAAATTTTAAGCAGACCATGAATATATTGGCCGAGGGGCACGTATTCGCCAAAGGGCACCAGCCGTTGCTTGTGATAAATGCCTTCCCCGCCGCTAATGACCATGGCCGAGTTGTACATGTTTTCATCGAAGCGGGTGGGCACGCCGGTGATTAAAGCGCTGTCATTGGCAGCGGCGCGTTCGGCGATATAGTCGAAAAAGGACTGGGCATTGTGATACAGGGCGGGAATCGCGGCTTCTGGCCAAATCACTAGATCGGCATCGGCCCACAGTTTTTCTGATGCCTGGTCATATAGTTCTAACGTTGCCCAGTACTGGGTGTAGGCCCATTTTTTTTCTTGCGAGATATTCGATTGCACCGCGCCAATGCGGAGGGGAGCGACGTCTTTTGCTTGGGTCCACTCAGTTTGCATTAGGAGGTAGCCTTGGCCAAAAAGTAGTGCGCAAGCAAGTAGTGGTGCGGCACTAGACAGCTTGGTTTTGTTGGGGGCAATAAGAAACTGCGCAAGCGCTGCGCCGCTGAGGGCAACCCAGAAACTCAGACCGTAAACACCTACGACTGGCGACCAGCCGCTGAGTGGTGTGTTGAGTTGGCTGTAGCCTAAATACAGCCACGGGAAGCCGGTAAAAATCCAGCCGCGCAGCCACTCGCATAATACCCACATGGCGGCAAAACCAAGAATGCGACCGCCTCGGCCATCGCGTACCCAGCGACTATAGGCGTAGCAAAACAGCGCGGGCACGACGCCGAGAAAAATACAGAATATTGCCGTCATTGGCAGGGCGAGATAGGCCGGTGTTGCGCCAAAGTCGTGAATGGCGATATAGACCCAGGAAACCCCGGTTAAGAAACTGGCACTGCCAAAGGTCCAGCCTAGAAAAAAACTGTGTTTCGCGCTACTGCGGTCGAGCCCGGCAACCAGTGCCGCCATGACCAGTACACCCAGCCACCACCAGTCAAAAGGTGCTAGCGATAGCGGCAGGCAAGCGCCGGCGAGGGCGAGAAACAGCATTCGGCTAAATTTAATTGGTGATGGGGTTGCGAGTGACGGGGTGTTCACAGAGAGCGGATCCAAGCTGAAGGCCAAATTTAGCGAGGGCCTAGTGTAACGGTGCGCTGGCGCTCGCGCTAGCGCACCGTTATGAATCAGGCTTGGCGAATGTCCTTGTCATTGGCTGAGCGTAAAGCGGGGATTTTTTCCTCACCAGTGCGGGCGTTGTCCGCCGTGCTGGCAATGAGGTATTCGGGCTTGGGTGTTTTGTCTGGGTAGCGGTCGGTGAGGGGCTCGGGGCTGCCGCTATTGTCAATTAAATAAACGTGCTTGCGTTCTAGGCTGCGGGCTTCTTTTACCCCGCAGGAGTGAGCGATAACGCCGACTTCATGCATTAAATTTAAGGCGTAGTTTTTGACTCGCGTAGCTTTGTTTGTTGGGTCTAGACCGCGCTGTAATTCGGGGTCGTGGGTAGTTATCCCTGTGGGGCAGGTGTTTTTATTGCATTGCAGGGCTTGAATACAGCCCAGTGCAAACATAAAGCCTCGCGCGCTAACAATAAAATCGGCCCCTACGCATAGTGCCCATGCCGCTTCGGCGGGGTTAATCATTTTACCTGAGGCGATAACTTTTATGCGCTTGCGTAAATTGTATTCACAGAGTTTATCTACCACCATTGGCAGGCTGCGGCGAATCGGCAAGCCAACATAGTCCATCAAACTTTGCGGAGCGGCGCCAGTGCCGCCATCGGCGCTGTCGATGGTGATAAAGTCGGGGGCGTATTTTTCACCGCGTTCGTGAATCGCCACGCACATTTCATCTAGCCATTCAGAAAATCCGACAACGGCTTTAAAGCCAACCGGTTTGCCGGTGATATCACGAATACGTGCAATCATGTCTAAGAGATCGTCGATGCTGTGAATATCGGTGTGGCCGTTGGGGCTAATTGAGTCTTTGCCAATTTCTATGCCGCGAATATTGGCGACTTCCGCAGTGACTTTGCCGCCGGGGAGGATTCCGCCCTTACCAGGTTTGGCGCCCTGGCTAAGCTTGATTTCGATCATTCGCACTTGAGGGTGGCTGGCAATATTACGGAGTTTGTCGTCGCTAAGATGGCCGTCTTTGTCGCGCACGCCGTATTTGGCCGTGCCGATTTGAAACACGATGTCGCAACCTGACTCCAAATGATACGGTGACAGACCGCCTTCGCCGGTATTCAGCCAAATGCCGGCTTCCTTTGCACCCGCGCTGAGTGCGCGAATAGCTGGTTTTGATATGGCGCCAAAGCTCATGCCGGAAATGTGGAATATGGCTGAGCTGGTATAGGGCTGCTTGGCAAAACCTTCGCCAATGGTAACGGCGTGGGTGGTGACCGCGTCTTGGCTAAGGGTGGGGAAGAAACAGTTCATAAACAGCACTTCATTGCTCTGGCTTAGCGGGCGCGTCGAACCAAAGGCAATGGTGGTGTCGATATTTTTTGCGGCGCGATATACCCATGAGCGCTGCGAGCGGTTAAACGGTAGTTCTTCTCGGTCCATGGCGAAGAAGTACTGTCGGAAAAACTCACCTAAATGTTCAAACAGGTAGCGAAAGCGCCCAATTATTGGGTAGTTGCGGCGTATTGCTTGCTGGGTTTGCGTGACGTCAGCAATGTAAATACAAACCAGATACACAAGCCCGATAGCAATGGCGAGCAGAAAAGCTAAGGCGCCGTATTCGATGAAGGTATTGGCGATTGTATTAAGCGAGTCAAAAATATTTGCGAACATGGAGACCTCGTGGGCTCAGTTAATTGCCAGTATATAGGCAGTGTAGACTGAAACTAGGCGCAAAGTTCGCCGGGACAGCGAATGTGTCCCGGTATGTTGGTTTATTCCTCGACCTTGGCGACCTGCCGCATGCGCAGCAAGTGAATTTGCCGGTTGTCGGCATTGACCACTTTAAATTCGTAATCGTCTAAGCGGGCAACTTCATTGCGGCTCGGCAGGTAACCAAAGGATTTCAGCAACAGGCCGCCAATTGTGTCGAATTCTTCGTCGCTGAGTTTGGCGTTGAAGTAGTCGTTAAAATCATCGATTGGCGTTAGGGCTTGTACCACGAAGTCATTGTCAGTGATTTTACGAATCGGCAGATCGTCGTCTTCGTCATATTCGTCTTCAATATCACCGACAATTTGCTCGAGAATATCTTCGATGGTAATGAGGCCGGCAGCGCCGCCGTATTCGTCGATAACCACCGCCATGTGGTGGCGCTTTTCGCGGAAGTCACGAAGTAATACATTCAGACGCTTGCTCTCTGGCACCAAGGTGGCGGGGCGTAGAATGTCGCGAATGTCGATGTCTTCGCTGTTGGGGGTCTTCCACAGCAGAGGGAGTAAATCTTTGGAAAGCAGGATGCCCAAGACATTATCTAAGGTGTCGCCGATGACCGGATAACGGGAGTGGCCAGTTTCGACAATGATGGGTAACAGCTCACTGAGGGGCTGATCTGCTTTAAGAACGACCATCTGCGGGCGAGGAATCATGATTTCGCGGGCCTGCATATCGCTAATATGCATCGCGCCTTCAACAATGCTTATGGCATCGTCATCAATGACTTCATTCTGTTTGGCGACAGCAAGCAGTTCAAACAGATCTTCCCGAGTTTTGGGTTCAGATGAAAAAGCATGGGCTATTTTCTCGATCCAAGACTTGTCACTTGGATCGTTGCTAGATCGATCTTCACTCATAGTTTTGGGTGCTGTCCTCACATATAGGGGTATAGGGGTTGCTAATTTTTAGCGTTTTTAGAAGCGAAATTTCCAGCGCTTCCATGATCTCTGCCTCATCGTCGTCGATATGATCGTAGCCGAGGAGATGGAGTGTACCGTGAATTACCATGTGCGCCCAGTGGTCGTGACAGGCTTTGCCTTGTTCAGCGGCCTCGCGTTCGACCACCTGCTTGCAAATGGCCAAGTCGCCCAATAGGGGTAGCTCTAACTCTGGGGGCAGGTCGGCGGGAAAGGACAGCACATTAGTGGGGCCAATCTTTTGTCGATACTGCAGGTTTAGTTCAGCACTTTCGGCGATGTCGACGAGGCGAATACTGAGCTCAGCGTCGTCGCGATGCGCTTGCAGTGCGGCTTTGGCCCAGCTTTCAAACTGGGCTTGGCTGGGTAAGTCACCGGCTTCGCAGGCAATTTGTAAGTCGAGATCGAGATGGGTGGGGCTCATTGGCTGCTGCCGGTAGTGGCTTCGAAGGCGGCGTAAGCTTCGACAATGCGCTGTACCAGTGGATGGCGCACTACGTCTTTAGCGGCAAAGTGGGTCATGCTGATGCCGTCGATATCGCCGAGCACTTTCATAACATGAACAAGGCCAGATGGCGTGCCTCGAGGTAAGTCGATCTGCGTGGCATCGCCGGTAATAACGGCGGTTGAGCCAAAGCCGATCCGCGTCAGAAACATTTTCATCTGTTCCCGTGTGGTGTTCTGGGCTTCGTCCAAGATGATATAGGAGTCATTCAGAGTCCGGCCACGCATAAACGCCAAGGGAGCGATTTCAATTATATTGCGTTCAATCAGCTTGGTGACGGTTTCCATGCCGAGCATTTCATAAAGCGCATCGTAGAGCGGGCGCAAATACGGGTCGATTTTTTGGGCGAGGTCGCCGGGTAAAAAACCCAGTTTTTCTCCTGCTTCTACGGCTGGGCGAACCAATAAAATGCGTTGCACGTCGTTGGTGATCAGTGCCTCAACCGCGCAGGCGACCGCCAGATAGGTTTTTCCGGTCCCGGCGGGGCCAATACCAAAGTTGATGTCGCAGCTTTGGATGGACTTAACATAGCGTTGCTGGTTTTCCCCCCGGGGTTTGACGCTGCCCTTCTTAGTTTGAATGACAACGGGCGCGTGGTCGGTACTTGGGTGGCTTATTTGCTCAAGCCCCGCTTCCTGAAGATTGAGGTGAACGCTTTCGGAATTCAGTACGACCCCGTTTTGGGAGTCGCTATACAGGTGCTTTATTAGCTGTACGGCGTCATCGACAGACTCACTGGCGCCATTAATTTGAAATGTGTTGCCTCGGGCGGCAATGCGCACGAACAGGCGCTGCTCAATCATTTTAAGATTGGCATCGTGTTGGCCACAGAGGTCAGCCAATAGGCGTGGGTCGTTGGGTTCTAAGGTGAGAACGCGTTGTATATCTTGTGCAGTCAATGATTCACCGAATGCCGCTACCGCGGCGTAAATTGGGAAAATTAGATCATAAGCCGGTTTGCGAGAGAATCAAGCCGGCACGAATCCCCTAAAGCATTTTGCCGCGCAGGGAATTGGCGTAGGCCTCTAATATGTCCACATCGACAAATTGGCCGATAACGCTTTGGTCGGTGCAGGGAAAGTTCACCACGCGGTTGTTCTCTGTGCGGCCTTGCAGTTCACCTGGGTCTTTTCGAGACGCGCCAGTAACCAGAATACGCTGGGTAGTGCCTGCCATTTGCCGACTGATTTGCGCGGCATTTTGCAGAATGTGGTGCTGCAAAATGTCGAGGCGTTCTTTTTTCACCGTCTCAGGTGTTTCGTCTGGCAGTTGTGCGGCAGGGGTGCCGGGCCGAGCACTGTAGATAAAACTGAAAGAGTGATCGAAACCGATGTCCTTGATCAGCTGCATAGTTTGCTGGAAGTCGTCATCGGTTTCGCCGGGGAAGCCAATAATAAAGTCAGAGGACAAACTGATATTAGGACGAATTGCTTTGAGTTTGGCGATTTTGGCGCGATATTCGTCGGCGGTGTGACCGCGCTTCATGGCCGCAAGAATGCGGTCACTGCCGTGTTGGACAGGCAAGTGCAGGTGGTCGACCAATTCGGGCACGGTAGCGTACGCCTGAATCAAGGCCTCACTAAACTCCACTGGGTGAGACGTGGTGTAACGAATGCGATCAATGCCGGGCACTTGCGCAACAAAGTGAATGAGCTCGGCGAAGTCGACTATCTCGTCTTCGTGGTTAACGCCTCGGTAAGCATTGACGTTTTGGCCAAGTAAATTGACCTCGCGCACACCTTTTGCGGCCAGCTGCGCGACTTCGGCAATGACGTCGTCAAAGGGACGGCTCACTTCTTCTCCGCGGGTATAGGGCACCACGCAGAACGTACAGTATTTGGAGCAGCCTTCCATGATTGAGACAAACGCACTGGGGCCATTAACACTCGGCTCGGGCAGATTGTCGAATTTTTCAATCTCAGGAAAGGTAACATCGACAATAATTGGCCCCTTGGGCTTTTTGCTGTCGAGCATTGCCGGTACGCGGTGCAGGGTTTGCGGACCAAAAATAAGGTCGACAAAGGGCGCGCGGCGGCCAATGTCACTGCCTTCTTGACTGGCTACGCAGCCGCCAACCCCAATGATAAGGTCGGGATTTTTCGCCTTGAGCTTGCGCCAGCGACCGAGCTGATGAAATACTTTTTCTTGGGCTTTTTCGCGAATTGAGCAGGTGTTGAGTAGCAGCACATCTGCTTCATTGGGATCGTTGGTGGGGATCATGCCGTGACTGACCCCGAGCAAATCCTGGATGCGCGAGGAATCGTATTCGTTCATCTGGCAGCCCTGGGTTTTAATAAACACCTTTTTAGGCTTGCCCGAGCTGGCGATGAGTTCTGGCGCTGCTGGTGTGAGAGGCGATTCGCTGGATTCAGGCATAGGATTCGTTAACGATTTAGGCCGCTAAAGGCCGCAAATAAAATTGGGGAGGCATTATAGCTAAATTGTGGTCTAAAACCCAGAAGTGCAGTGGATTTGACGAATTTATGCTATCATCCGCGGCCCGGTTTTCCGGTGCGATCTCTCGCCCCTGCAGTGCTGTTAAACGACGGAAAGACTATGCCCCAAGCTCCTATTTACAAAGTTATTTTTAACAATAACAACAAGGTCTATGAACTCTACGCGCGCGCTATTTACCAAAGCGACATGTACGGTTTTATCGAAATTGAGGAGATTGTGTTTGGTGAGCAAAGCCAAATTGTGGTGAATCCGGGCGAAGAGAAGCTCAAAAATGAGTTCCATGGTGTAACCCGCAGCTATATTCCCATGCATGCGATTGTGCGGATTGATGAAGTAGAAAAAGAAGGTGCTGGCAAAATAGTAGATGTTGAGGGTGGTGCTAGCAATGTGCGTCACTTTCCGAGTGCGCCGGGCCGCCCTATTAATCGCACGCCAGACTCTGAATAGTAGATAAACATGAATAAAAAAGGGGGCGCCGTTTTATCGGCGCCCCCTTTTTTTGTGCTATCTACTTAGCTTAAGCGCTGGCGCACCGAGGCTAACTTCACGCAATTCACGAACACCGCCATGGCGCGATCGATCTCGTCCAAGCTGGGTACGCTGGGGGCAATCCGGATATTCTTGTTCTCTGGGTCATTGCCGTAGGGGAATGTTGCCCCAGCGGGTGTTAATTTAACGCCAGCGTCAGCGGCTAATTTAACCACTTCTTTGGCTAAGCCGGGTAAGGTGTCAAAGGAGATGAAATAGCCGCCTTGGGGTTCGTTCCAGCTCGCCATTCCAGTTTCGCCTAAACCTTCACGTAAATGCTTAAGCACAATATCAAAACGCGGCTTGAGTACGGTGGCATGGGCGCGCATATGGGCTTTGAGGCCCTCGCTGTCTTTCAAAAACCGCACGTGACGCAACTGATTGATTTTGTCGGGGCCTATTTGGCTCATGCCCATGTGTTGCGTAAAGGCCTTGAGGTTAGCGTTAGACATACCTGCAAAAGAAACGCCGGCACCGGCATAGGTTATTTTGGAGGTGGAGCCAAATAGATATACGCTGTCTTCAGTGCCGTGGGCGCGGCAACGTTCCATTATGCTCGCCAATTCTGGGGCGTCGTCGCTGAGACTGTGAACCGCGTAAGCGTTGTCCCAGAATACCCGGAAGTTGCTGCCGGCAATTTTGCCGAGCTGCGCGATACGGTCAACAACGTGGTCTGAGTAAACCGTGCCAGTCGGGTTGCTAAAGCGCGGTACACACCAGATGCCTTTAATGCTGGAATCGGCCTTTAATAATTGCTCAACGGCATCCATATCTGGGCCGTCGTCGGTCATTGCGACGGGAATCAATTCAATGCCGAGGTGCTCGCACACGCTAAAGTGGCGGTCGTAGCCAGGCACCGGCGCGAGAAATTTGGTGGTTTTACCTTCACTGGCCCAGCTTGCGCCGAGGGCGCCGAAGCCTTGGTTTTGCGCGAACAGCGCCGCAAAGTACATCAGTGTGAGGCTGCTATTGCCGCCAATTAAAATTTCGTCGTTCGCCACGCCGAGTACGTCGGCAAACAGGCGTTTGCACTCGGGAATGCCGTCGAGGCCGCCGTAGTTGCGCAAATCGGTATTGCTTTCATTACTGAGGTCGTCGCCTAAAATTGTGTTGATAGCGTCAGACAAATTGAGCTGTTCGGCGCTAGGTTTGCCCCGTGTTAAATCAAGATTGAGGCCGGAGGCTTTAAACTGCTGATACTCCTGCGCCAGGGTTGTTTCCCATTCGCGTAGCTGCGTTGTAGAAGCTTGATCGAGTTGCAAAGTCATCACCTTAAGTGCGTGATCGCGGTTAAATGCGATTAAACGAGAGTTGTTTGGGCCGAGCTCGCTCCTGAAGAGCAAACATGCGGGCACAAAATTATACCTATTTTTTGGTGGTGCCGTCACCCAGATGCGCATATTAGCCGCGGACGTCGGGGTTATGCTCGCGCCTAGGGGCGATTAAGGCTGGTGCTGCGGCTTGAGGCGATCATACGTAGCTGGTGAAGCTCTTCGATCAACGCTTGGCTTGCTTGGTAGCTGTAGTTAATGCGGGCTAGGCCGTCACTAAGTTCGGTCTCGAGGTCTTTGCTCATGGCCTTGGCGCGGCGCAGTTCTGACCAGTCGGCGTGGGGCTTGATGTACCAGAGTATGTCGTCTATCAATTTCATACTGCGGCGCAGTGGCGTGCTGTTACTGCCATGACGCAGCCAGTGATATAAAACGATGGTGGTCATTGGGCCGTAGAGCAAATTGTCGACGCTGGTGGGGAGTTTAAGTGCAGCGGTCTTTTTGTCGAGCATTTCGTGCACTTTGCGGCGCAATCGCGTTAGACGTTTTTGACCGACGTCACCGCTGATGTTGCGCTTGTCGTTGACCTTGATGCTTTGCAGTAGATGTTGGCAGCAGTCGTCAACTTGTTTCCTGATCTGGGTGAAATCGTTGGCGTGGATATCTTTCTTCGCCAATTTGCGGCTAATAATCTTTAGCGCACCTTCAAATTGCAGGCGCTGACCGTTATCGGCGTCATCCCAGTGACTCAGGGCATTGACGATTTGCCTGCACACCTGGCGGGCCGGGTGGAGGGAGTGTAAGAAGTTGTGTCGATCTTGCAGGGCAATACTACTGACTTGATTTTGTAGGGTGTTCAGGGCTGCCAGGATGCTTGGCGAGAGCCGGCGACGATTGCTTAAGCCGTGGAAAATACTGGCGGCAGCCTCAATAAGCTCATTGTCTGTCGCTTCAATTGGTGAAACGCCGCTGCTGCTCTGACGGTAGTCGTGTAATTTTAGTAGCCGCTGTAAGCGTAATTCGGTTAAGGCCCGTTGCTGCGTGGTGAGGTTTCTCTCGCTTAGTTGGAGCTTGCTGTGGGCGATCCAGTCGGCGAGGTTATGGGCTTGAACAGGTTTTGGCAGCGTACTTGCCAAGTTGTTATATAGCTTGCTTAGCTCATTGATAAAGAGCCCTTGAAACATGGTCAGCGCTTGATGGCGATGTTTTGTGTCTAGGCGCAGGGGTTTCATTAAATGCTGGAAGCCAGCCAATAAGGTAATGGGGGCTATCGCCCGGCAAAAAAACTGTAATTCGGGTTTTTCATTCGCAAAGCCGTCATCCGGCAGTTTTTCTAACTGCAGGGCTAGGCGATCAAGTTCGGGGTAATTACCGGTTTCGTACTCGCGCTTGCTGCAAAATGCTTGATTGACATGCTCGGCAAACAAACGGAATGCTTCGTCTTGCCCGGCTTTAACAGCAAGCTGCTGGGCAAGGAGTTCATTCTGTTCGGCGTTGGTTTTTGCGGTGAGGGCGCGGCGATGAAAATTGTCTTGGAGGCGCTCAAAATAGCGGTACAGCTGTTCGCCAAACCACTGTCGAGATTGTGATTTTAGGCGGTCAACGAGTAATCCGGTATCGCTAAGTGACATGAATCATCCAAGGCGCTACGCATAAGTGCGTATGTTATTTTAATAAAGGTACCATAAAACTGTCATATTGCGACTGAATTTGAATGTTAATTGTTCGAGTTTTGATCAATGTCACGCTTTGTAAAGCCCCTGTTTAGGGGGTTTCAGCAATAAACGTTGCCCGTTTTGGTGCTGGATAGCCTTCAATGGTCTTGCTTGAGTCATTTGGATCTAAAAATTCAGCCAAGGAATGAAATTGCATCCACTCGGTGCTCCGCTGTTCATCCACACTTGTTTGGCTGACGTCAATAAGCCGGGGGTTTTTAAAGCCGACCTTCTTAAGCCAGCTTTCTAATGTTGCGGTGCTGGGGATAAACCAAACATTCCCCATTTTGCTATAGCGACCTTCCGGGACAAGTGCATCGCCTAATCCACCGTCGATAACTAAGGTTTCCAGTACCAGTTGGCCACCGCTGCGCAGGGTGTCGCGAAGTGCTAAGAGGTGGTCGAAGGGTGAGCGGCGGTGATAAAGAATACCCATCGAGAAGGTGGTATCAAAGGCTTGGAGTTTTGCGGGCAAATGTTCAATACCCATGGGGAGCACTGCGACGCTCGGGTCGTTTAAATACTTTTGTAAGGCAAAATACTGAGTCACAAAGAGCGGCGTCGGATCAATACCAACCACTAGCTCTGCACCAGCACCCCGCATACGCCAGCAGTGGTAGCCGCTGCCGCAACCGATATCAAGGACAGTGCGGCCTTTAAGCGGGGATATCGAATCTTTAAGGCGGTTCCATTTCCAGTCCGATCGCCACTCAGTATCGATATGGACGTTAAATAACTCGAAGGGGCCTTTTCGCCAGGGGTGCAGGCCCTTTAATGCCTCTTCCAAATGCTCGCGCTGGCTCGGGGTAGCATCGCCATTGCAGCCGACTCTTGAGGCGTCTAGGCAGATTTCACTCGGCGTTAATTCGGGGAGTGCGGCAAGCGCCTGCTTCCAGCGGGGAAGGTCGCCATAGCGGGTCTCGCTCAGGCCTTGAGCGATTTGCTCTGGTAATTTAGCTGCCCACTCGTTTAGTAGTGGGTTTTGGCTCAGGGCGCTGAGAAATATACTGTAGTCCATCATTTGATTGCGACCAGTGACGCGAAATTAAAACATTGGAACCAGGCATCGATACGACTAAACCCGGCTTCGCGCAGGCGCTGCTGATGCTCTGCAATTGTTTCTGGCACCAGCACGTCCTCAAGTGCGCTGCGTTTCTGCGCAACTTCTAATTCGCTATAGCCGTTGGCGCGTTTAAAGGCGTGGTGTAGGTCGGTGTTGAGCTCCTGCAGGTGCTGATCCGCAAAGCGAATCTTTTCCGACATTATCAGAATCCCACCTGGACGCATCGCGGCAGCAATTTTGTTAATTAGGCTGGCCCGCTCAGTGGCGGGAATAAACTGCAGTGTAAAATTTAAGACTACGACTGATGCGTTGCTTAGCGGCGTGTCTTGAATGCTTTCGCAGCGCAGCTCAATTGGCGTGGTAGCGTCGGCAATATAAGTGCGGCAGCGTTCAATCATTGCTGCGGAGTTATCTACTCCAATAATTTTACAGTCACGCTCAGTCAGCTCTCTCGCCATAGACAGCGTACTGGCGCCAAGTGAACTCCCCAAATCGTAAACATTGCTCCCGCTCTGTGCGTAGCGGCCGGCCATAACCCCGGTCATTGCGATAATCGTTGCATAGCCGGGAACCGAGCGCTGAATCATGTCGGGAAAGACTTCTACGACATGCTCGTCAAAGGCGAAGCGGCCGAGGTTGGCGTGGGGTTGGGAGTAGAGAGTGTCGGGTTTGGTCATTTAATTACTGCGCGTTGTCGGCATAGATAAGCGCGGAATATTACCACAAAGGACTGTGGGGAATATTTAGGGGGCTAAAGAAATTGTACGTGGGGTGATTCCGCTTCTTTCATAGTCTTTGTGATGAGGCCCGCTATTCCGTGTGTTGGGGTAGCGGGCTACTGCAGCAAATTTACGGTTGTGTTATAGGTACTGAGCTTGAATAGCTGAATCTACCACTATCTCCAGTTGCTGGTGTTGTTACTGAGATGTCTAGGCGCCCGGTTCCAGCAGTATCTTCTGGGGCGATTAGAAATGTAAATGCCGCCGGTCCAGCACTTGCTGTAGAGGCCATACTGTAGCTGCTAGCTCCGACGATCTCGCCTTGGGTGATTGAGGCTTGTACTGTCGTGCCGGCTGGCGGGACTTGCCCGCGAGCATCTTGAATAAATACCGTGACTGGCACTGGGGCAGTAAGTGGGTTAATACTGCTTGGTGATGTAGTAACGCTTAGATCATTTGAGCCAGACAATACAATAGTAATGTCATTGAATACGTATGTAGTATTTGCGTCAGGATTACATATTGCATTTTCTGTAGCGTCGCATAGTAACCCGTCGAATTTAGAATTTTTGTCATTCCACTGCTTATCGGAATTGAAGTCAGCGAACTCTTCGTCGCCGAGATCATATGTATTGTCTTCGTCTCGGTCGAGATACGGTTCGCTGATGTCGTCAAAAGATTCAGCGCTATCAAACTGTCCGTTTGTTGGGTTGGTATCGAGGAAGCTTTCTTCACCGATCGCATAGGCTAGTACAGTGATACGTCCGTTAGCTGGGCGTGGCTCCTGCGATTCAAGTTCTACGGAGCATTGACCGCCAGAAGTTACGCAATTCGGTTCTATTTTCGCGCCTTCAGTCCAAAATGTAATTGATGTGCCATCCGGTGCTGGATGATTGAATCTGTCTGCTGCGCGAACACTAATAGTGGTCTTTGTACCTTCAAAATTCCATCCGTCAATATTTAATTCGGTGGCGCTAATGGAGAAACTATCTTGGTCCGGAAAGCCTGTTGAAATAGCTAGTTGGCTAGATTCTGTGCTTATTACTTTTCCGTCGCGTACAGCTTCGGCAAGGACGCGGACCGGCGTTGCTACTGTGCCTGCGCTTACTGTGGTGGAGACGAAACCATTTGCATTAGTTTTTGCTGTGTCATTGCTAATGGTAATTCCGCCTACAGTGGTATCCAAATAAAAATTCACATCTAGACTGGGGACTGGGCCGCCTGATTCATTGTTAACTAAGAATGTAACGACAGATTGCTCGCCCTGGGGTCCACCTGATCCCTTAATGTTGATAATTTGTGGGTCTGCTGAAACGAATGTTATTGAGCCTAAGGGTGACGGGACTGCAGTGATGGTAACGTTTGCGGAGTAGGTGGTGCTGTCTACGCTTGTTTCCGCAGTGATTATGTCGTCGCCATCGCAACCGCGCGCTGTGTAAGTGGCTGTGACGGTTCCGCTCGTATTGGTGGCAATTGCGGGGTCTATTTCTGAGATTCCTGATGCAATGCACGGAGAGGTAAATAGGATGTCAGCAGTATCTGTTACTGGGCTATTGTTTTGGTCTATAAATGATACGCTCAGAGTGGCGCTTTGCCCTGCGTTGAGTGTCGTGTTGTTTGAGGCGACTTTGCCTGCAGTAAATGTTGTGCCGGAATAAGAACCAAAACGTACTACTTGGGTATCTACTGAACCATCGGTGGTGTCTGTGCTGTCTGTTGAGTCTGTGGTTGTGCTTTCATCTGGGGTTAGGGTAGGCCCGCCATCACTGCCACCGCCTCCGCAGGCAGTAAATAACAATACGGTGGACGTTAATAGGCAGGTACGAAACAAGACCTTCATGGCAGGTGTCCTCTATCTCTTTGGCGGCTCTGTTTAGCCCCTAGTGGCCGACAGATTATATATATTCTTAGATTAGCTCAGTAAGTCACTAAGTATGAAGGCATATTAGCGTAATTTACCGATTTGTGCGGAAAACTTGTGATCGATGTTTAAAATATGGGGTTTTGGGGTTGAATGAATCGGTCGGTATGGTCTTTGGGTTAAATTTAGTAAGACGGTGGTAGCTTATTTTAAATAGTGGTGTGGGGCCGCTGAGTGGTGCGGATTGATCAGAAACAGGCTAGGGCCTGTTTCTGCCCCAGCGGGCGGCTATCGCCGTCTAAAATGCTGGTCGCATTTGGTCGAACCACTGCGGCGGTTCTCATCCACCCTTTGAGAGTGGTGCACTTTTCTAGGGGCATAAAAAAACCACCGTTAGGTGGTTTCTTCGAATAATGGTAGCAAGGGGCGGATTCGAACCGCCGACCCCAACATTATGAGTGTTGTGCTCTAACCAACTGAGCTACCTTGCCACAGTTCTCTTGTTCAGAGAAGGCGCGCATTTTCCAAGCTTCGGGCCTTTATGTCAAGCGCGGAGTAGCGCGTGTTAGACATTGAAGCGGAAATGAACAACGTCGCCGTCTTTGACGACGTATTCTTTGCCCTCTAGGCGCCATTTTCCGGCATCTTTGCTGCCTTGTTCGCCTTTATATTGAATGAAGTCGTCGTAAGCAATAACTTCGGCGCGAATGAAACCTTTTTCAAAGTCGGTGTGGATAACACCGGCAGACTGCGGGGCAGTGGCGCCGACAGGGATTGTCCAGGCGCGGACTTCTTTTACACCGGCGGTGAAGTAGGTTTGCAGGCCAAGCAGTTGGTAGCCGGCGCGAATAACGCGGTCTAGGCCGGCTTCTTCCATGCCGAGGTCGGTGAGAAATTCGGCTTTTTCATCGTCATCGAGTTCGGCAATTTCAGATTCGAGTTTATTGCAAATAGGTACGACGATGGCACCGTCTTCTGCAGCAATGGCTCGTACCGTATCCAGATGAGGGTTGTTCTCAAAGCCGTCTTCGTTAACGTTGGCGATGTACATTGTTGGCTTGATTGTCAGCAGGTGCAGGCTTTGGGTGCGCGCTAGTTCGTCGCTGTCTAAGCTTAGTGAGCGCACAGGCTTGCCTTCGTTGAGATGGGCAAGAAGCTTTTCGAATAGGTTTTTGAGGACAGTTGCTTCTTTGTCACCGCTTCTGGCAACGCGGACGACTTTTTGCAGTTGTTTGTCGATGCTCTCCATGTCGGCTAGGGCGAGTTCTGTATTGATGATGTCGATGTCAGCGGCGGGATCAATCTTATTGGCAACATGGATAATGTTGTCGTTGTCGAAACAGCGTACAACGTGGGCGATGGCGTCGGTCTCGCGAATGTTGGCCAAAAACTTATTGCCTAGGCCTTCGCCTTTTGAGGCGCCGGCGACCAAGCCGGCAATGTCGACAAATTCCATGGTGGCGGGCAGCACGCGCTCGGGCTTTACGATGGCTGCCAATGCATGTAGGCGTGGGTCTGGCACCATCACGATGCCTGAGTTGGGCTCGATAGTGCAGAACGGGAAGTTGGCCGCGTCAATGCCGGCGTTGGTCAGCGCATTGAAGAGGGTGGACTTGCCGACATTAGGTAGTCCGACGATGCCGCAGTTAAATCCCATGTGATATTACCCTTGTTTGTAGCTGTGTAGTTGATTCATTGCCTTTGCCCAGTCGCCGTTGACGGCGTCTGGGAGGCTGCGCAGCGCTTCGTCAATACAGCGGTCGATGCTGATGCGCTCGTCGGCTGGCGGTTTGCCAAGAACATAGTTTGTGACTTGTGCTGCGCTGCCGGGGTGGCCGATGCCAATCCGCAGGCGATGAAAATTGTTGTTATTGCCTAGTTGGGCAACGGTATCGCGCAGGCCGTTGTGGCCGCCGTGGCCGCCGCCAGTTTTAAAGCGGGCTGTGCCGGGGGCGAGGTCGAGTTCGTCGTGGGCGACGAGGATGGCCTCTGCTGGAATTCGGTAAAAATTAGCGAGTGCAGCGATGGACTGCCCGCTACGATTCATAAAGGTGGTGGGTATTAATAGACGCAGATCGCCGCCTTGGTATTGAATTCTGGCCGTGTCGCCAAAAAACCGAGATTCGCTATTTAGGGAGCTGTGGTGCAGGCGTGCCAGTTCTGAAACGAACCAGGCGCCCGCATTGTGACGAGTATCGTGATATTGCGGGCCGGGGTTAGCCAGTCCAACGATCAGTTTTATCGTAGTCAATGGGGCGCCTGTTACTATTGGCCCCGAGGGGCCGTTAGTTTATTGCTTACTCTTCGTCGCTAGCTGGTGCTGCTTCATCTTCGTCGTCGCTAGAAGCGCCGCGTGGAGCGTGAACGGTAGCAATAGCTTGATCGTGATCTTCGCCAAGTGCCAGAGCGGTGCTGCTTACGCCGGCGGGCAGTGTTAGATCAGAGATGTGCAGTGTGGTGCCAGTTTCAACCTTGGCCATGTCCACTTCTATGAACTCGGGCAGGTCTTTTGGCAGACACTGTACTTCAACGTCGGTGGCTGCATGGGTGATGTTGCCGCCCTGAAGCTTAACGCCAACACAGCTTTCTTCGTTAATGAAGTGCAGTGGTACGTGTAAGGTAATTGGAGTGTCGGCATTCACGCGCAGGAAATCGGCGTGTAATACGCGTAATTTAGCTGGGTGACGCTGTAGATCCTTTAATACCACTGATTCTTTCTGGCCATCAACATCTAAGGTGAGGATGGATGTGTAGAAAGCTTCGTCGTTGAGCATTCTGATCAGGTCTTTATGGATCAGGTTAAGCATTTGTGGTGCTTTTTCGCCACCGTAAACAATAGCAGGAATTTC
>TARA_R110001599_G_scaffold353873_1_pt1 | contig 31754 bp, 25 predicted proteins | sample TARA_R110001599 | Tara Oceans TARA_R110001599 (sample SAMEA4398360) | marine metagenome | biome: Polar Biome; feature: [MES] marine water layer (ENVO:01000295) within the mesopelagic zone...; material: water (ENVO:00002006), including particulate matter (ENVO:01000060) such...
CCGGTAATTCTGTAACATGGCACACGCTCTTACAGTGCCACGGTCCGTGATCATTTGGAGACATTTATTAGTAGGCTTGAATCCCTGAGTAATAGGCTTATTCATCTAGGATTCCAGATTATCAGGCAGAATGGCTTCACAGCTGGTCGTGACGGACAAATGTATGAGTGAGCCGTCCATGAGAATCCACCGGCATGGGAACCGCACCAGGCGCACATGTAGCAGTTTCGCTTCCAGATCGGTACTAAATCATTGCAAACTGCAGAACGTAAGGCCCCCAGAGTGGCAAATCACGCGACCTTGATGCAAAAGCTAGACTATTAACAATGTTGGGGCGTTCACAATACATTGCAGAAATTTTTCTACCTTCTGAGCGTGCCAGAAAGCGGCTTTGCAGTCACGGCTGAGGGGCATGCCGTTTAATCGAGAATTGTAGTTTCTGTCAGATGGATGACCGGAAATTGCCAAATTGTAATTCCGTCGTAATCACGCTGAAGGTTGGTATGTAGTAGATTGGCGATAGCTAAAGACTAGATAGCTAAGAGAGAGATAGAGCGATAGAGCCGCTGGTGATTAAGACCTTGACTGGCGACATATCGTGATTGCCATGAGTGAGTGAACTTTCGCCGAATTGGCGCACATTCGATAATCAGAGATTCAATTTCATTCTTGAATCATAGACCGCAGGTGCTAAATTATTTTAGCCAGAACAGAGAGTAAGGAGTACTTATGAAGCCTCTTAAGAAAGCATCCACTGTTGAGAACGACCCGGTAAAAAATGCCCCTGTTGAAGAAACTCGAACGGAGAGCCACGACTCGAAGCGAGGGAAAGCTCCACTAGAACAGCCACTAGAAGGGACAGGCACTTGCAAAGTTTCAGAGGGCCAACGAACAGACATGATTAGGGAGGCCGCATACTTCTGTGCTGAGCAGCACGGATTTCAGTGTGATAGATCCCTGGACGACTGGCTTAATGCGGAAGTTGACATTGACAGTCAGATATCAGCGTTCAGCGAGGACTAGATACAGTGAACGACCAATCCCGTCTCAGAGAGGCGACGTACAGCCTGTTGCACAGCGATGTGGACGGCGTCGACGGCCTGGCCGAGCTGGCTCTGAACCTGCGTACATCGTGGAATCATGCCACCGATCGGATTTGGCGGCAGCTGGATTCGGACCTGTGGGAGGCAACCCAGAACCCCTGGGTTGTGCTGCAGACCGTTTCGCGCGAAAAGCTGCAGCATTGTTTGGCGGATGTAGCCTTTCGCGAATATGTCGAGGACCAACTGCGAGAATGGCGTGACGTAGAAAATGCGCCTGCCTGGTTCCAGGAAACCCATCCACAATCAACACTGAACTGTATCGCCTATTTCAGCATGGAGTTTATGTTGAGCGAAGCCCTGCCTATTTACTCGGGCGGATTGGGTAATGTGGCCGGGGATCAACTCAAGGCTGCCAGCGATCTGGGCGTGCCGGTCATTGGCGTGGGGCTACTGTACCAGCAAGGCTATTTTCGCCAGAAAATTGACCATGACGGCGTGCAACATGCTCTTTACCCTTATAACGATCCCGGACAACTGCCGATAACCCCGTTGCGTAGAGACAATGGAGAATGGTTGCGGTTAAAGCTCGACCTGCCTGGCCATCCGATCTGGCTGCGTACCTGGCAGGTAAAAGTTGGGCGGGTCACACTTTACCTGCTCGATAGCAATGATGCGGCAAATTATCCCCCTTACCGGGGGATCACCAGCGAGCTTTATGGTGGCGACGCGGATCTGCGCCTGTTGCAGGAGATGGTCCTTGGTATAGGCGGTTGGCGCATGCTCACCGCGCTCGGTATTGAGCCGGATGTCTGTCATCTGAATGAAGGGCATGCGGCACTCGCTGTGCTGGAGCGCGCTCGCAGTTATATGCAGACAACAGGGCTGTCTTTCGAGGCTGCACTGGCCGTCACCCGGGCGGGGAATCTGTTCACCACCCATACTGCGGTGGCTGCCGGTTTTGACCGGTTCGAGCCGGCCCGCGTCGAACATCGCCTGGAGAGATACGCCAGGACCCAACTGGGGATTACTTCCGGCGACCTGCTGGCACTGGGCCGGTTGAACCCCGACGACGCGTCAGAGCCTTTCAACATGGCCTACCTGGCGATACGCGGGAGTGGGGCCGTGAATGGTGTGAGCCGACTGCACGGCGAGGTGAGCCGACAGTTGTTTGCGCCGTTGTTTCCCCGCTGGCCGGCGGACGAAGTCCCCATCGGGCATGTGACCAATGGCGTGCATATGCCGACCTGGGAATCTGCGGAAGCGGACGCGCTTTGGACGGAGGCCTGTTGTAAGGACCGCTGGCTGCTGCCGACGGAAACGCTGGAGCATAACATCAGGCGTGTCTCCGACAGCCGTCTCTGGCAAGTTCGCACGGCTGCCAGCTCCGCGCTGCTTGACTATGCCCGCGACCGATTGTCCCGGCAACTGGCCGACTCCGGTGTCTCGCCCGAGGAGCAGGAGGGGGCGAAGCATACCTGTGATTGCAATACCCTGACCTTAGGTTTCGCACGCCGTTTCGCCACCTACAAGCGACCGGATCTGCTGCTCCATGACCCGGAGCGCCTGCTGCGCCTGCTGACTAATCCGCAACGTCCGGTACAGATCATCATGGCGGGCAAGGCCCATCCTGCGGACGAAGCAGGGCAGGCGTTGATTCAGCAGTGGATGCATTTCATCCGGCGGCCCGAAGCGCGCTCGCGTGTGATCTTTCTCAGTGACTACGACATGCATTTGGCCCAGCACCTGGTACAGGGCGTCGATATCTGGCTCAACACACCTCGTCGGCCGTGGGAAGCCTGCGGTACCAGCGGCATGAAGGTACTGGTCAACGGTGGTATCAACCTGTCGGTCCTGGATGGCTGGTGGGCGGAAGCCTGGACTCCGGACGTGGGGTGGGCATTGGGGGATGGGCAGGAACACGGTGATGACCCGGGCCGTGATGCGCTCGAGGCTGAGGCGCTCTACGACCTGCTCGAACGCGAAGTGATTCCCGAATTCTATACTCGCGACGAGCAGGGAATCCCCATGGCCTGGGTGGCGCGGATGCGGGAAAGCATGGCGCGCCTGGCCCCGCATTTTTCGACCAACCGCACGGTACGCGAATATACCGAGCGCTATTACCTGCCAGCGGCCTCGGCCGTGAAAGAACGAAGTGCCGGGGGAGGTGCGTTTGGCTTACAGATGGTGGAATGGCGCCACACGCTGGAGCGGAAATGGGCCGCGTTACGCTTCGGTGAAGTCAAGATTGAGACTGCTAATAACGCGCATATATTCGAGATTCAGGTATATCTTGATGGAATCGACCCGGAGGCGGTACAGGTCGAGCTGTATGCTGACGCAGTACGAGACGGCACTGCCGAGCGTCGGGAGATGACGCGCGTAAGGCAGCTGGTGGGTGCGGAGAATGGCTTTGCTTACCGTGCAGAGTTGCCCGCGACCCGTGTGGCGGCGGACTACGCGGTGCGACTTATACCGCACGGGGATGAAGTGGCGATACCGCTGGAAAATGCTCATATCCTGTGGCAATCGTAATTTTCTGCTGCAATGGTAATCGCAGCGCGGTGTTGGAATGACACTCAGCGTGTGCACCACCCCGGGACGGCCATTTCCCCTGGGCGCCTCGATTGTGGGCAACGGCGTAAATTTTGCCTTGTTCAGCCGCCACGCCCATGGCGTAACTCTGTTGCTTTACCCCGACGCCACCGCGATGCGGCCCTCGCAGTACATCGAGCTGAATCCGGCCCGTCACCGTTTCGGCGATATCTGGCACATATGGGTCGCCAGCATCGCGCCGGGGGTCGCTTACGCTTACAGGGTGAATGGCCTTTATGACGCACAGCGGGGACTGCGCTACAACGCACGCCGTATCGTGGTCGATCCCTATGCCACGGCTTTGACCGGTGTGTCTTCCTGGAACTTTGTTCGTGCTCGCGGCTATGATTCTGCAGCGTCGGAGGGCGACGCCCGTGCCGCAATTGACGACAACGAGGGTCATACGGCACGCGGTTTGATTATCGATGGCGATTTCGATTGGCAGGGGGACCGGCCCCTTAAACACGCCTGGTCGCAGACTATCATTTACGAGACCCACGTGCGGGGCTTTACTGCTCATACCTCCTCGGCAGTGCGACACCCCGGCACCTACCGGGGCCTGATGGGAAAAATTCCGTATCTTCAGGAACTGGGCATCACCGCGGTGGAGTTGCTGCCGGTGCACGAATTCAACGAGAACGAACTGGCGAGGACCAATCCGGCCACCGGGGAGCGGCTGCGCAACTACTGGGGCTATAACACAGTCGGTTTTTTTGCTCCCAAAGAAACCTGCGCCACGCAGGTGGGGCAGCAGGTGACCGAGTTCAAGGAGATGGTGAGCGCCCTGCACCGGGCGGGCATTGAGGTCATCCTGGACGTGGTTTTCAATCACACCGCCGAAGATAATGAGTATGGCCCCACGCTGAGCTTCCGCGGAATCGACAACCCCATCTACTATTTACTGGAAGATCACCCGCAGTACTACAAAGATTACACGGGTTGCGGCAATACCTTGAACTGCAATCACCCGGTGGTACGGGACTTCGTCCTGGATTGCCTGCGCTACTGGGCCGTCGAGATGCACGTGGACGGTTTTCGCTTCGACCTCGCCTCGGTGCTGGGACGCGATGGGGAGGGCAATCTGGCCTACAACCCGCCATTATTGGAACGTATTGCCGAGGACCCAATTCTGCGTGATGTCAAGCTCATTGCGGAGGCCTGGGATGCCGGTGGCGCCTGGCAGGTGGGCCATTTTTCCGGGCGGCGCTGGTCAGAATGGAACTGCCATTTCCGCGATCAGGTGCGTCGTTTCTGGCGCGGTGATCCCGGCATGCGCGGTGGGCTGGCCCGACGTTTATGCGGCAGTGACGATCTCTATCAGTCGAGCGGCAAACAACCCCTAAACAGCATCAATTTCATCACCTGCCACGACGGCTTCACGCTCAACGACCTGGTGAGTTATACGGCGAAACACAATGAGGCCAACGGCGAGGACAACCGCGACGGCAGCGATGCCAACTGGAGTGCCAACTATGGCATCGAGGGGGAAACGGATGACCTGCAGGTCAAGGCCTTACGTCTTCGGCAGATCAAGAACTTCATCGCCACGCTCATGCTGTCCCGTGGTGTCCCGATGCTGCTTGGCGGGGACGAGTTCCGCCGTAGCCAGCGCGGTAACAACAATGCTTATTGTCAGGACAACGAGCTGTCCTGGTATGACTGGGCTCTGACGCAGAGCAATGGCGAATTGCTGCGCTTCACCCGCGAACTAATCAGCTTGCGCAAGCGACACCCGGTGCTCAGTGCCGAGCATTTCTATACGGTGAACGATATCACCTGGTTTGATCCGGAAGGTGCTGATCCAGATTGGCATAGTGGGGCGCGCACTCTGGGCTGCCTAATTCACGGCTGGCAGCGGGAAGATACGCAGTTGTGCCTACTGTTGAATGCCGAGTCGCATTCAGTGGAATTTTCGCTTCCGCTTGCCGAGGCAGGCCGAGAATGGCTCGTAGCGGTGGATACAGGGAGAGCCTCCCCTGACGATGCTCCGGGTACGGATTGTTACCTGCAGCTGGAGGGAAAATCGACGCTGCGCGTGATAGACCGCTCTTTGCTGGTATTGATACGGAAATGAAGATGGATGGGCTCGCTCGTCTTCCGCTATTCTTGTAGATGTGGAAAAATGCAGAATAGCAGTATTTTACTTCGATTTGCTGCGCTCAATCCATCAGTGACACAATGGTTTATCGACATTTTAAGTACAGGAGATCACTATGAACATTAAGAGATTAGTTGCTAGCGCACATGTATTGCGGTGCTTTGCTGGCATTGCCACTGCTTCGGCGCAAGCCGTCTATGCTTCTACCCTAAAAATTTCTAAGCAGTTAAGACCAGGAAATATTGGGATAAAACGCTACATTTCTCGCGGAATTATGGCAATTTTATTGGCTTTCGTTTCCTTTACCTATGCCGATGATAATTTTAGTAGTGAGCAAGAAGCTTTGAATCAAAAAATTGCGGCAATGGAGGCACTTGTTACAGCCATGGAGGTAGAGCCTGATGGTTGGAAACTTCGATCCAGCATGCAGGAGCATGCCAAAATTATGGAAGAAAGTGCTCGTTTGGCATCAGAGATGGCTGAAGCTGCATATGGAGTCGATTGCCCGGAAATAACGGAAAATCGGCAAGGGATCAGGATTTGCGATGATCCAGGCAGTATTCGCAATTCGCAATATCGGTTATTGGTTGTGCTATTGCGGCATGTAATTTATCGGCAGAACATCATCATGGAAAAAGCAGGTATCTTTAAGTGACCCAGCCACAGCTATAGTCAGCTGTCCCGCCGGCCCTGGGCGATGATCACCGTTCCCGCGTCCTCTTTGGCAATTTATCCACTTCAGGAAATTGCTTTGTTACCGAGGGAGCAATTTTTCGGCCTGTGTAAGCGTTTTTTTGAGCTGTACCAATATATTGTCAACGCTTTTCATGTAGTCGAACTTGTACTTACTCATATCATCCTTGATATGGGGATAATCGGTGGCCATCAGGTTTCTTATCGTCAAAATTTTATTTTCAACCGTGCTGAGCTGATCTCGCAGATTCTGTATTTTTTTGGATTCAGATTGAGATTGATCAAAATTTTCCTGTCGTTCGGCAACTGTTCGATCGTATTTATGGATATCTTCGATCGGGTCGCTTGCCGAATGGGCTGTGACAATCGCGGGTAGTAAGGCAAGGCTCGTTAGCGTGGGCTTCAACAGGTGTTTTATTCTCTTCAAGTCTGTCTCCGGGCAATGTATGTTTGTTGTGAAGTGAATTGAAATGGGGACGACCGATAGCGGTATGATCGAAGATTTTGTAGTGTGTCAGGGTTTTTGAATTTGGCGCCAGGTCAGTGTCCATGCTCCTGTAAAACTACGTTGCGTGCTGAGAGTATCTGGTACTCGTCAGACGAAAGCTCCGGAAGATGCTTGAGGAATGCCACCATATTCCAGATTCGTTCATCGTCATGTCCGGGCCCCCAGGCGGGCATGCCAGAGGCTTTGATGCCATGTTTGATAATCCAGAATTGGCGTTGCAGTGCATAATTACTCTCATCGTGATTGTCATGGCCATGATCGTTTCCGTCCAGCGAGAGATTGGGCGGAGAGGGATATAGTCCCAAAGTGAAATCGCTTTGCGTTTTACCGGGTTTCAGGTGGCAGCCGGCACACATATCATTATAGTCGGCACCACCTTTTAGCAGGCGGTCAGAGGAGTCCAGATCCATGGGGACTTGAATATTACTTGCCGCCCGTGCGATGGAGCGTTCACGCAGGGTTTCCAGCACCCAGTAAGTCAGCGAGTTATGCGGAACATCGGCTCCCATTGGATAGAACCCGGAATAAAGAAAGGCCAGACCGCCTAAGATGACTATGCTCGCAGTAATCACTAGGCATTTACCGCAGGACTGAACTTTTTTTTCTACCACAACATATCCTCGCAATTTTACCTTTGGCGGAATCGCATTATCTAGCTTGTCTCGGCGCTATCAATGACGGTTATGGGTAGATCCATCGTCGTTGGTGTGCCCCTCGCTTTCGTCATTTTCTTGGCCTGCATCATGGACCGTTTCATCATTATCGTGCATTTCCTTCATGTTGTGCATCCCTTTCATGCATTTCTGCATCATGGCCTGCGTGACAGGATCATCCATATCCATTTTACTTTGATCCATATTTTTCATGGTCGCGCAATCCGGCGCGTCAGCGTCTTTCATATGTTCCTTGGGATCATGGGCTTGAACTGACAGGGCGAATACCAGTGACATGATGGCAGTAACGCCAGGAAGTATTTTGGTTTTCATTTGCATGTTCCTTGTTGGTAAATTGGGTGTTGGAATGGAGACATTGGTGGTGATGGCTATACGTTTTATACCGATAAAGTTGATCGAATTTCCGGCGATGATGAGACCAATTTCTCGACCGCTAAGTAGTGGCGCCGATACTTGTACAAAGCGATGGCGACTCAAAGGTTGTGCTTGTCTAGATAGCCAATGGATCACGGACAGTTATCTCAAGATGAGGTCGTGAAAGCTTTCCGCATTATAGTCGGTCGAACGTATCGCTGGCATGACCCAAAGATGACATAACAGTAATCTTAAGGTCACACTATTGTCGGAGAGTCCTGTGTAAACTGGCCCCTGTAACGTTTTGCAATCGCCAATTCCGCCGTTGAAGCACATGATGGTCATAGCGGTGCGGTAGGATCAAAATGTGACGCATTTTACGCTTAGTTTACCATTGCATACGACAGATGTGAGGGGATAAATATCCCTGCCTGGCTGAATGCTTTGAGGGAAGTGGGCTATTTGCCTCATCATTTACGGAACATACCGGGAGACAATACTTGGATAGAGAAACGGACGATCATATGAAGGCACACTTTCACGCGGATCGAACTTTCCGTGTGAATGATGTTTGGTATTATCTAACGAGGGGAGGTCGAAACGTTGGTCCATTCGCAACCAAAGAACTGGCAATGAAAGACCTGGCTCGCTACGTAGCTCAAATAGACTTTTCTACTGACCCAAGGTCGTGCGACGTTTAAGTGGGAATTTACGGTGACAGAGCGGCTGGGACATCGATTTGCATATTTGTTCCGCCAGGCTTGCAGGAGCAGTGTGCCGTGGGCATAAAGACAAACTGCAGGGCGTGTCAGAAGTTCTGCGGCAGTGAACTAGGCGTAATACTGATCCGGTTGGACAGCAAAAATTAAAAGGAGAAAGCATGAAAATGACAATTCGAATCAAACGGGATTTGTGCGTGGCTTTTCTAAGCTTACTGTTAGCGGGCCTGTCAGGCTGTGCTAGCCTGCACGATGGAGAAGGTATCGAGCATGAGCCAGGTAAGTCAGAGATAATACACAGGCACTGAGTGAATATATGCCAGTCTAATCGTCTTGGCACACTCTTTGAGCTCACCGATCGCGGCTCGCCGCCCGATCCGATGCTAAAACGCTGTTGTGCTTCGTGAACGCGTTACAGACATGGATTATAGCAGTCGATAGATGAGAATGATTGACAGTGCCATAAAGCTCAGTAACTGACTAAAAAACAGGATAAACCTTACGGTCACGACAGAATTAGATTGTCTCAATGCGACGTGAATTATTGATTGGAGGATACGCGCCACGAGAATTGCAGCTGACAGTATGTTAATAATGTTACTCGATAAACCACTGGCATAAATTGCAAACACTATAGCACCGAAAACAGGTAGATTTTCTACACAGTTTGCGTGTGCTCTCATAGCACGAAGATACCAATCACTTCCTTCTACAAGGTCAGATCGGAACTTTCCAATTTCAACCTTCCCGGTCAATATTCTGCTCCAGCGGTACACTCCGACTGTACATAGTAGAAGTACGATTGTCCAAACAGCAAAGCCCAACAACATCCAAGCTGGAAATATCATACGTAAGCCCTCTTCATTTCATGTGCATCTTGTATCACCGCACCCTACGTAAACTACCAAGGTCCGATTCAGTTTGAGGTGGCAATAATTTGTGAATTGAAAAATTCAGCTTATCCGCGTTGCAAAAAATTGCTTGTGCCGATCGTTTTTCCAATTGGCACCGAGGATGACTTCCAGCGATACAGGTCAGAAACCCCTTAACTCGATCGCCTGAAGTACTCGCTGAACCGCAAGTTCGTATGCGGCGGTCCGAAAATCTACTCCTGAAGCCTCTGCCAGAAGTTGAACATCGGTGAAAGTGCCGGAAAGTTTAGCCTCCAATTGCGCAAATACCGCCTCTCTTTTCCACGAGAGGCGCTGAGTGTTTTGAACCCATTCAAAATAGGAGGCAATGACACCGCCGGCATTAGCAAGAATATCTGGAATGATAGTAACGCGCCGTTCCTGAAGCTTGGCGCTTGCCATGTGTGTGACGGGCATGTTCGCTGCTTCCACGATCAACGGTGCCTGAATGTCTGCTTCATTGGCACAATTGATGGTGCCTTCAAGCGCTGCTGGAATCAATACATCACAAGGCAGACAGAGTAAAGCGGCATTCGAAATTTTCTCTGCGCCGTCAAATCCCTGTATTTTGCCGTTTGCACGAACGTACTTATATAACGCCTCAACGTCTATACCATCGGAATTATACAAACCACCATACATATCCGAAACGGCAATAATACTTGCGCCCATAGACTGTAAGCGAAGCGCCGCGAAAGAGCCGACATTGCCAAAACCCTGAATTACAATCTCAGCGTCATTTATCGGCATTTGCACATAATCACAGGCCATTTTTGTAACTAAAGCGACACCATAACCTGTCGCTTCCAGTCGACCATCCAGTCCGCCGAGCTCGATTGGTTTTCCTGTCACTATGCCCGGTGTGTAGCCATTGGATTTGCTGTACTCATCGAATATCCAGGCCATAATCTGTGGACTAGTGTTAACATCCGGGGCGGGTATATCCTCGTTTACACCAAAAACAGGTGACATTTTTTGTGTAAATCTGCGTGTTAGTACTTCAAGTTCATGTTCATGAAGCTCATTAGGATCTATTGCAATCCCACCCTTGGCCCCGCCGAAGGGAATATCGACGAGAGCTGTTTTCCAGGTCATTAATTGCGCCAGCGCTCTGATCTCTTCAAGTTGAACATCAGGGTGGAAACGTAGTCCGCCCTTAAAAGGGCCTCGTGCCTGGTTGTGCTGCACCCGGTAGCCGGTAAATGTGCGAAGTGTTTTCTTGTCTCCATCATAGGTTCTGATGGGGATTTGCACAGATACTTCGCGAAAGGACTGCAAGAGCAATTGTTGTTGTGCGCTGTCCAGATTCAAGCGTCGCATTGCCCTTTCAAGAAAAACTGCCTGATTGTCCTGGCAGCAGCAGTTGGTGTCTTCCATTGTCTCTGCATTTGTCATTGATGTATTTCTCCTGGTTGTTGTTGTTTCGGTACCCGGCCCCGCCACAGAAAGAATATGGCAGGCAGCACCAGCAGGGTCAAAATGACCGCGCTCGCCATGCCACCGACCATGGGGGCCGCGATACGACTCATGACTTCGGAGCCGGTACCCGTACCGTAGAGTATCGGTAGCAGCCCAAAGATAATCGCCGCTGCGGTCATCATGACAGGTCGAACGCGCAATCCCGCACCTTCCATCACGGCGTTGGCGACCTGCTCACGCGAGGGCTCCACAGTCTCTTCCTGAAGTCGCCGGTAAGCCTGGTTGAGGTACACCAACATAATCACGCTGATTTCAACAGCCACCCCTGCCAGGGCAATAAACCCGACCCCTACCGCAATTGAAAAATTGAAATCCTCCAGGTACATCAGCCAGATACTACCGACCAGGGCAAAGGGGAGGGTGCCCATAAGGATCGCGACTTCAACGAAGTTACGGAAGTTCATGTACAACAGAAAAGCGATAATGGCCAGAGTGAGTGGCACGACATACATCAGCCGAGCTTTGGCTCGTTGCATGTATTCATACTGTCCTGACCATATGATTGAGTAACCCGGAGGTAACTCCACCTGTGCCTGAACCACCTTCTGAGCATTTTCAACATAACTACCTATATCGACATTTTCAATGTCAACGTAGGTCCAGCCATTGAGTCGGGCGTTTTCGCTTTTTATACTGGGAGGACCGTCCTCGACATAGACACTGGCTACATCTCCCAGCGGGATGCGCTGCCCTGCAGCGGTTATAATCGGCAACAAGGCAAGTTGTTCTGGTGAGTCTCGCGAGGATTGCGGGTATCGTAAATTGATGGGGTATCGCTCCAATCCTTCAATGGTTTGGGCTACATTCATACCGCCAATTGCGGTTGCTACAACTTGCTGAACATCAGCGATGTTCAGTCCAAAGCGAGCGGCTCTTTCCCGGTCGATATCGACCTTGATATAGCGCCCGCCGGCGACCCGTTCTGAGTACACCGACGCGGTACCCGGCACATCCTGCAGTATGGACTCCAGTTGTTGGCCAATAAGCTGAATTTGCTCCAATTTGGGGCCGGCAACCTTTATGCCCACTGGTGTTTTTATGCCCGTTGCCAGCATATCGATTCGGGTTTTTATTGGCATTACCCATGCGTTGGTGAGTCCCGGCAGTTTCACCAATGTATCGAGTTCTTTCTTGAGACCATCAGTGGTCATTCCCTGTCGCCATTGTTCCTTCGGTTTGAGCTGGATGAAGGTTTCGATCATCGTAAGTGGAGCCGGGTCCGTTGCAGTGTCGGCACGTCCGATCTTTCCGAACACTGACTCTACTTCCGGTATTGTCGCGATCAACTTATCAGTGTTTTGCAAAATCCTACGGGCTTCCCCAATCGAAATCCCCGGATAGGTTGTTGGCATGTACATCAGATCACCCTCATCCAGTGGCGGGATGAATTCGCTTCCAATTTCTTCCAACGGCCAGAGGCTGCTCGCCAGGACTAAAACCGCAAGCACCAGTACGGTTTTGGGAAATCGTAGAACCTGCTTTAGTACTGGCACATATGCTCCAATCAGCAATCGATTAATGGGGTTCTTGTGCTCGGGCAGGATCTTGCCACGTATGAAATAGCCCATTAGTACCGGGACAAGGGTTATCGACAGCGCCGCCGCAGCGCCCATTGCGTAGGTTTTGGTGAACGCGAGCGGGGAAAACATTCGACCTTCCTGGGCTTCCAGGGTAAATACAGGAACAAAACTGACGGTAATAATTAGCAAACTAAAAAATAGTGCTGGCCCTATTTCAGCCGCTGATTCGGCCACGATACTCCAGCGATTCTCCGCGGTGATTTCTGTTTTTTCCAAGTGCTTGTGCATGTTTTCTATCATCACGATAGCACCATCGATCATGGCGCCTATGGCAATGGCAATTCCGCCCAGCGACATTATATTGGCGTTGAGGCCTTGTAGGTGCATGACAATAAAGGCCGTTAGAATTCCCACTGGCAGGCTGACGATCGCCACCAAAGATGAGCGCATATGAAAGAGGAAGACCATGCAGACCAGTGCTACTACGATAAATTCTTCAAGCAATTTGTGCCACAGGTTTTCTACCGCTCGCTCGATCAAACCAGAGCGATCATAGACGGTTACGATTTCCACGCCTTCGGGTAAGCCCTTTTTGAGCTGCTCCAGTTTGGCCTTCACACCATCGATCGTTTTTTGCGCGTTTTCGCCGAACCGCATTATCACGATGCCGCCTACCGTTTCACCCTCACCGTTCAATTCTGCAATGCCACGTCGCATTTGTGGGCCGAGGCCTATCTCAGCAACATCCTTTAACAGTAATGGAGTGCCGCTGCTGTTGACCCCTAGAGGTATATTCCCCAGGTCCTGCTCACTCTGGATATAGCCAGATGCCCTCACCATGTACTCTGCTTCAGCCATTTCCACGACCGATGCACCAATTTCCTGATTGCCACGCTTGATGGCCGTCTGAATATGACTCAACGGTATGCCGAAGGCTCTGAGCTTGTCCGGGTCAACCATTACTTGGTATTGTTTGACCATACCGCCGAGGGCTGATACTTCCGAGACGCCAGCTACAGTCTGTAATTCGTATTTCAAAAACCAATCCTGCAAACTACGAAGCTGACTGATATCTAACTTTCCAGTCCTGTCGATCAGCGCATAGAGATAGACCCAGCCCACGCCGGTTGCATCCGGCCCGAGTTGAGGCCGGGCGTTATCGGGAAGGGATGGCGCCACCTGGCTTAAGTACTCCAGGACGCGACTGCGGGCCCAGTACAGATCCGTTTTCTCATCAAAAATGATGTAGACAAAGGAGTCACCAAAAAAGGAATAGCCCCGCACAGTCACCGCGCCCGGGACAGATAACATCGCTGTGGTCAAAGGATAGGTGACCTGGTCCTCCACCACTTGTGGAGCCTGCCCGGGGTAGTTGGTTTTGATGATGACCTGTACATCCGATAGATCGGGAATGGCGTCCACGGGGGTATTGATCACTGAGAATATTCCTGCACCGACCAGCACGAAAGTGGCCAGTAAGACGAAAAATCGGTTGCTGACAGACCAGCGGATGATGCCTTCAATCATGCCCGTGCTCCTGGGGAGATGGTGTGTCCTCCTTTTCTGCTGCCTCTATTCGGATTTTGCTGATCACATTTTGTCCGTTGGCTAGTTGGGTGATCTCCATAGATAGTGCCTCGCCCTGCTGGAGTGACTCGAACTCCACATCATCAGCGACGATAAAATCCATGGTCATAGCCGGCCAGTTCCAGTCTGCGATGGCTTCGTGGCTAACGCTGACCATCCGGTGACCTGGCATCAGACTGAGAATCTTCGCCGTGGTCCATGCCGACGTCGGTTTGCCTGCCTCCATCGATTCGTCTTCTTCGGCGGGCAGCATGCGTTGGAAATCTGAAGTTTTACTTGATTCCGAATCAAGCAGGAACTGCGCGGACGTGACCACCGAGTCGCCTGCCTTTACGCCGTCCAGAATCTCGGCATGGGTGTCCCCAATCCTGCCTATCGTTACCGCCACCGACTTAAATCTGCCCTCTCCCAGTGCCAGTACCACTCGTTGCTGCTGTCCGGTCCTGATAATGGCTTCGCGAGGAACAATAAGAGTTTCAGCGCCATCAGTAGGATGTAGGACCACTTGGACAAACATATTGGGTCGCAAGGCAGTGTCTGCGTTGGCAAACCTTAACCGGACCCTGAGGGTTCTGGTCTTCTCGTTGAGTGAGGGATATATGTAGTCGACCCTACCTTGCCACTCTCTACCGGGTTGGTAATCCAGTGTCATAGTAACCGGCATACCCACCTCGACTAATGCGACCTGGCGCTCGAATACCTCGGCTTCCACCCACACCTCGTCCAGCACACCGATAGACATGAGCGTTGTACCCGGCTTTACGAAAAAGCCCTCACGTATATTAAGGTTGTCTACAAAACCTCCCTGGGGTGCATAAAAGGTGACTGTCTGGCTGACTTCACGGGTCTTTTCCAGATCACGTATAAACTCCTGCGGCAGTTGCAGCGCAATCAACCTCTCTTTGGCCGCACGAATTAAAACCTGGCTTTTTCGATTCAGCGCCAGCAGAAGCTCCTCCTGGGCGTTTACCAACTCTGGAGAGTAAAGCTCATATAACGCCTGCCCCATCTCTACCGGGTCACCTGCCGCCTTGACGAAGAGGTTCTCCACCCAGCCCTCGACCCGAGGGTGAATATGTACGAGGCGATCCTCGTCGAATTGCACATAACCAACAGTGCGAATCGAGGCGTGCATCGGGGTCCTGGTGACTTCCGCCTCTCTGACCCCCAGATTGTTGACTACTTCCGGAGCTATTCTCACGGTGCCCGGACCGGCGTCAGTGGCATCACCTGCATCTGCGTACACGGGAATCAAATCCATGCCCATGGGTGACTTACCTGGCTTGTCCCGCTTGTAATCAGGATTCATTGGTGCTACCCAGTACAGCGGCTCGGTCTCAGCTGCATCCGGTATCCCTGTATCGTGTGACACGGACGTTTCCACCAGACTGAGGGCCACCAGCGCCCCGAGTACGGCGCCGCCCAAGGCGACAAGTGTCCATCCGATCAGACCTTTTCTGAACCTTGTCATTCCGATTCTCCCGGTACCTTAAACACTGCTATTGGTAAAAAAGTAGTTAAGCCGGCTGATCGCTTTGAGCCGATCAACCTCAATATCCAATGCATCAATTTTGGCGTTCAATTCCGCTATACGGGCGCGAACCACCTCTGCAAAATCGCCGTCGTCGTTGGTGTAAGCTGTCAGCGATGCTTCAGCTTGCGTGGCCATCTCCTCCAGTAATCGGTTCTGGTACAACTCACGACGCTCATCAAGGCGGTGAAGACGAGCACGCTGGGTATCGAACGCAGCGATCATGCTGCGCAGTAACAGTGCTTTTTCAGTCCTGACCGCCTCGGTTGTGGCAATGGCAGACTGCACCTGTTTGTCTTGTTTCTTAGCTGTGAAAAATGGAAGATCAATGGCGATCTCCACTGACAGAAAATCGGATCTATTCTGACCGGAAGGAGAGTTGTCGCGGTAGCCATAGCCCGCGTTAATACGCCACTCAGGCTTGTAGCTTTGCTCTGCGAGAGCGACTCCCGTGTCGGTGGCGTCTATCTTTGCATCGATATTCAGAATGGCGGGGTGATCAGCTAAACGAGTGGCAATCAATTGAGGTTGGAGTGGTTGGGCGACTTCGACCAATTCCGGATGTTGTAGCGAGATGATAGGAAGCGTCTTGGATAGATCCAGGCTTGTTGAATACCCTGATAACCGGCCGGGGACGAATTTTGCCGCGACCGGGCCAATCCACTCCAAAAGTTTAGCTTCCTCCGTCTCTTTGCGTTCACGCAATATGGTCAGCCGGTCATCGAGTCGTGTCAATTCCAGTTGCGCACGCACGAGATCTTGCTGTCGAGTTTTTCCCAGTGTAGAGGCGTAACTGGATCGTGCTACATCCACAAGGTGCTCAAATAAATCTCGATCATCCTCAATCAGTTGAATGCTCTGATTTGCACGAAATGATTCCAGCCAAAGCTCAGCAACGTTGACGGCCACTTTGGCGCGACGATCATCACGCTGATAGGGGTATTGTGAACTCATCACGGATAATTGCTTTTGCCTCAAGGCGAGACTGTCCCCACGAGGCAATATCTGTGTGATCCCGGCTTTGAACTGGGTCATTGGCTCTTCATTAAATTCGAAGGAGTTAGTAGGGACGTTGAGAAAGCCCGCGTTAACAACCGGATCTGGCAGGGTACCGGCGGCTATGCTATCAGCCTCTATAGCCTGTTGTTGGTACTGACTACCTTGAATCCAGGGGTCGATTTGCTGCGCAATTAAGATGGCATCGTCAAGTTCTATGTTGGCGTATGACGGTATAGCGATCAACGGAACTACGGTTGCTAACCACATCCAGTTCAGGGACAGGGATCGGATATCCGCTATCCTTTTTGGCAATTGAATCATCTATACCCATCCTTCTTGTTAAACGTTCATCTTCGGCATTTGTTTACTTCCCCAAAAAATTGCCGAATAAGCCTGGCCATTGGACGGGACTCGGGATGCGGAAAGATCAAGTGCGCCCGCGAGCTCTGGCCAGTAGCATACTGACATCAATTATTGTCTCCAACGGCGGACGGAGGGCTGCTGGTCAATAGAACGATGATCTGTTGAAAAAATAACGACTCTTCGAAAACTGGACCTCGTAATCAGTCTATTGGACAGCACATTTGTCGTTTAACCCGTTTTTCTACATGACTCCAGCAGCTGTCGAGCTGTGTGTTCTTTCGCGGTATCGACAAAGGGTCATCGAAAGGCGCAAGGTAGCAACTGACTCCTGTCACTGGGATGACCATCAAATTACAATTACGTAATAATATGGTAATGTAACGGAACACCGGATGGATTGGCATGGCGAATAGACTCCACGAAAAGCCGGTATCGCCCACTCAAATTATATCGTGATTTTATGTAATACACCTACCGAAATTAGCGCATAGCAATCGCGTAGACTGGGGTTGATGTCCCTATCCATCAAGTAGCTCAGTCTGAATATGGGAATAATGTACTTGGGCCGATCAGCGGGCCCTCGGCGGGCTCAGCTTTACCCCGTTGTCGAAATAGGTATCGGGTTTCATCCAATAATATCTTTGGATGCCTTTCGGTGTCAGGCGTATATCGGGTTCAGGCACCCATTGTCTTGCTCCCACCAATAGACCTCGGGTGTCGATGACTCTGGTATCGGTGATCGTGTCTACGTAGACCCAAGTGCCGTATTCTGTGTAGGCATTGATTCACAATATTTCCTCGATTGCTATGGCTAGCGTTCGCACCCCCTTATCGTACGAAGATTCCAGTATTCGATGGTCATAGAAGAAGAGATGACAACACGAATGCCCATCATTACGAAAATGTAATCACGAAGTCATCAATATGACAGGCAAGACTCCTTAAGGTTGTGCAGTGTGTATTTGACCCAACCGCAGCGGTTTTCTGCCGTGACCGAATGATCCATGGGTTGCTGGACGGCGTCGTCGAGTTGCGCGATCGCTTTGAGTTTTCCATCTACACATATGTTTTGGTCGATTCGCTTCCATCCCAGTCATAGTTGTCGAACATGACAAAACAAGGCTGACCTGTTGAATAGCGGTGGTTGACCTGGCGCAAATATTCAAACGGGGGATTTTATGAAAAAAATGTGCGCTCAAATCGCATTGGTGCCGGTCATAGCGATGGTCGGGCTTAGTCTGCCTGTTTCAGCTGCTGCTGACGCGTCGCTTGAAACGCTGAAAACACAGGTCGAACAATTACAGAAGCAGTTGGAGATTGTCCAGGCGCGGCTAAAGGAACAAGAACAACGATCTGCTACAAAAGAGGATGTTCAGCAATTAGAAAAGGAAGTAGTTCAGGCCTCCGAATGGCTATCACCGAATACACTTGTCCATTTGGCCGGTTATGGGGATGTGGGTTATACAAAATCCTATGGTGATAACGACGATGGCAGCTTTAGAGTTGGGACATTTGCCCCCATTTTTCATTTTCAGTACCGGGACCTGGTTATGCTCGAAGCTGAACTGGAAATCGAAGTCGAAGACGATGGTGAAACCAATACCGCGCTGGAGTACCTCACCATCGATGTTTTCATGAATGACTATGCGGCCCTGGTGGCCGGAAAATTTCTTAGCCCGATAGGCCAGTTTCGACAAAATCTTCACCCCTCCTGGATCAACAAGATGGCCTCGGCACCCCCGGGATTTGGACACGATGGTGCGGCACCAGTATCCGATGTCGGTTTTCAGGTTCGTGGCGGCTTGCCTGAATTCGGCGGCATCAGGACCAGCTATGCTCTATATGCTGCCAACGGTCCGACACTTAATTTCGAGGACGGTGAACTTGAAGGTATAGATGCTGAGGGCTTTAATGAGGACGCAGACGGTGACAAGGTGTTTGGTGGGCGAATCGCCATTCTGCCCATATCCAATCTTGAGATAGGCCTTTCCGGGGCAACGGGTAAGGCCGCTGTCAATAAAGATGACGGAGAACCAATAGATATCAAACTGGAAGGACAGCGTGACTATGATGTCTATGGTGCTGATTTCAGTTACCAGTTGACGTCAGCGAATGTTGCCTGGCTGCAGGGACTGGGCTTGCGGGGTGAGTACGTCAAGTCAAAGGTTGGTTCGACCGACAAAGGTGAAGCCGCCTCTGGGGGTGCCACCTGGACTAGCTGGTACACACAAGCTGCCTACCGCATCCCAACAACGAAAATTGAAGGCGTCGTCCGTTATACCGATTTTGACTCGGCCATTAACAGTGCAGATCAAAAACAATGGGGGTTTGGACTCAATTATCTGTTCTCCAATAATTTCATTGCCAAGTTCAACTACGAGTTAAATGATGGAGTCGACAATGATTCGGAGGCAGACAATAACCGCTTCCTGTTCCAGCTGGCCTATGGCTTCTAGGGGGGTCGCATGAAAAATACCAATCGCAAAGCAATGAAAACGATATTCTCGGTAGCCGTAGGCATTATGTTAAGTGGCACACTGTCTGCGTCGGCTCAGGCTTTCGATTACCCTGAGCCCGGAGATTTCGCACTTGGTGCAAAGCAGTGGGCAGATAGCTGTACCCGCTGCCACAATCTGCGCGGACCTAATGAACTGCGCGATGACCAGTGGATCACCACCATGTTTCACATGCGCGTACGAGCCGGGCTCACAGGAAGGGAAACGCGAAATATTCTTACATTCATTCAGGCATCTAATAACAGCCTGCCCAGCAACCCCCTTATGAATACATCCGATATCGTTGTTAGTAAAAAGAGCAGCTACTCGGGGAAGGAGATCTACGATCAGACATGTATTGCCTGTCATGGGCCTCGCGGTAAAGGTGCGATACCGGGAGTCCCCGATCTCACAGACATGAATGGACGGCTTTCTCAGCCCTACGATACATTGCTCATTAACGTTATCAGAGGTTTGCAGAGTCCAGGATCAACAATGGCTATGCCTCCAAAAGGCGGGAATCCCAACCTTTCGGAAGCGGATATCCGGGCCGTTATCGATTACCTGCAGTCAAACGTTGGATCCCAATAAGTGGCGCTCGTCGAAGAGGTGTATGGGAGCGAGTGACGTGCGATTTACTGAACTTGCATACAGGCTCTGGAAGCCAAAATGACTTTTCAGGAACATTCAGTGTGGCTATGGTGTCTTACTAATACGGAGGCTACAAAATGGGGGGACGGTTACTTAGTTCATATAGCCGCATTGGTTTTCGGGAGGTGTCGCCTGAAGTGAGTGAAAATATTTTTGAGGATCGGAGAAAGCAGCCGGATAGACGAAGTAGCAAACGGCCCGACGGCATTCTCCTCCATCGGCAACAGATATCGGACAGGAGAAGGGTACGACAAGGGCGATCTACACGCTATTGGTGGCTTCAAGCGAATTACGCATCAGGTAATAATTTGGATTCGGATTAGCAGACTCGCCCTCCGTCATCGTTTTTGGCTCTGCTACAAACTCTTCGAATACCGGGCCTGCCCCGTGCCTTGACGGTGCTCCCCTCTCAGAATGAGCTCCGCTCACAGAAGGGGCTAGCAATCGCCACGAACCTTGGTAAGTTCTAATGAGAATAGCATCCTCTCCCACTTCGATGCTGCGACGAAAAAAGTCCTCGAATTGCCGCAGGCCATTGGCAGCATTTTCATTGAGCTCTGCGGCATGAGTGCCGCTTTCCAATACGATATACCATAAAAAGCAGCCCTTAAGCCAGAATGGAAGTACGGCTTACTCCAGGGCGACGTCTCCATCAAATGATTTCCCCGGGACATGTTTTGTCGGCTCTCGCTTCAATGTTAGATTCGTCTATATCCTGGTTATACTGAACGATTCAAACAGTGGTCGTATCGGCTTACTATCTGTATACAATTTTTAGCCGTTGAATTTCTGATTACACTGTTAGTAATCTTCTGCCCAACAATAAGGTCTTTGCATATGACCGGAAACTCTAGATATATTGTTGACCAATCGGTTTAAACAATACTATTCTATGCCAATTGATTTAAACAGCCGCCCAATCAACGAACTGGGGAGCACCATGACTGGATTCACTTTACATACCAAAGAAACCGCCCCGGAAACCAGCAAGCCGCTGCTTGCCAAGTCAAACAACGCCTTCGGCATGATACCGGGCCTGCACGCGATGATGGCCGAAGCGCCCGTGCTACTCGAGGCATGCCAGACAGTGCACGAACTCTTTGTGAACGCCAGTTTTAACAAGGATCACTACACGAAACACTACCTGATTTGGAGCTAACCATGAGTACCAATGAACTTTGCCACGTAACGACCACTTCGTTTCACAACACACTGGGCAGCGCAGAGTATCCGTTCGAATCTGGACGTTACTGGTTGTTCACCTCAAAACTCTGCCCGTTTGCACACCGCACTGAGCTTGCACGAAAGCTTACCGGGCTGGACCGGCATATTGGTTTGACGATTGCCGGCTCAGTGCAGACCGAGAAGGGCTGGAACCTGGCTGAGATCTATGCAGGCAACGGGAATAGTCCTAGCCCGGTTGAGCAGATTGATCGTCTTCCTGGCATCTACACACTGGCATCGCCGGGATACACTGGTCGAGCATCTGTCCCCGTACTATTCGACACGAAGACAAAAACTATCGCCAACAATGAGTCCGCTGAGATTATTGAGATGTTTGATTCAGTTGCTGTTGAGTTTGCCGATCACCACACCTTGTACCCGAAGTCGCAGCGCACCGGTGTAGATGAGATCATTCGGTCGCTAAATGATGATCTTATCAGCCCCATCTACCGCGCCGGTTTTGCCAGCGATCAAGCTGACTACGACGAGAATTTTAGTAAAGTCTTCGAGGCACTGAGCAAGCTTGACTCGCATTTGGCACACACTGGCCCTTTTATTGCTGGCGAAACATTAACGCTTGCCGATATACATGCATACCCGCACCTGTCGCGGTTCGATGCGATATATCACTCGTTGTATCGCCTCAATAAACACTTTATCAGCGACTACACCCATATTGCCGCTTACTTGAGTTGGATGGGCGCGATACCTGCAGTTGCTGATACTGTTGATCTACAGGCATCAAAGGATGGCTATTTCTTGTCCTGGAATCAGCCAACGAATGCGAATTTCGTTCCTGTTGGGCCTATTGTCGATCCACACTCTGGTGTTGCCGTCACTGGCGCTAGGCTGACGGCGTGACGTCCTATAGCAGGAAGTCAATTGTCGGTATTAGGGGCTGGTGATAACAGCTTTACTGTTGCGCTATTTACTGTAGCCTTCTCCTGCTGACTATAGTAATAGCGCCGCCGGAAAATGCAATTATCGTGCAGTTCGTTTCTTTTCGGCATGTTCAGATTAACGAATCACCAAGTTTAAATTTCAGCCTGGATGTTAAGTTTCTATTGCATCTGGTGTTTTTTGCTGCAATTAGTGCTGTGTTGTATGTCTACAGAAAAAGAAGTTGGATAACAGCTTAGTAGCTATTGCTGCTGGCATAGAGTCAGCGGCGCCACCCCCTAATTTTGTGGCAATTATTTATTAGGCGTCCCAAAAAATACGCTGTAATCATTGGCGGCGATTCGGCCCCAGGCCTGTGCGCTGCTCAAGCCTTCGTTAAGGCGAGCGAAAAGGTGCTCAACTTCGACTGCGAGCAGGAAAACCTCGGTACTGCCGTCGCAAAATTTCAGTCAGTAGAAGCGGCAACAACGAGCACTTCAGTAAGATGTTTGCTTTTGATTCCAAAGACGCACTAGAAAATTCTCACCTATTTTATAGATAACGAGCGCTGCAATGGTTGATATTGAAATTTCCGAAGCGTCGCCAAGTGGCCTGCATTACGCCTGGATTGTTGCTGGCGCAGGTGCCGTTTCTATTTTTTGCGGCCTCGGCCTGAGCCGGTTCGCCTTTGGCATGATGCTGCCATCCATGTCCGCTTCACTGGGATTGGATTATGGCCAGGGCGGGCTGCTCGGCTTTGCTAATATGGTTGGATATCTGATCGCCGTCCTGGTCGTGCCGGTTCTCCTGCCCAAGTTGCGCACGCGCGTAATGACAGCTGCCGGCCTGATGCTTGGTGCGTTTTCGATGCTGGGAATGGCCTTCTCTGAAAATTTTCTGTTGCTCTGCGGGCTTTATTTCCTGACGGGGATCGGCAGTGGCGGGGTGGTTTTACCGGCTATGAGTGTGATGTCGCATTGGTTCTACCCGTCGCACAGAGGGTTGGCGGCCGGAATCGCCATGTCCGGCCCGGGCTTTGGCATCATTATGACCGGTTTTGTGGTGCCGCAGCTGGTGCCCTTTCATGGATTACTGTCCTGGCAGATGGGCTGGCTGATTTTTGCGGTTATCAGCAGTGTTGCTGCGGTATTGGCTTTTACGCTGATCCGAAACTACCCCCGTGACATGGGGCTGCTGCCTTTTGGCCGTGTTCCCGGTGCACCTGCCAAGCACGAAGATCCGCTACCGCGTGCGGGCAAGATCCAGTTGCTGGCGCATATGGGCGTGATTTTTGGAATCTATGGCGCAATTTATATGCTCTACGTCACCTTTATTGTGACCAGCATGGTCGACAGCTACCAATTGAGCGAAACCGATGCTGGCAGTCTGTGGGCCTTGTTCGGGCTTTGCAGTGTCTTTTCTGGCGTGCTGTTTGGCTCGATTTCGGACAGGATAGGCCGCCGCGGTGGCATGGGCATCGCCTTTGCTATTTTGGCATCCTCCTTTCTTCTGGTCGGATTTGGCGCTTGGATGCCTGGCCTGTACGTCTCGGTTATCCTGTTTGGCCTGGCAGCGTGGAGCATACCGGTAATAATGGCCGCCTCATCGGGCGACTTTTTTGGCCCTGCGTCAGCGGCGAATGCACTGGCGGCGCTCACCCTGGTGTTTTCTGCAGGGCAGGCAGCGGGACCTGTTCTTGCGGGCTTTCTTGCAGAAAGAACAGGCGATTTCAGCACCAGCTATGCAGGTGCTGGGGCGGCAGCCCTCTTGGCTATTCTGCTGCTTTTCATGCTAAAGACCCCGCACGCTGCAGAGTAAATTGACGGCTACCAGGCAAGTATTACATGTTGCGCGCGCGGAACCCGGGGTTACAATCAAGCTTTTATTTCCTGGTTACGGATATATTGACATGACCTGCTTTGCTAAAACTGGTCAACTCTACTTGTTGCTTTTTTCTGTGTTGTTTTGCGGTGCGTCTGCGCAGTCCAGCGAACCGGTGGCGATTACTCTTCCAAATGAGCGTGTGCGAATCAGTCCCTCGCAGCTGGCTCTGCTGGAGGATACTGCCGGGTTGCTCTCCTACCAGCAGGTAGTGTCTGCCTGGCAAGCGGGGCAGTTCCCGTCGCGACAGCCTGACAGCCTCAACCAGGGCATTACCAGCTCGGTCTATTGGGCCCGGCTACAGATCGTCAATCCAGACCCCGCCGCGCGCAGGGTTATTCTGAGCCATGATTACGCGCCCACCGACGATGTCCGGCTTTATACAGGGTCCGGCCCGAGCGATGTGTGGGTGGCAGGTGACACAGCGGTAGTACCTCGTGGCACTTTGCGTAGTCGCATTGCTGCGTTTGAGTTAGAACTTCCACCTTCCACTTCCCAGGTGGTGTATCTGCGGGTGGCGACAGAGTCCAATCTGAACCTGGAATTGTCCCTCTGGTCACCGGCACAGTTCCAGCGGCATGAGCAGCTTGTTGGCCTTTCCTACGGCGTATTGTTCGGAGGTATCGGGGTCACTGTGCTGTACCTGCTATTTGCTGCGCAGTTGGCCAAGGAGCCCAATGCGCTGTTGCTGGCTGCCTACCTGTCGTCCTATGGCCTGTATCTGGCTTTCCTGAATGGCTTTCCCAATCTGTGGCTGCCCAATGCGCTGCGGGCATATACCAACGACCTGCATCTTGCCACTATCGGCTTGTTGTTCGGCTTTGGTGCGATGTTCTACCGGCGCTACCTGCTATTGGCGAGTCAGGACGTCTGGGCTGATCGTTTGGTGGCAGTGCTGCAGTGGCTGGCCTTCGCTGTGGTACTTTCCCCGGCATTACCCATTGGCGTGCTCGCGGTAATCCTGGCGTTAGTTGCGGGTTTCGGCCCCGTATTAACCATAGTGCTCGCTTTTTACCTCTGGTATCGGCGCCGGCCCTACGCGTCGGTATTCGTCATGGGCTGGACCGTCGCGCACCTCGGTTCCATGCTGGGCACCCTGCGAGTATCGGGTTATTTGCCAAATACTGATTTACTATTGCACCTGCCCGCGATCGGCTGTGCCGTGGCATTTGCTTTCTTTACCTGGTCGATTGCTCATCGCCTCGCCGTTGAGCGGGTCTATGCCTATACGGATTTCCTTACCGGGCTGGCCAATCGACGCCTTTTCAGCATGCAAGGCGAGATGGAGTACGACCGGGCCCGACGCTACGGCCACCCGTTGTCGCTGGTGCTGCTTGACGTGGACCACTTCAAGCAGGTTAACGACACCTGGGGGCATACATTTGGTGATCGGGTGTTACGCCGGCTTGCCGAGCACTGTCAGAACGAGTCTCGCACTTCAGACCTTGTGATTCGTCTGGGTGGAGAGGAGTTTGCCATCCTGCTGGTGGAGACACCTCTCGCTGAAGCGCACCATATCGCCGAGCGGGTGCGGCTGGCACAAATGTCAGATGCACTGGAGGGCAGGAAGATCACCGTGAGCCTCGGTATCAGTGAGTTGCTGGCGAATGATCAGGGGATAGAGGATCTACTGCAGCGTGCGGACGCGGCCATGTATCGCGCCAAAGACGCTGGGCGCAATCGCATTGCATTGCAGATTGAAACGTCCGGTTTTCAGCGGACGAGAGTGTAAGAAATACAGACATTACGTGGCACCGCAATAGCGCTAGTCCTCACTCGGAGCACTTATCCTGGTGAGATGCCGCGGTTACCACGCAGTTGCGGCCCTGGCCTTTGCCCTGATACAGCGCCTGGTCCGCTCGTTTGAGTAATTGATCGTAGCTTTCACCTACACCCCACTGCGCTACACCAAAGGAGGCCGTTTGAAGGTCGATCTTGTCGAACGGATGGTTTGCAATAATGCCACGTAAATGTTCGGCCACATGTGTAGCGGCATTTGCATCGGTTTCGGGGCAAATAATTATGAATTCCTCTCCGCCCCACCGGCCTGCAGTATCGCCTTTTCGGGTGTTCTCCAGCAGTATCCGCCCGGTTTCCTGCAAGATTTCATCACCCACCTGGTGGCCATAGTTGTCATTCACCTGTTTAAACTTGTCGAGATCTACGAGCACTACCGAAAATGGCCGCGTATTCCGTTCCGCATTGGCCATTATTTTCTCCACCGTTTCGTCCAGTTGGCGCCGATTGGGGAGGCCAGTCAGGCTATCGGTGAGTGACAGAGTTTCGATGTCTTTTTTCACGGTGATATCAATAAATACGGCGGTGAAACCGATAGGCTCACCCTCTTCGTCCAGTCGCGGTGCCAGATCGTATTCCAGCCAGATTTTTCGCCCATTTTTACACTGGTAGGCTACTTCCCCAGACGAGAATTGCCTTGCTTCCATATGCTTGCGAACGTTCAGGAGTATATCCAGGTCATTGTCCGGATGTAGCAACATTTCGTGCCTCCTACCAATCAGTTCTTGTGGGCTATAACCGGTGATAGAGCACAAGGCATCAGAGACTATTTGCATGAGCCCATCGTTGCCGATGGTGCAGGTTATTACGTAGTGGTTAATCAGCTTCAGGTAGTTATCCAGTTCGTTGTGGGCCGTTTGCAGCTCCCGGGTGCGGGACGTAACGGTGGTTTTGAGGCGGAAGTTAATCACCCATAGTATCAGTGCTGTGATGAAGGAAATTAGCAGTACCGTACCGGTAATTGACAGCCATCGATTCAGGTCCTCGGCTGTATTGTCGACAAAATAGTCCAGATAAGTAAGGCCCTGGAGCCCGACCTCGGCATCCGCCAGTTGCTGACTTTTATAGATGTCGGTAATACGCAGGAAGCGATTGGGGTTGACGTAACCCAGCTCCACCAGCTCTGGCTGGATCAGGCGGGCGGTGCGTTCTGCTTCAAAGCGTAAATGCTCGCGGCTTTTGTCGGTATCCAAATTGGCGAGTATCCAATCGATAATTTCCTCGGGGTGCTCTAGCGCATAGGCCCAGCCTTTCAAACTCGCGCGGCGAAAGGCCAGTGCTTGTTCTTTGTGCGCTTTCAGATAGCTCTCTTCGACAAAGATCATATCGCCGTAAAAATCGATGCCATAATTGGCCGGCGCCAATATGTTAATTGGCACGCCCGATTGTTGATAGTAGAAGGGCTGGTTGGTGGTGTAACCCGCCAGGGCATCGGTTTCGCCATTCAGTAGGGATTTATAGTCAAAACTCGTATCGACGTGGATATGTTCATCGAGACCCAACCCCGCTTCGGAGAACATGGCCAGCAATACCGCATCATCAATATTTTTGCGATACATGACTCGTTTGCCCTTGAGTTGTAGTGGGCTGACGATGCCGGATGAGTGGGTGGTCATCAATACCATGGGTGAATGTTGAAAAATGGCCGCAAGTACTACCAACGGTTTTCCCTGCAAGCGTTGCAACACCAGACTGGAGTCGGAGATGCCGTATTGGGCATCGCCTGCGAGTACGGAATCGACCGGGGTCAGTGATGTGGCGATTTCGCGTAACTCGACCTCAAGACCTTCCTCAGCGTAGTAGCCCTGCTGTTGAGCTGCATAAAAGCCTGCAAACTGAAATTGGTGTTTCCATTTCAATTGCAGCACAACCTTGTCAGCGGGGTAGGCAAGGCTCGTTGCCAGCATTAGGCAAATAGCGAGGGACAAATAGTGAAGCATTGGAATCACAGCGGCCTCAATTATTGTGGAGCTACTGACGCATACTCATTTTAGGGCCAATATATGATCAAGTATAAGAAATATAAACGGTATGTTGCGAGCGACATTCGCCATTCTGGTTCAGTTGACCATTCATGTACAACTATCGCTTTACTAAAATACGTGTTTGACTGACTATTTGAGACAGAACTGGAGAGTTGAATCATGGACAAGACGGTAATCGGGACATCCTGGGAAGAGGGGCAGGTTGTAAGCTTGGAGGCAACAGAACAGTTTGTGTTCAACCAGACTATGTTGCGCATAGGCGACCCCCAGCGGTCGCTGGACTTCTATTGTGGAGTTCTGGGGATGACGTTGATCAAAAAGCTCGACTTTCCCGAAATGAAGTTCAGTCTTTACTTTCTGGGCTATGTCAGAAACGGAGCAGACGAACCGCTACCGGCAGATGAAATAGAGCGGACTGCCTATGCTTTTCGCCAAAAGGCGATGCTCGAGCTCACGCACAATTGGGGTACTGAGTCCGATCCGGAATTCCAGGGCTACCACAATGGTAATGAGGCCCCGCGTGGTTTTGGACACATCGGCATATCTGTCCCGGACGTTTATGCAGCATGCGAAAGGTTTGAAGGAGTTGGTGTGACATTCGTTAAGCAACCCGACGCGGGTTCCATGCGCGGGCTCGCGTTCATCAAGGATCCGGACGGTTACTGGATTGAGATTCTGAACGCAAATTCATTGGCGAGTATGGCGAGTCAGGCCAGTTGAATCTGGATTTGACAGCAGCTATTGTGTTACTCCAACCCGTAGTTTCGTTTGCTAGGACCAAGGAGATATAGATATGAGTGGACCAGAACACATGAGCATTGTGGCGGGCCGGTATGTCCAGATGGACGAGATCGATTGGGTGGATTTCCCGGACACTCTTTCCGGCGGTGGTATACGGTGGAAACTGTTGAACGTAGCACCGGAGCTGGGGTCCTGGACGGCGATATTTGACTGTCCTGCCGGCTCGTCGTTTGCCGGTCATGTTCATATAGGCCCCGGTGAGTACTTTCTGACGCGAGGGCGTATGGAAGTGCGCGGCGGTGTAGACGATGGTGGTGATACAGCGATCGCACCGGGCTACGGCTATGAGGCGTGTCAGGCCTACCACGGCAGGACATATTTCCCGGAAGACAGTGAATTTTACATGAGCTTCCTCGGGCCACTGCATTTCGTTGGGGAAAACGGTGAAACTGTTGCCCTGGTAACCTGGAAAGTTGCTCAGGACGCCTGGGAGGCATCGCAACCGTGACATGAGCAAGGTGGGAGCTGTCGCAATCCGATCGGGCAGTTCCAACACGCCGTTTGCCGGGGGGTTGTTCCAGCAATGCCAGCAGCACGGCTCTGTGTAAGCTGCTCTATTTCAGGAGCGCGAAACGGGTTCCGATAATGGCGTCTGCCATCTCTTCATCCGTGGGTGGGTGGCTGGATGCATCCTCTGGAATTTGAATCCAGTCCGAGGAAATGTCGGGCTTATTTTTTGCCAGTATAAGGGTGGAATTCCCGTTATCATCGATAGTCAGATTGAGATCAATTATATATCCAATTGTTCGCACAGTGGTGTCGCAGGGCGGGGGCGAGTTCACTCATCTATGGTAGAGGCGGACTAAATGAGTACACTGTCGCGTTAGTGTAAAAAGGAATGCCAGATGATAAGTAGCACCCGAGGTTTTAATCCGGAGTATGGCGAAGAAGCGCCGAGTCTCGAGCAGGTGGGCGAGCTGGAGGGCGATGCAATACTTGAGTTTGGGGCACCCTGGTGCGGCCATTGCAAGGCGGCACTGCCTGCAGTTCGCGAAACACTGGGCGAGCATTCAGAGTTGCTGCATATCAAGGTATACGATGGCAAAAGCAAACCGTTGGGACGCGCCTTTGGGGTCAAGCTTTGGCCAACAATAATCTTGCTGCGCGGTGGTAAGGAAGTGGCGCGCCTGGTGCGCCCTTTGCAAGCGGAGGAGGTGCGCCGATTGCTCGAGAAAAGCCAGTAGTTGGAGTCGTGATATGGGGATTGGGCCTCGCCAATCGAAAATTGGTGCGCCTGAACAGCTGAACATTCTGTGTCGCGAGCGAAAATGCTGGTTGCGAGTTATAGCAACCCGTTGCCGGGTTTGTAGACAGGTGCCTATACCGTTTGTCCCCTCTCTCCTCAGTCCAGATCCCGCACGTGGGGAATAACGCCGTCTAAATCTGCCATCAGTGTGGCATAGCCCAATGGACGTACAATCGCACACAGGCTATCCAGTGCTTCCCGGCAATGTGCAACGATACTATCGGCGAGATCCAGCGCTTGATAGAGTTCGCCCGTTGTATGTTTTAGTATTAGCCACAGTGGTGGGGCGAGGTCTTAGGCTCAAGCGGTGCAATTCGTTCGCCCGATTGACGGCCCTGCTCCCATACATCGTGCTGCCAGGTTGTCGCTGAGTAGGGGTTCATAGCCGAATCAGCATTCTGTGTTCCAGCTTCAAAACCTTCCTGCTCAACTTTATGAAGCACTCCACGACGAAATTCATCACGAATATCAGACATTCCTTCTGCCACCCGACAAGCCTGTCTAAAGTCAGCTCCTGGCTTCAGACAAGGAATATTTCAAAAAAACCGGCCTTCCCTGGCCAGTATTAAATCCCACCCATGGCAATTCCATTTTCTAGTGGGTAGTGGTGCAGCGAGCTCTACCGTCGTAGGCATAACGTTGCTTCGTCCCTCCGCAGGCAGTCGCAGTCTCCTATGCGCAATAGCGATGTCTCGCTGTAGGAATAAACACTGTCTGTTTGGGTCATGTTGCTGGTGAAATTCTGCATCGGTGAGTATCGATTAAGGTATGGTTGGTTGGTAATGCCATATTCTGGGCTGCCGGCTTTGGCAGTCGCAACCATGATAAGCCCTCCCTCCGTGCTCAGGGTAAAGGCGCCTCCGGCGAGTATGGCGATACCGTGTGGAGTGGAGACGGCCTTACAAAAGGCACTATTGACTATATCGAATAACCAATAGCCGGTTTCCTGATGCAGGGACAAGCCAGTTGACGCGTCAGCGCGCTGGCTATAGTAATGAACACACCACTGCTTCTGGCCCTTGTTGGCCTTGCCGAGGGCACCCTGCACGGTCTCAAACGCCGGACCCATGGTCATGGTGGCTGTATAGGCAGTGACTTGCGATCCATCTGGTGTGGGAACAGTGTCTTTTCCGTTGCCGACCCAGATCGAGTCCGCAAATTTATCCAGATGAACAAGTAGCTGATGTTTTTCGCGATGAATTAGGCTGTTCATTGCCACCGACTATTCCAGAGTCGGGCATTTTTTCACATTACATGCGATTACACGGTCATTGTTGCACCGGAGGTGTTTTTACTCTACTTTTTACCCTAGACAGTGGCATCTCATCCAGGATCGAGAAACATCGACGAAGAAGGTGCAATTTTAGGGGGATGTGACTGCAAAATGGCACAAATACTCGATACCAGCACCAATCTGAAATATCCGGTCAGAGCCCACCACACTCTGGGCCGGAGTGCGGAAAAGGTGGATACCACTGTTGCAGGTGATATGGTTTCCCAAATCCATGCCGCTTTGGAATGGAATGGTCAGAACTGGTCGCTGCGGGATCTCAGCCGAAATGGCACCTGGCTACGGGATACGAGAGTGTCACCCAAGGAAACTGTGCCCCTTGCGGTGGGTGAAGATCTCCATTTTGGTCACCCGCGTGGGCCCGCCTGGCAACTGGTAGAGGATTCGTGACCTGGTCCAGCATTTCTTTACAACCCAGTTAAGCGGCATTTTT
>TARA_R110001599_G_scaffold8651_13_pt1 | contig 31714 bp, 28 predicted proteins | sample TARA_R110001599 | Tara Oceans TARA_R110001599 (sample SAMEA4398360) | marine metagenome | biome: Polar Biome; feature: [MES] marine water layer (ENVO:01000295) within the mesopelagic zone...; material: water (ENVO:00002006), including particulate matter (ENVO:01000060) such as......
GGGCGCGCTGCTGCTGGCCTGGATCAAGCGCGAGATGCCCTTCGCCCGGCTGCGGGAGACGGTCATCGACAGCATGAAGGTCACCTGCATGGTCTTCATGATACTGATCGGCGCCGCGGTGTTCTCACTGGTGTTTCGCGGTTTCGGCGGTGAGGACCTCATTCACCACTGGTTTGATCGCATACCCGGTGGGGTGTTCGGCGCTACGCTCATTGTGATGCTGGTCATCTTCCTGCTCGGCTTCATTCTCGACTTTATCGAGATCACCTTCGTGGTGGTGCCCATTGTCGGGCCAGTACTGCTGATGATGGGGCTGGACCCCATCTGGCTGGGCATCATGATCGCCCTCAACCTGCAGACCTCTTTCCTCACGCCCCCCTTCGGCTTTGCCCTGTTCTACCTGCGGGGGGTCGCACCGGCGGCTTTGCACACCAGCGCTATCTACCGTGGAGTCATTCCTTTTATACTGATCCAGCTGCTGGTACTGGCGGCCCTCTGGATATGGCCACCGCTGGCAACCTGGTTGCCGGCTGCGCTGAAATAGCGCCTGCTGCGTATACACTTTTCTGGCAAATGAATTCGGGCAACACATGAACGACATAGACGACACACCGGTACCCCAGGGAGAACTGTCCATCCAGACCGTGGCCATGCCCAAGGACACCAACGCCGAGGGCGACATCTTTGGCGGCTGGCTGCTGTCGCAGATGGATATGGCCGGCGCCATTACCGCTGCCGATGTGGCCGGTGGCCGCGTTGCCACAGTGGCCATTGAAGGCATGGCGTTTCTGACGCCCGTGCACGTGGGCGCGGTGGTGAGCTGTTACAGCGATGTGCTGGAGGTGGGGCGCAGCTCGGTGCGCATCGTGGTTGAAGTGTGGATCAACTCCAAGCACGATGGCGAGCCGATAAAAGTGACCGAGGGCGAGTTCGTGTTTGTGGCGATCGACGAAAAAGGCCGCACCCGCGCCATCAAGCGCTGATCACTCTGCCTCCAGCACCTCATCCCGTGCGTTGATGTAGGCCTGCTCGGAAATGTGGTGGTAGGCTCTTACACCCTCATAGAACGTGAGAAACGAGGCGTAAATGCGCGCCGACAGCGGATCGCTGGCCACCAGCTCCTGCATGACCTGCTCGCTGCCCCGCTGCAGCGCCCGCATGACATCGTCGGGCAGCTGCCGCAATTGCACGCCGTGTTTATCAACCAGCTCCTGTAGCGCCGCGTTATTGCGTGCAGTGAACTCGTCCAGCATCATCTGGTTGGCCGCCCGTGCCGCCGCGGTCACAATGGCCTGCAGATCTGGCGGCAGGGCCTCGTAGGAATCCTTGTTGATAATCAGTTCCAGCATGGCGCCCGGCTCGTGCCAGCCGGGGTAATAGTAATACTTGGCCACCTCGTGCAGGCCCAGTGCCAGGTCATTGTAGGGCCCTACCCACTCGGCGGCGTCGATCACGCCGGTCTGGAGCGATGTGTAGAGTTCACTGCCGGATATACGCACAGACGTGCCTCCGGCGGCGGTAAACACGTCGCCCGCCAGGCCCGGGATGCGCATTTTCAGGCCCTGTAAATCCGCCAGTGAATTGATTTCCGTGCGGAACCAGCCCGCCATCTGCACCCCGGAATTACCGCCGGCAAAGGGAATGATATTGGCCGGGGCGTAGGCTTCCCGCCACAGCTCCAGGCCGCCACCGTAGTGCAACCAGGCGTTGATTTCCTGGGCGGTCATACCGAAGGGAATGGCAGTGAAGAACACGGAGGACGGAATCTTGCCTTTCCAGTAGTAAGCGGCGCCATGCCCGGCATCGGCCACGCCCTGGCTCACGGCATCGAACACTTCAAATGCGGGCACCATCTCACCCGCACCGTACACCCGGGCCGTGAGGCGACCATTGCTCATCTCGCCCACCATGCGTGCGAAGTTCTCGGCGCCCGCACCCAGGCCGGGAAAGTTCTTCGGCCAGGTGGTGACGATTTTCCAGCTGTAATGGGCCTGTTCACCACCGCTGCCCACCTGCACACCATCGCGCCCCGCCAGGGCACTCACACCCCCGGTGCGCTCTGCGGCCCACAAGCCAAGCACCAGCACCAGGGTCGCCAGCAGCAACAGGATGATGGCGGGGGTGTAGCGATGTTCAGTGCGGGACTGCGGCATATTGTTCTGCTTATGTTTGGAAAATCAGTTGCTTAGGGGCAGGGAGCATAGCACCCATGACGGTGCGAACAAACTGCCCGGCGTAGCACTCACAGCAGTTGCAGCTTGGCGTATTGCAACACCAGCCACTTGCTGCCCTCGGCGTCAAAGTTCACCTGTATTCGGGCATTGTTGCCGCCACCTTCGAAGTTGAGCACGGTGCCCTCGCCGAACACCGGGTGGTAAACACGCTGCCCCAGGCTCAGCCCCGTGTCCGGCACCGTGGCCTGCGTGAGGCTGCTCACCGGCCGGCTGATGCTGGTATGCAGACGCACCTCCTGCAGCAGGTCGACAGGAATTTCCCGAATGAAGCGCGAGGGCGTGTTGTAGCTTTCGCTGCCGTGGATGCGCCGTGACTCCGCGTAGCTGATTACCAGGCGTTGCATGGCCCGGGTAATGCCCACATACGCCAGACGTCGCTCCTCTTCCAGCCGCCCGGGCTCCTCCAGCGACATGCGGTGCGGAAACAGGTTCTCTTCCATACCCGCGAGAAACACCAGAGGAAACTCGAGGCCCTTGGCGGAGTGCAGGGTCATCAGCTGCACGCTGTCTTCAAAGTCGTCCGCCTGGGCATCGCCGGCATCGAGGGCGGCGCTGTCCAGGAACTGCTGCAGGGGCGAGAGCTCGTCACCCTGGGGGCCGAACTGCTTCGCGGCGCTCACCAGTTCCTCCAGGTTTTCCACCCGGGCCTGGCCCTTTTCGCCCTTCTCGTTGCGGTGAAACTCCACCAGCCCGGAGCCTGTGATCACCTGTTCCGCCAGCTCGTCCAGGGTCAGTTCATCGGTACCCGAGTCCAGTTCGTTGACAAGTACCTGAAAGCCCTCCAGCGCGCCCAGGGCCCGCGGTGGCAGGCGCTTTTCCTCCCGCGCGATGTCGATGGCTTGCCACATCGGTACGCCCCGCTCGCGCGCGATCTCGCGCACGGTTTCCAGCGTCTTGCTGCCGATACCTCTGGGCGGAGTGTTCACTACGCGCTCAAGCGCGGCGTCGTCTCCCCGGTTAGTAAGTAATCGCATATAGGCCAGCGCGTTGCGTATTTCCAGGCGCTCGTAGAAGCGCTGGCCGCCGTAAATACGGTAGGGAATCGCGTTGCGAATAAGGGCTTCCTCAAGCACCCGCGACTGGGCATTGGAGCGATACAGAATCGCCACCGAGGCACGTTCGCGGCCTTCATTGATCCAGGACTCCGCCTGCTCGACAATGAAACGCGCTTCATCCTGTTCGTTGAACCCGGCATACAGCGCGATGGGGTCCCCCTCTTCCCCATCCGTCCACAGCTCCTTCCCCAGCCGCCCGGCGTTGTGCGCGATAACGCCGTTGGCAGCGCGCAGGATGGTCTGCGTCGAGCGGTAGTTCTGCTCCAGCCGTACGGTGTGGGTGTGGGCGAAATCATCACCGAAGCGCTGGATATTCTCGATCTTGGCCCCGCGCCAACCGTAGATGGACTGGTCGTCGTCGCCCACCGCAACCACCGGAATGCGATCACCGGCGAGCACCCGCAGCCAGGCGTACTGAATGGTGTTGGTGTCCTGGAACTCGTCGACGAGGATCTGGCGAAAGCGATCGCGATAGTGGTTCAGTACCGCCGGGCTGTGCAGCCACAGCTCGTGCGCGCGCAGCAGCAGCTCGGCGAAGTCCACCATGCCGGCGCGCTCGCAGGCGGCTTCATAGGCGCGATAAACCTGCAACATGGTTTGCCCGAACAGATCGCCCGCCGGCACCTCCACGTGCGCGGCACGCAGCCCTTCATCTTTCTGCGCATTGATGAACCACTGCGCCTGCCGCGGCGGCCAGCGGGACTCATCCAGATCCAGTTCCCGACAGACGCGCTTGACCAGGCGCAGTTGATCGTCACTGTCGAGAATCTGGAAGTTCTGCGGCAGGCGAGCTTCTTTCCAGTGTGCCTTGAGCAACCGGTGAGCGAGGCCGTGGAAAGTGCCCACCCACATGCCGTGGGCAGGCAGCCGCAGCACTTCCTCGAGGCGCGAGCGCATCTCGCGCGCCGCCTTGTTGGTAAACGTTACCGCGAGAATGGACCAGGGCGACACATCCTGGGCGCGAATCAGCCAGGCAATACGGTGCACCAGCACACGGGTCTTGCCGCTGCCGGCGCCCGCCAGCACCAGCAGGTTGGGGCTTTCGTCAGCAACCGCTTCACGTTGGGCGGCATTCAGTGGGGAGAGAATATCGGATACGTCCATCGCACTATTCTACCGAAATTCTGCCGCGCGCGAACGAACTCCTGCCCGTAGATTGCATCGCCGAGCGCATTGCGGGCAGGCCTCTGGTATTATCCGCACAGGCCAGGCGGCACAGCGGAGTGAGTAGATGAACGACAACAGGCGCGACGATCCCAACCAGGAAGACTCCGCGGATCAGGACTGGACGCCCTGGATGGATGACGATGCCAGCGATGACGACCTGCCCAGCTTCTCCCACGACAGTGAGGACGACACGGAAGACGCGGGCCGTCGCGATGCGGTCGAGGACGGCATTCTGGATGACCTCGCTGAGTACGACAGCGATGACCCACCGGCACCCGCCATAGCGCCCGTGCCACCGGTGCTGCCCGTTACCGGGCAAACCAGGCCGCTGCCACAAACCACTCGCTATCCGGACGTTGATGCGGGTGACGATGCCAGCCCCGAGAACAGCGATTATGAAGATGGCTGGGAAGAGGATGAGTTCGAGGAAGAGGTCCGCTACGACACCCAACCCGCACGCTTCACGGATACCTGGCCGATTGGCCTGATCGCGGTTGCCGCCCTGGCACTGGTGTTGCTGGCAGCAGGTGGCTACGGCGTGATGAAACAGCGCGCGGCAATGGAACAGCAGATTCGCGAACTGCAGGCGCAGTTGGCGGTAGCAGCGAAACCGGATGATGTCAGCGATGCCCGCGCCAGCCTGGAAACCCTGCAGGCCGAGAACAGCCAGTTGTCGGATAACCTGGCGGCCCTGCGCGATGAAAACCGCCAGCTCAGCGACACGCTGGCCGGCCTTGAGCAACAGCTCACGGCGCAGCGCGCGGCCACAGCGCGGGCCACACCTGCCGCTGCGAACAAGCCGGCGGCGCCAAAACCGGCCCCTGCCGCCGCCAAACCGGCGCCCGCTGCCAGCGGCGACTGGTTCGTGAACTTCGGCAGCTACAGTGAACGCAGCGTGGCCGAGCGCTGGTCCACGCGCATCAAGCCCGGTGCCGGCCGCGTGACGGTAAGCAGCGCCCAGCGCGACGGTGAAACGTTCTACCGTGTGCGCGTGATCGGCCTGGCATCAGACAGTGCAGCGCAGACGGTTGCCCGGCAGTTGGAACGTGAGTATGACCTGTCCAAACTCTGGGTCGGCAAGGAATGAAGCGGCCACCATCTTGGCAGTTACCCGCCGGGCTGCTAAGGTTTGCCCACCATCCAATAAGGAGTACGAGCATGAACGTTGCAAAATCCCTGCTGGCAGTGCTGGCACTGGGCAGTTCCATGGCGATGGCCGAATGCGTGCAGCCAGAGTCCCCGACCCTGCCCAACGGTGGTTCTGCCACCATGGACGACATGATTGCCGGCCAACAGGCGGTGAAGACCTTCCAGGCCGCCAACCTGGAATACATGGCATGCCTGGAGACGCAGTTCACCGCCGCTAAAAAGACCATTGAGGAAGGCAAGGCCAAAGATGCAGAGTCGCTGAAAGCGGCGTACGAGGCAGATGTGGCAGCCTATAACGAAGCAGTCTCTGCCGAAGAAGCACTGGCAGGGCAGTTCAACACCGAGATCCGCGAATTCCGCGCAGCCAACCCCGGCTGATAGACGACCGGGTGCCGCAGGCTCACACGCCGCGGCACCCTCTCCTCCGGACAACTCAGGCCGACAGTGACTTGGCGTGCTCTTTTAGTGCGGTCCGAAATAGAACGCGCAATGACATGATATTGCTTACACCACCGAAATTGGGCCGCGCGATAAACGCAATGCTGCGGTGAGGGCCCGGTTCCTCAAGGCGGATAGCCGCCAGTTCCGAACTGCCCGACAGCAACTGGTCCAGCGCCATCTCCGGTACCAGAGTGGAACCCATGTGACCCGCGACCATCTGGATCAAGGTGTAGAGGCTGGCGCCCTCCAGGGTTTCATCCAGGCTGGACGCTTGTAAATGACAGGCGGCCAGCGCATGGTCCCGCAGGCAATGCCCGTCTTTCAGCAGCATCAGGCGCGCCTCGCGCAGGTCCACTGCGCGCACCGGAGACGGCAGGTGCAGCGGATTATCACGGTGGGTCACCACCACCAGGTTTTCGTCCCAGAACGGAAAGTCCAGCAGGCCTTCATGCGCATAGGGCAGCGCGAGCACAGCGGTGTCCAGCTCGCCGCTGCGCACCTTGTCCACCAGCACATGAGACTGCTCTTCGGCAATGGTCAGGCGAAACTCCGGGTATTCGCGACGCACGGCGGGCAGTACCTTGGGCAACAGATAGGGCCCGATCGTGGGGATCACCCCCATGGTCATGGGAAAACTGAGCGGCTCACGGGCCACGGTGGCGAGGCGGTAGATATCATCGATCTCGAGGGAAATGGCGGTGGCGCGAGCCAGAATCTGCTCACCCACCGGGGTCACCAGCACTTTCTTGTTGTCGCGCTCAAACAGCTGTACACCCAGCTGCGACTCCAGTTCGGCAATGGCCGTGCTGAGCGCTGACTGGGAGATCGCGCACTGCTCCGCCGCCTTCTTGAAATGCAGCGTGTGGGCGACGGCGAGCGCATAGCGTAATTGCTTGAAAGAAATCACTGGCGTTCAGCCGCCCTCCAACCTGTGCCTGCGCGCGCCTCGCAGGCACGCTCCACTGCGCAGACGCCCCAAGGTTAGAACCACTCAGACGGCATGCTCAGGGGCTCATCATAGCGCTGCAGCAGTATCTGTGCCTCATGCTGGTACTTGGGTAGCTCCCAGCGGGCGAAGAACCTTGCGGCTTGCAGCTTACCCTGGCAGAAATCTGCTTCTGCTGCCGCGGTGCCTTCTGTACGCAAGCACTGCGCAGCAGCCAGCGCCTGCTTCAACCACATCCAGGCGGCAAACACCCGTCCGAACAGATCCAGATACACCGTCGCATTGGCAAGTGCAGCCGTTCGGTCGCGGCCGATGTCGGGCAGCAGTGCTTCAGTGACCTGAACGAGGGCAGTGACGCCTTGCTGCAGTGCCTCGGTGACTTCAACAACCGTGGCATGCGCATCCTGCGCGCCACGTTGCAGGTCGGCCTCAATGACCGCGATCAGGCGCTGGAATGCCGCGCCATCTTCGGCACCCACTTTCCGCCCCAGCAGATCGATGGCCTGAATACCCTCCGTGCCCTCGTGAATCGGATTCAGGCGGTTATCCCGGTAGTACTGCTCCACCAGATGATCCCGCGTGTAACCGGCGCCACCAAGCACCTGTATCGCCAAGTCGTTCGCCGCCAGGCAATATTTGGACGGCCAGGATTTGATGATCGGCGTGACCAGGTCCAGCAGTGCACCCGCCTCTTCGCGAGCAACGGCAGACGGCGCCGAGCGGCTGTCTTCAAACAGCACACTGGCATAGAAGGTCATCGCCAGGGACGCTTCTGCGTAGGCCTTCTGGGTGAGCAACATGCGGCGTACATCCGCGTGTTCGATGATCTCAACCTGCGCGCCCCGGTCCTGCTGTTTGGCGGGACGCGACGTTCTGCCCTGCTTGCGCTGCTGCGCATAGAGCAGGGAGTAGTTGTAGCCTTGATAGCCCAGCGCCGTGGCAAACAGCCCCACCGCGATGCGCGCATCGTTCATCATCTGGAACATGTGCGCCAGGCCCCTGTTCAGGTCACCCAACAGGTAGCCTACCGCGCCGTCCTTCTCGCCGAAATTGAGCACGGTCGAGGTGGCATTGCGAAAGCCCATCTTGTGCAGCAGCCCGGCAAGGGCGACATCGTTGCGCTCGCCCAGCGTGCCGTCGGCGTTCACGTGCACCTTGGGGCAAATAAACAGCGAAATGCCCTCTTTGCCCGTGTCCGGGCACACCGTCTTGGCCAGAACCATGTGGATGATGTTCTCGGTCAGGTCGTGATCGCCACCGGAAATGTACATCTTCTGGCCGAACAGGCGGTAGCTGCCATCCCCTGCCGGTTTCGCCCGGGTGGAGATGTCCTGCAACGCCGACCCCTGGGCCGGCTCGGTGAGCGCCATCGTGCCGGTGAAGCGACCCGAGCGCATGTGCGCAAGATAGGTGTTCTTCTGCTCCGCGGAGCCGAAGGTTTCCAGCAGGTCCGCCGCCGCAATGCAGAGCAGGCAGTAGCCCGCGGTGCCCGGGTTGGCCGCGTAAAAATAGGCATTGGCCGCGCGCATCACAATGTAGGGAAGCTGCATGCCCCCATCCTCGAAATCACAAGTGGCGGCGAAGAAGCCCGCCTCTGCGAACGCCGACCAGGCCTGCTTGGTCTCCGCGACAGTGGTAACAGTTTTGCCATCGAAAACCGGTTCCTGGGCATCGCCCTTGGCATAGTGATTGAGGAAGTATTTTTCCGCGACGCTTTTGGCGGTCTGTAAGGTCATGCTGATCGTTTCCAGCGTGTGCTCGCTGTACCGCTCGCGGTTTAACACCTCATTGGTGTCAAATACCTTGAACAGCAGAAACTCAATATCGCGGTCATTCAATAACGCAACGTGCATCGTTCATCCTTAACAATAAAAATCACCGCTCAGCGGTGGCGTGCTAGCCCCGAAGTTCCCGCCGCAGGATTTTTCCTGTGGCTGTCATTGGCAGGCTGTCGGCATATTCGATGATATGCGGCACCTCGTGTCTGGCCAGCTTGTTCCTGACCAGCGCCTTCAGCGACGCTGTGAGCTCATCCGATGGCTGCTCGCCCTCGGCCAGGACGACCACGGCCTTGATAAGCTCGGTTCGCTGTTCATCGGGTACACCCACAACCGCGACAATCTTGACTGCCGGCGAAGAGAGCAGAACGTCCTCGATTTCAGTAGGGCCGATGCGATAACCGGAGCTGGTGATCACGTCGTCCGAGCGCCCGTGAAACCAGAAGTAACCCTCTGTATCGCGGCTGCCTATGTCGCCGGTGAGCATCCAGTCACCGCTGAACTTCGCGCTGGTGGCCTCGGGATCATCCAGATAGTAAAGGAACATCGCCGGGTGAGGTCGCTGAATCGCGATATTGCCACGTTCACCATCGGCGACTTCATTCCCGTCCTCGTCAATAATTGCGCACACCGCACCGGGCGTAGGCTTGCCCAGTGATCCGTGGCGCACCGACATCAGCTTGGGGTTGCTGCCAATCATGCCGTTACACTCGGACTGTCCGAAACCCTCGTTGATGGTCAGGTTGAAATGTTCGTCTGCCCAGCTAGCCAGCTCGGCGCCGACCGCCTCTCCCCCTGACAGCACCACGCGCAGCTGCACCTTGTCCGTTTCCACCCGCGCACTGGCCTCGCGCATCAGCTTCAGCATGGTGGGTGTCAGCAGTGAGACCGTCACCTTGTGGTCTGACAGAATGCGGAAACCTTCGACCGGATCAAAACCCTTCATGCTGGTGGATACGATGCGGCAGCCGTGGAAGGTGCCAACGAGAAAAATATCGGCAAACCCGGCAACCCAGGCCCAGTCTGCCTGCGACCACAGTACATCACCCGGTTGCGGAAAGTAGTCAAACAGATACTCGAAGGCCGACACATTGCCGAGGACGGCGCGGTGCGGCATCACCACACCTTTTGGCAGACCCGTGGTACCGGAGGTGTAGTTGATCCAGGCGGGCTCTTCCGCGCGAGTGGCAACATTGACCCACTCATCAGAGAGCTCGCGGGTTGCGGCGTAAAAGCCCAGTGGCAGATCGGCATCCACCTCGCCAACGACCACGATGTGCTCCAGCGACGGGCACTGATCAAAGATTCCCTCGATCTTGGCGTAATTGTCGGCATCGACAATGCACAAGCGCGAGCGGCTGCCGTTGATGCGGTGCTTCAAAGCCTCCTCGCCAAACAGCACAGAGGCCAGGCAGGACACAATACCGGACTTGAAGCAGGCGATATGCGAAATTGCGCATTCGGGCCGCTGCGCCAGACACACCGTGACCCGATCGCCACGGGCAAGGCCCAGGGAAGCAAACAGGTTCGCCAGGCGGTTGGCATCGCGCTGCAGGCGGCGGTAGGTGAACTGGTGGATCTGCTTGTCGGGGTCTTCAAAGGTGATGGCAACGCGTTCTTCGTCAGCCGCCCAGCGGTCGCAAATCGCATCCGCAATATTGAACATTTCCGGAATCGACCAGGAAAACTGGTCGCACAACGCTTCGTAACTGCTGCATATCGGCAGGCTGCCATTCATTGCGGCGCTCATGTCGGTCCTCCTCAGCTGTACAGCCGTGCGCGTTTGGCGAAGGCTGCCTTCACGCCCTCTTCTTCCACGGTCTTGAAGAAGTCCGTGTAACTGCGGTTCTGGTGATAGATGGCATCAATGTCGGCGCCGGTGCGGATTGATTGCTGCATGCCCATGTTCTCGAACCAGGTGTTGGAGATGCTCTTCAACAGAATCGAATTGTCGGAAGGCGCCTTCGCGACCTTGGCCGCAACCGCCTGTACGCGCGCTTCCAGCTCATCGTGGGGCACCACCTCGTTGACCAGGCCAATGCTCAGGGCCTCCTGGGCGTCAATCAGCTTGGAGGTCAGCAGCAGCTCCTTGGTTTTGCGCAGACCAATGAGTATGGGCCAGAACATGATAGAGGGTGGAATTCCCAGGTCACAGGCTGCCGGGTGGCCGAAGCGCGCACGATCACTGACGATGGCCAGGTCGCAGACAGCGAGCAGTTCGCCCGCCCCGGAAAGGCAGTCGCCCTGCACCTGAGCCACGATGGGTTTGGGATAACGCCAGATCCGCATCCAGTAATCCACGAGTTCGTGAATATCGCGGCGGTCTGCCTGCAGATCGATCGGGTCTGCGTTACCGGGATACTGCGAGGTGACCCAGTTATCCCCACCCAGTTCGTAGCCTGAGGAAAAAGCCCGGCCCTTCGACTTGATCACAATCACCGACACCGCGGGGTCCGAACGCACCGAATTGAGCGCGTATTCCAGCTCCTCAAGCACTAGAGACGACAGCGCGTTGAGGTTTTTCTCGCGGTTCAGCGTTATGGTGAATATTTTTTCCGACGTCTCCGTCAGCAGGGTTTCCAGCGTTTTCATGCACAGCTCCCGGTCAGGCTAATTAACTATCGTTAGTGAGCCCGATACAATACCTGTGCGGTCTGTCGATGGCTAGCGCGCGCAGCGCACAGTGGCGATGTTGCACAGCAGAAACGCGTTACGGTTCTTTAACGTTACGCAAACACAGCAACCAGACTTGGGCGATAATGATGAACAGCGCAAAGCACGACAATAGAAACGCGTCGAGGTAGATTGGCTCGTACCAGCTGAACTCGCCCTTGTGGATTTTCACCCAGCCGCGGAAATGTTGCATCATCGCAACGCCGGCGCCAAAGAAGCCGATGACGGAGGCGAAATACTTGACGAGGAAATGACTGCTCCCGAGCAGCATAAACGCACCGAGCAGACCGATTACCGTGCGCTGTACCTGGCAGAAGGGACAGGCATACACCACATCGAACCAGTCCAGCGCCCAGGCGCCAATACTGACAAGGATCGCTATGCCCCCCAGGGCGCGAATATTCTTCTGGTAGAACGCGTAATTGAACATCTAGGCAGGTCCTGCAGGCGCAACGTTGGCGAAACAAGTGTGCCAAAGTCCGGCACACAGCGACACCCGAGTATATAAACACCTTCTGGCACTTGGCTACCGTAGCATCAGGTTGTCCTGGCTTGATGAGCGCCCCCTTCACCCCAGCAGCGTAAGCACCCACAGTAACGCCACCCCCAGCGAACACAGCAGAACCGCCGCCGAGCCCATGTCCTTGGCGGCGCCGCTCAAGGGGTGATACTCCAGCCCCACGCGATCGACCACAGCCTCTACAGCGGAGTTCAGCAGCTCCACCACCAGCAGGAAAAGCAGGCTGCACAGTAACAGGCCCGCCTTGAAGAACGGCAGCTCTGCCCAGTAAACAATGACTGTGCCCAGGGCGAGCACCGCGCACTCCTGACGAATGGCCGCCTCGTGGCGGAATGCATAGCGCAGGCCACGCCCGGAATGCACAAACGCTTTCAGCACCCGCGCAAGACCGGTGCGTGGGGTCTGCCCCGGCGTGTAATCAGGTGTGTCAACTACCGCGGGCTCCGGCACTAGTCTTCTCCGTTGATGCTTGGCGGGTACAAGCCGCGCCGATAGGCCAGGCTGCCCCACAGGGCATGAGCCAGGGCCTCGCGCTCGAGTTCCGGGTTTGCCGGCGCGGGCATCAGGGAAAAGTGCTCACGGTCCATGCGATACGTGGTGACTGGGCGCTCGGGCTGGGTTACCACCACCTCTTGCCCCCGCCAGTACGCCTGGTTGGCACCGTATTGCATTATGGCGCGCCCCTCGTAAGCCTCAGGCAGCGTGGTGATATCTCGACCCAACATCGGGTGTTGTGATGCAATACCCAACAGGGACAGTAGCGTGGGAGGCAGGTCAATCTGGCTGAACACCCGCGGGTCACGCCGCGGTGTAATACCTTTACCGAGAATCAGCCCCGGAATTCTGAAATGTTCGATAGGCACCAGCTGGCGCCCAAAGACACGGTCGTCGTGGTCTGCCACAACCAGAAACAGGGTGTCGTCCCAGTAGTCACTGTCCCGGGCGAGAGCAAAGAACTCACCCAGGGCGTGATCGGCGTAACGGATGGCGTTGCGCTTGGTGTTGGGGGGCTGCTCTACCGGTGTTATCGCATCTACCGGATAGTCATAGGGTGTGTGATTGGATGAGCTGAATACCAAGCTAAAGAAAGGCTTGCCCTCCGCATGCAAGCGGGTGAACTCGTCGTGCGCCTTGCGCATGAGGTCGCCATCGGAAACACCCCAGGAGCCCGTGAACTCGGGGTTATCATAATGTCGCCGGTCAACAACCCGGTGAAAGCCGTTGCCGAGGAAAAAACTCGCCATGTTGTCAAAATGTCCTTCGCCGCCATAAATGAACGAGGTGTCGTAGCCGCGGGTCCCAAACAGTGAGGCCAGGGTAAAGAAGTCCTGCTGCGAGCGCGGCAGCTTCACCACGCTGCGCGCGGGCGTCGGCAGGAACCCCGTCACCGCTGCTTCAATGCCTCGTACGGAACGGGTTCCGGTGGCATAGAGCTCTTCCAGTAGCCACCCGGTCTCCGCGAGCGCATCGAAGGACGGCGTCAGCGTGTCGCCGCCCAGCGTGCCCACGTACTGTGCGCCGAGGCTCTCTTCAAGCACGATAACAAGGTTGCGTAACCTCGGTGCTACCACCGAGGGCCTCTGTGCGTGCCAGGTCGGGTAACGCGCCGAAAGAAACTGCGCCTCCGGCAGGCCCATCGCTTTGCGCACCTCGGTGAACAGCACGGCATCTGGCAACTGGGGATACAAGCGGGAGGCATCGATTTCTGCGCGCAGCGCGCGCACGGCCCAGGCCACTGAATACAGTGAGTTCAGGGTCAGGTCGTTGAGCAGCGCATCACTGCTGAACGCGGTGAAGCCGGGGTTGATCGGCCGGTGCCGCAGTGTACCCCGTGCGCCCAGGACCAGCAGTGGCAACAGTAATACGATGACCGCAAGCCGCACGCCGATGGCGACAGGCTGCCCACCCGAGGGCGCAAAGCGCAGGAGAGTGACATACGCCAGGTACGGCGCCGCCAGCAGAACCAGCAATCCGAACACCAGCTCCACCTGAAAACCACCCAGCAACATGCCGAACACTTCCTGCGGGTACTGCAGGTATTCAACGAACAGGCGGTTTGGACGCAAATCGTACTGGGCAATAAACCCCGGGGTAACGGCTTCCATAAAGGCCAGCAATCCGAAGCCCGCCGCCAGCCAGAGATAGAGCGGCGTACGGTGGTAACGGGAAGGCAGGGGCAGCAACAGCAACACCGCAGGAATAAGCCAGTAACAGAGCATCACAAGGTCGATGCGAATGCCGAAGCCGAGCACAGTGAGCGCGGTAGATGCATCAGTGATGCGCTCCATCTGCCACGACATCAGGCCCAGGCGACTGCCGGTAGTAAGCAACAGGCCACCGAGCAGGAACAACCAGAGCGGTCGAATCAGGCGCTCGACGGCGGCGGGTAACCAGTTAGCCATAGGTAGCATCCTGCAGGGGGTAAGGCGTGCGGAAGGGATCAACTCCGGTTGCCATCAAGCGCGGGTGAGGCACCCGGGCTACGGTCGGCCTGTGCGACCAACGCCGCCTGTCGACAGGGGTTGAGCATGTCCTGCTGCGGCCGATAGATACCGGTTTGCACCCGCATCAGGCCGAGCATGGTGTCGAATACGTTGTCATGCGAAAGGTTTGCCTGCGCGGCAACCTGTGCCACGCAACCACCGTCGTAACCCTGCGTCGAAGAAAACTCCGCAGACATCCACAGCAGCATCGGGACCTGGGTTTGCTCGTCGGGGGCCAACGCGTAGGGCATACCGTGCAGGTACATACCGTTTTCCCCCAGAGACTCCCCGTGATCGGAGACATACAGCAGGCTGGTCTGCCACTGTGTTTGTTCGGCTAGCTGGGCAATCACCCGGCTCATCACGTAATCGTCGTAGTACAGTGTGTTGTCGTAGCTGTTGACGATCTGCAGGTCTGAGCAGTTCTGTATGTCACTGCGCGGACAGTCCGGCGTGAAGCGACGAAAGGCTTCCGGGTAACGCTGGTTGTAGGTGGGGCCATGACTGCCGGCCAGGTGCAGTACAATGAGCGTATCCTCCTGTTCCAGCGCTGCCAGTTGCGCCTCCAGCCCACCGAGCAGGACTTCGTCCTGGCAATACTCGCCTTCACAGAAGGGCTCACCCTGGTGGGGTTCAAACGCCTTCGTCGGCACTCGCGTACACACGCCTTTGCAGCCGCCGTCGTTCTCCAGCCAACGCACTTGGATTCCGGCGTGTTGCATTACATCCAGCAGGTTGTCCTGTGTTTTCGCCAACGCCGGGTCATAGTCGCTGCGGTCCAGCCGGGAAAACAGGCAGGGCACCGACACCGCAGTGGCAGTCCCGCAGGAGGAGACCCGCCTGAAGGACACCAGACCGAGGTCCCGGGTGAACGCGTTCGTGGGGCGCGGGTAGCCGTTCAATTCAAAGTTGCGGGCGCGTGCCGTCTCACCCAGCACCAGCACGGTGAGGCGCTTTTTCCGCGTATGCTCGCGGTCCGCCACCAGGGCATCTTCCCCCAGCGCCTGATGCGCCCTGGGTGGCGCAAGGTAGGTACGGCTCACGAACTTGCCAGCACTGTAGAGATAATGTGTGGGAATAATGAGCTTGTTCAGTTCGTGGTTGTTCCGCCCAAGGGATGCGTAATCCTTGTAATAGAGCGCGGCAATACCCAGTACAACGACGACCGCAAGTGTCATGGAGAACAGCTTGCTGCCCAGCTCGCGTGTCAGGGACTGGCTGCGCAGCGGCAACACGGCAAAAATTATTGCAGGCACAACCCCGGTGAACAGCCACCAGAGCGCGAGGTTCACATTCAGGTAGGCCCGCGCCTCACCCGGGTTGGTTTCCACCAGATTGCGGATCATGTCCATGTCGAACACGGTGCCGTAGTAATACATGGCGTAGCTGACCAGCGAAGAAGCGAGCAGCAGCACAACGGCAAACGGCCGGGCGAGGTAGCGAAAGGTCCAGACGCTGAACAGCAGGTAGAACACCGATCCGAAGAACAGCGGCAGGGAAAGCACCATGCCCAGGCTCAGGCCCTCGGTGTGCTGCAGTATCGTGACCAGCCGCGCAGCAAGGGGAATATTGATAACCAGTACAAAATACGCCGCCAGCAGCAACGTGAACCGACTCATGCCGAGAGGCTTTGCGAGCATTTCCATGACTCCTCGAGGCTGCAGGTGGGTGCCGGGTCGGCAGCCACAGGTGCAGTGCTGGAGAAGAGTCTAGAAACCGCGGAGTGACAAAAAAGTCACAGCACGCGGCCGGGAAGGAATTACACGGTCAGGGTGAAGGTTGTGCCCTGTGGACTGTTGGGCTGTACATCCAGCTGCCAGCGCTGGTGGTCGCAGATACGTTTGGAGATGGACAGGCCCAGCCCGTAGCGCGAGCCCGGCCCCTGAGGGGAGCGCACCCCGCGCTCGAAAATGTGTGCGGCAACGCCAGGATCGATTCCACTGCCCGTGTCGCGAACTGCAACATTCCGACCGGTCACTTCTATGGACACGGAGCCCGCCCGTGTGTGGTTCAGGGCGTTGTGCAGCAGGTTATTAAGCACCGCGCTGATCAGTACGCGAGACACGCGCATTTCACTGGAGCCCGGCTCACACGAACACCTCAGGGCAATGCCCTGCTCATCCGCCCTGCTCTTCCACAGCTCCAGCGCCGCATTGGCTGCTTCCGGCAAGGTGCAGTCGTCATCCCGCTGGCTCTCCCCGGGTTCGCGCGCCAGCTCAAGATAGAGCGCTATCTGTTGTTGCATGTCCTTGATCGCGCGCTCAATGCGCGACAGCACTCGCTGTTGTGCAGGGTTGTCATTGGTGCTTTCCGCCAGCACATCGGAGGCGGCCTGAATCACCATCATCGGCGTGCGCAATTCATGGCTGACGTCTGCGGTGAACTGACGCTCCCGCTCAAGCAGGTCCGCCACCTGGTCGGCGTAGCCCTGCACGGCCTGCGCGAGGCCACCCACTTCGTCTCTCGAGTAGTGGTCGGGATTGAACCCCGGACTGCGTCCCGACCCCGGATCTGCGTTCACCGCAGCGGCCAGCGTCATAACCGGTAGCAGTACTTGCGAGGCAATGTAACGCGACAGCCAGTAACCCAGCCCCGAGATGAGCAGGAACCCGAACACAATACCGGCCACCGCGAGTAACTCCAGCCGTTCGAAGTCGCTCTGGTCCTGCGCCAGGACATACACCCAGGGGCTTCGGTTGCGCACGATCAGGCTGTAGGCGCCAGGCCCGCTGAGCACCTCAAAATTGCCCTCCGGATAGTAGCGAAACGCCTCCGGGAGCAGCGTGTGATCAGTGCTTGGCAACTTGTAGAACGTGATATCCCCGCGCGGTATACGCACCGCATTTTGCGCACTTTGGTACTCGTCGATGTAGCGCTCGAGGTCGCCTACCAGGTGGTTGTAGAACAGCGTGCGCTCGAACCAGAACACCAACAGCACCATGCAAATACCGCACAGCGCGGTGATCGCCACGATCAGCGCCATCACACTCCATTGCAGGCGCGCGCGAATGGAGTAGCGGAATCTACTGGGCATCGGAAACTAGTGCATAACCGGTACCTGCCACGGTGCGGATCAGCGCACGGTCAAACGCGCCATCCACCGCCTGCCGCAAACGGTAGATATGCGACTTCAGCGCGTCGCTGTCCGGCGGTTCATCACCCCACAGGGTGTGGGTGAGATCCTCGTGCGGAACCACCTCCGGACAACGCTTCATCAGCAGTTCAAGCAAGGCGTAACCTTTGCGGTCCAGCTTCACGGGCCGTCCCTGTCGCGTCACCTGCCGCGTCTCGGTGTCCAGCACCAGATCCCCCACCTGCAGCACAGGTTCATAACGGCGTTGTGTCCGCTTCAGTACCGCTTTGATGCGCTGGTACAGCTCGGGCAGCGCGAAGGGCTTCACCAGATAATCGTCAGCGCCCGCTTCGAAGCCGAGCACACGGTCCTCCACGGCATCGCGGGCGGTGAGCATGATGACCGGAAGCGGGCTTTTGTCGCGCTGGCGCAACTCCGCACAAAGTGTGAAGCCGTCCATTCCCGGGAGGCCAATATCCAGCACCACCAGGTCGTAGTGATTCGCCTGAATCAGCGCACGGGCAGCCTGGCCGTTTTCAATCGCATCCACGCTGAACCCCTTCAGCTCAAGGTAATCGACCACACTCGCCAGAATGTCGCGGTTATCTTCAACGATGAGTAAGCGATCGGTCATGGTCACCTCGGAAGAACTGCCGCAGCGTCTGCGGCAAGGTTACTTTGTTCCATGCACCACAATACCCGATCAAGCCGGCCGCGGATATTGCGGCAAGCGTGCGGAAATCACCGTGGCCAGCAACAGAAGAACCAGCGAGGCCCACAAACACGCCTGCAGGCCGGTGCTGCCCTCCCCTGCAACCTGGAAGAGCCAGCCAGAGAGTAGCGTGCCAAGCAAGCGCCCCAGGGCATTGGACATGTAGTAGAAGCCCACATCCAGCGACACCCCGTCGCTGCGCGCATAGCTGATAATCAGATAGCTGTGTAGCGCTGAATTGACGGCAAATACCGCACCGAACAACAGCAGGCCGCCGATGAGCAGGGGGGCAGGATCGAGTTTGTAGAGCAAGCCGAGCGCAATGCACCCGGGCAGGAGAGTGAGCGCAGCCGCCCACCCCGTTACGGCCCGACCATCCGCAACCGCTCCCGACCTGGTGCCGGTTATACGCGGTGCCAGGCTCTGCACCAGGCCGTAGCCAATCACCCAGAGAGCGAGAAAACCACCTGTCTGGCCGTGATTCCAGCCCAGGGTCTGGGAGAGGAAAACAGGCAGGGCGACAACAAACCAGACATCGCGCGCGCCAAACAAGAACAGCCGCGCGGCTGACAGAATGTTGATCGCGCGGCTTGTGGACACAATATCGCGGAAGGCGGGTTTACTACTGGCTTTGCCAAGATCCTGGCGCAGCATTATGAGGCTCAGCAACCAGACCAGAGCCAGCGCCGATGCCATCGCCGCCACTGCTCCCGCAAACCCAAGCCACGTCAGCAGCACGCCGCCGAGAAAGAATCCGATCCCCTTGAGCGCGTTCTTGGACCCGGTGAGAACCGCCACCCAGTGGTAGAGCTGGCCTTGCGCATCTGCCGGCATCAGCAGCTTGATCGCACTTTTGGCACTCATTTTGTTGAGGTCCTTGGCAATACCCGACAACGCCTGCGCCGCCATCACCCAGGGAACCGTCAGCCAGGTGGAAGGCACCAGCAACATTGACAGTGCGCCCACCTGCAAGGCGAGGCCGATGTTCATGGTACGGTTGAGCCCCCAATGCGCCCCCAGCCAACCGCCCACCAGGTTGGTGATCACCCCGAAAATTTCGTAGAACAGGAACAGCAGCGCAATATCCAGCGGCGAATAGCCGAGGCCGTGGAAGTGCAACACCACCAGCATGCGCAGTGCGCCGTCAGTTAGTGTGAAGGCCCAATAATTGCCCGTTACCACCAGGTATTGGCGTATGGCGGGGGACACCGGTCTCAGCATTCAGCGACGACCCACCTTCAGCGCCAGCTCGGCGGTGCGATTGGCGTACCCCCATTCGTTGTCGTACCAGGCATAGAGTTTCACCTGCGTCCCGCCTACCACGAGAGTGGAGAGGGCATCGATGATGCTGGAGCGCGGGTCAGTCTTATAATCAATCGAAACCAGTGGACGTTCCTCGTAACCCAGAATGCCCTGCAGCTCGCCCGCGGCAGCCTCTTGCAGCAGCGCATTGACCTCTTGCGCGGTGGTTGCGCGTTCGACCTCGAAGACACAGTCCGTAATCGAGGCATTGGTCAGCGGCACCCGGATGGCATGGCCATTCAGCTTGCCTTGAAGCTCGGGGAAGATCTGTGTAATTGCCGTTGCAGAGCCGGTCGTGGTGGGTATCAGGCTCGCGCCGCAGGCGCGCGCCCGACGCAGATCCTTGTGCGCCGCGTCGAGGATGGTTTGGGTGTTGGTCAGGCTGTGAATCGTGGTCATGCTGCCGTGCCGTATACCCAGTTGCTCGTGGATCACTTTCACCACCGGTGCAAGACAGTTGGTCGTACAGGAAGCGGCTGTCAGGATGTGGTGCCGTGCGGGGTCGTACAGGTGATCATTGACCCCCATGACCACGTTGAGCACGCCTTCATCCTTTACCGGCGCGGTGACAACCACTCGCTCCACGCCCTGGTCCAGGTACGCCTGCAGCAGCGCTCTGGTTTTCATCTTTCCGGACGCTTCAATCACCACATCACAGCCGGACCAGTCGGTTGCACTGATCGCCGTGTTGGCAGTGACAGCGACCTGCTGGTCACCAATGATCAACGTCTCGTTAACGGACGTTGCCTCGCGTTGCCAGCGGCCATGCACGGAATCGAAGTTCATGAGGTGCGCGTGTGTGGCCGCATCAGCCGCCGGATCGTTGATCTGCACAATGCGCACGTCGGGCTGTTCGCAGAGGACGCGCAGGGTCAGGCGCCCCATGCGCCCGAAGCCGTTGATTCCAATTTTGATAGACATGGCAGTTACTCAGCTCGGGAACGAAAAGAAAGATTGGCGGAGGCCTGCGCGCCAGCAGCCGCCGCTCACGCGGCTGTGCTCACTCGACCGTCAAACCAGTGTTGCGTTTTGTTGGCAATGGCCACCAGAGACAACATGACCGGTACCTCCACCAACACACCCACCACGGTGGCCAGAGCTGCGCCGGAGTGCAGGCCAAACAGGGAGATGGCCACGGCGACCGCCAACTCGAAGAAATTGGACGTGCCGATCATGCACGCCGGCGCCGCAATATTGTGCGGCAAGCGCAGCCAGTAGGCGGCGGCATAGGCAAGCACAAAAATGCCATAGGTCTGGATCAGCAGGGGAATGGCGATCAGGCCTATCGTCTGTGGCTGCGCGAGAATGGTCTCGGCCTGAAACCCGAACAACAGCACCACCGTGGCCAGCAGGCCTACAATTGACCACGGCTTCAGGGTTTGCAACAAGCCGGCCAGGCGCTCTCCATCGCCATCACGCTCCAACCGGTAACGGGTCAGGGCGCCGGCGACCAGGGGTAGCACCACATACAGCACCACCGACAGCAACAGGGTTGCCCACGGCACGTGAATATCGCTGACACCCAACAGGAACGCGGTGATTGGCGCGAACGCGAAAACCATGATGATGTCATTCACGGAAACCTGCACCAACGTGTAATTGGGGTCGCCCCGGGTTAGCTGGCTCCAGACAAATACCATCGCCGTGCAGGGCGCAACCCCGAGCAGGATCATGCCGGCGATGAACTCACCCGCACTCTGTGGATCGACCCAGTCGACAAAAATCACACGGAAGAACAGCCAGCCCAGCGCCGCCATGGTAAACGGCTTGATCAGCCAGTTAACGATCAAGGTCAGCAGCAGGCCTTTCGGCTTCCTACCCACTTCCCGCATGGAACGGAAGTCGATCTGCACCATCATCGGGTAGATCATCACCCAGATTAAGACCGCGACGACCAGGTTGACGTGGGCAAATTCCAATCGCGCGATAGCGCCGAATACATTGGGCACCAGCACACCCAGAATCACCCCGGCGGCAATGCACAATGCTACCCACAGGCTCATGTAACGCTGGAAAATACCCACGGCGTTTGTCCCTCCCTATATCGCGCGCTGATTCACAGGGGCGGACCGCTGTTCGGCGTTCTTTACCCGCTCGGCGTCGTGGTCATCAAACGCCATAACAGCCCTGGCAACTGGGGACCGATTGGGGAGACTGCCGGACACATCGCTCATGCTACAACCCCCACGTCACAGGCATAGGCGCCTCGGGACGGGCGCGCCTTCATCGCACGCAGGCGCCGCAGAGGCTGCTCCAGCAGTCGCGGACAGTGCTCGCGGGTCTCTCGGAGAATAGTGCACATCCAGTCGTCGAGCAGCGGGTGCAGACGATAGAACACCCACTGCCCCTGCCGCCGATCCAGCAACAGGCCAGCCTCGCGCAATTGGCTCAGGTGCCGGGACACCTTGGGCTGTGACTGTTCCAGGGCTTCCATCAATTCGCAGACGCAAAGCTCTCCCTCCTGTTCTATCAACAGTACGCTGAGCAGCCGCGTTTCCTCGGCCAGAGACTTGTAGAAGACGAGTGGCTGAGGTGTCCTGGTCTCTGCATGAACGTTCTTGCTGTTGACCAGCACAAAGAGGCGTATGCGTTCGCTGATTTCATGCAGACAGCGCGCAAATGCCTTGGGCTCGTTGCTGGCCTTGGGGTCGGGGAAGTCCCACGCCATCACCGCGCCACTACCCGGCCAGTGGCGGCATTCACGATGCGCCTTATCACAAAGGCTGATGACGAAGTCGAACGGCTGGTCTGCGAAGCGCTCAACTGATTTGGACTCGAGCCCGGTGGATTCCAGGCCGAAGCCCTCCAGTGCCGACAGGGTGCGCGGGTCCACTTCGGCGGGGCGGGTGCCCGCACTGTGCACCTCAAACTGGTCGCCGGCAAAATGCCGCAGCAGGGCCTCGGCCATTTGCGAGCGAGCGGAGTTCCCGCTACACACGAACAGAACGCGCTTCATCACAGCCCTCGATGCCCACACAGCGAAGATATATCATAAATCAGATATACGATAAAACATATATGTTTTTTACGCATATGACCCCATACCCGACAGCGATCATATCGTGGAGGTGTGGGCGTTATGGGCGGCTTTGACGGGTTGGTGGGGCCTCCGCCAAAGCCCCGGCAGGTTTATTCCACGGTGACCGACTTCGCCAGGTTACGCGGCTTGTCCACGTCGGTGCCTTTCTGCACCGCAACATGATAGGCCAGCAACTGCAGGGCAACGGTGTACACGATAGGCTTGAGCAGTTCCGGGCAGCTCGGCAGAGCAATAACATGCACCCGCGACTCCTCGGCAAAATGCGCGGCGTTGTCAGCAAACACATACAATTCGGCGCCGCGCGAGCGCACCTCCTCGAGGTTCGACTTGAGCTTCTCCATCAGGGCATCACCCGGCGCCACGGCGATCACCGGCATGTCGGCATCCACCAGGGCCAGGGGGCCGTGTTTGAGCTCACCCGCCGGGTAGGCTTCCGCGTGAATATAGGAGATCTCCTTGAGCTTCAGCGCCCCTTCCAGCGCAATCGGGTACTGAATACCGCGGCCGAGAAACAGCGCATGGTGTTTCATGATCAGCGCGGTGGCCATGTGCTTGATGACCGGGTCCAGAAGGAGGGTCTGTTCCACGTAATCGGGCAGCTTGTGCAGGGCGGATACCAGCTCGTCTGCCGCTTGCGCAGACAGTGCGTGCCGGCGGCCCAGCACCCGCGTCAACATGAGGAAGGCCGCGAGTTGCGTGGTGAAGGCCTTGGTGGAGGCGACACCAATTTCCGCACCGGCGCGGGTGAGGAAAACCAGATCTGATTCGCGCACCAGCGAACTGTGGTCGACATTGGCGATCACCAAACTGCCGATGTAGGCCTCTTCCGTGGCATCACGCAGGGCGGCGAGTGTATCCGCGGTTTCCCCGGACTGGGAAACCGTCACCAGCAGCGTGCCGGGCAGGGGCACCCGCTTGCGGTAGCGGAACTCGGAAGCCACCTCTACCGTGCAGGGTAACCCGGCGAGCTCCTCCAGCCAGTACCGCGCCACCATACCGGCATGATAGCTGGTACCACAGGCGACTATTTGCACCGCGCGAACCTGATCGAACAATGCGCCGGCCTCACTGCCGAACACGCTGTCGTCAATGTCGCGGGTGCCCGCCACGGGAATGGTATTGGCCAGAGCCCGTGGCTGTTCGTGAATCTCCTTGAGCATGTAGTGCTCGTAGTCACCCAGCCCCGTGGTTTCCTCCAGCGCCGAAATCTGTGTCATGCGGCGTTCCACCCGCTCGCCCGCACTGGTCATGATCTCCAGTGAGGTCGGGGTTATACGCACCAGGTCGCCTTCTTCCAGATAGATAAAGCGATCGGTAACCTGACGCAGGGCGAGCTGGTCCGAGGCGAGAAAGTACTCACCAATCCCCACGCCGACAACCAGCGGGCTGCCCTCCCGGGTACCCACCACTTCATCCGGGTGTTGCGTATCGACAGCGGCAAGCGCGTAGGCACCCTGAAGGCGCGGGACCACAGCGCGAAACGCCTCCAGCAGACTGCACCCCTCGTCGAGTTGCTGGTGCAGCAGGTGCACGATGACTTCCGTATCCGTGCCGGACTGGAAGCTGTAACCCGCGTCCTGCAATTCCTTGCGCAGCGCTTCGTGATTTTCAATGATGCCGTTGTGCACCACGGCAACCCGCTCCCCGGAAATATGCGGGTGCGCATTGGCGGCCGATGGCACACCGTGGGTCGCCCAGCGCGTGTGGGCTATACCCACACAGCCGTACTTCGGGTCCATGGCCTGGGCCTGTTCAAGCTCCGCCACTTTGCCCTGCCGCTTGTGCAGCAGCAGGTTGTGCTCGTTATCCACCAGCGCCATGCCGGCCGAGTCGTAGCCGCGGTACTCCAGGCGCCGCAGGCCCTCAAGCAGAATCTCCGACACTTCACGCCGCGCTGCCGCCGCTACAATTCCACACATGATTCAGTCCTTGTTCTTTTTGCCAGGCCGTTTCCAGCCGGAAATATTGCGCTGCTTGCCCCGCGCTACCGCCAACTCCGCGGTGGGAACCTCACGAGTAATGGTGGAACCGGCTGCGACAAACCCGCCCGAACCGATTTCCACAGGCGCCACCAGTGTCGCGTTGGAACCAACGAAGGCGCCATCGCCGATCCGGGTAATATGCTTGTTGACGCCGTCGTAATTGCAGGTAATGGTGCCTGCACCGATATTGGCGCCCTCGCCCATTTCGCAATCGCCGATGTAAGACAGGTGGTTCACTTTGCTGCCGGCGCCAATGCGCGCTTTCTTGGTTTCCACAAAGTTGCCCACACGCGCACCGGCTGCCAGCTCTGTGCCGGGTCGCAGCCTTGCGTAGGGCCCCACATGACAGGAATCACCGACACGAGCCTGCTGTAAATGGCTCATCGCGCACACCTCACTGCCGGCGGCTATCTGGCTGTCAGAAATTACGCAGTTGGGACCAATGTGCACACCATCGCCCAGCACCACATCACCGGTAAACACGCAGTTCACATCAATGAAGACGTCCCGCCCACAGGTGAGTTCGCCGCGGATATCGATACGCGCAGGGTCTGCCAGCCGCACTCCCGATATCAGTAACGCCTCAGCCCGCTGGCGCTGCAGCTCGCGCTCCAGTCGACTCAATTGCAGCTGGTCGTTGACCCCCAGCACCTCCAGCGGGTCGGCAACGCTTGCCGTGCACACGGCGATGCCATCGGCAACCGAGAGTGACAGTACGTCAGGGAGATAGTATTCGTGCTGCTGATTGCTGTTGCCCACCCTGGGCAGGTAGCGCTGCAGAAGTGTCGCGGGCGCAGCGAGAATACCTGTGTTCACCTCTGTGACCGCGAGCTCATCCGCGCTGGCGTCCTTGTGCTCAACCACGGCCCGGAAGCGGTTCTGTGCATCGCGCAGTACGCGGCCATACCCGCTCGGGTCTTCCAGTATGGCGGTTAACAAAGCGGGCGCCTGCTGTGCCGCATCGACCAGTTGCTGCAGCACAGCCGACGACACCAGAGGCACATCCCCGTAGAGCACCAACACGGTGCTATCGGCACCCAGCGCAGGCAACGCCTGCAGCACGGCATGCCCGGTGCCCAGCTGCTCGGTCTGTTCCACCCAGTTCAGCGCATTGCCTGCCATGGCTTCCCGCACGGCTTCCGCACCGTGCCCGACGACCACATGGACAGCCGAGGGCTTGAGGCTGCGGGCAGCGTCGACAACATGCTGGAGCAACGGCTTGCCGCCCAGGAGGTGCAATACCTTGGGTGTGCTGGAGCGCATGCGTGACCCCTGGCCGGCAGCCAGAATGATAACTTCCAGAGTCATAGCGGAATCCCTTTGTTATAGCGTAGGCAGCCAGCCAATAGCCGAAGCTGCGGCTCTACCGAACAACACGCATGTTAACGCGAGGGAAAATGGAAACAACCTGATTGTTCAGGCCATACCAAAAAGTGTGAAGTGGAACAAAAAGGCCCTGTTGAACAGGGCCTGGAAGGCGTGCTTAACCGCGGCCCGCGCGGTTGCGCATTTTGCGCAGCACGGCAAGCTGCGCCGCAGCTTCAGCCAACTGCGCGGACGCCCGGCCATAGTCGAAATCGCCGGATTGATTGGTGAGCGTGTGCAGGGCTTCGCGGCGCGCTTCCTCGGCGGCAGCTTCGTCAACATCACCGGCACGCAGCGCGGTGTCGGCCAGAATGGATACCACGCCGGGCTGCACTTCAATGAAACCGCCCGAGACGTAATACACTTCCTCGTCGCCGCCCTGCTTGACGATACGGATCGGGCCCGGGATCAGCGAAGACAACAGCGGCGCGTGGCCGTAGCTGACACCCATCTCACCGAGCTCGGCAGTCGCCACCAGCATCTCCACCAGCCCGGAGAAAATTTCTTCCTCCGCGCTGACGATATCGCAGTGAATTGTCATTGCCATCTCCAGACCCTCTTGCGCAAGCCTTACAGCTTGTTCGCTTTCTCAATCGCTTCGTCGATACCGCCGACCATGTAGAAGGCCTGCTCGGGCAGGTGATCGTATTCACCCGCAAGAATGCCCTGGAAGCCGGCAATCGTATCCTTCAGGGAGACATATTTGCCGGGGGCGCCGGTGAACACTTCCGCAACGTGGAAAGGCTGGGACAGGAAGCGCTCGATTTTCCGCGCGCGGGCCACCGTCTGCTTGTCTTCTTCGGACAGTTCATCCATACCGAGAATGGCGATGATGTCCTTCAGTTCCTTGTAGCGCTGCAGAACCGTCTGCACGCCACGGGCCACGTCGTAGTGTTCCTGGCCGATCACCAGGGGGTCGAGCTGGCGGCTGGTGGAGTCCAGCGGATCTACCGCGGGGTAAATACCCTTGGCGGCGATGTCGCGCGACAGTACCACGGTGGAATCCAGGTGGGCGAAAGTGGTTGCCGGAGACGGGTCAGTCAGGTCGTCCGCAGGCACGTAAACCGCCTGGATAGAGGTAATGGAGCCGGTCTTGGTGGAGGTGATGCGTTCCTGCAACACACCCATTTCCTCTGCCAGCGTAGGCTGGTAACCCACCGCAGAAGGCATACGGCCCAGCAGTGCGGACACCTCGGTACCGGCCAGCGTGTAGCGGTAGATATTGTCGACGAACAGCAGTACGTCACGGCCTTCATCGCGGAACTTCTCGGCCATGGTGAGGCCGGTCAGGGCAACGCGCAGACGGTTACCGGGCGGCTCGTTCATCTGGCCGTAAACCATCGCTACCTTGGACTTGGGGAAGTCCTTGACGTTAACCACGCCCGCTTCCTGCATCTCGTGGTAGAAGTCGTTACCTTCACGGGTACGCTCACCGACACCCGCGAACACGGACAGACCCGAGTGCTCGGTGGCGATGTTGTTGATGAGCTCCATCATGTTCACGGTCTTGCCCACTCCGGCGCCGCCGAACAGGCCGACTTTACCGCCCTTGGCAAACGGGCAGACCAGGTCGATAACCTTGATGCCGGTTTCCAGCAGTTCTTCCGAAGCGGCCAGCTCGTCATAGGCCGGCGCCTTGCGGTGAATCGAGGCGCGCTCCTGTTCGCCAATCGGGCCACACTCGTCAATAGGGTTGCCGAGCACGTCCATGATGCGGCCGAGCGTCTCTATCCCGACGGGCACATTGATCGGGGCGCCGGTATTTTCCACCGCCAGATCCCGGCTCACACCTTCGGAAGAGCCCATGGCAATGGTGCGCACGACGCCATCACCCAACTGCTGCTGGACTTCCAGGGTCAGGCCTTTTTCGGTAACCAACAGTGCATCGTAAACCTTGGGTACGTCTTCGCGTGGAAACTCCACGTCGATCACGGCACCGATAATTTGTACGATTCGTCCGCTGCTCATGTTCGGATCCTCTGCATCAAAGTTCAATTCTGGGTGGCAGTGCCGCGAACTCGCGGCGCTACCGAATAGGTTACGTCTTAGCCAATAGCCGCCGCGCCGCTGACAATCTCTGACAGTTCCTGCGTGATCGCCGCCTGCCGCGCCTTGTTGTAGATCAACTGCAGGTCGTCTATCAGCTCACCGGCGTTGTCGGTTGCGTTCTTCATCGCCAACATTCGCGCCGCCTGCTCGCAGGCACCGTTTTCGACTACAGCCTGGTACACCTGCGATTCGATGTAGCGCGTCAGCAGGCTTTCCAGCAGCTGCATCGCATCCGGCTCGTAGATGTAATCCCAGTGGTGCTTCATTTCCGCACTGTCTTCTGCCAGCAGCGGCAACAGCTGCTCGACACTGGGGCTCTGTGTCATGGTGTTGACGAACTCGTTGCTGACCAGAAACAGGCGATCAATGTGCCCCTCTTCGTAGGCATCGAGCATGGTTTTCACGCTGCCGATGAGATCGCCCAGTGTGGGCTCCTCGCCGATGTCGCGCACGGCTGCCGTGACGTTACCGCCATAGCTCTTGAAGAACGCTGCCGCCTTCGCACCGATCAGGCACAGGTCGATACCCACACCCTGGTCGGCCCAGCCCTTCATGGCTTTCACCGTGGCCTTGAACAGGTTGATGTTCAAGCCACCGCACAGCCCGCGATCCGTAGACACCACCACAAAACCGACGCGTTTGACCTCGCGTTCGATCATGTAGGCGTGGCGATACTCCGGTGCGGAGTTGGCAATATGGCCTACCACCGACCGCATCCGCCGCGCATAGGGCTTGCCCAAAGACATACGCTCCTGGGCTTTGCGCATTTTGCTCGCCGCCACCATTTCCATGGCGCTGGTGATCTTTTGCGTGCTCCGGATACTGTGTATCTTGGTCCGGATTTCTTTTCCGACTGCCATCTGCTGTCCTCGGGGTTACCAGGTTTGCGTGGCCTTGAACTTTTCGATCGCCGCTTTGAAGGCGGATTCGATCTCGTCGTTGTAATCGCCGGTGTCGACAATCTTCTTCATCAGGTCGGCGTATTCACTGTGCATGAACGACAGCAGAGACGCTTCGAAGTCACGAATCTTGTTCACCTCCACGTCGCGCAAGTGACCTTCGTTGGCCGCATAGAGCACAATACCCATGTCGGCGATGGAGCGCGGCGCATACTGGCCCTGCTTCATCAACTCGGTAACGCGCTCGCCCTGATCCAGCTGGGCCTTGGTGGCTTCGTCCAGGTCGGATGCGAACTGGGAGAAGGCCGCCAGCTCACGGTACTGGGCCAGTGCGGTACGAATACCGCCGGACAGCTTCTTGATGATCTTGGTCTGTGCAGCACCACCCACGCGAGATACCGAAATACCGGCGTTCATTGCCGGGCGCACGCCCGCGTTGAACATGTCGGCTTCCAGGAAGATCTGGCCGTCGGTGATGGAGATCACGTTGGTCGGTACGAACGCGGAAACGTCACCGGCCTGGGTTTCAATTACCGGCAGTGCGGTCAGCGAGCCGGTCTTGCCTTTGACTTCACCTTTGGTCATCTGCTCGACATAGTCAGCATTGACACGAGCCGCGCGCTCCAGCAGACGCGAGTGCAAATAGAACACGTCACCGGGGTAGGCTTCACGGCCTGGCGGACGACGCAGCAGCAGGGAGATCTGGCGATACGCCCAGGCCTGCTTGGTCAGATCGTCGTAGATGATCAGCGCGTCTTCACCGCGGTCGCGGTAGTACTCGCCCATGGTGCAACCGGCAAAGGGTGCCAGGAACTGCATGGCTGCAGGGTCCGACGCCGTCGCGGCCACCACAATGGTGTGCTCCATGGCACCGTGCTCTTCAAGCTTGCGCACGACCGAAGCGACGGAGGAGGCCTTCTGGCCAATCGCCACGTAGATACACTTAATGCCCGTACCTTTCTGGTTGATGATCGCGTCCACGGCGATGGCGGTCTTGCCCACCTGGCGGTCGCCGATGATCAGCTCGCGCTGGCCGCGACCGATCGGCACCATGGCATCGATAGCTTTCAAACCGATCTGTACCGGCTGGTCTACCGACTGGCGGGCAATAACGCCCGGCGCGACTTTTTCCAGTGCATCGGTCAGTTTGGCGTTGATCGGACCCTTGCCGTCGATGGGGTTACCCAGCGCGTCGACAACACGGCCCTGCAGCTCGGGGCCCACCGGCACTTCGAGAATGCGGCCGGTGCAGCGGCAAGACTGGCCTTCGGCCAGGTTCTTGTAGTCGCCGAGTATAACCGCGCCTACCGAGTCACGCTCGAGGTTCAGCGCCATCCCGAAGATGCCGCCTTCGAACTCGATCATCTCACCGTACATCACGTCGGTAAGGCCGTAGATACGGATAATACCGTCGGTTACCGAAACAACGGTACCTTCGTTGCGCGCCTCGGATGACACATCGAGCTGGTCGATGCGCTGTTTGATCATCTCGCTAATTTCTGACGGATTCAGTTGCTGCATGCTCTGTTCCTCAATCCTACAAATTCATTGCCGCGGCCAGCTTGTTCAGCCTGCCGCGTACCGAACCATCGATCACCAGATCGCCGGCCCTGATCAACACACCACCCAACAGATCGGGGTCTGTTGTGGTGTGCACGTTTATTTTCCGCTCCAGACGCGTACTCAGGGCGGAGGCCAGCTTGTCGGTCATGTCGTCCGCCAGATCAAACGCGGAAACAACCTCTACATCCACTGACTTTTCGAAATTCGCCTTGTAACCGGCAAACAGCGCGGTGACCTGTGGCAACAGCAGCAGGCGCCGGTTCTGCGCCAGCACACCCAGGAACTTGCGCACGGCATCGCCAAGCTGCTCACCGCAGACATCTGCCAGCGCGCTGGCAAGCTGCGGCCCGTCTTTTTCCGGGTTGCGTAACAGCGCCTGCATGCGGCTGTCGCGACTGACGGCAGCGGCCAATTGCAGCTGCGGCAGCCACTCGGCCAGGCTCTGGCTGTCGCGAGCATACTCGAAAGCCGCCTTCGCGTAGGGGCGGGCCAGCGTGGTCAGTTCGGCCATAACGTCCTCACCATCAAAGCTCTGCAGCCAGTTTGTTGACCAGGTCCGCGTGAGCGTCCTGATCAATCGTCGCACCAAGCACTTTCTCGGCACCCGCCAGAGACAACACGGCAACTTGCGAGCGCAGGGCTTCGCGAGCGCGGTTGGTTTCCTGCTCGATTTCAGATCGCGCAGCAGTTTTAACCCGCTCCGCTTCCGTTACCGCCGCTGTTTTAGCTTCTTCCACAATCTGGCTGGCACGTTTATTGGCGGAGTCGACAATACCGGCCGCCTCGTGCTTGGCTTCCTTCAAACGCTCCAGCGCTTTTTCCTGCGCCAGTTCCAGATCGTGGCTGGCACGATCGGCGGCTGCCAGGCCGTCCGCGATTTTCTTTTCGCGCTCCTGCATGGCCGCAATAATAGGCGGCCAGACAAACTTCATGCAGAACCAGACGAAGCCGAAGAAGGCGATGACCTGTCCGATAAGCGTAAGGTTGATATTCACGCCATACTCCTCACAGATATGGTGGGGCAGCCGATAGAGCTACCCCGCTCACGGTTGCGTTGTGGGTCGTGCTCAAGCCATTCCAGGGGCAACAACGAAGATCAGGTACATAGCCAGACCTACGCCGATAATCGGAATCGCGTCCACAAGGCCAGCGCCCAGGAAGAAGGTGACCTGCAGCTTGGGAGCCAGTTCAGGCTGACGTGCAGAACCTTCGATAAGCTTGCCGCCCAGCATGCCGATACCGATAGCCGCACCCAGACCACCGAGGCTGATCATAATTGCAGC